>Ga0187781_10000042_pt1 | contig 78749 bp, 57 predicted proteins | sample 0715_SJ02_MP02_2_FD_132447 | JGI IMG/M metagenome (GOLD analysis project Ga0187781, IMG submission 132447) | Tropical peat soil microbial communities from peatlands in Department of Meta, Colombia - 0715_SJ02_MP02_20_MG | ecosystem: Environmental > Terrestrial > Soil > Wetlands > Peat | place...
AACGGCGGCTTCGGGAATCAGGAACTCGAGACATACTGTGCCTGGGGATCGTCGACGCCGCCATGTAGCACGACCAGTCCCAGCGAATACGTTGGGACCTATCCAGGAACGGACGGCGTTCTGTACATCGTGGCCCAGCAGCCATCGGCGGGCGTGTACACGTCGGCACGTCTGAAAACGCAAGGCCTGTTCAGCTTTCAGTATGGACGGCTTGAATTTCGGGCGCTAGTGCCTGAAGCTCAGGGCTTTTGGCCAGCAAATTGGCTGTTGGGCAATAACATCATCACCGTAAATTGGCCCGCGTGCGGCGAAATGGACGTGCTGGAACGCATAAACGCGGCCGCGTCACCGGACTGGAATTCGGGGTCTATTCACGGGACGGGGTTCACGGGCGGGACAGGACTCGGCACTAAGTACTATTTTCCCAGCGGCGAAACGGCGGCCCAGTGGCATACGTATGACATGATCTGGTCTCCGGGGAGCGTGCAGTATTACATCGATAATCCGACGAATATCTACGCGGCGTTCACGCCTTCGAGCCTGAACAGCCTGCCGGGAGCCGTCTGGCCATTCGATGCAGGGCAAAGCAGCTTCATTATTCTGAATCTGGCCATCGGCGGGGATTGGCCCGGGCCGCCTGACTCGTCCACGCCGTTCCCGTCCCAGATGCTGGTCGACTACGTGCGCATCTACACGAATTAGAAGGCTCGTCTCCGTGCCTGTAATCCGTGCCGCAGCATGAAAGGCCGCTTCCATCAAGGCGTTTGACCGCAGCGACTCCAAGGGCAGACCAAAGTAATCAGAGAATTACGAAAGCGCATGCCCGTGGGACATCTGTTCGCTGGCCCTCGCCGATGAGATGTTGAGACGGCGGGAACAATGGGCCCCAACGACATGGAAGAGCTTCATCTTCGCATCGCCAGAGTGACCGAGGATCTGCGCACGATCCAGCGGGAGCTCAACTGCGCGGCTATGCAGGCGCCAAGCGATCCTGAGCTCATGGAAGCGCTCAACTCGTTCTCCGAGACCGAGCCCATTGAGACCTTGCGGATGGCCCTCGACCAGATTCGCCATTTCCTGTGGTTTTATTCGCAGGTGATGAAGGATGGAGGAGAGGCTGGAGAGAAGCTGCGGCAATCCACCGCCAGCAAATCCTCGACCGACGAGAACTCCAAAGCGGACGGCAAATTCCTGGAACGTCTCACCCGCGCCGACGAACTCCTGCTGCTGCAGCATCTGGCCGAGGCCAAGCAGCGCAAACCGAACTGAGAATCCTTGGCAGGCGGGCATCTCGGCTTTCCGGTTGAGTGGAGCTGAGCAGCACAAGCCGCCTAGTAACCCCACCCGCGAACCACTGTTTTCCGCACTTCCCCGGCTGGACTGAGCACCACGAAGTCTGCGCTCGCCCCGCTGGTCAGAACTCCTTCTTTGCCAGGCAACCCCGCCGCCCGGGCCGCGTTCAGCGTGGCCGCTCGAATCGCGTCTTTCAGGTTCCAGCGGGCAAACTGCATCACGTTGCGCACCGCGCGGTCCATAGTGAGCACGCTTCCCGCCAGGCTGCCATTGGCTGTGCACTTGCCGTCTTTCGTTTCCACCTGGATCGGGCCGAGCTGGTAAGTCCCGTCCGGCATCCCAGTCGCCGAAATAGCGTCGGTGATCAGCACCGCCCGTTCGATGCCCTTCGCCCGTAGAAAAATCTGCACCACCGGCGGCGAAACGTGAATTCCATCCGCGATGATGTCGGCGCTGAGCCGATCATCACTGAGCACTTCGCCGAGAATTCCCGGGTCGCGATGATCGAGCGGACGCATGGCGTTGAAGGTATGCGTCGCGTGGCGGGCGCCGGCATTCACGGCGTCCTGAGCCGCGCTCATGAGCGCATCGGAGTGGCCGATACTCACCGAAACATGCCGCCGCGCCGCTTCCGCAATCACTTCCATAGCCCCCGGAATTTCCGGTGCGATGGTCATCATGCGCACCTGCCCGCGCGCCGCCTGGCACAGGCGGTCAAAGATCTCCACGGTCGGCTTAGCCAGGAACTCCGCCGGATGCACTCCCCGGCGTTTGTGGCTCAGAAATGGGCCCTCAAGATGAATGCCCAACGGCCGCGCCTGGATGGAATCGCCATTGGGGGACGCATCCGCTTCGATGCTGTCGGCGAGACGCTCGAGTGCGGTGCAGGTTGCGCTGAGCGGCGCAGCCACGGTGGTCGGAAGGTATCCCGTCACGCCATGAGTCGCCAGGAATTGACCGAGACGCGGCAGATCACACTGCAACGCCCGCATGACGTCCACTCCGGCCCCACCATGCAGGTGAATGTCGAGAAAGCCCGGTGCCAGCACGGCATCGCCGAGATCGACCAGCCGCGCGTCACTCGGAACTTCTTTGCCTGATCGCGAACCCACCTCGGAGATGAGGCCCTCTTCGACGATCAGCAGCGGATACAGAATTTCCTCAGTGGGAGTGTAGAGGCAATCTGCGGTGAATGCCGTCCTCATAAACGTAGTTACAACGCAGGACTATCGTAGTCGCGCCGGGTTGTTCCTACAACCGGAGGGAGGAACCGCACAGGGCTGAGGTCCACTCATAGGGATCAAGAATCAAAGGGCATTTCGCAAGGGGGCGCGTGATTCCCAATGGGTTATGCGCGACTTTCGACAGAGTACTAGATCAGAGAAAAAGGTGCGGATCTACAGCTAACTGCGGGTAGTCGCCGATTCAGACTCTACCAAGCTGTGCAGGCTCAAGAACGGCCAGAATGCTATAATTTTGACGGGATTTGGCAATTCCTGCTCGTGGCGCGCTGTAACTTTCGCCTGTCGTTCTCGCGCCCGTCGTGCACGTCGGGGAGTGGCTCAGCCTGGTAGAGCACCTGGTTCGGGACCAGGGGGTCGGAGGTTCAAATCCTCTCTCCCCGACCAATACTTTTCAAGCACTACAATCGCGGCAAGGCTGAGAAATGTGACACCCTGGTCCTACAAGGGGGTCAATTCCGTCTTCGCATGTCCTGCATTCAATGACTTAGAAATGACCATTTCCGCCTGAAGCCGCATTTTGGGCTGAAATAGCGCCGGGTTTACACAAAAGGGTTTACATTCTCGGAAACGATCATCTCCCTTCCGCATATGCCTTCGCCAAGACGCCTCACTTGCTGTGCGATTTCCTACCCAGTCTGCGATAGCCAGGGTGCGCACGCCTGGACTGCCTGACACGCTGCTCTTGCTGAACAGACTGAACACTCGGTGGCCTGGATCGCGAAGCACCAGGGGCCGACTCGCACGAAAGGAATAGACATGGAGAGAGAGCATCAGGAAATCGTCAACGAACTGAATGTTTGGCCAAGACAGGCGTAAACGCGCCGGGGACAATGCTTCCAAATTCGGTGTCCAGTAAATCCGGATTTTCTCACAGCCCACTGCTGGCCTGTGTCGTAGGTTATCCCGCCAACCTCAGGTTGCCCATTATCGAGAAGACCCAGGCGGAAACACCTTGCATTCCCTCGACCGCAAGTGTCGGAGTCGCATCCTGTCTTTACCACCTGATTATTGGTAATAATTACCAATTTCAATCTCGTATCGTCCCAAGGGACAGGCTAGGCCCTGCCATTTGGCGTTGCTTAGGACGAACCACTGAGAGTGGCCAACATTAGGGTTGTGGATACAATCTGCTCATAAACCCAGTACTTTTGGTCTCGGGTCGCGACGCGTTTGGCCGCCACCCAGATCAGCGTTCCAACTCTACTCTCCCTGCCGCGTCTCCGGTGGCGCGCGGAAGCGCGTGGGGGATACGAGGGTTGACGTTGTGCGCCGGGGCCCCGAAATGATTCCGTTTCGGCCAAAGCCCCGAGAGGAAAAATATGACTCGCAATCGATTGTCTTTGCTGGCTCTCTTGGAAGCCGCGCTTTTCATCACTTCTTGCGGGTCTTCGAATACCTCCGGTAGTGGCGGGGGCGGTAACTCCGGCGAGTACACCATCGGTGGCACCATTACCGGGCTCGCCGGATCGGGGCTGGTTCTGGTCGACAACGGCTCGGATACATTGCCAATAACCGGAACCGGCACTGTGCCGTTTACCTTCGCGAAAAAGGTGACTGGAGCATATCTGGTAACAGTGCAAACGCAGCCGACCAACCCGGCGCAAAGCTGCACCGTAGCGAATGGGACCGGAACCGCGTCGGCCGACGTGACTAATGTATCCGTGACGTGTGTGATGCAAACGTACACGGTGGGAGGGACGGTTTCCGGACTCACGCAGTCAGGCCTGGTGCTGGCCAACGGCACGGACACGCTTACTGTAGCGGCGAATGCTAGCAGCTTTACCATGCCGACGCCAGTGGCCTCAGGCAGCAGCTATGACGTGGTGGTGCAGACGCAGCCAGCGGGGCAGACCTGCAGCGTAGCCAACGGCAGCGGCACGATGGGTTCGGCGAATGTGACCAATGTGGCGGTGACATGCGCAAACTCATCGTTCACACCTGCTTGGCAGGATTCCAAGTTGGGTGCCGGAGGCTTTGTCACGGACATGCTGGTCTATCCAGACGGTACGGAACTCTCGCGCACAGACACGTACGGATTTTATAAGTGGAACCCGTCCAGTGCTCTATGGGAACAACTTTTCACTGCGACAACGATTCCGGCAAGCGATCTGACCTTTCTTCTTGCCTATAACCAGCTCATTGCGGGATACGGAATCGGCGCCTGTGCCTATCCAACGCCGTCGGCAGCGAGTCTGGTTGGAACTACCGACATTCTGTATGCGGTGTGGAATGCGACAATTTATAAAAGCAGCAATGGAGGCGTGAGTTGGGTGAACACGGGCCAAGCCGTCAGTGGAGCCGATGGCAATAATGGAACGCAAAAGACCAACTCACCTTATGTCTGGTGCGACCCGGCCTCCAGCGGACAAATTGCTTATGTCAGCGCACCCAGTGGCGGGCCGCTGGTCACAACCGACGGCGGGACGAGCTGGTCGACCGTCGCCGGAATCGCAGCGACATCGAGCGACCAGGGAATTCTGATCGTCGGCGATCCAACTTCAAGTGTGATCGGTGGGGTTACGCAACATATCTACATTTCGTCGTACGGAACCGGAGTCTACGAATCGACCAATGGCGGAACAAGCTGGATACTTACCAGCGGCACGCCGACCACGCATGAAACAATGTGGGTCGACCAATTCGGGGTCCTGTGGTTCCTGAACGGCGGCGGCTCGACACTCTATCGGCGAAGTGGTGGCACGTGGTCGAGTGTCCATAGCCCAAGCGGTGGGGCTGCCGGACTGGCGATCGATCCCAACAGCAGTTCCGAGGGCGCGGAGCAGATCGCGCTCGTTCGTTCGAGTGGGCAGATTGATGAGACAACGAACGGGGGCCAAAGCTGGTCAGGTTTCACTTGGACGACGAGCGTAAGCGCCACCGACATCCCTTGGCTGGGAACGGCCGATCAGTGGTGCTGCGGCGAAGGGACCACCTTGTACCTCGATATCGGCAAATCTGCTTTCGACATCAACTCGAACATGTTTTCCAGCGGCGGAATCGGCGTGTGGAAGGCCGCCGCACCCGTGACAACCAGCAGCAATTACGTCAGCCAAAGTGCCGGCATTGAGCAGCTCGTTGTCAATCGCATCATCGTTCCTCCCGGCAGTTCCCCCTTGTCGGCAGTATGGGATCGTGGAATATTCTTGCAGAAGAACCCCGATATATATCCCAACTCGCAATACTCGAATGCGGTCGTTATCTCGGCAGGTTGGGATGCCGACTACGCTAGCTCACAACCTAGCTTCCTCGTGGTGGTGAACAATTCCAACATCGGTGAAGGTGATTTCTCGGGCTATTCGTCCGACGGAGGCAACACCTGGACTGCCTTTCCGGCCCTGCCGAACGGGGTCCAGGTCGGGGGTATGATCGCGGCCACCTCCCCAACCAATTGGATCGATGTGCCGGGACAGGGACAAGGACTCTATTGCACAACTGATGGCGGCCAGAGTTGGAGCGCCGTCCAACTACCTGGAAACCCGGGCAATGATTGGTTGGATGCTTACTATCTCACACGGCACGTCCTAACGTCCGACCGTGTTCAAAGTGGAATGTTTTACGCTTACGACGCGGGAGCGGGCCTGTATAGCAGTACTGCAGGCTGTGGTGGCACATGGACCAAGGTTTATTCGGGGTACATTGACGCGAATTCCGCCTATGAGGGTTGGAACTCTTCCCTCCAAGCCGTTCCAGGGGAAGCTGGCAACCTGTTCTTCTCCAACGGTCCCGTCGGTTGTGGCGGCCCGACCGAGTGCCCGGATGACTTTTACCGTTCGACCAATGGCGGAAGCACTTGGACAGCCGTTCCCAATGTTCATGAAGTCATTGCCTTCGGATTCGGAGCCCCCAAACCGGGAGGTTCTGGCTTTCCTTCGATCTACATCAATGGCTGGGTCAACAATGTCTATGGAGTCTGGCAGAGTGTCGATAATGCTTCAACTTGGACTCAGATCGGTACATACGCCAACAATGATGTGGATCTGGTCACAGCGATCAGTGGGGACCCGAACGTATACGGACGGGTGTACGTTGGTTTCCGTAGCAGCGGAGACGCCTACTATGACACGGCCGATGCCTGCCCATGGGTCAATTTTTCGAATGTGAACCCAAGCGCATCGCTGACAGGTACGGTCACTCTCACTTCGGAGCATTCCGGGCTCGTGCCTGTGATCAATGTCCAGTATCAGGTCGATGGCACGAAGATTGGTTCGCCGATCACGGGCGCTGGTCCGTATTCCTATGGGTGGGACACCTCGACCGTGACAGCCGGCTCTCACACCCTTACGGTTGTCGCAACGGGAGCCAACTGCTCAGGTTCATTTTCCATTCCCGTCACGACGAACTAGCTAAACTGCCTATACCGAACACCTGGGAGGTTGTGTGGACATGTCGTTGGTGGCGAATTCAACCCGGCGAAAAGGTCTATGTCGTCTTTGGGAGCGGTCCAGCTGGAGTAGCCGGCCGGACAAACGTGGACGCTTGTTCCAAAGCCTCGAATGGCGTTGCCTGAGGAAGAGGTTGGATGACTTTAGGTTTATCCGTTACTCGCCCGAGTCTCGGTAAACAAATTGTTGAAGACCGAATGCAGAATGCAGTTCACCGGGAGTGGGCAGCAAATGCCGCGACGGTTCGCTATCTGACAGCTGGCGACGGCCTGATTGCTACTCTCTTAACGGGCTCCGGCGCAGCGTATTTGTTCCGCTCAATCACATCCATAAACACCAGCAGTGCGCCCCAATGGTAAAAGCGGTCGCTGCTGGTCGTGTCGTCGCCAACGCCGAGTATGGCATTGTAGTTTTCATGGACGTGCCGATTTTCCTGCCACTCCTTCAAGAACAAAGCGCGTGATTTTTCGACCAGCTGGCTGCGAACAATAGGAAGGTCATAGTTGCGCAGCCCGAGATAGACCAGAAAATTCATCGGTCCCCAGATGCGACCACGCCAGTAGTCCTGTTGCTTGAATGCTGCTTCGTTCCTCGGTGTAGCCGGAATCACCCACTCGCCCCAGAACTCCTGCGGATTCATAAGATGTTCCCTCACCATGCGTTCCGCCTGCTGAAGAGTGGCCACCTTGGCCAGGAGGGGATAAAAGTTGGTAGGCGAAAGGCGCTTATCGAATTCACCGGTACGCAGGTTCTTATTGCGAAAGATTCCGGCCGAGTCATCCCACAGAGTTCCCAGGCTTCTCGAATATTTACTGGCGCGGTCCCGTATCTCCTCCGCTTCTTGCTTGCGGCCGAGCGTGTCCGCGATCTGCGCCAGCGCGTTGCAGTCCGCGATGTAAAGCCCCATCAGTCCCACATCGGCCAATTCCATGACGTGGCGGTCGGAATCGTACGGCACGTCGTCATACATTGGAGAATTGTCCAAGCCAGACTCGTAGCGCGCACCTTGCACTGTGTTGACGGATGCATCGGCCCGCTCCCACGGAGCATCATTCGGGGTTGATCCCCACGTCAAATAACCCTGAATGTCGCGCTTCTCTGCCCACCAGCGGTTCCAGCGCAACATGTTCTCAAAGGTGTCGCGCAACAACCACTTATCGCCGTACTTTTGATAGAGAGCAACTAACACCAGCGACCCGACCGGCGGTTCGGAGCGATCGTAACTGTCCCAACCTTTAGAGCGAGCATAGTTCGGGACGAATCCATCGGGAGTAAGAGAGTTCACCATTTCCATCGCGTTGGCATAGGCCAAGTCGCGGTTAGTCAGGCCCGCCATATACGCAGCAAGAAAGTTGTCCCAATCGAACAATACGTAACCGCCAAAGCCTTCGCTCCAACTCCGGCTCACCGGCGAAAGTACGCGTCCGCGCTCAGGTTCATAGATGGTGTCCCAGCCCAGCACGGTTTCAATGGCATCGGCCGGTTCGGATGCGTCGCCAAACGCTGAGATCTTTTCCCTGTAGCGCGCCTGGCCGCGGTTGATAATCGCGCTGATCTCATCGAGCGTCCTGACGCGTCCTGTGCTCAGTCCCACCGGACCGAGAAGTGAGACCGCAAGATAGGGCCCGGGACCGATGACCTCGGTGTTGACCTCCGCCTTTCCCGAGGCAAAAATCGTGATGATGCGATTTTGCGGCAGCACAGCCCGAATCACGTCACCGGCCCGGGAGACATGCCCTTGGCGGTTCCACAGCATTCCGGCCTGGAAGATCACGGAGGCCAGGTTCGGATTGTGTTTGCTGTCCTCTAATGGGGTAACCAATAGCACCAGATCATTGCCCTCGGTGGCGCTCTGAATTAGCAGTTTCAGTCCGCGATAGTCCAGCGAGAGATCCGTATAGCTGCCGTCACACAGGTGCGGACCCGGCATCACCTTGACGTCGCTTTCTCCTACTAGAGTGCGATTCAGGTACGAATCGTTGAACACTTCACCACGATCGATGCCGATACTGATGGATAAACCTTCCGGCAGAAGCACATGCGACAGCAGGTTGTGATTGTCCCAGGTGTTCCAGCCGCGAGCCAAACGCCGCTGCGCTGCGGCGTATTCCGGGGAAGCGAGCTTGGGAGTGCCAGCCAAAGCGGCAGCGCAACAGAACACAAGCAAGAGGTTCCGCAAGCAGATGCCAGTCAGGATTCCGAACATGTTTGGGATCTTATCAAAGCTCTCTCACCGTTTTCGAAAAGCGACACAGCCGCGCGCCCGATCGGTTCTCCAGTGGTGGAGTTAATGACCGTTCCAGTCAAACTGCAAAACGTTGTTCTCCGGCTTGTTTTCACTTGGGCGAAGATGCGGCTGCAGGATGCTCCACGTTCATGATGGATTTGCCCTGCGCCAGTTCGTCAAGCGTCTCCTGCGTGAGTTTTTCCTCGGCTACTTTCTTCGGGACAAGGCCCAATGCGAGAGCTACTCCGTAAAGAATCGCTTCCGGTCGCGGCGGACAACCGGGCACATAGAAGTCGACGGGAATTACCTTGTCGGCGCCTCCTAGCACGTTGTAACTGTCGAACCAGCAGCCGCCTCCGGTGGCACAGGAGCCGATAGCAAAGGTGAACTTAGGATTGGGAACAGCCTCCACTAATTTGCGCAGCGCGGGCGCGACTTGCCGAGTGACGGGACCGCAGACGAGCAGCACATCAGCGTGCCGAGGAGAGCCGACGAGCTTGATTCCGAAGCGCTCAGCGTCGTAGTAGGGAGTGAGAACGTTGATGACTTCGATATCGCATCCATTGCAGGCGCCGGTGTTGGCGTGATAGACCCACAGCGCTTTGCCCAAAGCTTTCTTGCATAGAGCTTTCAACATAGTTGCACCTCAGCTTGCGTTCACTTTCCGAGGGTGGCCAAAACTGCTGCCGCGCGGTCGAGCAGCGGATATGGCGCCTGGGGATAAATCCCGAGTAAGGCACACAAGCCCGCCAGAATTATCATGGGGACGAACATCTGCGCCGGAACTTCCTTCACTTCGAGATAAGGCTGGTTGCCGGGCTGGCGCGTTCCCCAAAAAACTCGATATCCCGCCCGCACCATGACCACCATGGTCAAGATGCTGGTCAGGATCGCGATGCCCGCGGCCCACCACAGACCGGAGCGGGCAAGAGCGAGATAGATCGTCAGCTTGCTCCAAAAACCGTTGAGCGGCGGGAATCCGGCCAGCGCCAATGCTCCCAGGAAAAAGCATGCGCTGGTGATCGGCATTTGAGTTCTCAGTCCGCCCAGTTCTGAGATTCGCCGCGCGCCGGTGGCATACATCACCGCTCCGACGCACATGAACAGCAGAGATTTGTAGAGCGCGTGGTTGAGCAGGTGGTAAAGGCCGCCGTAGCATCCCAGGTAAGTTCCCAGTCCAATCCCCGCGAGAATGTAGCCCATCTGGCTCACGGAGGAGTAAGCCAGCAGGCGCTTGAGGTCGTTCTGCTCGAGAGCCAGTATGATGCCGAGCAACATCGTGAAAGTTCCCACCGCCACCAGGAAGACTGTGACTTGAGTCCAGGCTGGATAGAAGATGCTGACCGTGCGGGCGAGAGCGTAAAGCGACATTTTTATCATCACGCCTGACAGAAGAACGCTGATCGGTGTGGGCGCTTCGGCGTGCGCGTCGGGAAGCCAGGGATGGAAAGGCGCGATGCCGGCCTTGGTTCCGAATCCGATCAGCAGAAACGCGATGGTGATGGCGGCGGTGCCTCCCGGTATGAATTGAGCCACGCGCCGGATATTGCTGATCAGCAGAGCGCTCTCGCCGCCGAGTTTGCCCGTGCCGGCCGCGCCGGCGTAAAGCAAAACGCATCCGAACAGGGCGAAGGTGATGCCGATGGTCAGCAACATGAGGTACTTGTAGCCGGCTTCTAGCGCGCGCCGATCCCAATAGAAAGCCACCAGCAAGCCCGAGGTGAGGGTGGTGGCTTCGATGGCCACGTAGAGCATGATCACGTTGTTGGTGACGCATCCCCAGAGCATGGTCCCGAAGAACCACATCAGAAGCCCATAGAAGGTGCTGGTGCGGGCGGCGGTGCGGCCTTGCGCAACATGCTGTTCGAGATAGCGAATGGAATACACCGAGGCGAGCAACCCGATAGCACTGATAACCACGACCATCAGAGCGCTCAGGGCATCGACGCGGAGCTCGCTCTTCCAGGTGGTGAGCACTTCGTTGGCCAGGACACGGTACGCCATCCAGGCGCCTATGCCAGTCACCAGCAGCATGGTCAAGACAGAGATCGACTGCTGAAGGGCGCGGCTCGAGCGCGTAGCCGAGATCAGAATTGCGCCCGCCAATATCGGCAGGAGAAATACCGCCGCTGGCAGAAATGATGTCACTGTCGAAACTTCAGCGGACATAGCAGCCTCTGGATGAACCGTTAGAACGTCGTGCAAGTCAATTTGCAATAGCCTGCGCCTGAAGGCGCTTCGATTTTGCAGCGCTTTCGGCATGCCTAAAGGCATGCCCTGATACGAACCTTGACTCCTACCACAAGCTGTTAGGCTTTGTTCACCACCTTAATTCCCGCAGCTTGAACGTGTCGGTCGTGCCGAACACCTGGCGGACGCCACCGATCACGTACAGGAGCAGGAATACTGTTACAACCACTTCCGTGGCCACGCCAAAAAGCGCTGTCTCAGACAAGCCGGGAGCCAGGCTCACCAGGCTCAAATGCACTCCGTTTTCCAGTAGGCAAAGGCCGATCACAGCCTTGACCGCATCGCGGCGTGTGAGCACGGCATAGAGGCCTAATGCGAACACCGTCGAAGCTACCGCCAAGTTCGTTCTGAATACTCCGAGCTGCGCCAGCCCGGAGGGCGCCAGCAGAGCGACTTTGCTGTGGGCGAGGCGGAAGAAAGTCATCATCAGCAGGGCGACGATCAAGACCGAGGGGCCGAAGCCAATCACGGGCTTGAGTTCGTGGTCATCCACGCCGCGGATCGCACGCAAGAGGAACCACGGCGTCAGGATCGCCTTTGTGAGCAATGCCGTCGCAGCCCACCAGTACAGGGCGTGATTGACGGACGCGAAACTCAAGAGCAGCGCCACAATCAGGAGGGCCTGGCAGAGATAGGCTACGATCGAGAACTTGAGCCTGCGCATCTCCACGGCGGCGAGCGAGGTGATCACCAGGGTCAGACTTAGGGTCTCGATCAAGCCGGTGTGCAGTCCTGCCGGGTTCATGCCCTTCCTCCGCGCAAGCCTTCTCTGAAACCGGTCTTCATCATGCGGTCAAGCACGGTGGGAGGCGGGAAGCACCGGCCACAGCGCTGGCAAGGCCCCATGAAAACCTCCAGGCGCATGTACATGTCCTGGGGGGCGTCGGTGGCGGTTTCGAATTGCTGGCTGAGGCGGATAGCGTTCTCGGGGCAGACTTCCTCGCACTTGCCACAGTACGTACATCTGCGCCAGTAGAACTCAAGGATTCGCGTGAACTGCCCGGCATCGGAGACCACAATCACGTTGGCCGGGCACACGTTGGCGCAGCCGCCGCATCCGAAGCACAAATCGGCATCGATGGTGACCTTGCCGCGGAAGCCGGGTTTCGGGTCCTGGGGCGTGAAAGGATATCCCAGGGTGACACGCCCCGCCTTCAGGCAGATCCACGCTTCGCGCAGCTTGCTGAGAAACACCTTGACCTCCCTACTTTCCAATCACCGCAAAAGCCAGCGCGGCGACCGACGAAACTCCAACTCGCATGAAATATCCCATGGCCTGATCGATGCGGAGCCTGGGGTTGACCACATCCACCACTTCCACCAGGATCAGGACGATAATCACTTTCACGATGGTCGCGGCCAAGTCAACCACGTGGACAGCAAAGTGCGGCCAGGGGAAGAAAACTTCCACCAACAAGAAAGCGAGCACAAGCTGCTTGACCCACATCGCCCAGCGGAACAGCGCCAGGCGGGGGCCGCTTTGCTCGATCAAAGAACCTCCCATGATTTCCTGGTCAGCTTCGGCAATGTCGAAGGGCAGCTTGCCGGCCACCGCTTGCAAAGCCAGGAAAAACGCCAGGCCCGCGATTGCCATGCTGATGCTGGGTCCGTTCTGCAGTTGCCAGTCGACGATGCCGCCGAGGGCCAGGGTCTTGGCCTTGAATGCAGCTACGCACAGAGCAATGGCCAGGATGGGCTCGACAGACAGGAGCATCATCATTTCGCGCGAGCTGCCGATCGAAGCGTAAGGACTTGCGCTCGCAAAGCCCACCAGCATTATGAGCACGCTGCTCATGGTTGCGACGTAGAGAACCACAATGAAATCGCCGGCGAAGGCCAGTGGCGCCGCACTTCCCATGGGAACCAGGGTTGCAAGCACCAGCACCGAACCCAGAGTGATGGCTGGCATGGCGGCGTAAGCGAATCCGCCTGTGCTTCGCAGGTCTTCCTTGCCTAGCAGTTTCAGTAGGTCCCAAAAAGGCTGCGTGAATGGAGGTCCGGTTCGCGAGTGGATCGTGGCACGCAGCTTGCGCATGATGCCTTCGCAAAGCGGCGCCAGCAGCAGAACTGCTGCCGCGTTACCTAAGCAGGGCAGGATTACTATGACTAACCACTCTGTCATCGTGCCCCTCCGCTGCGCGCCTTTCTAGATAACTCCAGAAGTTCGGCTTGCGAATAAATCCTGACTTGGCTGGTTCGGCGATCCACGGTCTCCAGCCGCTCCGTGCAGGAGAAACAGGGATCGAGACTGCCGAGCGTAATGGGCACATCCGCGATGTTGGCGCCCGCAACCATAGCCGGCATCGCCTGAAGATTCGGATACGTAGGAGCGCGGACTCTCCAGCGATAGGGCCGGTTGTCGCCGCCGGTCAGCACTATGTGGACGGCCTCGCCTCGCGGCGCTTCGACCACCGACACTCCAACGCGATCCGACGGTATTTCCTCTTGGATTTCCGCACAGATGGGACCGGCGGGCAAAGCCGCAAGCGCCTCGCGCACCAGCCGGATGGATTCCATTAACTCTGTGACCCGCACCAGCACGCGCGCCCAGGTGTCGCCAGCTTCTTCGGTGGCGATGCGCGCGGGAATTTCGTCGTACGCAGCGTAGGGATGATCGACGCGAGCATCGATTGCTACACCGGAAGCTCGGGCAGGAGGGCCGACGACGCAGACTTTTTTTGCCCACTCGTTCGTCAAGCCCCCCACTCCCTTAGTTCTGGCTTGCAGTGTCGTGTCCCCGACGATCGCGTTGCGAACCGCGATGGCTTCTTTTTCCACCTGGGCAAGAATCTCGAGCAGCTTGGGCTTGACTTCGTCCGGGAAATCGCGTCGCAGGCCACCAACAGTGTTCATGCCATACGTCTTGCGATTGCCGGAAATCTCTTCGCAAAGCCACATGATGGGCTCGCGAATCCTCCAGGTCTGCATGAGAACGGTGTCGAAGCCAATGATGTGCCCCGCGATGCCCAGCCACAGCAGGTGGGAGTGAATGCGTTCCAGCTCCAGCATGATGGTGCGGATATATCGGGCCCGCCGCGGCGCTTCGATGCCGGCAGCTTTCTCGACAGCCTGGCAATAGCAGGTGGAGTGAATGAAGCCGCAAATCCCGCAGATTCTCTCGGCCAGATACGGGATTTCGTTGTACGTCAATACGGAATCGCCGAGCTTTTCAATGCCGCGATGGTTGTAAAAAATGCGGAGGTCGCACCCCACGACCGTTTCGCCCTCGACGAACATGCGCCAGTAAGCCGGTTCCTCGAGGACGGGGAAGAAAGGCCCGATCGGCATCACGCTCGCCCCTTTTGGAGGCTCGAGCATCTGCGGGCGCACATTTTCGGCGCGAGGCGGCTGGCAATTGTAGGGGAAATCTTTGCGCAGGGGATACACGCCTTCCGGCCAGTCGTCTGCGAGGAGTAGGCGGCGCGGATCGGGGTGGCCGTCAGGATGAACGCCGATGGCGTCTTGGAATTCGCGCTCGGCCCAATTCGCTCCAGGAATGACTTCGGTGATGGACTCGATCTGCGGATCCTTTTCGGACACGGGAGATTCGACGAGAACATAGAGATGCTCGCAGTCGAGCGAAAACAGGTGCAAGATCGAGAAATCTCCCGTCAAGGACCTTTTGTCGGTTCCTACCGAAATCATGAAACGAGCTTGCAGTTGTTGGACCAGCGCCGCCACGACTGCTCGCACAGCCGTCTTCTTGATCGCGAAACGCAGGGTATCGGGCTGAGGCTGGGTCGCGGACAGGAGATCGCCGTCACAGTGTGCTGCGACGGTGCCTTTGACCCGCTCGACGGTGGCCTGATCAACAGTGCTCATAGCCATCTCCTTCAACTCCTTACCCACAGCAGGATTGCGGTCACTACGACGGCTCCGATCACGATCCACAGCAGATAGATTTGCGGGATTCCGACGTGCGTTCTGCTGACGCGATCTGCGGTTCGGTCTATCGCTTTGACGGTTGGCGTGTAGAGCCATTGGTCAAAATCGAGCGCGCGGCGAAGAAAAGTGGGAAATCGCGGAGCGTGCAATTTTCCGCCAGGATAGATTTCCGGCAGAGCGTGCTTGAACGGCAGATAGAGGCTGCTCGCCGGGTATCGGACACTAGCTGGGGCATGCTCTTCGCCGCAATACCAGACGGGCACCGATCTCGTTTGTGCCTGTCCCGCGCGCTGTATCGCATAAGCAAGCAACGCCAGAATTCCTAACGCCGCCACAAAGGCGAGAGGCGACCAGAAGCCGACCGAAGATCCGTCCATCAGTCGGAGGCCGCTCCATAGCCCGGTTGTCTGGAGACCTGCGAGAGGCATGGCCGTAGCTGCCTGAATCGCGTATCCGATGAAACGCAGCGGGAACTGGGGGAAGACGCCAAGCAGAACGCACAAAGTTGCGAGCGTGACCTGCGGCACGATCATAGAAATCGGGACTTCTTTAACTGTCGAACCCTCGTCTGCTTTGCCGAGGAATACTGAGGCGAGAACTTTGAGGAACGATGCGAGCGTGGCAAGCGAGATGAACAGCGCGATGAGGGCCAATACCAGAAACAGCGGGAAGCGCATTCCCGCCAGCAGGCACGCGGCGACGATCAGCCATTTGCTGGTGAATCCGTTGAGGGGCGGCACGCCGGCGATGCTCAGCGAGGCGATGGCCGTTGTGCCGGTCGTGAAGGGCATGAAGGACGCCAGGCCGCCCAGTTGGTCCATGTCGCGCTTGCCGGTTCGGTAGAGGACCGAGCCCGCGCCCAGAAACAGGCAAGACTTGAAGCAGGCGTGGTTCACTGCATGGAGAATTGCTCCTGCGAAAGCGATGGTCGCGACGGCCGGATAGCGGTCGAGAAAGTAAATCCCCACGCCGAGGCCGAGACAGATGTAGCCGATTTGCCCGATGGTATGGAAAGCCATTAGCCGTTTCGTATCGATTTGCCGCAGGGCGGTCAGCGTTCCGACGAAAAGCGAGCCAGTGCCAGCGAGCGCGAGAACAATTCCCCAGATTCTGAGCGACGGAGAGGCAACCAGAAACGAGCAGAAAACGCGAATCAACCCATAGATTCCCAGTTTGACGAGCGCGCCAGAAAGCGTGGCGCTCATCCCGGAAGGCGCCACCGGATGGGCGTCGGGAAGCCAATCGCCCATGGGCAGAACGCCCGCTTTGGTGGCAAATCCGAGGAAGAACAACAAGATGATCGTGTGAGCCAGAAACGGTCGAGTGATGAGCAGTCCGGGCAGCGTTTGCCGGATCGCATCAAAAGCGAACGAGCCGGACGTTCTCCACAAGAGCAGCGCCGCCGCCACCATGCACAGTGTTGCGCCGTGTGTGATGATGAAGTATTTCAGACCGGCGCGTTGGCTGGCCGCGTTTTCCGCTTCAAACGTCACGAGGAAGTAGGAAGTCAGCGTCATCGACTCCCAACAGATCAGGAAAAATAGGAAATTCACGCACACCAGAACTCCCGTCATGCTGGCAACGCAAAGCAGAAGAATCGGAAAGAACTTTGCCACGCTGTCGCGCGTGTAGTGCTCCATGTACCGGACGGAGTACAGGGCGCTCAGGAGGGCAATCACGGCAACGATGGCGAGAAAGATGGCGCTGAGCGGGTCAATCCGCAGGGTGAGACTCGACCCAAGCTGCGGCAATGACAGGATCGTGTGCGGGCGTAAATCGCCAGCGAACACTTTTACCACCGCCAGTCCGGTAAAGACCGAAGAGGCGCAAACGAAAACGAAACTGATCCAGCCGCAGAGCTTTCGCCTGCGCGCAAAAAGCAGGCTCACCAGCGATCCCGCGATCAGAATCGCGATGCTCGCTTCGATGTTCTGAACTGCATTCGTCATTTCATTTCCCTATTAACTGCACCAGTGGCATGCCCACAAATGGAGCGGCCACACAACCGATCATGAGGACGATCAAGGTGATATTTATCGCCAATGGCGGATCGGCTGGGACCTCAGCCACCGTCAGGGGCGCGCCCAGGAAGATTTTCTGCGCGATATAGAGCATCCATCCGAAAGAGATCAGGGTTTCGCAAAGGACGATGACCACGATGAGCGGTCCCATGGGACCGGAAAGTTTCATGGCGCCCGAGAGGATCATGAACTTGCTCCAGAAGCAGGCCAGGGGCGGGACGCCCGTGACGCTCAGCACTCCGATGAAAAACGCCGTGGCTGTGAGCGGCAGGCTCCTGCCCAAACCCCGCAGCGACGAGATGCTGCGAGTTCCTGTGACATAGGAAATGACACCGGCGCAGAAGAACAGCGTGGCCTTGCTGTAACCGTGGCAGATAATGTGCAGCACGCCGCCGCGAAGGCCCAGAGGAGATCCCAGTCCACCGATCGCGATGCCAAGCAGCACGTAGCCGAGATGCGCGATGGTCGAATAAGCCAGCAGCCGCTTGAGATCGTCCTGAACGAAATAGAACGAGAGAGCGACCAAAATGGTGATCACTGCCATGCCGGCCATGAGCAGGCAGGCCCACGAGGGAATGGCCCATCCGCCGCTCATGGTTCGGGCCATCAGAAAAACGCCGGCCTTGACCATCGCCGCCGCGTGCAAATAGGCGCTGATGGGAGTAGGCGCCTCCATGGCATCCGGAAGCCAAGTCTGCAGCGGAACCTGCGCCGCCTTGGCCCAGGCTGCGATCAGGAGCAAAACAAACACACCGGATTTCAGACCATTGGGCAGCGAGCCGAGAGCAGAAAACTCGAACGAACTGGTGCGAGCAAACAGAATCAGAATCGCCAGCAGAAAGAAACCGCTGCCCACGTGGGTCATCAGCAGAGCTTTGAATCCGGCTCGCAGGGCGCGGTCGCTCTGATAGAAAGAAATCAAAGCCCACGAACAAACCGTCGTCATTTCCCAGAAGGTGAAGAGCTGCAGGAAATTGGGCGACACCGCCAGCCCTACCATGCTGGTGATGAACAGCAGCAGCCAGAAGTAGTAGCGCCCATACTGCTCGCTGCCTACGGGATGCTCCTCGTTCTTGTCCGTAAGGTAGGCAGTCGAAAACAGGACGGTAAGCAATCCGATGGGCACCGCGACGAGCAACATCACGGAAGCCAAAGGATCAATCAGGAAACCGAGGACGGGCACATCCACGATGCCCCGAAGCCAAGGAATGCGCCACAACATTCTGCTGTAAGGGGAGACGCCGAAGTTCGCGATCACGAGCCATACCGCCAGGCCGGTTGCAGCCGCGGTAATCACCACCGCAGCGGGGCGAGCGCGCCTTCTCAGAACCACGGACAGGAGAGCCCCTGCGGCCGGCAGAATCAGCATGAGGATGGCGGCAGAGTCGATCACGCGGGCATGTCTCCTCTCTGCGGATATGCACATTCAGAACCAGCGGCGGTCCCTCGAGCCGAGAAAACCTCGTTCAGGATGTCCGCAATGCTCGCCACGCTCGAGAGCACCTCAGCGCTCATGGGCGCGACGAATCCGGTTTGCTGCGGCTGAATCGCAATCACAAAGATGCGGGCACGAGTAGTTCGTTCGAGGTAGTCGACGAGCAGGCTCATTGGCACACGGTGTGTACTCGGCCAGTACGCAATGGTTTCATGTTCCTCGAAGAGCGCAACCGATCCCGGCGCGGACTTCATGTCCACACAATCAATCAGCACAATCGTGTCGGGGTGCTGATCGGCTATCTGTTGCAGATGGTTCTCCGGGACTTCCTGAGCGTCGATGACGTACACACCCGGCGCACTGTTGATCCGTTGAGCCACGCAACTGCCAGCCCCGTCGTCGCCCCGGCAAGGGTTGCCGATGCCCACCACGACTACGTCCCCTTGCAGGTTATGGCGAAGCTGTTCTCGTAAGTTCATATCGCTGGCTCGCGCGGAAGAGCGCCTCAGCCAATGTCCTCTGAATGTCTAGTCAACTAGCTCCTTGATCTGTGCATAGTTGAAAACCGGGCCGTCACGGCATACGTAGCGATGGCCGATGGCGCAGTGATTGCACTTTCCAATACCGCACTGCATCATGCGTTCCAGAGTTGAAATGATGGTTTCCGGCTTAAATCCAAGCGCCACCAGATCCTGAACCACGATCTTGATCATGATGGGCGGGCCGCAGACATAGGCAAGAGTGGTCTCAGGATGAAGCGCGACCTTCTTGAACAAGGTGGGGACCACACCGACCGGCCCCGACCAGCCTGGCTGCGCCGAATCCACCGTCACGCGAAATTCCACATCCGAGCGCTTGGCCCACTCCTCGAGTTCCCGCTTGTAGACCAGGTCCGCCGGCGTTCGAGCGCCGTAAAGGATGGTCACGTTTCCGAAGCGCGAGCGCTCGTCGAGAACGTTCCAAATCAAGCTGCGGAGCGGCGGCAGGCCAATGCCTCCGGCTATGAAGAGCAGATTTTTCCCCTGGGCCGCGGCCAGATTGAATCCATTGCCGAATGGTCCACGAATGCCGACCTCATCGCCCTGCGCGAGCTTGTGGAGCGCGTCGGTCAAGTGACCGGTGCGGCGCACGGTGGTTTCAAGTCCCTCGGGCCTGGTCGGACTGGACGCAATGCAGAACGGAGCCTCTCCGTATCCGAAGACCGACATCTCGATGAACTGGCCGGGCAGAAAATGGAAGTCCTTCCCTTTGCCCGAATCGCGGAAGCGCAAGCGGAATGTCCGGGTGTCGGGCGTCTCATCGCAGAGGCCCGTCAGACACGCGATGTCGGGAAGGAACACGTCATTCATGCCAGTTTCCTTTCCGGATGGCGGCAACCACCGCCGGCATGTGCGTCGTGCCCAGGCATACCTGAACGCAGCGCCCGCAGCCAACACAGCCCACCGTGCCATCCCGCGTGAAGTACTGCGCGCTTACTTTATGGAAGAAGCGGCGCTTCATGCGGTCTTTCCTTTGCGCCCGCGGGTTGTGGCCCGAGGCTTCGAGAGTGAAAGCGGCGTACTGGCAGGAGTCGCGCAACCGGCAACGAATCCACGCGCCATCGTGACCGAGGTCCTTCACGCTGAAGCAGTAGCAGGTGGGGCAGACAATGTTGCAGCCGCCGCATTCCAGGCACCAGTCGGCCATCTTTTCCCACAGAGTGTCGTGCACGCGTCCCGTGGAAATGCGTCTCATGGCAGACGCGAAATGGCAGGTCTCATCCCCAAAATGTTGTTTTGCCTTCTCCTCAAGCATCTTCCGCTGCGATAGGTCGTCGTCGCTGGCCTTTCGGAACAGGCCCTGGTCTTCCGCCACTGCGGCTTCACCTTTTGCGCTGCCGACTTCGACGAGAAAGCTCTGGCCGAGATCGGTCAGCTGGGCGTCGTAGCTGTCGCTCAAGAATGGCCCCGAGTCGGTGCAGATGCAAAAGCCCAACGGGCACGGAGTTACGCAGGCCTGGCTGATAATCGTGAGATTATTGGCGCGGCGAAGATAGGAAGCGTCCGCCGGCTCCATTTCGTGCATGCGAGTCAGGAATGCAATTCCTTTGACATCGCAGCTGCGGGCGTTCACCAAGAAACGGCGACGATCGTCATGAATCGCCTCAGCTTCGTGGTGTTGGCCATTGCGTTTGATTTGAACAATGGGATCGGTCTGAGGCAAAACAGCTTCCTTCGGCGGATGAAGCGGATTCGGGAGATCCCATATCACCTCGCCGGCGGAACGGATGGTGGAGAACAGGGCGTCTCCGGTCGGAGAAAGCGTAGGAGCGATTACTTCGCCCAGCCTCAGCAAGCTTTCAAGCCATCCGGATACCGCTTTTTTTTCTATTACGAATGCCATGAACAGTCTCTTACGCGCGTTCAACTGCTACTGCCGCGAGGCTGTCGCTGCCCAATACGCCGGAGACATGATCGCGAAAGGCATAGGGCACAATCAGCAGCCCGGGCTCCAAGTCACCTCTCACCAGGACCGGGACTCTTGCCTCGCCCTTGACCGAAGTCAACTTGACCTTGCGCATTCCTCTGATTTGGAGCGCATCCGCGTCATCCCGCGCCATTTCTACGAAGCCCTCGGGAAACGCTTTTCGCTGCGAGCGAAAGTCGCGGCTCAAAGTCGGCGAGAAAGACACGAATGGGTCGCTGCCCCAATCAAAAGCAGGATCCTGTGCCAGCAGGAACGGGCGGTCGGCTGATTTCAGGGATTCGACGACCGTGCTCTCCGCAAGGGAAACCTGCAGCTTTCGCTTTCCGGAGTTCCCCAGCAGCGGTCCGCTCCACCCGTCCGCCGCAAGTTGCTGTCCGATCCCGGCGTATTGCGGCGCGGCCTGACCGATCTCGCGAAGCACGTCGGAGGCTGAACGGTAGGCGGTCGGCGCGTCGAACCTCGCACAAAGCTCCCTCAGTACCTGCCATCCAGGCCTAGCTTCCCCGGGAGGATTGGTCGCTGACCGAAGGCTCTGTACCCTGCCTTCTGCGTTGGTGTACGTTCCTTCGGTTTCAGCGAAGCTCGGAATCGGAAGCAGCGCATGAGCTATGCCCGCCGTGGGGGTGGCAAAAGCATCCAGAACTGCCAGGAACTCCATCTTCCCAAGTGCAGCCAGGGCCTTTTGCCCCATCGGCATGACTGAGGGCGGGTCATCCGCAATGACGACCAACCCGCTCACCGATTGCACGAGCGTCTCCGCGTCCCATCCCGGTGCCGAAGGCAACTTCTTGCCCCAGAGATTCTCAAGGCGCTGCCGTGAGCGTGCGTCTCCCAAGCGGTCATAACCGGGCAGGCGGTCGTGCACGACCGCCATCTCACATGCCCCGCGTGCATTGCTTCGGGCTAAGAGTGGGAGGAGTCCTGAACCGGGTTTGTTCAGATGTCCGGTGATCGCGGCGAGCCTGGCAAATGCGGCAGCAGCCGTTCGCGAGTGGTCGCCTCGTCCCCAGATGGGTGGAATCAGAAACGCCGCCCGCTCGGCATGCGTGATCCACTCAGCCGCCTGGAGACAAGCAAGAGAACCCAAGTGCTGCTCCAGGTCCAGGGGACCGCCATCATTGCCGACTGAAGCCAATGGCCGGGATTGCCCAAGGTCCGCGACGGCGGCGGAAAGCTCATTGATGACTTCACATTCATTTCCCGGCGCTGCGTGCAGGTGGAGGGAGGCAAGGCGGGTCATCTGCGTGTCGCGGCAGCCGATCGTGATAAGGCGGGCGCCGTTTTCCACCGCTTTCAAAATCGATCCGGCCACTCGCGGATGTGTCTCGGCCAAGTTGCCTTCGATCAGCAAAATGACCTGGCTGGATGCAATGTCGTTGAGACGCAGCGTGGATTCAGGTGTGCCGCAGACTTCCTCGAAGCCTGCCAGCAACGGGGCGCAGACGGGATAATAGGAGAATCCGATGTTGTTGGTGCCAAGCCCGGCGCGGGCCAATTTGCCCGCCAGGTAGTTCTCCTCATTAGTTGCCCGAGCAGAACCTAGAATGCCGACCGGCTTGCCAGCAGCCGCCAACTCCTTCAGTCGGGCGGCGACATAGTCTAGAGCGTCGTCCCACAAGACGGGCTCCTGCTTTCCGTTGCGCCTCACGAGCGGTTGCCGCAATCGCTCGCCCCATAACGCCGCCTCGTGCGCGCTCCAACCCCTGGCGCAAAGCTGCCCCCCGGACACGGGATGTGTCTGACTCGGCGCCACGCCAGACAGTTGTCCCTCCCTCACCAGGAGGTGGAATCCACAGCCGCAGGAGCAAAACGGACATGCCGTTGGGACGGCCAACATGACAAGTCCTATCGCCTTCCGAACTCAGCTATAAGCTGCCGACCTGCCGTGACCAGTTTTCGGGCAATAATGGTGTTATTCAGGCGAGGATGGCCATCGTCGCATCCCCGTGTCACACCCTGCGTCTGCCGGAGCGATCGCTGGCTGACATGTGCGCCGCTCGCATGATTCGTTACCTGACTGCGCGGATTCCAGGAGGTTCCATGGCAAGTGCTTGCCTGTGAAACACTCCACGCAGCCAGTAATTTCAGGCCGTCACTCGGGTTCCATAGATATCCAGCAACTGGAATCGCGTGGCCTCTAGCCGTCGCTCAATAATCTGTGCCAGGCGGTTCAACACCTCATACCCGAGATTGCGGTTCTCCTCACACTTGGCACGGAGAGCCGTTGCGTCCAGCGCGACGGCCCGCACGCCTGTCCTCGCATGTGCGCTGAATTTCCAAAGAAACGGAGACAACAGCCACGACCAACCGAGAGTGTCTCCTCCTTCTAACGTATCGATGATGATGGGTTTATGTGCCGGCGCGAAGATCTCCAGCGCCACCTTGCCATCGCGGATTAAATAGAATGCCGTGGCCTGGTCGCCCTCTTTGAAGATGTAAGTGCCGGCTTCGAATCTTACCTTGGAAGCAATGGGAACGATGGGGCTAAGAAAGGCCTCATCGAGGCCTGCAAAGAAAGAATGCCCCACGATCAGATGTTCAATATCCTCTGCAACCGTACCTCCCTTCATGGCTTGTCTCTCCTTCCATGATGTCGGTTCCGGCCCAAAAGCACGCGAATTATGTGCTTCCCCCATCCCCGCCGCAGTGATGCTGGTCACACAAGAAAGCGATGCGGGTCTGTTAGGGCGTCGCCGGCGCAGGCTCAAGAGTAAACGAGGGGATCTAGTCCATGCCGACGATCGAGAAAACTGCATCGGAGGGCTGCAGTTCTGTTTGGGGTGTTCTTAGGGGGGAATCTGAACAACGCCTGGCAGCGGCTGAGCCTAAGCTATCGGCGACCACGATGGCGCACCCCCGGCAATGGCGAGCGTCCGGCACCCAAGCCATCTGCTGAAACTCGGGGTGAAAATCTACTAATGATCATCGTTCGGCTTCTTTCTCCCGAGCCGAATCCGCTCTTGTGTCATAAAACCCCCCTCAGTTTCGGCACAGGTTGTCACGTAACAAGAGAGCGCTCTGTGTGCGAACGTGCAGGGTGGTGTGATCACACTTACAAAGGGAGTCCAATAGTTCGGTTTTCGACCCAAGTGGGTGAGCACAGCACGGATTGCCCATCTAAGCCGCGTGTCCAGCGAGTGGTCGGAGTGCGACCCGCGCCGGAATGCGTTGCTTGAAGGAAGGCCAACCCGAAGCGCTTCGGCAAAACCATGCGTAGAGTTCCTGCTCAGGATCACACCATTCTGTGAGCAAGATCACATCCTCCGAAATTAACTGGTGGTACTTAAGCGCAATCCGCATATGACGTAGGGCGTGGTTCCGGCTCCAAGTGGAGCGCAACCGCATATTCCCAGGAAGGATGACCCTATGATCCCGCCGAACGAGACGTTTTACGGGGCCTTGCAGAAAAAAGGTGTAAGCCGTCGCCGGTTTCTCAAGTTCTGCAGCCTGATGACCGCGACCCTGGCCCTGCCGCCACGTTATGTGGCCCAGGTAGCTTCCGCCCTTGAGAAAACGAAAAAGCCGGTGCTGGTCTGGCTGCAATTCCAGGACTGCGCCGGGAATTCGGAAGCTATTCTGCGCTCGAGCCATCCGTCAGTGCTGGAGGTCGTGCTTGACCTGCTTTCGTGGGAGTACCACGAGATCATCATGGCTGGAGCAGGCCACCAGGCGGAAGCCGCTTTGCAGCGCGTGGTGAAAGAAGAGAAGGGCAAGTACCTAGCGGTCGTCGAAGGCGCCATCCCCTTAGCCGATGATGGAGTCTATTGCACGGTCGCGGGAAAGACAGCAATCTCTATCGCGAAAGAGGTCTGCACCAACGCTGCAGCGACCATCGCGGCCGGAGCCTGCGCGTGGTTTGGCGGGCTCGTGGCAGCCTCTCCCAATCCGACCGGAGCGGTTGGGATTTCCGAGGCGGTGCCGGAAGCCAAAGTGATCAACCTGGGCGGATGCCCGCAGAATCCGGCAAACACGGCAGCCGTCCTTGTCCACTACCTCACTTTTGGCGAACTGCCGGCAGTGGATCAATACAGCCGACCGCTGTTTGCCTATGGGCGAATCATTCACGATCAATGCGAGCGACGTGCACATTACGATGCCGGGCGTTACGTGCAGGAGTGGGGCGATGAAGGACATCGCAAGGGCTGGTGCCTCTACAAGATGGGCTGCAAGGGCCCGCAGGCGACCTTCAACTGTCCTTCGGTGCGCTTTAACGAGGCTACGAGCTGGCCGGTGAAGGCCGGGCACGGCTGCGTCGGCTGTGGCGGGTACAACTTCTGGGAGACCAAGTCTCCGTTCTACGAGCGGCTGCCGAACGTGCCAGGGTTTGGAGCGGACGTCAGCGCCGGAAAGATTGGGATCGGGATCACGGCCGCGGTAGCGGGAGCGACCGTCGTTCATGGGATTGCGAGCGCGATTCGCGACCGCATGCGAACTACCCCACCGCCGGAAAAACTCTAAGAGCTGGCAGAGGAGGAGCGTATGGCACGCATCGTAGTCGATCCAGTAACGCGTATTGAGGGCCATCTGCGCATTGAAGCCGAGGTCGATGGCGGCGCTGTTACCGACGCCTGGAGCTCGGGGACGATGTTCCGCGGAATCGAGCTAATCCTGCGCGGGCGCGATCCGCGTGAGGCCTGGATCTGGACGCAGCGCATTTGTGGCGTGTGCACGACTGTGCACGCGCTGACTTCAGTCCGCGCAGTCGAGGACGCGCTGGGCATCGAGGTACCGGATAACGCCAACCTGATCCGCAACATCATTGGCGCCAGCCAGTACGTGCAGGATCACGTGATTCACTTTTACCACCTGCATGCACTGGATTGGGTCGACGTAACCCTAGCCCTGAAAGCGGACCCGGCGAAAACTTCTCAGCTGGCCGAGTCGATTTCGCCCTGGCCGAAGTCGAGCCGTGCCTACTTCAAAGCGATTCAGGACCGAGTGAAGACGCTGGTGGAGAGCAAGCAGCTCAGCTTGTTCAGCAGCGGTTACTGGGGACATCCGGCGTATCATCTTCCGCCCGAGGCGAACCTGCTGGCGGTGGCGCACTACATTGAGGCGCTTGAATTCCAGAAAGACTACATCCGGATTCACGCCGTGCTGGGTGGCAAGAATCCACACTTGCAGACTTACCTGGTCGGTGGAATGTCGACCTCGATGGACCCGAATGAGCCGGGGGCGACCATCAATCCCGAGCGGATTACGTTCCTGACGGAGCTGGCAGCCAAGGCGCAGGAGTTCGTGGATCAGGTGTATGTGCCGGATGTGCTGGCGGTGGCGAGTTTCTATCACGATTGGTTCGGACAAGGCGAAGGGCTGGGAAACTTCCTCTCGTATGGCGACTATCCACAGGGAGGCGTGAAAGATCCGGCGCGATTCTATCTGCCGCGGGGAGCGATCTTCGGGCACGATCTGTCGAAGGTGCATTCCGTTGATCCGGCTAACGTCAGTGAGTACGTAACGCATTCCTGGTATGAGTACGGTGATGGGGATCAGAACGGCAAGAATCCCTATCAGGGCGAGACCAAGCCGAAGTATACCGGCCCGAAGCCGCCCTTCGAGCACCTGGAGGTAGATCAAAAGTATTCGTGGCTCAAGGCGCCACGGTATCAGGACCATGCCATGGAAGTCGGGCCGCTCTCGCGGATGCTGGTAGCGTATGCCTCGGGCCATCCGGACGTGAAGCCGGTGGTAGATGCAGTGCTCGCCAAGTTGAATGCGCCCGCGACCGCGCTGTTCTCGACGCTGGGGCGCGTAGGCGCACGGGCCATCGAAGCGAAGGTGATGGCGGCGCAGGTAACGAAGTGGGTAGCGGAGCTGGGCGACAAGCTGGGACACGGCGACCTGAGTATTCACAATGGCGAGAAATGGGACCCGGACACCTGGCCGAAACAGGCGCAAGGCTGGGGATTCCATGAAGCGCCGCGGGGATCACTGGGACACTGGGTCGAGATCGAAGACAAGAAGATCAAGAACTACCAATGTGTGGTGCCGACGACTTGGAATGCCGGACCACGGGATGCCAAGGGGCAGCGGGGAGCGTACGAGGCTGCGCTGCTGAAGACGCCCATTGCCGACCCGGAGCGCCCGGTGGAAATTCTGCGGACGGTGCATTCGTTTGATCCCTGCCTGGCGTGTGCGGTGCACGTAGTGGACGCGCGTGCAAGAAGGTACGCGCAGGTAAAGGCGAGTTGAAGTCGCCCGGAAAGGAGGCCCGCAATGGGCTCGCTGGCACCAGGAGAACATGCATGGAGCGAGGCGCACAGACCCTACCCACTTACTTTGCCGGTCCGGACTTATGTCTGGGAGTTGCCGGTACGGGTCTCGCACTGGTTCATTGTCTTGTCCATTGGCGTGCTCGCCTTCACGGGCTACTACATGCACGATCCGTTCATCGTGGCCAAGAGCACCACATCGTTTCTGATGGCCCGGATGCGCTTCATTCACGAAGTGGCGGCGGCCGTGTTCATCAGCGCGTTCATCGTGCGGATGTATTGGTTCTTCGTGGGGAATGACTGGTCGAGTTGGAGGTCCTTCTGGCCCATCCACAAGCGGCAGTGGCGAGGCATGGGGCACATGGTCGCATATTACAGCTTCATCCGCAAAGATCTGGTGCATCATGTCGGCCACAACGCGCTGGCGGCGGTGACGTATCTGCTGATGTTTACGTTCATGCTGATCGAGATCATCACCGGGCTTACGCTATATACCTGGGTCCGCGGGCCCTGGCTTCTGGGATGGCTGTTTCGCTGGATTCCGGGCGTGATCGATATCCAGTACTTGCGGCTCATCCATTTCTGCGTCATGTTTACGTTCTTTGCGTTCGTGATTCACCACGTCTACAGCGCCGTGCTGGTCTCGTGGGAGGAGCGCAACGGACTGATTGAGAGTATTTTCACGGGGTACAAGTTCATCCCCAGGCACGAATTGGACGAGGACGCGCGGCAGGTGAAGTGATGGAGACTGGTCCGGGCAAGACCGTCGTGCTGGGGCTGGGGAACGTTCTGCACGCCGACGACGGCGCGGGTGCGCAAGCGATCACACGGCTGCGCGAAGGTGCACGAGTCCCTGGTAATGTGATTCTGGTGGAAGGCGGGACTCTTGGCCTGGAGCTGCTTCCTTACGTCTGGGACTGTTCGCGCCTGATTGTTATCGATGCAGTGGACGTGGGAGAGGCTCCAGGCACGGTCGTGAAGATGTCAGGGGAAGAGTTGAACTCCCTCCCTGGCAAGAGCAGCGTTCATCAGTTGGGAGTCTCGGACCTGCTGGTGGCCTTGCGCATGCTTGCTGAGCGACAACCGCAGGTGGTGCTACTCGGCGTGCAGCCGGGGAGCACCGAGTGGAGTACTGAGCTGTCTTCTCCTGTCGCAGCCTCGCTTGATTCCCTGGTGGAGGCTGCCATCCGGGAGTGTCAGCAGGCCCAGGCAGACTCCGCCGCGTAGGCCCCCTTCGCGTCTATCATCGAAAACCCATGTTTTGCTCAACCCGCAAGCCAACGTTTATCTGCTTCTTCGCCTCCGTCTTTTTCTTGCCGGCATTGTCCGCCTGTTCATATTCGGCAAGCCGCCGAATGAAAGCGATCGCACACGGAAATGAACTGTTCGAAACGCACTGCGGCGGCTGCCACAGCTGGAGACGTCTGGACCTCGAAAAAGTGCCCCCTGACCTAAATGGTGTTTTCGATCGCGGGGTCCTTCCCAGCGGAAGATCAGCCACGGATGATGTGGTTCGATCCACCATACTAACCGGGCGAAGCGGCATCATGCCTCTTTTCGAGGGAAGCCTAAGCGACGAAGACATCCAAGACATCATTCTCTACCTTCACACATTAAGGGCACACCAAAGGGCCGCAAGTCCACCTGTGAGCACAATGGACTGCACTTCTGCTGTCGCCGGAAAACCGAGATGCAACAGATCGGGGAGAACGATCTCGAGGGCTTCGCCAGCACCGGGGTGAACACACCTGAGACAATGTTTCCAGATTTTGGGTCTCGTAAATCTGGACTTCTCCCAGCCGCCTCTGGCCCGCGTCAGGTTTTCGTACCAACATCAGGCCGCCGGTTATCAGAGAAGACCTAGACTGCTACGGCGGAAACAGTTTGCATTCCCTCAACACCAAATGTCGGAACCGCTCCTGTCTTCACTAGCTGGCTACCGGTCGACCATTAACCTCAATCGGGCACTGTCCCATGGGACAGACTGGCCCGGCCATTAGGCTCTATGTGGGACGAACTATTGATTAGTGGATAGCGTTAGGATCTCCCCTAGAATTTGGCTTATGAAACAGCCCGCGACTCTGCTGGTTGTAGTGTCCTTGACGTTGGCGCTTACGGGTTGCGGCGGTACTGGTGGAGGCGGGACGCAGCCCGTGGCCCCGGCGATTACCGCACAACCGCAAAGCAGTGCCGTGACAGCCGGGCAGACGGCAACGTTTACCGTCACTGCCAGCGGCACCGCGCCTCTCAATTATCAGTGGAGTAAGAACAGCACAGCCATTAGCGGCGCGACTTCAGCCAGCTACACCACACCCGCGACGACCATAGCCGACAGCGGCACGTCGTTCACCGTGACGGTTAGCAACTCGGCGGGGACGGTTACCAGCAACGCTGCCACGCTGACGGTGAATGCGGCCAGCCTGACGCCGCAGACGATCACGTTCAACAATCCCGGCACGCAAACCGTCGGGACGCCACTGACGCTGACGGCAACGGCGAGCTCTGGTCTGACGGTGAGCTTCGCTTCCCAGACGACCAGCATCTGCACGGTGAGCGGCACGACGGCGACGTTCATTGCCGGCGGAACTTGCACCATTCAAGCCACGCAGGCGGGCAATTCGCAATACAATCCGGCCACCCCGGTGAACCAGAGCTTCACGGTGAACGCATCAAGCGGCGGCGACCCGACCGTCGGCATCCTACCGTCCTACAACGACACGTATGCGAACTGGGAGAACGCCGGTCTGGCTTTGGCTGGCGGCATTCCGGACCGCACGACGATTTGCGCGACGCTCAATCCGCTGGGCAACGGACAGGACGACTACAACGACATCCAGAACGCGATTAACGCATGTCCGGCGGGCGAGCTGGTTCAGCTTGCAGCGGGTGCATTTAGCATCAAAATTGCCGATATGCCGATCCATATTCCGACGGGTATCACGTTGCGCGGAACGGGCAACTGCAGCGGCACCAGCTCGCCGTACTGCCAGACCTCCATCAGCGTGATGGATGGCGCTCTCGCCTACACCGGTGGGATGTGCGGCACGAGTACGTCGAATGAAGTTGCCTGCCCGAATGGCGGGCAGCCAGAGATTTTGATGTCGCCTGTTTTGCCCGACTACAACTATAGTTGGGATCAATGCGGCAACGTCGGCGGAAGTGTCGGCACAGGTTGCGGCGCGACTCCGCTGGCCGCTGACGCCGCTCAGGGCCAAACCACGATTCAGGTCACCAGCACCAGCGGTTTTACGGTTGGGTCGTGGGTTTTGATCGATGAGGCGTCCGGCGCCGGCTGGGTCGCTGATCCTATGAATCAGTGGACGGGAAATGGGTCGGTGTGGGCCTCTTCGGACTGGCTCAGCTCATCCGGTAACCCGGCGACGGGACGTGTCCTGTGGGCTAAGGCAGAAAATAATGCATGGGATTTTGGCAGTAGCTACCCCTATCAGGCTAATACGCCAGGCTGCTGGTATACCTATTGCGACCGGGTGACCTCCGAGTTGCACACGATCGCTGCGATCGGCGCCGGACCATGCCCAGGGACTAACTGCACCCTGACATTTGACGATCCGCTCACGGTCGCCTTCCGGGAAAGCGGAAACCATAACGCCCAGGTCTACGCCAAACTTTATGGGAGCAATTATGACTACACGTCGCCTATTTCTTTGCTCCAACAGGCCGGCGTGGAGAACATTTCGCTTCTTCGTGCTCCCGAAGGGGGCCTGGAGATGGAACTCTGTGTCAACTGCTGGGTCAAGAACACAGAGGTCGGCGACTGGTACGGCGGCGGAATAAGGATGGCGTATTCGGCCCGTAGCGAGCTGAACGCGGTCTACGTTCACCATTGCTGGAATTCCGTCAACAACGGCGGCGAATATCCATTATCCCTGGATAGCGCCTCCACCGAAATGCTCATCACAAACAGCATCACCAACTTCGGCGGGAAAGGAATGGTCGCCAGGGCAGGGGGCGCCGGTTCGGTTATCTCCTATAACTATATTGACGACACGATGTACGATGCGGAATCAGGCATCGGCGACTATTGGTTAGATATGGGGATCAACGCGAGCCACTATTCGGGGCCGCACCATGTTCTGTTCGAGGGCAATTGGGGCGACAATCTGGACAACGACAACACGCACGGCAACTCGATGTACGTGACATTTTTCCGCAACGTCGGCTCCGGATACAGGACGCCCTTCACCGATCCCAGCATTGGCGGGCTTGTGGATGACTTTACTGGGAAGGGCTACTATTGCCCGTCGGGGTTGAGCTCCTGCGAAGCTTGGACTCCGGGGCCTTTGCGTTCGGCTGGGCCAATGGGATACAACTACTGGTTCGCATACGTCGGCAACGTACTGGGGACCTCGGGATATACGACTGCCGCGAATGGTTGGACCTATAGCGGAGACTTTACCGCATCTCGCATCTTCATGCTCGGGTGGGGCGCAGGGGGAGGCGGCCAGGATCCGTATATCGACGGCGTCAAGGGGTCCTATATTCTCATCAATGGCAACTACGACTACCTCCACAACGCGGTGACCTGGCAGGGCTCGCCGGTTACGCTTCCCAACTCGTTCTATCTGTCGAGCCAGCCCGCGTTCTTCAGCGCCGGCAGCGGCTATCCGTGGCCGTGGGTGACTCCGACGGGCTCGTCGCCAGTGCAGAACGGCCCGTCGGGTTGCGGTGGGGCGTGCTCCGCCCTCCCTGCGCAGGCGCGCTGGCAAGCCGGGACGCCTTTCGTGCAGCCTTGAGTTCCGCTAACGTGGAACACTCTCTATCTCTAAGACGAATTAAGCAGTTGAGTGCCCGGTTGTTAGGTCTCGGAAGAGCAAATGGTACTAGGGTCAATGCTAGCCGTGTGTAATGCCCGTTTGTCCCTGGCCAAAATGCACAACGGCTGTGGTGCTGCTACACGTAAGGGGAAGGGAAGGCTGTAAGAAAGGATTTTCGGTACGCTCTGGCCACTACACGACAAGAAAAGCACACGAGGCCATTTGTGGGATGCCACCCTTCGAGCGCAGGAAGCGATAGCCTTAAGACTTGTGTCGGAGGGCCTATCAATTGGATGCCGGGATCACTCTAGCAGCCATACCTGTTTTCGCATCGGCTCGAAGTTGATGACGCATGCGGTCGGCGCCCTCCGAAATGCAGTCAACGAGGGAGAACGATTTCGAGTACTTGGCAAGCAGGGACAAACACTCCGGAAATGGCCATGAACACGGATAATTCCAAGAGGTGCAAAGAGCCGTGTGTGAGAGCTGACCAGAACGAGTCTGATTCGGCCGTTCATTTCACATACTGGCCATTGTGAACTTCGTATTCGACGCGAAATGGTTTTTGTGCCTTGCGATCCTGCCAGCCCTCTTGCACGATTAGGGCGTTTGCTTGCGCCAGGCGCTCGGACGGATGTGGGTGCGAGCGGAAGTATCCTTCCAGGCTCTGAATGGCGAGTTCAGAAAGTTCTTCCTCCGGACTCGGCGCATGAATGATGTATTCGTTGTGCAGCTTGGCAAATTTCTCAAACAAAGTTACTACTCCATAGGGCGAATAGCCACCCAGAACCGCAAGCCGCATTCCCTCCCGATCCGCTTCTAATTCCTCATCTTTGTTGTAGCCAGCTTCCCACACACTCAGCGGAATTTGCACAAGTGCGCCGATTATCCCGAGTTTCAGATTGCGCAGCTTGGCTTCGACCTGCACGCGTTCGGCGCAGTGGTAGTGGTCGATGTGTTCGATTTCATGTCCCAGAACGTTTGCCAACTCATCCTCGCTGGTCGTCAGATCCAGCAAACCCTCGCCAATATAAACGGGGCCGCCAGGAAGGGAAAAAGCATTCATCATTGCGCGATCTGGCAGCAGATGAAAGGAATAAGGAAGGCGCCGGTGAGCATGCGCCGCTACGGCGCTTCCCACACGGCGAACATAGTTGTCCAGCGCCAGCTCTTCCGGGCTCAGCTTCGCGTTGTTCATCGAGTATTGTTGCGCGAGTTCATTGCCCACCGTGATTTCTTCTTCATCGGAAAGATGCATCACCCGCAGGGGAAGGCGGCTCAAATCGCGTTGGGCATCAGCGGCAACTTCTACGACAGCGTTGGCCGAGACAGGCGTGGACTGGTGTGGGCGTTCGGTGAAGTAGAGCGCAAACACACCGACCAAGAGCACGACGATGAATGTCGCGATGCGCTTCATAGGAACTGCCGAATGGTTTCGCGGTACTTGGTGTATAGGAACGACACCAACAGCAACGCCGCTCCAAGGATGATGAAAGTGATGTAACGATCGCGGGGTGCCAGTCCCCAGGCATCGCGCAGAATGATCTTGCCCACACAAACCAATAGCAGAATCAATCCCGTCAGCCGGAAACTGCGCTCGTTCACGGCAAGAGCAAGTAGAACAATCAAGACGCCTTCTATTCCCCAGGCGACCGTCACCATGCCGGCGCGCATCTTGAGCGCCAGCATGAGCGTGAGGAGAAGCACGGGCGCGAAGAACATGAACTGTTCCGGATGCCGCACCAGGACACTCAACCAACGAATTCTGAGAGTCTGCCCTTTATAGCGGTCGCGCAGGCCAAACGCAAAAGGAAGGCATGCCAACAGAACAGCCACAGCTGAACCAAGCACGAAATAGCGTCCCGTCCAGTCGCGGCCGCTAAAGTAGCTGGCCCCGAAAAGGTTGTACATGATGCCACGGACGCACGTGCCGAGGGTAAGAAGAACGCCTTGATGCAAGAAGATTGAGCGATCCAGCAACAGAGCGGCCCCAAAAAGAACAAACACTACGACCGCCCATGCCGTAACTAACCAATCGTTCGCCAACTGGAAATACAACACCGCGGTCACGCTCGCTGTCCCGAGATAACAGATCAGGCCATCGAAGTGCAGGCGGCGATCGTCGCTTGTGTCGTTATCCCCTGTCTCTAATTGCGCGTAGACAAAGAAGAAGATAAGCGCAAGCGGCAAGACGGTGTAAATCCGGGGTCCCCAGAATTCGCCTGGATTGCCGCTCGCAAGGTTGGCGAAAAAAATGCGGCCGAATGAGGCAGCGAAGGCGAGATATGCCTGGAATCGAAACTGTCTGGTTTTGCGCAGGAGACCATATTCAAAGAGAACGAGTCCGAACACTGCCCAGCCCAAAGCAACACTCAAGGGCTGCAACTCATACCATATGAGCGAGGAAACGAGCGCCGACGCCGCCCACGAGTAGATGTGATGGAACTCTCTCTCGCGCCAGCCCTTAGGCATGCGGATCAGTTGGGCGAGCGCATACATGACAACCGTAACAACTGCCAGCGACAGCAGCCGAACGCTGATTCCATGCCAGGTCTCGTTGATGTACAGATTCAGGCTGACGCTGCGCAGCATGGCCAGTGCGGCGAGCGCATGTGCTTGCCAACGGAGATCGTCCAGTTCAAATTTGCGGTCCACCAGCGCCAGAACGAAGGCAAATATAGCCCATACTGCCGCGAGCCATGCGCCCGGCGCTTCATACCAGGCCAAAAGCGCGAGCAATGCGGTCGCCGCAAACGTGTGCAGGTAGGTGATCGCGCGCGCTGAATCAGAATCCAAATCAATGGCTTTTCGAGAAAGAAAATAGAGCCCGGCGGCGACAATCGAAACCGTAACCAAGCGAAGAGAGATGCCGGTCCAGACTGTCTGTTCAAGGGTGAAGTTCGTTGTGTAGGCTCGCACCACGGCGCATGCCGCGACCACATTCGCCTGCCACGCGAGTTGCTTGTAACGGATCCGCCGCATGACCAGCGCTAGCGCGACGGCAAATACAATCCATGAAACCGCGATCCAGGGCAGAGGCACGGCTTCATTGAGCACCCACAGCATCACCCCGGTTCCAGCCCAGCTGTAAGCGATGCGAGCTGTGTTGACGTGATCGGGATTCGGCGCAGCAATCCGTTTCGCGATCCAGTACAGTCCTGCAACCACAGGCAGAGCGCCAAAAGCGTGCAGCGGGATCTCGTGCCAGCGGCTAGCGCCGGACGGATCGGCAGTGAAAGCCGCGAGAACTGCCAAGCCGCTCAGTAAATGCGCGTGCCACGCGAGCGCGTGGTAGCGGATCGCTTGCCCTGTCTCCACAAGGGCCACCGCGAAGACAATCGCCGCTGCCGGCTGCCAGAGTTCCGGCACTTCGTAATAAATGATTGCGGTAATCAGAGCCGTGCCAGCGAGCGCAAACAATCCGCGAAACGCACGTTGATTGGAATCGTCGCGGAATTGTGAGAACTTAGCGCTGACATAGAACATCGCTGCCATCAGCGCCAGCGTGAATAAGCGGGTGGAAATGTGCGTGTGCCGAGGAGCTTCGCTGTGGAGATTGACCAGGACAACCCGATAAGCCGTCAGCGCTCCAATAACGCCATATTGCACCTGCAAGTGGAACGATTTGAACCTCTGTCCTAGCGCCGCCAGCGTGAGCATGATTCCGGCGAATGCAACCGCAGTCCAATCCTGCGAGCATAGAGCCCAGGCCGCCGAAACAGCCGCGAATGCTCCCAAGTACGAATGACTATATAGAAGTCGTGCATCCGGCGAGTCGCCAAAAAAGGCCTTCCAGCGTTTACCTATGAAAAGTCCATTCACATAGAAGACAGTGGCACACAGCCCGAACATGACGCCCGCGGACAAGACAAGATCTTCACTGGTCTGCCGCACCGCCATGAGCTGGCGAAACTCGACAGTAACTAAGTGCAGTCCAACCAGAATTCCAGCCAGCAAGCCAAGCCGCCGGAACACCACTTCGCTGAACAATATCCCTGCCACCAAGAATGCTTCGCCGCCGATCAGCCATAGAATGGCGACGTTATTTCCGGAATAGCGGAACGGCACCGCAGCGGTCATGAGCGCGGCGCCGAGCACGCTGAGCACGACAAAGGCCTCACGGCGGCGTTTGGTAATTGGAATTTGCCCAAAGACAAATTCTGCAGCACCGATGACGAGCAAGGTGACGAAGGCTAGCTCCGGCTGCACGGACTGGAACCTCATCGTCCCGAGTAGCAGAAGAGTATTCAGCAGCGCGGCCGCAGTCGATACATGCTCAGCGGCTGGCGACTTTACCCTCCGAACGATGTAAGAAGCCCGGAAAATGAGCCAGTAGAACAACAGCAGAGCGGTGCTGGCGTGATACTCAGGGAAAGCTTGCCCATGCGCACCTTCCGGGCCCAAGAGGCGATACAGCCAATAAAGGTGATTCAGATAGCTCGACAGAATGCCGAACACTTCAAGCTCAAACCATCCCATCTTGAGGACGATGGTGACAAGTCCAATGGCGAGAATCACGCCTGAGGAAAGGCTGTAAACGTCGTCATGACTGAGCGAGACGGTACTGTAACCCAGCAGGAATGCCAGTCCCGTCACCAATTGCGACCGGTAGCGCAAGGTGTGGGCGACCATTGCTAATGCCACGGCCAGCATGAGAATGAGATCAGTGTTTTCTGAACTCATTACACGCATTGCTTGAACATGATTGAGGGCGTAGGTTGTAAAGAACAGCAGAGCCCAACCGCCGCCGATCAACGTGTGTCCGAGGACGCGGTAGCGCTCGCTTCTTTCGAAAAACACTCCTCCCGCCAACAGCGCCAACGAGACAACGCTGGAGAGGCCCACCTTGCCGGCTGGACCCATTTGTCCGAGTTCATAGATTCCGAAAAGGGCAAGTCCCAATACGAGGATCGTGATGCCTAGCTTATTCAACCAGTTCGTACCGAGCGTTTCTTCGAGCGCGAACACAGACTTCATCCGTTGCTGAGCGGTTGCCTTTGGAGCCGAGGAGCGTAAAGCGGCGAACTGGGGTGGTTGGATCACGCGCGCACTCGGCGTAGATGGTGCAGCCGGAGTATGTGGAGCGGTGAAGTACTCGTGTGTGCCAGGCGACGGTGTTACCGATCTCGGCGGAGTCGCCGGCGAGCCGGGAACTGACGATTGCGATGGGCTCGTCGGAGCGACGGGGGCGCGTTGCTCGGTGGAGGAAACCAGCAGCACATCAGACTTCGCGGCTGTAGCAATTTTCTCTGCAGTCTGGCTCACCGCCGGCGTCATCGGCTCAACCGGTATCGACGTGCGCGCCGGCGCTTCCACACTCCGTGGATTTGCAGGTGGAAGTGTAGGTTCCGCCGGCGCCGTCGCGATTGGCGGCGTAGCCGGCTTGGCAGGCGGACAGTTGCTGACTCCTCCGGTGTGCACCGTGCTGCACCAGGGGCAAACAACAGGCTCAGTCTTTACCGGCGGCGCGGACGGTTTGGCCGCGACTGGCTGGACCGGTGCCGCCTTAACCGGCGGTTCCGCAGGTTTTTCCGGAATGACAGGATGTGCCGGCTTCGCGCTATCGAGAGAAAGCGCCGGCTTTGGCTGCTCTTGCTGAACCGCAGGACTCGCTGGCCGAGATAGCGCAGTTATCTGGTGGCGAAGTTCTAGAAGTTCGCGGTGCAGTGCGTCACTTTGTTGGGAGCCGAGATGGACAAGCCCGTCGATGCGTTTGCGAAGCTTGTGCTGACGCCAAACCGCGTATACGGCAAGGGCCGGTGTGGCTAAGACTAACAGCGCTAACAATACGGCGAGAAGCTCCAAAGGGCTACCCCGCATATACGTAGTTCTGCAAGCCTAAATCATAGAACGCGGAGTGATCTCCGTCTTGCGGTTTATCTCGGCTGCAAACTCGGAAGTAACGGGCGTTCTTCGCATTGTGGTTGGAAGTGGCCTGGCCTTGTGCCAAGATGTGCAGAACTCCCTGATTTTCAGGCGCTTATCAAAGATTCCTATGAGCGAAGATACTCCTGCCCCTGTGCTGGACCAGCCTATCGCTTCGTCCTCCGAGCATCTAGGCAAGCCCGTAGGCTCGCGGTCATGGCAGCGCGGATTCTGGTCCTTGGTTGTGACCCAGTTCCAGGGCGCTTTCAACGACAACGCATACAAGAATCTCATTGTCTTCATCATCCTTGGCACAGGGCTGGCGAAGGCCGATCGCGACCGGCTCGTTTTGGTGGCGGGTGCGCTGTTCTCGATTCCATTCATTCTGTTCTCGATGGCAGGAGGCTTTCTCGCGGATCGCTTCAGTAAACGCACGGTTACGATCGGGACAAAACTGTTTGAGATTGCAGTCATGCTTCTCGGTACCGCTGGGCTGGCTTGGCGAAACTTGCACCTGGAAATGGCCGCGATTTTCCTGGCTAGCACACAGGCGGCGTTTTTCGGGCCGTCGAAATATGGCTTGTTGCCGGAACTTCTGCCCGAACCAAAACTTTCCTGGGGCAATGGCGTAATCGAACTAGGAACGTTCCTGGCGGCTATCGCAGGGCTGGTTTCGGGTGCATTCCTGGCGGATGTCTTTCATGGCCACCAGGGCTGGTCCGGTCTGTTCTTTATCAGCTTGTCGCTTCTCGGATTGCTTTTCAGTTTTGGAATCGCGAAAGTCCCCGCCGCCGATCCCAGCAAAAAATATCGAGCTAACCCGCTCGGCGATCTGTGGGAGCAGTTACATCTGATCCGCAAAGATCGCGTCCTGTGGCTGGCAGTTCTTGGAAACACATATTTCTGGTTTCTGGGCGCCTTGTTGTCAGCCAATATCGTGTTCTATGGGGAAGATGTGCTGCATAGCACTTCCACCCACACTGGAATTTTGCAAGCCGCAGTGGCGATTGGCATCGGCTTCGGCAGTTTGGCCGCCGGTTATCTTTCGAGCGGCAAAGTCGAGTACGGACTGATTCCACTCGGTTCGGTCGGCATGACGGTGCTCGGAATCCTGCTCTCTGCTCCGAGACTCTCGTTCACGCATGTGTTGATCCTGCTCTCAGCCCTTGGTTTCTCGGCTGGGTTCTTCGCCGTCCCGGTTAATGCGCTCATTCAGCACCGGCCCGACGAAAAAGACAAAGGTGGAGTGATCGCCGCTGCGAACCTGCTCTCATTTATTGGCATCGGCGGAGCAGCTGGCGTTTACTACGTCTTCCAGCATTTCGCGCATTTCAGTCCGCCCGCGATTTTCCTGTCTGCTTCACTGGTCACGGTCGCAGCGACGATCTATGTTTTGTACCTGCTGCCTGATGCATTGCTCCGCCTGCTCCTGTGGATCGCCACTCACACTCTTTACCGCATTCATCTGGAGGGCCGAGAGAATGTTCCTTCGAAAGGCGGAGCGTTGCTGGTTTCGAATCACGTTTCCATGGTCGATGCAGTCCTGTTGATTGCCTCGATCGACCGCCCGATTCGATTTCTAATGTTTAAGGGATCCTATGATCATCCGCTGGTCAAGCCATTTGCGAAGATCATGAGAGTGATTCCAATTTCGTCCCAGCTTCGCCCGCGAGAGATGATTACGTCGCTGCGCACGGCTACCCAAGCGCTTAAGGAAGGCGAGAGTGTCTGCATCTTCCCCGAAGGCCAGATGACACGCATCGGTCAGATGCTTCCGTTCCGGCGCGGTATGGAGCGAATCGTCAAAGGCGTGGATGTTCCCATCATTCCGGTCAACCTGGGCGGTGTATGGGGTTCAGTCTTCAGTTTCGAACGCGGAAGGTTTCTGTGGAAGCTCCCGCGCAAAATCCCATATCCGGTCACCGTGACGTTCGGTAAGCCAATGGCTTCTACCAGTAGCGCGCAGAGCGTGCGGCAGGCTGTGCAGGAACTCGGCGCGGAAGCTTATAAGTTCCGCAAGCGATATATGCGGCCGTTGCATCGCTCGTTCGTACAAACGGCGCGCCGGCATCCATTTCGCTTTGCCATGGCGGATGGCCGCACGCCAAAAGTCAGCTTCGGTGGCGCACTCACGCGCAGCGTCTTCCTCGCGCGTCGCCTGCGTTCGGTTTGGCACAACCAGACAATGGTTGGCATTTTGCTTCCGCCTTCCGTTCCCGGTGCGCTTGTGAATCTGGCCGCGCTTCTGATGGGAAAAATTCCGGTCGATTTGAACTACACGGCTTCGGACGAGGTTCTCGCCTGCTGCGCCAAACAGTGCGAGTTGCAGACTGTGATTACATCGAAGGCGTTCTTAGAGCGCGTTCACGTCCAACCGCCAGCGCAGCCCGTTGTGTTAGAGGATATTGCTGACGAGCCTCGTTTCGGGGAACGCATCGCAGCGGCCCTGATTTCGTGGCTCCTGCCAGTCCGGTTCATCGAAAAGTCGGTTGGCGCCACAAAAAAGCGGGGACTTGATGACATCGCCACGATTATTTTTTCCAGCGGCAGTACAGGTGATCCCAAGGGAGTCATCCTCACCCACTACAACGTCGCCTCGAATGTGGAGCAACTCAACCAGGTTTTTATGCTCGGCCGCAACGATAAAATCCTTGGCATCTTGCCGTTCTTTCACTCCTTCGGATTCACGGGCACCCTGTGTTTGCCGACGGCGATCGGAATGGGCGTGGTCTTCCATCCCAGTCCCCTGGAAGCCCGCGCCATTGGTGCGTTAGTCAGCCAATATGCGATAACGTTTCTCCTCGCGACGCCAACATTTCTCCAGTCCTATATGCGGCGTTGCTCACCCGAGGATTTTGGCAGTTTGCAGTACGTAATGGCGGGCGCGGAGAAGCTTCCCGAGCGGGTCGCCGTGGCCTTCGAAGATCGGTTCGGCATACGGCCACTCGAAGGCTATGGCTGCACCGATTGTTCCCCGGCCGTCACGGTCAACACACGGGATTTCCGCGCCGCGCAATTCCGGCAGGTGGGCGCGAAGCGTTCCAGCATCGGTCATCCCTTGCCTGGAATCAGCATCAGGATCGTGGATCCTGAGACAATGGGTCCTTTACCGCATGGTGAGGCCGGCTTACTGCTGGTCCGCGGTCCCAATGTGATGCAGGGGTATCTCAATCGCCCGGAGAAGACTGCGGAGGTTCTCCGGAACGCCTGGTATAACACTGGCGATATTGCGGCGATGGATGAAGACGGCTTCGTGCGCATCACGGACCGCATGAGCCGTTTCAGCAAGATTGGCGGGGAAATGGTGCCGCATATCAAGGTTGAGGACAAGCTTCACGAAATCGCTGGAGCTACGGAGCAGATCTTCGCCGTGACTGGCGTGCCCGACGAGAAGAAAGGCGAACGCCTCATTGTGCTTCACACTCTACCGGACGAGAAATTGCAGGAGTGTCTGGTTCAACTTGGGAAGTCAGATCTGCCCGCCCTATGGAAGCCGCGGTCCGATCAGTTTGTACGGGTGGACGTGTTGCCTTACCTTGGGACAGGAAAACTCGATCTCAGGAAGCTAAAGGAAATTGCCGTCGGAGCCGCGCTCTAAAGCGAGCACATGCCCGGAACAGAAGCTAAAGATGAGGTCGTTCACGAATCCCGCGGAAAGGAAGGCATGCGCTCCCTGATCATGCGTTTGGCTGTAACTGCCATCGCCATCGTCGTCTGGTTCTGGACTCAGTCATTGATCGGCGCCCGGGGAGTACCGGTAGGTGTGATCGGAGACCGGTTACACGACGTCACCAGTTTCGCCAATTCGTATCTACACGTTCACCCTTCGGCAGCAAATCTCCTGTTGATTGTAAGTTCAGGGATCATCGATTTACTGGGCGTCTTTCTTCTGTCGAGATGGATTTTCGGAGCTTCGCTCCGACCGTTTCTCGGCTTGGTCATCGTGCTAGGTTTGCGGCAGATCATGCAGTGGCTGGTGGCGCTTCCTGCTCCACCGAACGCCATCTGGCACTATCCCGGATTCCCCTCGCTGCTTGTGACATACAGTGTGAGCAACGACTACTTCTTTTCTGGCCACACCGCGATTGTGGTCTTAGCAGTTACCGAAATTGCTCGAATCGGTAAGAGTTGGTTGACCGCACTTGGCGTTCTCATCGTCATATTCGAGGTGGCAGCCGTTTTGACTCTCAGAGCGCATTACACAATGGACGTTTTCACCGGCATAGTAACCGGTCTGTGCGCTGCCCACGTGGCTGGCTGGATTTCGGTAGTCCTGAAGCGTGTCCAGATCGAAGGCGAGGTATGAAGCGTATCAAAGAGAAAGTCACTGCCTAGTTCTGGACCGATTCTGAGGATCTCCTCGCTGCAAATCGAGATCCGTGTTCTCGTGTGGTAAGGCAGCCGCGGCCAGTTGCATTTTGCGTGCGCTAGCCAAGCGAGCTGATGCCCTGCACGTTCACCGGGCCGCTGCCTGCGTTTCGCAACGTTATCTTGTGCTTGCCTCTGACCAAATTCTCGTTGCGATAGACACAAACGCCTGACAGTTCCGGCATGTTGAAGATTCCGAGCCTGGCCATAGTTTCGGATAAATCATCCACGCGAATTCGCAACGCTCCATATCCAGATGACTTGCGCGCTACGACCTCGATCCCCGAACCTTCGAACGAGACAGAGATCCAGTCTTCGGGCGTCGAGCTGACAAGAGCCGCATTGTTGCGTCCTGGATCAGCTGCGCGCCAGGTCCAGTTGCCTTGTCTTGTCGTTTCTGAGCCTTCGAGTGCCAAGGCAGAACCGGCAACCGCTGGCACTGTTCGCAGAAGAACTGGGATCTCCCATACCTTGTAGATTCCCGAAGGCACGTCTTCAAATTGGCAGCCCGAGGTAAACATGCGTATGGTTACTCCACCCGCATGGCTTTCCTGGTATTTGGCACAGAGTGAGGGGCCATACCAGTTCCAGCCGGGTGCGAGAAAGCTGTCGTCAAACGACCCAATCTGGGTCCAGGGCCCCCAGGGTTGCTCGGCGGCATAAAAGTCGTAGTGCATCCTTGTGGGTTTGAACCACTCCTTCATAAGTTCCGTGTTGTACCAGGAAATTAGAAGATAGCGGTGAAGAGCTGGGAGGTAAGTGATCGGCGTTTGGCCGCACTTCGCAGGCCGCGAGAGAATGGGCGAGGCCTCGTAGATATTACTCGTCCAGTTTGCATCGTCCAAGCCGTTGCCGCCGCCGAAATACTGCCACCGGCCGGCGTCGAGCTGCGATATTTTTGAGCGCGGCACTCGACCGAGCACAAGAAAATCGCCATCATTCCAAAAGCCATTGCTTGAGGCAGCGTAAACGAACTCCGCGGCCCGGTCTTCCACCACATTGCCGCCGTTCTGGCCGTAATGCACGAAAAATGGAGCGCCAAACGCGGCCCCCGGCCACATGGGCCGCTCGCAACTTTCTCGGGCGCTGCGCGTCCAGTGCAGCCCATGATCCACAGACTTGATGAGGCTGCAATTCAGCGCTCGCTGCCGCATGAGCGGATCATTGCTTTCGTTGCCATAGATGTTCCGTGACACAAATGCATAGAACACGCCGTCTATGCACTCTTGACCACAAACCTTCCAGGTAGCATGGTCAGCCAGCTTCTCGCCAGCTTTGCCATACTCGTCCATGGAGTTGACTTGCTGGCCGGTAAGCTCGCCGAATTCCGTTCCCGAGAAAACGTTGAACGCGAGATTCCGAGGCTCCTTGCCAAATCCCCGGCCATCGCAGTTGAAGGAGTAAAGCCGTCCGTCGTCGGCCCAGAAGGGATCCCAAGTGTCGCCGTTCGAGTCGTCCCATTTGTGCAGATTGTTGAGGTCCAGCCGCACTTCCGTGACGCAAGTCGAACCCGCTGAACAGTGGCCTTCCATTCCGAAAAGGCCTGCGCGAGGCATCGCCCATGCCGATGCGGCTGCGAGCCCGGCATCACGAATAAAGTCTCTGCGATTCATCCTTTTCGTCGCTGATGTCGTCAGACGACTCTCGAATCTGTAGTCGGTCTCGCACGCGCCTATGTTTGTGAACAATCGTGCCAGAAAGCGTGTCGCTTTCCGTTTGGCGAAAAGCAGTTCCTGAAACGGATTGTTAAACAGTTTACGCCAAGTCCGCTCGGTAAATTGCTAAGACACATTTTGCGGCGAGGGCTTAGCGCGCTCGGTACGGCTCTGCCTAATCTGGTTCGGCGGCACGCCCTCGGAAGTTCAATCGGAATGCTCCTGTTTTGGAGTGCGGCAATGGGAAAGCGAATGACGCGTTTTCCCGGAACCGACTAGCTTGCGGTTTTCTGAATTGCCTGCCCGATGCGCGCCAGCGTCGTCTCTTTCCCCAGCACTTCCAGGGTCTCGAACAACGGCGGGGCGTTCTTGCGGCCGCAGACGGCGACGCGGATGGGCTGGAACATTTGTCCGGCTTTCAAGCCGAGTTCCTGCGCCGCCGCGCGCAGGGCGTGGTCGAGCGCGTCGTGCCTGAACTCGACGGTCGCGAGTACCGTCTGCGCCTTTTCCAGTGCTCTGTTCGCCATGGCCGCGTCACCCTTTTGGGGGATGAGCTCGGCGGGATCGTACGGCGGTAGTTGATCGAGGAAGAAGAAGTTCGCTGCGGTCAGTACGTCGCCCAGTAGTCTGATGCGCTCGCGAATCAGCGGTGTGATCGCAAGCATCCTCTCAGGCGTGACGTTGAATCCGGCTTCGCGGACGATTGGCAGGAGGCGCTGGCTGAGGTCTTCGACGGGCAGCGCGCGAATGTGTTCAGCATTGAGCCAGAGAGCCTTGGGGTCGAAGGTGTCTTCGGGGTCGGAAAGCAGGTTCCTCACCGCCGCTCCGCTCCGGTTCGGAATGACATCATTAAGGTGGGATTCTTTGAAATTAACCACGGCGTTGGCCCGATTGATGCCCTCGAGGGAGAAAGCGTCAATCAGTTCCTGAAGACTCATCTTCGTGCGATCATCTTTCGGCGACCAGCCGAGCAGGCAGAGGAAGTTGATGAACGCCTCGGGCAGGAATCCGGCGTCGCGATAGGTGGTGACGCTGACGACCGGGCCATGGCGGCGTTTCGAGAGCTTGGTTCCATCCGGCGCGACCAGCAGCGGAAGATGAGCAAACTGCGGCGGAGCATAGCCGGCGGCTTCGAAGATCAGAATGTGCTTAAACGTATTCGTCAGATGGTCCTGGCCGCGAATGATGTGGCTAATGCGCAGGTCCACGTCGTCGGCGCAGGACGCGAGATGATACGTGGGCATGCCGTCGGAGCGTAGCAGGGCGAAGTCTTCAATGTCGGCGGTGGACTTGACTTGCTCGCCGTACACAGCATCGTGAAAGCGAACACGCCATGCCCCTTCGGCGCGTTGGACGGCCGAGGGCGGCCGTCCCCACATGATCCCATCCTCGCGCGGCACGCGGAAGCGCAAAGCAAACGGCTCTCCGGCGGCAGCGCGGCGGTCGCTATCCTCGCGGGAAAGATCGCGCATGCCAGGGTAAAAGAACCATGTTCCTTGGACACCGGATTTCTCGCTGTCGCCGGTGTGGGCGGGAGTGAAATCGCGGTAGGCTAGGCCTTTCTCGAAAATGGACCAAGCCATCCTGCGATGCAGTTCGATCCGGTCCGATTGCTTGTACTCCTCGTCCCAGCCCAGGCCGAGCCATTTCAAGCTGTCGAAAATTGAGGTAACCGAGGCGTCGGTGTTGCGTTCGACGTCGGTATCGTCGAGCCGGAGAATCATCGTACCGCCTGTGTGGCGAGCGTACAACCAATTGAAAATAAAGGTGCGGGCGCTGCCCACATGGAGGAATCCGGTGGGCGAGGGGGCAAAACGCACCCGCGGCTTAATGGAAGAATCGGCTAACTCGTTCATCGGGAAGTCCGTAGTGATGGTACGGGCGGGCGAAAAGCAGCGTCAAGCCGGGTTCAATCTGAGACATCTTCTTGCTGCATGAACGCGGCATTGTACTTAATTCTTGTTGTGTTCGCGGTCAGGGTGTGAAAGCATTGTGCTACCACTTCCCACCGCGACAGCGCTCGCGGATTTCGTCCCAGATTGTCTGCGGCTGGTTATGAATAGCGTCGTCATCACGACGGTGGTTATCCCCGGTTTTGTTTCGCTGCTGCTGTTCTTTGTCTTCAGTTATCTCCGTGAGCAGAGCCGGCAGCCATACTTTCGGGCGTGGCAGTTGGCCTGGGCAGCGTATTCGCTGCACTACATTTTCGACGCATTCCCGAAATCTCCCATTGCATTCTTCCTGAGCGAGTTGTTTCTGGTGACGATGACGATGTGCATCTTCGTCTCGACGCGGCTGATGCGCGGGTCCGGCCGCTTTCGCTGGTATGACGCGGTAGTAGCTTTCGCCGGAATCACGCTCGCAATTCTGGCTCTTCGCGGGCACATCGTGAACGGGGTGTTTTTCCCCGATGTCCGGCCGGCCATACAGCTGGGCGCCGGTTTGGCGACGATTCTTCTGTATTGCTCGTGGGCTTTTTTCTGGAGCGGCCACAAACGCGGATCACTTGCGTTTGAGGTGCTGGGAGGGTCGCTGGCGCTGTGGGCCGTGCTGATGGGCGTAGGGCAGTTGCAGAATCCACAAGTGGAAATGTTCGGAACAGCCAGCCGGTTGTTCGGCCCTGTACCGCAAATGCTGTTGGGTATCGCCATGGTGATGGTGCTGTTTGAAAACCAGCGCAACGCGGTACAGGAAAATACGCTGGCGCTCTCGACGCTGGGCGTGGATCCGCGGCGCCTGCTCTTCGCCGACGATCTTGTACCCAGCATGCAAGCCGCGCTGGAGCGGCTGATGAGCGCCCTGCCGGCGCGGCGGGCAGCGATCCTGATCACAGAACGGTGGCGCGGTTTGCTGCCCTCCGTGCAGCAGGGTTTTTCCGCCGGCTTTCTTGGAGCCTTGGAGAGGAGCGGAGCTGCCGACTACATCTGTGATCTGGCCTACCGGCGAAGCGGCATTTACACGATCCAGGACCTGGAGGACATCAGCGAGCCGTTGCCGGTGGCGTCCCTCGGGACGTTCGCGGAATTCAAGCGCATTTTGCTGGAGGCGGAAGTCCACGATCTGACGGCGGTCACGCTCCAGACGCGGGAGCACAATTTCGGAGCCATCCTATTTCCGCACGCCGAGCGGCGGGCTTTTGGGTCGTCAGGAACGCGGCTGATGGTGGGGCTGGCTCTGCAACTGGGGCTTACGCTGGAGAACTACGTAGTCAGCCACGACGCCCACCGCCGCACGCAAGAGTACGAATTGCTGACCGAGATCGGAAAGGCCATCAGTTCGCGCCTCGATCAGGATGAGATTTTGCGCACGATCCAGTCCGAATTGGGACAAATCTTCGACACGAGTCACTTTTATATTGCGTTCCAGGAGGGGGATGAAATCCGCTTCGAGCTCGAAGTGCGGGACAACCGGGTTCTGCCCAAGCGCCGCCGCGAGATGGGGGATGCGTTCTCGGAATACGTGATCCGGACGGGAGAGTCGTTGCTGATCCGCTCCGATGTGGAGGGAACGCGCAAGCGCCTGGGGATTGGCGCACTGTCGGAACGCCCGGCCAAATGCCTGATTGCCGCCCCGATATTCCTCGGCCACAAGCCCGCCGGAGTCATGGTGGCCATGCATCCGGAACGGGAATTCGTCTTCGAGCAACGCGACCTCGACGTGCTGGTAACCGCGGCTGGACAGGTCTCGGTGGCCATGGAGAATGCGCGCCTGTTTGCCGAGGAGCAGCGCCGGTCGCGCCAGTTGGCGTTTCTCAACAATATCTCCCGAACGGCCATCTCCAGCGATGACCCGGGCCATTTGCTGAGCCAGATCGCAGGAGAGATTCACAAGAATTTCAGTTTCGATCACATCGGCATCGGCTTGCTCGATTATGGGACCAAGGAGATCGAGATCAAAGCCGAAGCCGGAGTGACCGCTCAGGCCGCGGGGAAGAAAATTGCGCTGGGAACCGGCATCCTGGGTCGCGTGGCTCGAACGGGAGAACGGGCTCTGGTGCAGAATGCGCAGCCGGGTACTCTGCACGGAATCCTTGCGGATTCGCGGGCTATTTTGTGCATTCCCATCACTTACGGCGAGAGTCTGCTGGGAGTTCTGAATGTGGAGAGCCGAAGCGAGAATGCCTTCTCGCCGCAGGATGTGCTGATTCTCAACACTCTCGCCGACCTGCTGGCTACGGCTCTGCACAATGCGTTCGTATTCCAGAAACTGCAGCAGCAATCGATCACCGACGGGCTGACCGGAATCAAGACGCGGCGTTTTTTCTGGGAAGCGTTGTCGGTTGAGTGGAAGCGGGCTTCGCGCTCGGGACGGCCGTTCTCGGTGGTGCTCATTGATCTCGACAAATTCAAAGAGGTTAACGACACGATGGGCCACTTCGAAGGCGATCTGGTGCTGGCGCGCGTGGGCCGGCTGCTGGAGCAGAAATCGCGGCAGTCGAACGTGGTCGCCCGCTATGGCGGAGACGAATTCATTATCCTCATGCCCGAGACTGGGGCGGAACAGGCGCAGGTGCTGGCCGAGCGCTTGCGGCAATGGATCGCCACCGATCCCATGCTGAGCGAACATCATGTGACGGGCAGCTTCGGCGTCGCCAGCTTTCCGATCCACGGGTTTTCGATTGAGGACATCATTCGAGTGGCCGATGCCGGCATGTATGTGTCCAAACGTTCGGGAGGAAATCTGGTCTCGACCGCGCAGGAGTTTGCCGAGGGGCAGGACTTTGCCCAGCAGCGCCAGCAGATTTCCGCCTATATTGAGGGGTTTCTGCAGCGCGAGCACACCGGACCGGAACAATTGGAGGAGTTGACCTCGACATTGTTCAAGCTGTGCGGCGGCGAGGAAGAGTGTAACGTCGCGTTGCTGAAAGAAGCCATCGAATCATTGAGCCGGGCAGCCGAGTCGCGCGAAGTGCACACCGCAGGCCACGGCGACCTGGTGGCGCGTTACGCGGGAATAATGGCCCGGGCTTTGGGCATGTCGTCAGAGGAAACTGCCGATCTGGTCTATGCCGCGCGGGTGCACGACGTGGGCAAGATCTTTGTGCCGGAGGGCTTGCTCAATAAGCCGGGACCGCTCAGCGAGAAAGAATTGATCCAGATGAGAATGCACGCCCACGTGGGAGCCGAGATCGTGGGCACCATCCCGCACAGCGCCATGATGAGCCAGGCCATCGAGCATCATCACCAGCGCGTGGACGGTTCGGGCTATCCCGATGGTTGGAAGGGTGAGCAGATTCCGCTGTGGGCGCGCATTATCGGCTTGGCCGACGCGTACGCCAACATGGTTACAGAAGAGGGTTTCTCCTCGGCGCGAACGCAGGAGGAGGCTCTTGACGAGCTCGCCCAGATGAGCGGAACGCGCTTCGATGGCATGCTGGTGCGGCTGTTGCTGCGCGAAATGAAGTTGGAGCGGACGCCGTCGTCTACCTCTGGCAGTTGATCTCCCCCAAGCGCCACAACCTCGACCCCGATCCCAGCGCTAGTGATTGGGGCTAAGAATTGCGTACTTGCTCGGCCGTCTCGACGCGATTGCGTCCATTCGCCTTGGCTGCGTACAGTGCCTGGTCGGCCATTTTGAGCAGTGATTCCAAGTTGCTGATCTCAGGGTGGAACCAGGCCACGCCAATACTGCAGGTAACGGTCAGTTCCATGCCCAAGAGCACAAGAGATTTCTGGCATAGCTGCCGGTGAAGGTCACGGATGCGGTGTTCGTGCCCCTCGCGAAGTCCGGGCATGACGATGAGGAACTCTTCGCCACCGAAGCGTCCGGCATGGTCATAAGGCCGCAAGTTGTTGCTCAAACGGCGCGCAAATTCCCGCAGCACATCATCGCCCACAAGGTGGCCGTAAGTATCGTTCACGTCTTTGAAATGGTCGAGGTCGGCTAGCAGTACAGCCAAGCGAGTCTTTTCGCGTTGTGCCTGAATCATCTCTTCTTCCAGGACGCGGAAAATGGCTCCGCGATTCATGAGACCGGTCAGGGAGTCGTGGCTGGCTTGTTGGGCCAAGGCGGCCTTGGCCTCCAACAGCTCTGCCTTTTCGGTCTCGAGTTCGCAAGTCCTGGCCCTTACCAGCTGCCTCAACTCGTTCTGGCGTTCGATCATGAAACGGTTGGTCCAAAGCCAAACCAAGAAGATCAGCCCCAGCCCTGCGAGTGCCGCTGCGGCATAGAACAGCGGCGTCTCGTAAGTATGTGGCGTCAAATAGAAGCGTAGCTCTGTTTCAGCTTCTCCTGGGGCGACCGGGAAAGCAGCCGCGGCGACGCGAAAGCGGTAGTCGCCGGGTGGCAGGTTCGTATAGTAGGCAACCATCCGGGTTCCTGCGTCGACCCAGTCCTTGTCGAATCCCTCCAGCCTGTATTTGTAGCGGACGCGGTCAGCAGCCGCGAAGAAAGGCGCACTGTAGTGGAACTCGAGTTCGTGGCCGCCGGGCGGCAGGCGGAAGCCGCTTGTGGGATCAACATGTTTCTTGTCGGCCCACATATCCTCGATATGCACCTGAAGAGGCTGGGAGTTCACGGTAACTCGCTGCGGGTCGAGCTTCAAGGCGCCAGCGACGGTGGCAAACCAGAGATTTCCGCGACGGTCTTTCCAGCCGGAGGGCGAGCTGCCGCCATTGCACTCGGCGCTGCGCATACCGTCCGCCGTGCCGAACCCCACCGCGGTCAATTGGCTGGTCTTGTGGTCTGCGAAGTCATTCAATTGCTGCTTGGAAACGCGAAAGATGCCTTTGTTTGTGGACAGCCAGAGATAACCGTTGTCATCCTCGAGAATGGCCAAGACATCCTGATCGAAAAGTCCTTCCCGGTCTCCGTAGGTCGTGATCTTTCCGTCTTTGAGCCGGTCCAACCCACTTGTCCCGATCCACAGAGTGCCCTCGCGGTCTTCGTAGAGAGAAATCACTTGATCGGCGGAAAGGCCGTTCGTGCTCGTAAGATTGGTAAACCTGCGGTTTTCGTAGTGGCTGAGGCCCCCGAGAGTGCCGATCCAGATGCCGCCGTGCCGACTCGGAATGATCGTCTGGACGTTGTTGCTGGGCAGGCCGTCTCGAGTGGTAAGGTAAACGTATTTTGTTCCGCGCAGCAGGACGATTCCTCTGGTTCTGGTTCCGATCCAGAGGGTGTGGTTCGCATCCTCGTAAATGGCATGGACCTGTTCGCGCAATGGGGAATCTGTCGAGGGCGCGCCGACTACGCTGCCCTCCTGGAAGCGGCTCAGCCCGGAATCCTTTCCGAGCCAGAGGGTGCCATCCTGCCCTTCAAACAGAGAACCCACCGTGTCATCGAGGAAGCCATCTCGCGTGGAGTACACGGTGACCTTGCCGTTCTTGATACGGTTCAGACCTCCGGCTTGCGTGCCCGTCCAAACGCTGGAATCGCGCCCTTCCATTACGGTCCACACCACGTCTTGGGAGACGCCTTCGTGCCGGCCATACGGGGTGAACATGGTGTCGCGGAACACGTCCAGACCACCGCCGAAAGTTCCGACCCAGAGATTGCCGGCACTGTCTTCGCGGAGGCTCTTCACCTCGATGCCAGACAGTCCGTCAGGGACGCTGTAGTGCTGAACTCCTTCCCGGTTAATACGGATCAGCCCGTCTCCCAACGTTCCCACCCACAAGTTGCGATCACGATCCAGAAGCAAGGCGGTGATCTCGGGATGGGGGGTACGGGAATCCAGCGGATAGGGGCTGATCCGGCCTTCGGTGGCGCGGTACAGCCCAGCCATCGTCCCAATCCAAAGGACGCCGCCGGCAGAATCCAGCATCATGGTGCGTACGAATTTGCCTTCGAGCAGTCTGGGGCCGGCAGGCATAGTGGCAAAGCCGGCGCGCCTGACGGCAACGCCAGTATCAGTGGACACCCAGGTGTCCCCGTTTGGCGTGCGGAGAATCTGGCGGGGAGAGTTTCCGGCAATCGCGTCGATCGAGGGATCAACCTCAAACGCATTGTTCCGCCACATGCGGATTCCTGTGACGGTGGTGATCCACAGCACTCCGCCGGGTTCCGCCCATAAGGCGGCAATGTTGTCGCTGGGCAGGCCATCGCGGGTGTTGTAATTGGTGAAATGCTGGTCTTTGAAGCGGCTGAGACCGTTTTCGGTTCCAATCCAGAGACTGCCGTCGGGAGTTTCCGCCAGCGCCTGAATCCGGTTGTCTGGCAGCGCTGCAGTCTTGCGATCAAGAACGGTGAAATGGGCGCCGTCGAAGCGAGCCAGACCCTCTTCAGTGCCGACCCAGAGATAACCATCCCGGGTCTGCAGAATGGCCATCACATCGGCTTCCGGCAAGCCGTTTTTTGCGTTCCAGACTTCGTGGGCATACTGCGCGATGCTTTTTTGCGGATCGAGCGCGCGAGCTTGGCAACCCATAGCGATCAGAGTTACAAGGACACAAAGACGCGAAATCCTTGCCAAGACACAAAGACTCGCCGGAGTGAAATGACCCCTCATGGCGCCTAAAGTACGTACACTTAAGTTTGACAGAAAGATGTCGCGGTAGCACGCTTTGTGGGATTACTGCGGTAATCGCGGCCGGTTCCGACAGTTTTCTGAGCGGGAATGTCGATGGTAATCGCTAACGCTGGATCGGCAGTAGAACCAGCAGGTTACAGAGATGCGCCCGTTATCGTCTCAAATGCAAAAGGGACTACGGGCCGGGGTGAGCCCGGTCGCACTTGATTAGAAGCGCCCAGCGTTTCGACTGGGCGCGTTCACGGGGTTGGCCCCGAAACCGGCGACTCGAATGAGCCGCAGCGCGCCTGAAAGCTTTGGCGGAACTTCTCGCGCTCCTCGGGCGTCAGTTTCTCCCAGCGGTCTGCCATCCGCCGCCGAAAACCGCCGCCATGAGAGCCGTGACAGCCAAGGCCTCCAAACAGGATCCGACCGAGGGCCAGCAGTCCCAGTGCCTGCCAGAAGGTGATCAGCCGCCATCCGAATAAGCCCGGCAATAGCCAGTTCCACAGAAGTTTCACCGCCCCGCCACCAAGAACGATGAACAACCCCATCGCAGCAATTGCGGCGGGCACAAGCCAAAACCATCTTTTTCTCATTTGCGTCCTCCATTCCTCTTCGTCAGTCCTACAAACTCGTCGTAGATGTTCCGCAACCGTTCGCGCAGATGAAGCACAGCGTAGCGCTTGCGCGCGAGCAAAGTGTTCACATTCACTCCGCTTTCCGCCGACAGTTCCTTGAAGCTGCGTCCCTCCAGTTCGTGAGCGATGAATACCTCCCTCTGTTCGCGGGGTAGCTCATCGAGCGCGAATTCCAGCTCCTCTACAAGCACGCTACGCATGTAGAGCGCTTCCGGCCCGGCGTCGAGCGAAGGCAGCAGATCCTCGAGCCGTAGCAGTTCGCCATCCTGATCCTCAACCGCCAGCTCGCTGAATGACTCCGGCCTCTTCTTGCGAAACAGGTCTGTGATGCGATTGCGCGCGACGCGATAAAGCCAGGCAGTCACGTGCTCGATCGGCATCAGCAGGCGATTGGCCTCCACCAGTTCGTAGAAGACCTCCTGCACGATGTCTTCAACGTCGGCGGGATCGGGCACACGCCGCCGGATGAAATTGCGTAAGCGCGACCGTTGGTCCTTGACGACGTCGGAGATGCGCCGGTCTTGCTCGGTCATTGAGGCAATGCTCGCCAGCTCATTCATCCATTTCTGAAGACGAATGGCGGCCGGAAATATTGTAGAGATCGGAAGTGGGGAAGCGGACGTTTAGGTCTCGCATTGTCCTATATCCTCATCGCGAGGCGTCATCCCGAGCGCAGCCGTTGTTCAGGCGGCCCGCTGGTGAAAGCGCGGGCTCTCGGGATGACCCCGCTTTAGAGCACTGTCGAGGCTCAAGCTGTGCTACGCTCCCTTCCTCTTCGCTTGCAATTGGCCAGCGCAAAATTGGAAACTAATCTGCCATGTCCATTCCTCTTTCTCTTTCCAGTAAAGTCGCTCTCATTTCCGGCGGATCGCGCGGTATCGGAGCCGCGTGCGTGCGAATGTTTACGGCTGCCGGCGCCAAGGTCGTTTTCAGTTATCAGAAGGCGCGTGAGCGGGCCGGGGCTCTCGTCCAAGAATGTGGCCCGGCGGTCTGCCATGCCGTAGCCTGCGACCTGAACACTCCAGAATCGGCGCATCCTTTGGTGCGCGCCGCTGTCGAGCGTTTTGGCAGGCTCGACATTCTGGTTGCCAACCATGGGGTATGGCTGGGCGACGACGTTGGAATTGAGAAAATGCCGGACCAGCAATGGCGCTCGACCATGTCCATCAATCTTGATGGCGTCTTCGGTTTGGTGAAACACGCGGTCGCCCAGATGAAGGCTCAACCCCGCAAAGGCGTGGCGGCCGGACATATTGTGCTCATCAGTTCTACCAGCGGACAGCGGGGCGAGGCCTTCCATTGCGATTACTCCGCGACCAAAGGCGCACTCATCAGCATGACGAAGGGTCTCTCGACCGAGCTGGCGCCTGCGGGCATCTATGTGAACTGCGTCGCGCCAGGCTGGGTGGACACGGACATGAGCGCCGCTACGCTGGCGGACCCGAGAACCGGGGACGCGATCCGCCGCACGATTCCGGTCGGCCGGGTGGGCAAACCCGAGGAGATTGCTGCGCCGGTGCTGTTTCTGTGCACCGAGCATGCCGGCTTCATCACCGGGGAAATCTTCAACGTGAATGGCGGGGCAGTGCTGGTGGGTTAGAATACGGTTGAATCGAGGGTTTGGGTCGGCCATCGAAAAGATGGCGGCCAGCTTGCCTTTCGGCTCCTTTCTGCATCGAATTATGTAGGGGTTTTTGACTGTTGCAGGCAGAAGGCCCGCAAGAAACGCTACAATTCTGATTGGGATCACATATTCCTTCAAAAGCAATGAGGCAGACACTTCCGATCCTGGCTATGGTGTGTTTGGTCTGGCCCCACGAGGCGGGCCGAGCTCAGAGCGCGCCCACTTCGGCGCCGGCGCAGACAGTCGCGGCTGCTAAGCTCACCTCAACCGCTTCCGCAGAAGACGAAAACACCCGCAAAGCCAGGGAACTGGTCCAGCAGGCGATCCAGGCCCTGGGCGGACAAGCCTACCTCAACATTCGCGACCGCGAGCAGCACGGGCGGGGCTATGTGCTGCATCATGGCCGGCAAGAGGGCGTCGGTGTGCTGTTCTGGAGTTTCACGGAGTTTCCCGACAAGGAGCGGGACGAGCTTACCCCGGAGCGCGACGTAGCCGAGCTCTACGTGGGCGAAAAGGGATACGAGATTACTTACAAAGGCGCGCATCCCATTGAGCAGAAAGACCTCGTCGACTACCTGCGACGGCGGCACTACTCACTCGACAATGTGCTGCGCACCTGGGTAAACGAGCCGGGTGTCTTGTTTTTGTATGAGGGTTTTGCTACTGCGGCTCAGCATCCGGCGCTACAGGTCACGCTGGTCAACGCAAAGGACGAAAGCGTTACGCTCTATTTCGATGCCGACACCCACCTTCCCATCAAGAAAACATTCACTTGGCGGGATCCTGTGGACAAGCAGAAGAATCTGGAAGAAGAAGTGTACGAGAACTATCGGCCGGTCTCCGGCATCATGGCGCCCTACAACGTGACCCGCTTTTTCAACGGCGACATGGCCGGCGAACGGTTCTTCTTTAACGTGACGATAAACCAGGGACTCGACCGGGCGATGTTCGACCCGAACTCGGGGTACAACCCGAACAAGGGGGGGAAGAAGAAGTGAGGAAGTCTGTGCATCCCACCCTATCTGCAGAGAACGCGGATAGGATGGGGCACCCGCATCGTGTGACAGCGTCGCACGGCACTATCCGGCGCAACGACTGGGGTTTCAAACTTGGTTCATCGGCCCTCCTTCGCCACGGACTGTGGCTTTTTTGCCACAGACGGCCCTTCCATTTCCAGTAGTAATCTGGTTAGTAACAAAACATAAACATTTGGTCCAAGAGCAGACAATCCGCTCTGCGGTGGAGTTGAGCGGCGTCGGGCTACACAGCGGCGCTCCGGTTGCGATGCGCATCCTGCCCGCTCCCCCGGGGACGGGCATCGTTTTTCGCCGCACCGATCTGGACGGCTTCGAGGTCGAAGCCGTCAGCCGCAACGTCGCCCGGGTCAGCTACGCCACCAGCCTTATGAAAAAGGGTGTGCTGATCTCCACGACCGAGCATCTGCTTTCCGCCTTCATCGGCTTGGGCATTGACAATGCGATCGTGGAGCTGGACAACCTGGAATTGCCCATCCTTGATGGCAGCGCTCAGCCTTTTGTTGAGATGATTCAGAATGCGGGCATTCGCAAACAGCGCCGCCCGCGGCAATACCTGAAGATTCGCCGCGAACTGGAATGGCGCGAGGGCAACAAGTTCATTGCAGTCTATCCTTGCGATAGTTACTCGGTTTCCTATTCCATCAATTTCCCGCATCCGCTCATCGGCGAAGAGACGTTCCAGGTCGAACTCACCAATGGAAGCTATCTGCGGCACATTGCTGCCGCGCGCACGTTTGGCGCGCGCCAGGACGAGCAGGCCATGCGGAATATGGGCTTGATTCGCGGCGCATCGCAGGAAAACTGCATCGTTCTGACCCAGGACGGAATTGAGAATGGGCCGCTGCGCTTTCCCGACGAGTTTGTACGCCACAAAGTGCTTGATCTGGTGGGAGACTTGGCGCTTCTGGGCAAGCAGATTCTTGGCCGAGTGGTAGCCGACCGAGCCGGCCACGCCATGCATACCGCGCTTGTCTCGCGTATCCTGCGCGACACGTCGCTGTGGGAAGAAGTGACCGTTTCGACCAACGGCGAAGGAAACGCGGCCGCGGCGGCATCCCAGGCGGCGGCCGGAGCTCGGCTCTAGGTGTCCTGTTTCGCAAATTGAGTCACAGTCATGAGCCTTGAAAGGCAAGCCTTCAGGCGTGCCTTACGGGTTGCTTAGGAAGTCGGCTTTAGCCGCTGAGGGCCTGTTCCTTCAGGGCCTAAAGGCCAGGCATTTGCCACGGCTCGCGGCGCGGCTGAAGCCGCGCCCTTTCAAAGCATCTTTGTCACATTTTCTTGGGAACACGACTCTAGAACCGTCTCGCGGATTCAAGAAAGGGCTTTCCTGCGCCGAGTCTCTCAGTCGGCGGGTTCGCAGGGAGAGTCGGCAGGAGCTGACTCGTGGAGGGGTTGTTCGCTCATTAACCTCTCCAGTTCCGCCCGAGTCTGGCGGATCAGAGCAGCGGCAAACTGCTTAGCCGATTCCTGTCTTTCCTTCGACAGGTCCTTTACTCGCATGTGGAGCAGGGGGATGTCGTCCTCAAACCAGCGCAACGTCTTTTGCACGCGCGCGATGCGGTAATCGTGGGTCATCGTTGGTTCGGACTCGCTTAGTTCGAATTGGGTGCCATTGTTCAGCATGACTGGGCGAGAGATTCGGCACAAGTGCCATCGGGGATACGTGCGAGGGGGGCGAAGTACCTAGTATTGGCCAAAGTAAGGCCCCGCTCAGCGGGGCCTTGGAAATTCCGGCGAAATCGTCTTGCTGTGCAAAGGCTGCTCCAGTCGCTTAGTGTGCGTACGCTGAGATTCCCGGAAGCGTCGTCGGATCCACGAACCAGATCGTGTTATCGCTCGCTCGTGTCCACGCCAAGATGGACTCGGTCGATTCGGTTGACGTCGAATAGGTCGAGACCGCGGGCGGAACGTCCGTTTCCGCGCTCCAGCCGCTGCCACTGACGGTGCCGCAACCCGAGGAGAAGTCATAGTAGGAGTAAAGGAGCGCGTTGCTCGTGGAGGTTTTCCAGAACAAGGCCACGTCGGTTCCGCCGCCTCCGCCGGAATTGGTGAAGACGATTGCAGCGGGCGCAACGTTGGTTTCCGGGCTGCACAGGGAGGCCGTGGATTGCGTGTCCCACGACACCGAACCTGAAACGTTGCCGACCGTGTCCCAAATGTCGTCCGTCGACATCCCTTTCCAATAAAGGAACAGGAACGGGTCTCCCACGCCGGCTGTGATCAGCACCGGCGCCGAGCTGGTCTGGGCATTCCAACCGGAGCCGCTAACAGTCGCCTGATATGCCCACACCCCCCCGCTGTAGAAGCTGTACCAGATGTATTCGGCCGAGCCGTCGCCCTTCCAGGCCAGGTAAATGGTGCCGTTGTAGTTTACCAAAGCCGGTGTGGCATTGGTTTCTGCCGCCCAGCCTGAGCCCTGCACCGTCTGCTGATTCGACCAGGAGGATCCGTTCCATGTCGAATACCAGATTTCATCTGTGCTTGCCCCTTTCCACGCCAGCCAGAGCAGGTTCGAATTCGCGTCGAAGGTCAGGGCGGGAGCGGCGCTGGTTTGCGCCGTCCAGCCCGAGCCGCTTACAACGCTTTGCTGCGTCCACGAGGTTCCGTTGTAACTGGAAAACCATATACTGTTGCTCGATTGGCCCCGCCAAGCCACGTATTGTAGGGTTTCTGACGACGCTACTGCCGGTGCCACGGTGGTCAGTGCCTGCCAGCCGGAGCCCGATACCTGTTGTTGCGCGAATCCCTGGCTCATCAGGCCCGCGAGCGCTAGGACGAAACCTGCGCCAAACTGCGAAATCGAGTGTTTCATGGGAGTCCTCCTCTTAAAGCAATTTTTTGTGTTCAAGAACCGCACTCACACCAAAATGCGGAAGACGCTGGCCAATCGCCTCATCGTTGGCAAGAACATGTTGGCTGATCGGGAGGAGAAGCGGTCGAGCGGCCACGCGCGGCCAGTCACTGGTCCGAAGCTCCGACAAGAATTTCAGGATTTGGCAAAAAGATCGCAGCTGAGAGAATTAAGAGCGCGCCTCCAGCGGAATTTCACCCTGACTGCTCCACGGAGATGAGTTCAGCATGCTGGTGCGGGATGGAGCGAAAAGCCCCATGAGAACTCAGCAACAATCGACGTTGCCGGTTAAATTGCTGTCGAGGCGTGGCAGATCGTTATCGCGTTCTCGATTTCTACGGACGTCTGGCATAGCGGCGGGACACCTTCCCGGTCAGTTTGAATTCTGCAAGGCAGCCACGCGCTGCCTGGCATCGGCAACGATCTTGCCGAACGCGGGGTCGCCGTGCAGCGATTTCAGATCCGTGTTCTTCTCCATGCCCAAGGCAAGGTCAGGTCCCAGCCCGTGGTCAACGGCCTGGCGCAGCAGCGATAGCGCATCAGGGCGCCTGCCCGCTAAGGCTGCGATACAGGCCAGTGTAAAGCTGGGTGCAGCTGCTTCTGGACGTTGTGGTCCGAATACATGACTTCCAAGGTCCTGCGCCTGGCGCGCGAGTTGCTCCGCTTCCGCAAGTCTGCCTTCATGCGCGACAATGATGGCCAGACCATTCATCGAGACCAAGGCGTCCTCGCTCTCTGGCCCCAAAAGGCGGCGCTGTAGGTCCAGTGCTTTTCGTTGCAGCGTTTCCGCCGCTGCATGAGATCCTTCGGCGTCCAGATCGCTGGCCAGGCCGGTCATGCTATGCATGGTGTTCGGATGGTTGGGCCCAATAACTTTTTGACGCAGGTCAAGCGCTTGCCGGTCCAGTTTCTCCGCCTCCGGGTAATGGCCTTCGCCGCGGAGAATCTCCGCCAGGTTGTCGATGGCATCCACCGTTTGCGGGTGGGTGGGGCCCAGGACTCGGCTTTGGATCTCGAGCGCTTGCCTCCCCAATTTCTCCGCCTCGGTAAAGCGCCCCTCGGATTCCAGGTCGTTGGCCAGGTTGGTCATCTCACCCAGCGTGTCGGGATGTTCCGGCCCGTAGATGCGGCGGCTAAGCTCGAAAACCTGCCGATCCACTTTTTCTGCATCGGCGAAGAGGCCGTCAGCCGCTAAATCGCTAGCGAGGTGAATCATGCTGTCCAGCGTCTGGGGATGGTCGGCTCCAAGCACGCGCCGGCGGATTTCCAGGGTTTGCCGGTCCAATTGCTGAGCTTTGGCGTAGTTGCCCTGCGATCTCAGAGCGGATGCCAGGTCGTTCATGGTGTTCAGCGTCTGCGGACTCTCGGGGGGCAACACGCGGCGCTCAATCTCAAGCGCTTCCTGATCGAGCCTCGCAGCTTCTGCGTAGCGGCCCTCCCGCTCCACGGTCCACGCCAACTGACTGGCTGTGAGCAGAGTTCGGGGGTCCTCAGCGCCAAGAACTTTGCGTTCGGTCGTGAGCGTCTCCTGTTCCAGTTTCTCTGCTTCCGGGAAATGTCCTTGTTCTCGAATGCTCTTGCCCAGCAATGTCATGGAGGCAAGTGTCTCCGGATTTTCCGGTCCGAGGGCCTTTCGCTGAATCTCGACGCAGCGCTCAAACAGGGACTGAGCCCGGGCCGAGAGGCCAAGATTTTCGTACACGTTGCCCATAACGTTCATCAGTTGCGCCTGGAGTTGGGGATCCGCGGCCAGCTCGTGGTCGATGTCGTTTGACGCTTTGTCGAGAATCTCGCGGGCGGTGATCGTGTTGCCGCGCGCCTGGCTTGGATCTGAAACCTTGAACATTGCGGTGGTGAAGTCGGTGACGCGCGTGGCACGATCCCGTTCGCGGTTGGCGCGGTCGCGCTCCCACGTAATGCGGCGGAGTTGGACCGCTTGCAACACAGAGAATCCTGCTAAGAGGAGCACCAGCGAGGCAGCGACGATGACCCTGGCTCGATGCCGCCGCACGTACTTTTGCATCTTGTAGGGTGCGCTTGCCGGACGGGCGACGATGGGCTCGTGGTTGAGATAGCGCTGAATGTCGGCAGCTAAATCGGAAGGGGTTCCGTACCGCCGGGCGCGGTCCTTTTCCAGGGCCTTCATCGCGATCCAGTCGAGATCGCCGCGCAGCAGGCTGACTAGTTGCCCTGGCTCAGTTCCGCGCGATGCGGCCGCGTTTGAACTCTCCCGATCACGGCTGACCTTCGCGCTCGGTCGAGGCGGTTCTTCCTCACGCAGCTTGCGCAAGACTTCCACCAGTGGCTGCTGTTGCCCGGTCTCCAGCGGGAGAGCGCCCGTGAGGAGCACGTACAGAACTACGCCCAGCGAATAAACGTCGGTGCGCGTGTCAATGTCCAGCCCGCCCGCATCGGCCTGCTCGGGGCTGATGTATCCCGGCGTCCCGATAAAGCTGCCTAACTGAGTAAACACATTTTCGCCGTAGCTTTGCGACGAGATGGCCTTGGCAAGCCCGAAGTCGATGATCCGCGGCACGGGCCGGCCGTCCACTTCCACCACCAGAATGTTCGCCGGCTTTATATCGCGATGAATGATCGCCTTCTGGTGGGCGTGCTGCACTCCCTCGCAAGCCTGAATGAACAACTCCAGGCGCTCTTTGATGGTGAGCTTGTTCTGATCGCAGTACTCGGTGATGGGCAGACCCGGAACGTACTCCATCACGAAGTAAGGCTGACCCTGCTCGGTGGTGCCGGCGTCAAAAACTTTGGCAATCGCCGGGTGGTCCATGATGGCCAGCGACTGCCGTTCCGACTGGAAGCGCTGCAGCACGGCCTCGTCGTACATGCCTGCTTTGATCAGCTTCAGCGCGACCTGCCGGCGGACGGGAGCGGTCTGTTCGGCAAGCCAGACTTGGCCCATGCCGCCTTCGCCCAGCTTGCGGACAAGCTGAAACCGCTGCGCGAAGACCTGGCCAGCTTCGAGGAAACTACCCGGCCTGGTGGCACCGAGCAGTGGGCCGGGAATGGGCGGTGATTGCAGGAAGCTGGAACGAACGTCCTCTTCCGCACGCAGCAAAGATTCCAACTCTGCGCGCAGAGAGACATCGGAGGCGCACACGTTGTCCAGGAAGGGCCCGCGCTGCTCGGGCGCGAGTTGCATCGCCTGATGCAGCAGATCCTTCACCGACTCCCAGCGTTTGACATTCATGGTGCAGAGTTCTTGCTCATCTGGCGATGCAGCCACACGCGAGCTGTGGCCCAGTCGCGATCGACGGTGGCGCGAGAGACCCCAAGGGCTTGGGAAATCTCGGGCGCAGATAATCCGCTGAAAAATTTCATCTCCACGATTTTTCCCTGGCGCTTATCGATGCGAGATAAATCGTTCAGCGCATTGTCCAGAGCAACGAGATCGGCATCGTCATCGATTGGCAATGCGTCCACGTCGTCGAGAGCGATCCGGTGTCCACCGTGTCTTTTGGCGGCGCCGCGGCTGCGAGCGTAGTCGACCAGGATTTGCCGCATCAGCCGCGAAGCAACGGCCATGAAATGGGCCCGGTTCTGCAGCTCGGGTTGGCCGCCGACCAGACGCAGATAGGCCTCGTGCACCAGTTCCGTGCTTTGCAACGTATGATCCGGACGCTCCGATCGGAGATAGTAGTGGGCCAGCCGGCGTAACTCTTTATAAATAATGGGGATGAGAGCGTGAAGTGCCGCCTCGTCGCCTTGCCTCCAATGCTGCAAAAGGACTGTGACCTGGCCGGGCTCATCCGCTGGCAAAGTGCACCTCGCCGCCCCGACCCGCATGGGGGACTACAGCATAGTCGCAGGTTGAACACCCGTCAACGGCTTCTTACGACGGTCGAGGCAATCAGGTCAGATCATGGCAGAGACTTCGCAAGAATGGGGCAGCATCCCCTTCGGCAGCTGGCATCGCCGAGATTCGCGATTTTGCGATCGATCTCCACTAGGGAGTCTGCCCGTCCGCAAAGGAGGAGGGCTCGCGGCGCCGCAACATTGAGTTCAGACGATTGGGTTATTGCAGCGTTTCCGGCTCGGCTGCCTCGCCCTTGGACGCGGGCAATTCTTCCTCGAGGCGTTCCTCGAGCCATTTTTCGAGATACGCCTGTGAGTCTTTGGCAACGTTGTGGAAGCGGAGCCCGGCGTGGCCGGTCACATCGGCCCAAACGACTTCGGCCTCGAGGTTCATCTTGTACTCGGTCTCGGGCAGAATGAATTGCAGGCGAGGAGTTGCCCCTTTGGGCAGGGCCTCACGCAACAGCAGTGCGATGCCGCTTTCGCTGAGGTTGGTGCTGGTGGCGTTGACCCTCTGGTTGCCGAGCAGGATTTGGATCGGCATTCTCACCGGATGGCGGAAGTAGCGGCGGCGCTCCTGCATCATGAAATTCAGCGCGGCGTGAAAACAGCGGGAGGCGTTCAGGGTGCTGATCGGCTTTTGCAGCACGAAGTTGGCGCCCATGCCGAAAGCGTCCTGGGTCTTGGTCTTTTTTCCGTTGAGGATGGCAAAGGTTACAGAGTTTTTATTACTGGGGGTGCTCCTGAGTCCTTGCAGAACTTCCAATCCGCCGGCCAGGTCGTCGCAATCGACGATGACAGCGTCGAACTTCTGGGAAATGAGAATGTCTGCGGCAGCCCGCGCTTCGTGGCAGATTTCCACGTCGATCGAGAGGTTCTCGAGTGTAGGCCGGACTACGCGCACCAGTTCCGGGTCCCGACTCAGGAGGAGGGACTCCAACGTCATGCTGCAATTCTAGGAGCAGCCGAGGCAGGCACAAAAGTGACAAAGGTATCGGGACCTGTCGCCGGCCAAATGGCATTTCTTGCCAGGCCCGAGGGGGACGCGCTGAATTGATCGTGGTCGGTGATTTTGCGCCGGTGGCCGTTGCGGAGTACAACTAGAGCAGGTTAAGAAATCAGGTTAGGAAATAACGTGAACTCTTTCACCCGCGGGCTCAGCCTGCGAAGTGAAGGTGACGGGCCTCACGGCGCGGCTTGAAGCCGCGCCCTTTCAGATCCAGATCGCACTTAGTTCCCACGCCGGTAAAGACAGGACCTCTCATGCCGCAAGTCGCCTACTTATCTTTGGGTTCGAACGTCGCGGACCGCGAGAAGCACCTGCGGGACGCGATCGCACAGCTCGGGAGCGCGGGGAAAGTCGTCGCGGTTTCTTCGTTCTACGAGACTGAGCCGGTGGAACTCACCAGCCAGGATTGGTTCCTGAATTGCGCCGTGGCTCTGGAAACGGCCGAGACGCCCGTGCAACTCATAGCGGCAACGCTCAACATCGAGGAGAAGATGGGCAGAAAACGGGTGCAGAAGAAAGGACCGCGAACGATTGATATTGACATCGTCCTGTTTGGCGACAGCGTTGTGCAGACACCAGAGTTGATCATTCCCCATCCCAAAATGCATCAGCGCCGGTTCGTTCTGGCGCCGCTGGCGGAGATCGCGCCAGAAGCGCGGCACCCGGTATTGAAGCGGGCCGTAAGAGAGCTTCTTGAGGCTCTGCCTGCAGGACAGATCGTGCGGAGGATTCGAGAGCGCGAGGTCTGAGGTCCGAAGTCTGAAGTCGGGGTTTAGCTGCCAGCGGCAAAGCCGCCCATATTGGCGATGGTCATGCGGAGATACTTGTAGGGATTAACCGGGGTATCGTTGATGCGGACTTCATAGTGCAGGTGCGGACCGGTGGAGCGTCCGCTGGCGCCGACGTATCCGATAACGTCACCACGGCGCACCGCTTGTCCCGCTGTCACGGCGAAACCGGAAAGATGGCCGTAGCGGGTACTGATGCCATTGCCGTGATCGATGATGATCGCCTTGCCGTAGCCACCCCATACGTCGGTGAACGTCACCACACCGTCGGCAGGAGCGACGATGGGATGACCATAGGCGCTGCTAATGTCAACGCCGCTGTGAAATGCGCCTTCTCCATTGAAGGGATCAATGCGCTCGCCGAAACTGCCGGTAACCTGGCCCTCGACGGGCCAAAGATTAGGAGCCGCGTTGGCGCGGAACCAGTCTGCGGTCGTGGCGTTCCGCGTCAGCCCCATGGTCAAGCCGACCATGGTGGCTCCGGTCAGGGCGGACGTTCGCAGGGCGTGGAGCTGATCGAGCGAGGAGGTCACTTGAGCGTCCTGAATCTGCTCGGTTGTCGCCGTCACTAGCGTGGGCTGCTGCTTCAAGCCATAGAGCGCCGAAACCTCGCCTGCGAGCGAGCCGAGAGAGGCTACCTGAACGTCGCGCTCCTTGGCTACCTGCTCCAGATTGCGGGAGTAATTCTTGAGCTGATTTTTTTCCGTGAGCAGCTGGTTATACCGGGAAACCTTCAGCAGCATGCGGGTGTAAGAGCTGGCAATGCCGGTGAGGCTGAGGAATCCGATTGCCGCCCCGACAACGAAAACGTACAGATAATGAACGGGGATAGAGATTTTGCGCAGCTGGCCGTCGTCTCCGCGAGCCACGAAAAGGATGTAAAAGCGCTTCTGCAAGTCGCTCCTCGGTTTGTCAACCAACTTGAGTCATCAGGTCCGGAATTCCAGGCGAAGTTCTGAGGTTGCAGAAGGCCTGTTCGGACCACCTGATTTCTTCGGGCAGCGTCCCATCTTGGGAATGGAAGCTCGTCGCGCCCTACACCTACCGGAACCGCGACCAAAGCCTGAGACTTCTGTCTGCAATACTAACTCCGTGCAGAACTTATTCGGCCAAAGGTCTGTGTGAAAGACTGGTTAACGGTAACAAACTGGATTCCCCCTGTCAACGGCGCAAAAGGCCATTTTGGGTTACCTAAGACCGGCAATCGGCAGTCATCGGGGGCATGTGACTGCAGTCACACGCAGTGACGGCTTTGCTAAGCGGCTCCCTTTCTTGGAGTTTCGCCCCTCCAAGAATCACAGGATGGCGACTGCAGATTTTAGGCCTAGAACTCTTTCCCTGAATCGAGCAGAATCGTTACCGGACCTTCGTTCACCAGTTCCACCTGCATCATTTCCCGGAAGCGGCCGGTTTCACAGCGCAGCCCGAGGCCCTGAATGCGCTGCACAAAGAACTCATACAGACGTCGCGCTTCGTCCGGTGACGCTGCTGCATCGAACGACGGGCGCTTCCCGCGCCTCACGTCTCCATACAAGGTGAATTGCGAGACCGCCAGCACGCTTCCGCCTACATCCGCGACGCTGCGGTTCATTTTCCCTTCGGCGTCTTCGAAAATGCGCAGGCCGGCGATTTTCTCGGCGAGATAGCTTGCGTCCGCCTCGGTATCCCCTTGGCCCACGCCCAGCAGAATCAGCAGCCCTTGGCCGATTTCGCCGCTGGTCCATCCGTTGACCGTGACTTTTGCCCGGCTCACGCGTTGCACCACCGCCCGCATAGCGTATCCAGCCCTTCGTTCCGCCGACGCCCATAATAACCGGAGCAGAGCCCGGTTTCGAGTGGCGTTTCCCCACTCCTTTGCGTTCTTTGCGGCCCTTCTTCGCGAACTTCGCGGTGAGAAAGAAAGCTCAAACCGCAAAGACCGCGAAGGATTCGCAAAGGCGCGAAGCAAATCTCAGCCCACACGCCAAAGGCATCCAGCCCGGCGCGTCCAGCCGTTGACCCGGCAACTCACAGCCATTAGGATTCAGGAGTGCACCGGGTCACGAGAGGCGTTGCTGAAAACGTCACCAGCCTTCCTTTACACTGATTCCCCGGGACAATTACACTACACGTTCGCCAATTCGAGTGCGTAGCACGTCGCAGAAGCAGAGCTTGAAGATTAAGCCGAAGCGGTGTAACAGTGGCTAAGCGACCCTGCAGCCGAGTTCAAATCTAACCGAGCCAAGCGAGGAAAACATGGCAGCCGTAGACGAGAAAGTGAAGCAGATCATCGTGGAGCAGTTGGGAGTGGACGAGGGCGAAGTGACCGGCAGCGCCTCGTTCGTGGACGACCTGGGCGCCGACTCGCTCGACACCGTCGAACTGGTGATGGCTTTTGAGGAAGCCTTCGACATCGAGATTCCCGACGAAGACGCCGAGAAGATTCGTACCGTCCAGGACGCGATTGACTACGTCGGCAAGCACGCCAAGGCGGGAAAATAGTTGGGACGCCGAGTCGTAGTCACCGGCCTCGGTCTGATCTGCGGCGTGGGCAACTCCACTGAAGGGGTGTGGAAGGCGCTGCTTGCCGGCAAGAGTGGCGTGGCCCGCATTACCGCTTTTGACGCCAGCAACTTCGCCTGCCAGATCGCCGCCGAAGTCAAGAACTTCGACCCGCTGAATTACATCGAAAAGAAAGAACTCAAGAAAATGGCGCGCTTCATCCACCTGGCCATCGCTGCCACGGAGGAAGCGCTCAACAAATCCGGGCTGAAGATCACGCCCGAGAATGCCGAACGCGTCGGCGTGCACATTGGCTCAGGAATTGGCGGATTCGACATCATCGAGCGCGAGCATTCCGCTTTGCTCGAGGGCGGCCCGCGCAAGATTTCTCCTTTTTTTATTCCTTCGGCCATTATCAATCTCGCCGCAGGCCAAGTCTCGATGCGCTACGGGGCCAAGGGCCCGAACCAAGCCACCGCTACCGCTTGCACCACTAGCGCCCATTCCGTGGGCGATTCCTTCCGCATCATCCAGCACAACGACGCCGATGTCATGATCGCGGGCGGCGCCGAAGCTGCTATCACGCCGATGGGCGTGGGCGGATTCGGAGCCATGCGCGCGCTTTCCACGCGTAACGACGAGCCCGAGAAGGCCAGCCGGCCATGGGATCAGGCTCGCGACGGCTTCGTCATCGGCGAAGGCTCGGGCATCATGATCCTCGAAGAACTCGAGCACGCCCGCAGGCGCGGCGCGCCGATCATCGCCGAAATCGTGGGCTACGGCATGTCCGCCGACGCCTACCACATGACTCAGCCCGCTCCCGAGCATGAAGGCGGATTTCGCGTCATGCGCAACGCCGCGCGCGACGCTGGCGTTTCGCCCAACGTGGTCGGCTATGTCAACGCTCACGGCACTTCCACGCCGATCGGCGACACGCTCGAAGCGCACGCTATTCGCAATTTCTTTGGCGACCACAAGCTCGCCGTCAGCTCCACCAAATCCATGACCGGCCATTTGCTGGGCGGCGCCGGAGGCCTCGAAGCCGGCATTACCGTCCTCGCCCTGCGCGACCAGATGCTGCCCCCGACCATCAATCTGGAGAATCCCGATCCCGACACCGTAGGCATGGATTTGGTCCCTAACCACTCCCGCAAAGCCGAGATCGAGTACGCCATGTCGAACTCGTTCGGCTTCGGCGGGACGAACGGCGCGTTGCTTTTCCGGCGGTGGAGCGAGTAGCCGCTTTTACTTCCGCGCTTGTCATTCCGATGCCATTCGTGGCCGCTGCGGCGGCGAGAACGTGCGAAGAACTTGCTTCTTTTTGTGGTGCGACGCGGTAGCCTTGGTAATCAAAAGTCCCTGCGAGACAGCGACACCCGCGTTCGTGCCGCATGCAGCTTTCGTAATGTCCGTTCTCCCCCGGCGTGGAAAAAGTAATGAACTTTGGTGCTTTGCCGGTTGGTCCTTCGGAACCTTTCCACGCGGGTAGCCAGCCTCCACAATGGGTTCCGAAGTGGAGCTTCTCCTCAACATGCGTAAGGCCTCTGCCGCCGTTCTCGCTCCTCTCCCTGTGCGGAAAGCCGCGGCCCGCGCCGCTTTGGTGGATCTCGACGACCCCGCGCGGAGTATGCTCACGGAGTGTTTTCGTCAGTTCGGCATTGACACGGCGATCATGTCCGGCCAAGCTGCCGAGCGTTTGCACAAGGAAAAGTTCGAGGCGTGCGTGCTCAGCCTGAGCCACGATCCCGGCGCGCTGATGGAAACCCTGCGCTCGTCGCCTTCCAACAGCCGCTCGATCATCTATGGCGTGGGCGGCAGCGCCCAGGAGGCCATGCGCTATTCCAAGTATGGGATCAACGCCATGTTCCAGGAACCGCTGGAGCGGCCGGCAGCTCTGAAGCTGGTGCGGGCGACGCATCTGCTGGTCCTGCACGAATTCCGCCGGTACGTGCGCATCCCGGTGATGACCGAAGTTCTGCTGGTCGGCGACGGCCGCCGCTTCACCGCCAGCAGCATCGAGATGAGTTCGGGAGGCATGTCGCTGCGGGGCCACGAAGACGTGTCCGTGGGGACGAACTTTGAAGTATCGTTTTCGTTGCTGACCCTGCCGCGGGTGATCGTCCGAAGCACAATCAGCTGGCGCAAACCCAAGCTGTTCGGCGTCCGCTTCGATCAAGCCGACGAGCGCCGCCGGCCGGTGAAAACCTGGATCGATTCCTACCTGGAAAACTGAGGATGCGCCAAGTGACGCTTAGGGGCTAAAGCCCTCAGTTTTATTGACTCGTGCCGGCGCGGCTGAAAGCCGCGCCCTTTCAAAGCACGTTCTTGAAAATACAGTAACACCCTTGGCGGTCTTCGCGATCTCGGCGGTAATGACTTTGTCTGGTCTCGTCCCGCTACAATAGCGTCGTGCCGGAAGTCAGCACTCGCGAAGCGTGTCCAATCACCGCATCCCTGCCGGCGATGCCCGCCATTGATCCCCGCCGCTACAGTCTGCGCCAGCGCATCGTTCTGCGCATGATTATCTGCGCTGGATACTGGTTCATCCGGCTGATCGGTCCGACCCTGCGTATCGCTGCTTCCTATGAAGACGGCGCGCAGAAGACTTTGGATGCGCGCCCGCTAATCGCTTCTTTCTGGCATTCCTGCATGATCCCGGCGACGTACATCTTCCGCGATATGGGCATCCGCGTAATGAGTAGCAACAGTTACGACGGCGAGTACATGGGCCGCATCATCCACAAGTTCGGATTCCTTGCGGTGAAAGGCTCAAGCACCCGCAACGCCGTGCGTGCCCTGCTCGGCCTGCGCCGCGCGCTGGAGGAAGGATGGACCGTGGCTTTCACCCTCGATGGCCCGCGCGGCCCGCGCCACAAAGTCAAGCCGGGGCCGGTCGCGCTGGGGCGGTCATCAGGATTGCAACTGACCACGTTCTATGCCGCCGTGGACAAAGGCTGGACGCTCAATAGCTGGGACCGCATGGTGATACCCAGGCCGTTTTCGCGGGTTCTGGTGCGGGTAGGCAAGCTGATCTCAGTCCCAGCCGACGCAAGCGAGGAAGATCTCGCCCGCTATAGCGACCAACTGCAAGCCACGCTGGATCGCGTGTGCGAGTTCAGTGAGGCAAATGTGAGTAAGGTGGGGACGGCCGAGTTTCCGATCGGCAATTATTGATTGTTGATTGAATGATTGTTGAAGGAATCGCCCTCCGGTTTTCAATCAAGAATCAAAATTCAACAATCAACAATTCATTCCAGCGACGATCCCAGCGGCTGATACTTGTATTTCTTCCCGTCCCAAAAGATCACCGAAGAATTGCCCTCGCCTTCACCGTGCTCCTCCATGAAGATGCCGAGAACGGTTCTCTTCTTCACCGTCAATTTTTTCACGGCCAGCGTTTCAAAGGGAATGTTGATGAGCAGGAACTTGGCCTTGGGAGTCTCGGCGCGCCACGCGTCGTTGCCCGCGCCATGAATGATGAGCAGGCTGATGCCGCGGCGGTCTGGCGCGTCGGAAGCAAAGGTGGAGGTAACCTTGACATCACCGAAACCGAAAAAGCTATTGTAGGGATCGGCGACCACGAAGCTGTATTCGTCTCGGTCGGCCATCGGATTCTTGCACCGCGCGGCAACGACCAGGTCGTCAATGCCATCCCCGTCGAGATCGGCAACATACTGCGCCGGCCCTGCCACCAGCGAACAGTTGTCGCCGAATTGCTTGTGAATGAAGTCGTCTGTGACGGCAGGCGAAGGCGACTTCGCATGGGCGGGGGCTGGAGGTGCGGGCTTGGTTTGCGCCGACGCGGCCGCGATCAGCAGGCCCGCAAGGACTGGGAGAAGAAACCGTGTGTACGACATGGAATAACTCTAGCCCGGTTTTGCCCCGCCGGGTAGAGACTGAGTAGTGACGAAGGTAATAGGCTGTTAAAGCCCTTGTGGGGACAGCCGCCCTCGGCTGTCCGGCGGAGCGAAGCTCCGCAGCGTTCATGGGCGTTTGCGTTTTGGTGGACCCGGCGGAAACGAAAGCGGAAGATGCGATGACAGAGCCCCGAAGAAAGGGCAGGCGAGGTGCGCTCGCCCGGACAGCCGAGGGCGGCTGTCCCTACACGTTTTCACGGACTCTGCGCTATTCCCGGAAATGCTCCCAGCCTCTTGGAACCAGCTCGTAGCCAACGTTCTGCCGGTTGAGCAGGAAAACCTTGCGCCGGCGCGTTACGAATCCAATCTCAGTGAGCGCGACGCCGGCGATTTGCTTGGGGACGCGTTTGCCACGTGGGGATGTGAATAGAAGCTCGTAATCTTCCCCGCCGTGCAAGGCGAATTCGAGGTCAACCTCATGCGCGGGCTTGCCCACGCAAGCCCGAGGAATCAGGTCAGATTCGATTTCTGCTCCTACGCCGCTTTCTTCGCAGATGTGGGCAAGGTCGGTGGAGAGGCCGTCGCTCAGGTCAATCATGGCGGTGGCTAGTCCCTTCTCGCATAGAATGCGGCCCAGTTCGACGCGCGGCTCGGGATAAAAGTGGCGCGGATAGTGCTGCGGTCTCAACTTTCGACGAGGCCTAGCCATCATTTCCACGAGGGCGGCAGCCGAGCCGCCTAACTCTCCGCTCACGAAAATGCGATCGCCCTCGCGGGCGCCGGAGCGCAGCACCGACTCGCCTTCAGCTACGGTACCGACGACAACGATATCCGCGAGAATGCCATCGGGCGATTCCGCCGTATCGCCGCCCGCGAGCGTCACGCCGTGTCTTTGCGCCAGGGCGAGCAGGCCGCGCATGAAGCTTCGCACCCACGTTTGAGGCAGATCCAGCGGCAGGGCAAGCGAGAGGAACGCTGCAACCGGCTTGCCGCCCATCGCGGCGATGTCGCTCAGGCCGAGCGCCAGGCAGCGATGTCCGACAACCTCGGCAGGATGCCACTCGCGGCGGAAGTGAATTCCTTCCAGCGTGAAGTCGGTAGTGACAAGGATCTCGCTTCCCGATGTCGGGCGGAGAACGGCGCAGTCGTCTCCTATTCCGGCCCGCACCGCATTCTTCGCCGTGCGAGCGCGTAGGGCGGCAGAGGCTGCCATACGCCGAATCTGGGCAATCAGCGCTTTTTCGGGAAGAGGCATGGGTTTCGCAACCAATATAAGCCCACACGTGCCGGGACGACATCTGCGGGCAGCCGGCTGAGCCAAAGATCAGCCGGGTCCGTTCGGCAAAACTTCGCGAAAGATGGGGGAGGCCGACGTAAAGATCGTGGTTCTTTACAGCGATCACGATCATCACTTGATTCTGTTCGTCGACGACGTGGCAAAGAGACCGTGGTTTCCGGAGCGTGGATGCTGGAACGGGCCGCCAAGGCAGCAGGGCTACGATTGAAAGCCTGAGGGGGAGCGATCATGAATCAACACTGCTATGAAGTTCAGGTCGAGTGGACTGGAAACACCGGGGAAGGCACCAAGACATACAAAAGCTATCGCCGCGACCACACGATCACGTCGGAAGGCAAGCCGCAAATTCCAGCTTCCAGCGATCCCGCGTTTCGCGGCGACCGCACGCGCTATAACCCGGAGGAACTGCTGGTGGCGAGTCTATCGTCCTGCCACATGCTCTGGTATCTGCATCTTTGCGCCGTGAACCATATCACGGTTCTGGAGTATCGCGATGCGCCCTCAGGTGTGATGCAGGAAAACGCCGACGGTTCGGGCGAGTTCGTGCGGGTCGTGCTGAAGCCGGCGGTGAAGGTATCTCCAGGGGATGATCGGGCGAAAGCCCTGGCGCTTCACGACGAGGCGCACCGGTTGTGCTTCATTGCCCGGTCGGTCAAATTCCCGGTAGAGATTAAGGCTGAAATCGAGGAACGTTCAGTCTAGTGGCTATTTCGGATCGTCGGATGGCGATTCGGAGCAGAGATCAGAACCCGGCGCGACAAATTCTGCTCAATATACTTTCTGCTGTCGAATTTCCTGCCCGTGCTCTCGCCCGACATGTAGCGGATTTGGCCAAAAATGGGGCGTTCGAACCATGGGCGGTCAAATTTGCCGGCAATGGCCCAGGCGATCCCGGCGTAGCCATTGGGATCGCGCCCGTCCAGTTCGTACTTGTCGTTGAGACGAATAGCGATGCCGTAGGCTTGGGCGGGTGACGGACTCCATTCCAGGATTTTTTTGGCCCAGTACATACGCATGTAGTTGTGCATCCAACCCGTCGAAACCATCTGCATCTGGGCGGCGTTCCAGAGCGGGTCGTGAGTTTCGGCGTGCTCGAGTTGCGTTTCGGTGTAGAGCACGGGCCGAGGATCCTTCGCGTGTTTGGCCAGCGTGCGCTGCGCCCAGGGTTCAGCGCATTCGATGTTGTCGTAATTCGGGTTCCAGCGCACCAAATTCACGGCCAGTTCTCGCCAAGTGATGATCTGGCTGAGAAAGGCTTCCTTGTCGGCCTTTGGGGCGTCGGCTTTCTCCACGGCCAGCGCGACCGAGACCGGGCTGATGTGGCCGAAGTGCAGGTAAGGTGAGAGCCGGCTGGTGTGGCCGAGTTCTGGCTTGTTGCGCAGCGTCCCATAGCCGCGCAGTTTGTGATGGACGAAGTGTTTCAGCAGACGGAGCCCTTCGGCTGTGCCCCCGCGCCAGTTCGAAACCGGCGCGACCGATCTGTCAAGCGGCCAACCCTCCGTGATGTCGAGATTGGGATCGAGCGAGGTCAAAGACGCAGGCTTCTTCCACGGCACCCTTGCCTGCGGATTTCTCGCCGCGATCAGAAACTGCTTCAATTGCGCCTGCAAGCGCGGGCGAATAATGTGGGCGGCGTACTGCGCTTTCTCCAACAATTTGGACGGGACGATGACGTCAGCGTCCACCGTCCACAGCGGAATTCTCAATCGCTCGGCCGCCTTGCGCCGCCAGGACTCGGGTTCGCGCATGGGATTCTCATCCCCGATGACGAGCGCCGGCCGCACTTCCTCGCAAAAGCGCAACAGGCTGTGGTCGGGGTAACGGCGCAGCACAAACCCGATATTTCGGCGGGCGAGCGCCGCGGCGATATCGGGAATGCCTTCAGTCAGAAAGCGGTAATGCCGCAGTTTAGCGTGCGGATAAAAGGGGACCGGCGCAAAGAAAACGACGACCGGTTTGCCAATAGCGTTGGCGGCGCCTACGGCCACATCGAGTGCGGGATTATCGAGGCCGCGTTGCGCGCGCTGCATCCAGTAAACGACGCACATGCTCTCGGGATCAGGCCGGCCACCCCGCCGGACCGCGACGCGCGGGTCTTCAGCGAGCTTGGCGAGATCGTCCATGGGGGTTATCGCGCCTGCAGAATCGCGTCTGCCACACGCGCGGCTTCGACTGCCGGCTTCACATCGTGCGTCCGCAGAATGTGCGCGCCTTTCAGGATCAGCGCAACCTGTGTGGCCAGAGTTCCGTAGAGCCGAGCTTCGGGCGGAGCATCCTTGCCGTCTTTGGCAAGAGTCCGTCCAATGAAGGATTTTCGTGACGTGCCCACGAGAAGGGGAAAGCCTGTCGCCTGCAGTTCGCTGAAGCGGGCCAGCAGGGGATAGTTTTCGTCGAAATTCTTGCCAAAGCCGAAGCCGGGATCGAGCACGATGCGCTCGCGCCGCACTCCGGCAAGCACGGCTTTTTCCGCCCACTCTTTCAGCTCGCGCTTCACCACGAGCACAATGTCGCCCGGCGGAGGCAGCGTGCGCCATTCTTCGGGACGCCCGCGCATGTGCATCAGCACCACCCCGCATTTCAGATCAGCGACAGTCTTCGCCATCTGCGGGTCCCAGCGGAGACCGCTCACGTCATTGACGATCTCCGCGCCGGCGTTGACTGCGGCGCGAGCTACGGCCGCCTTGTAGGTGTCCACGGAGAGCACAGTGCCGGGATGCTGTTTCTTGATGGCAGCGATGACCGGGAGCACGCGCTTCAGTTCTTCTTCGGCGCTGACGGCGGAAGAAGGCACGTCAGGCGCTAAAGGGCTGGTCTCCTTTGCTTTCGCAGCGGCACGAGTAAACTCGTGCCCTTCCCTTTTTGCGCTGACTCTTGCCCCCGGCCGCGTGGATTCGCCGCCAATATCGAGGATGTCAGCGCCTTCCTCAAGCAGGCGCTCGGCGCGATCGACTGCCTTGTCGCGATCAAAATACAGGCCGCCGTCAGAAAAGGAATCGGGCGTGACGTTGACAATACCCATGATCAGCGTGCGCTTGCCCAGTTCCAGCGAGCGGGATCCCAGGTTCCATTGGAAGACGGATCGCATGCGGGGTGATTCTAAATGACGGCGCGTTAAGAGCCGCAAACCACAGAGGGCACAGAGGGACACAGAGAACATCAATCCGTGATCTGACGTTACCTGCGCCGGACCGCGGCCCGCTGACGCATAGAGGTCGCGCCTGGCCCAGTGCCGGTTGGAGGCTTGCGCATGCCGTCGAGAAGCTGCTTGAGGACCGTGGCGTTGTTGCGCGTCTCATTCTTCGAGGCAAAGAGCAAGGTCAGGCGCTTCCGCTTATTGGCGAATTGATAAAGGCAGCGCAACGCGGTTTCAGCTTCCGGACGCGAAAGTTCCTTGAGATACTTCTTGCGGAAATTCGCCCACTCCCCGGGCCTGGCGTGATACCAGCGGCGCAATCCGTCGGAAGGCGCAAGGTCGCGCAACCACTCGTCCAGCGCGGCGGCCGCCTTGGTCAGACCTCGCGGCCACAGACGATCGACGAGAACCCGCGCTCCATCCGCCCGCGAAGCCGGCTCATACACTCGCTTGATCACGACCGCCATGAGCGCACCCCCTTTGCTCTATCATTGTAAGTCCGCAGACTAGACTGCGGCATCCACGCGCGGGGCGTTCCATGCAAAGGAAAGAGAGGCTCGAACGAGGTGGAGACCGGGCAGTTTTTGCTCTTGCGGCACTGGCTTCGCTGATGGTTTTAGTCCTCCTCTCCGGTTGTGACGTCGAGCGGCGCAAGTCGGATGCCGAGCTTGGCTTGAACGCGCAGCAGGCGGTTGGGCGCAAAATCTACGACAATTACTGCGACCGCTGCCATGAGCCTTACTCGACTCGCGGCAAGAAAGGACCGGGGCTGAAGGGAGTTTTCAGGAACAAATATCTTTCCATCAGCGGGCTGCCGGCGAACGATGAGCGGGTGAGCGACATCATTCGGCTGGGACGCAAGGAAATGCCCGGCTATAGTCAGACGTTGAGCCAGCAGGATCTCGATGATCTGCTGGCGTATATGCATACGCTGTGAATCCTACCCTTTCGCAAAGAACGCGAAAGGATGGGGCACCCAAGTTTTTCTGGGATTAGCGCGGAATGAGAAGTGCGGCCAAGTCGGAATTGTTTCGCGAACTGCCGTCGGTGGACGAACTACTCCGCGCGCCTGATGTGGCCGGGCTCGCGGCTGATCACGGGCTCGCGGCTGTCACCGATGCTGCTCGCGCGGTTCTTGCAGGTTTGCGGCGGGAGATTTCTTCGGGCTTGTTGGATCGGGCTGCGCTGCAGACTGCCCTGGGCGGCATAAAGGAAGCGATTGAGGAGCAGCTTCGGCAGGCGCTCGGCTACTCGCTGCGTCCGGTCATCAACGCCACCGGCGTGATTCTGCACACTAATCTCGGACGCGCTCCTCTGCCCGAGGCGGCGCTGGCGCACATTCGCGAGACTGCGGCACGTTACTCCAATCTCGAGTTTGAGATCGAAGCGGGAGCGCGCGGGAAACGCGATATTCATGTGGAGCGGCTGTTTCGGCAGCTTCTTGCCGATGGAACGAAGGACGCCTCTGGCGTTTCGACCATCGTCGTGAACAACAATGCGGCTGCGGTTTTGCTGGCATTGAATACGCTGGCCGAGGGCGGCGAGGCGATTGTGTCGCGGGGTGAACTGGTTGAGATTGGTGGGTCGTTCCGCATTCCCGACGTGATGGCGAAGTCGGGCGCGATTCTGCGCGAAGTGGGAACCACGAATCGTACACGAATTGCCGACTACGAGAAAGCCGTCAACGACCGGACGCGGCTGCTGCTGCGGGTGCACCGCTCGAACTTCGAGATTACGGGTTTCACCGAGCAGACCTCGACGGGCGAATTGGTGGAATTGGCGCGCAAGCGTGGCTTGCCTCTGATGGAGGATTTGGGAAGCGGAGCGCTGGTCGACCTCGAAAACTTTGGCATCGTCGGCGAGCCCAGCGTGCTCGACAGCCTGCGTGCCGGCGTGGACATCGTGACCTACAGCGGCGACAAGCTGCTGGGCGGGCCGCAGGCGGGGCTGATCAGCGGCCGCGCTGATCTGGTCGCGCGCATGCGGGCGAACTCACTGTTTCGCGCCTTGCGCGTGGACAAGCTCACTTACGCCGCGCTGGAAGCGACGCTGCTGGCCTACGTCAAGCGCGACCAGGATGCCGTTCCGGCGCTGGGGATGATGCGGCTCACGAAAGACGAGATCGGCAAGCGGGCCGAGGGAATTGCGGCACAGGTACGATCGGGCGTTTCCCACTTCTCGCACAAAGAGCGTGCGAGAAATGGGGCACCCACAAAAGTGAAGCTTGAAGTCATTGACGGCGACTCCGTGATCGGCGGCGGCGCGGCACCGTCAGCCGTGCTGCCGACCCGCCTGCTGGCCGTAAGTTGCGAGGGTATGAGCGCAGATGAGTTGGCCGCGCGTCTGCGGGCAGCCGATACGCCGATCATTGCGCGCGTGGAGGAAGGGCGCGTGCTGCTTGATTTGCGGACGGTGTTTCCGGAGCAGGATGGGCTGATTGTGAAGGCGCTAGCGGCGAATCGCTTGACCGTGCAATAGCGTTAGGGAGGGAGCAGTGGATTCGTGGTTTGACAGGAAGAAGGCGCCGGACGGGACAAACATTATCCGCCACGAGACAGTCAAGCGGAAGATCGGATTCACGGAGAAGCCCGAGACCAAGTTTCAGCAGGTGCGCGAAGCTGTTTACGAGCGGATGTTCGGAGAAGCACTCAAGGTCTCACATGAACTGATACCGCAGATTCCACACATTGACGTGTACATTTTCCAGCGGTCGCAGGGAGGTCAAGCCGTTTATTCGTTGGTCACTGGAGGAATGAGCGATCTGAGAATGACGCTGCCGAGGCGTGCTACGGACGACGTGCCACGCAGGGTGGAGCTCATTTTCTACTGCTGGGAGCCGCACGACGAGTACATCAAGACTCTGCGCTGGGTGGCGCACTTTCCGCATGATGCCAAGTCTTTTCTAGGGCACGGACACACGATGCCAAACGGTAACCCTCCCGAGCCGTTTTGGGGCAGCACCGAGCTAGACACCCTGTTCTTCCTGCCGCCGATTGTGACGAAGGATCAGACTCTTCCCTCAGAACTGCAGCTGGAAGGTGATCCAGTCCATTTCTTGTGGGTAGTCCCTCTCACAAGTGCCGAGTGCAATTTCAAACTCAAGAATGGATTCGACGCAATGTTGGATTTGTTTCAGCAACATCGTCATCCTCATGTGTTTAACCCGCATCGGAAGAGCTACGTCTAAGCTTCAATGAGAGAGTCGGTTACTTTCTGTATTGAAGCTGGCTATGGCCACCTTCTACACCGTCGGACATTCCACCCGCACGATCGATGAACTGATCACGGCGCTGCGGGCGCATGAGATTCAGACGCTGGTGGATATCCGCGCCTTTCCGACCTCGCGGCGGCTGACACAGTTTCATCGCGAGGCCTTGGAGAAAAGCCTGCCTGCGGCGGGAATCCGCTATGTGTGGATGAAAGCGCTGGGCGGATATCGCAAGAAGATTCTGAAGGAATCGCCGAACGTCGCCCTGCGCAGCGCGGGCTTCCGCAACTATGCCGATTACATGCTCACCGCGGAGTTCGAGCAAGCCGCGGCAGAATTGATTGCGTTGGCCGAGAGTTCAGGTGACGTAAATTCGGTTGTGTAAAAAGCAAGAGGGTGTAAGTTGGCTTTGGCCTCGCAAGCTAAAGCCGATCCTGGAAAGGAGACCTACACCCGATGGCGAAGATAATCCCGATCAGTGAA
>Ga0187781_10000043_pt1 | contig 78688 bp, 64 predicted proteins | sample 0715_SJ02_MP02_2_FD_132447 | JGI IMG/M metagenome (GOLD analysis project Ga0187781, IMG submission 132447) | Tropical peat soil microbial communities from peatlands in Department of Meta, Colombia - 0715_SJ02_MP02_20_MG | ecosystem: Environmental > Terrestrial > Soil > Wetlands > Peat | place...
ACCGACAACTCCGTCACCGACGGCTCCTCCTACTGCTACGCCGCCACCGCCGTCAACGCCAGCGAAGAAGAAAGCGGCTACTCCAACATCGTCTCCAACGTGCAGATCCCGGCGCCGTAGTTCCACACGTAAAGTGGCGAACGGTCTTTGGGGTCACTATGGGAACTCGAGTGAAACGACCCGGGTCGCCGGTCATCTGCTGCGCATCCCCCGCAGTCCTTCTTGAGCCTCACCCGATGGCGGTGGTCTTAAACTGCTTCGCTAGCGAACCTTGTCGACCAGGCGCACAGCTTCTGCTCTTCCGCTTTTGAGGCTGCGATAGGCCGCATCCAGGATTTCCTGATTCTGCCAGCCTTCTTCACCAATGGCCGCGAACTCATTTTCCCCTTCGATCGCTCCGGAAAACATGTCCACTTGCCGGGCATATGCGTCGCCATTCGAGACCGTCTCTTTCTCAACCACGCTTCCGCCTCGGCGGAGTTCGATCTCGATCGGACGTTCCACGTTGAATGCGTCATCCGCTCGCAATACCCCTTTCTCGCCGACGATCTCGAGCGGCGTGCGGTATTCAGCCCGTATCGAGACCAGAACCGAAGCAAGAGTCCTGCGGGCAAACTCGAGCGACAGAACTGCAGAAGCTTCAACGTCCCCGGACTGATCGTCCGAAATTCCGCTCGCAGTCACCCGTATGACCTCATCGCCGAGGATGTAACGCAGTGCGTCGATGCAGTGCACACCCACATCCGCGATCGGACCTCCACCGGCAATCTTGGCGTCGGTCAGCCATTTGCGGGGGTGAGTTCGGGCGGGGTAAGAAAATTCTGATCGCGCGAAAACTGGTTTACCCACCTGCCCTGCCGCAAGGCGCTCACGGAGAACGGCGGTGCTGCGTTCGAAACGGAAGACATGGGCGACACCAAGCAACACGCGAGCGCGGCGAGCCGCCTCGACCATCTGGCGGCACTCGGTGGCGTTCATGCCCATGGGCTTTTCGCAAAGTACCGGCTTGCCAGCCTCGACTGCCGAAAGGACGTCTTGCAAGTGCGAGACGTTGGGTGTGGCGACGAAGACGGCATCGACCTCCGAAGATCGACAAAGCTCGGGGCCCGAGTCAAATGCGTTGGCAATGTTGAACTGGGCGGCGGAAGCACGTGCCGTTTGGATACCGCGGCGGGACAATGCAGTCACACGGCTGTCGCGTGCCAGAGCAAAACCGGGCATCAACCGGCGCACCGCGTGCAGTCCGAAACCAAGAATGCCATAGCGGATCATAGAGGTCCCCCCGCCAGTTTAACGCCCTGACTGATGTCGATTCGCGAGCATTAGCGGCCAGGAGGGGGCTCAAGAAGTGGCGTGGAGCAGAACGACGCTAGAACCGTGGCGCTACTGGGTTTAGGCGGTTATGCAGCCCCTTGCAACGTTGCAAAAACTATCATCTTGACAAGAGGTTACGAACACTCTTAAATATAAACGGTGTACAATAAATTTGGCTGTCTGTTCGGGAAGCACCGATTAGCTTAGTTGGCATATCGAACCGGGGATGGGTTAGATCATGAGGAAGAAAGTGGCGAAGTGTTGGCTGACGATTTTTGCCTTTTTTGTGTTCGTGCCAGTGCTCTCGGCAGGGGAACTCAAAAAGGGATGCGACCCTTGGGATTACAAAAAGTGCAAGGTAACGGCGGATGAGGGTGGCAGCACCGGTGCCTATCTTCTAGGCGTCGGGGTTACATGCTTAGGCGCTGCGTTTTTCAGCGCGCGCCAACGTCGCCTGCTGTAGTCGGCTGGCGCGAAATAGATTAGCCCGCACAGAAGCAGCTCTGTAGCGGGCTTGCGGTTTTTACTTGGAAATGTCGTTCGCGCACAGACTGCACAGCGCGCGACTCGTCAGCACTGCCCAGGCTCTCGCTAATCCCGGATCCCCTGGACTGCTTATACCGGACAAGCCAGCGTGGTGAGCCGTTCCCTCCTTCGTAGGATCCACACTAGCGCAACAATTACGACCACGGCGAGACCGAGAAAGACAACGCCTCCGTTGCGGTGCAACCTTCCCTCCAGAAAGCCGGGGTCCACGCGAGTCCCGAGCTCCGCTATCGTGAAGATGCGTATTGCGTTTTTTGCGATCGACAGCGGAATCGCCGCAGCCACCAATAGAGTCTTCCTCCACCCGGAACGAAGAAAGAGCTGAGCCAGGACCAGCGTCGTAACCATCAGCATCATGCTGGAGCGGATACTGCTGCACGACTGCGCCACTTCGATGTCCAAGCCTGGAATAGACAACAGGATGCCATCTTGTTTCACGGGAATCCGGGCGCAACGAAACAGAGTTGTGGCCGTCAGCGCGGACTGATGTTGCAATGTTTCAGTGATCCAGTTCACGACGCGTTCCGGGAACGGCACCATAAGGAACAGGAAGCATAGTGGAAAGAGTAACGACTTGAAGACCTGAAATCCAAAGCTGAAAGCCACGCTGCCGATCCACCAGATCACCAGCGCAAACATGTTCCACGACAGCCGGTCGTTCGTAGATAGATGCCAGATGTTCCACTCGCTCAGACCGCGCAGGAGCAGGCCAGCAGTTAGCAGAACAGCCCCCACCCATCTTCTTGGGTCAGAAACGAGCGATTTTCCTCTGCTTTCAACATAGATCAGCGCCGCGCATAGGAGTGGGATCAGGAGGATATGAGTGTACGCATCGCTGCGCAGAGCAAGCGCTGCAGTAGCAGCGATCGGGTGCCACCAAATGGCAATGGATACGGCAACGAGAGCAAGCAGTTCGATAAAGCGCGGTCTGTTTTTCACTTGAGTTCTTTGTGCAGCCACATGGATCCAATCTGGGGGAGTCTTCTTATCCGCTCGCGAACACTTGCAAAAACACTCACGAAGGGTCGGATCATCGGATCGCCGTAGGGATCGCCGTAGAGGAGTGCGCAAACGACAAATAGAGTTCGCGAGCTTTCGTATAAATCGGGCCGGGCAGAAGAGCCTTGCCATCGATTCGCGTCACGGGCACAACCTTCGAATAATTGCCGGTCGAGAAGATCTCATCTGCCAGCTCGAGGTCCCGGTATGTCATGACCTTTTCAATGACTGTCAGACCAGCTTCGCGTAACAGCCCAATGACTCGTTGGCGAGTGATACCCGCCAGAAAGGTACCGTTGGGGGCCGGAGTATAAACGACCCCTTCCTTAACCATGAAGATGTTCGACGTGGCGAGTTCCGCGACATTGCCCAACACATCACAGACAACTGCATTGTCGAAGCCCCGCGCATGGGCGTCAAACAGGGCGCGAGCGTTATTGGGATAAAGACACCCCGCCTTGGCATCGACCGGCATCGTATCCAGCGTTGGCCGACGATAAGGGGACAGCGTAATCGAAAACCCTTTCGGCGGACGCATGGGCTCTTCATAAACGCAGAGACACCAGCGAGTCGACTCCGGATCATGAGCCTGCACCCACGGTCCTTCCTTTTCCGCCCAATACATGGGCCGGATGTAGAGTGCAACGTCCTTGTCGAATCGCGCTATCCCTTCCCATGCAAGTTTGACCCAGGTCTCTGTTGTAACCGTCGGCTTGAGAAACATCTTCTTCGCCGATTCATTCACGCGGGCGCAATGGAGGTCGAGATCGGGCGCAACTCCTTCAAATGCCCGCGCACCGTCGAACACCACAGAACAAAGCCAGGCGGCATGGGTTCGCGGACCCATGATCGGCACGTTGCCTTCATGCCACCTGTCCTCGAAGTAGGTCCAAGTCTTTGACAGACCACTCCCCACTGACGCTGCCCTCCCACGGCCTCATGCGGGCCAATATGCTCTGTTCATAGAAAAACGGGCCTTGCCAGGCCCGTAAAGCAAGCCATCTGCCTGACTGATTTGCCCGTAACCCGCTGTGGGTACGGTACGACAGCTTAATTGATCAGTCAATGACACTACAGTGGCAGATGATGTTCAGGGTCGCATGCTTTGGTCAATGCCCGCCCGAGCGCTGCCTCTATTTGGAACTTCGACAGAGAGGAGATGAGACCTTGGACCGGCCAACTGCCCGTCTGCTGCGCGGGATTACGACAGTAATCTCATTTGAGGAGAAGCTGAGCTCGCCTCTCTGACTAATCGCGGTGGCCACATAGTAGTAGGTGGCGCCGTCCTGCACGAGATTATCCACGCAAGTAGTGCCGACAACCGGGTTGACGTTGATCCGTTCGCACTCCCTGCACGTGGCATTTTTCTTGGCTGCCTTCTTCTTCCTGCTCCGATATAAGCAATAACCCGCAGCCCTGTTTTCGGGGAGGAGCGAGGGAGCGCTGGGATTCCATGAGAGCGTAACCGTGTGGTGTCCAGTCGCGGCGGACGGCAGAAGCTCTGGGGAGCCGGCCGGCGGGCAACGGGGAGGTTGGACCTCGCGCGCCGCTGCAGCTGTCCGCCTTCCGGCAGGAACTTCCGCCGATTGCTGGCGTGATCCGGGTTGAGGAGTCCGGTTGCACGCGCTGATTATCTGCAGGGCAGAGGCAATGATCAAAGTCGGCACCCAGCGTCGAGAATTTGGTCCGATGCCCAAACGATTCCTTCAAAGCCAGTCGTTTGATGGAGTAGCGATGAGAGGGTGTTGATGAGTCCCTCCCAATGTAATTTACATCTACGTGGTGTTGACGCTGTTGATCAACAAGGCCCCATCGCCGTCACTTCGGCCAATTGGATTTGGCCACGACTTGTGCAATCCTACGTCAGGCGTGACGCAGGGCATTTTCTTTTGGTTGCGGGCAGTGTTCCGCATCATGATCAAGGAATCCAGATGACCGATCATCGCAGGTTTTATGTCGATGGAAAGTGGGTCAATCCCGCGCAAAACAGCGACTTCGCGGTCATCAACCCGGCCACTGAAGAGGCCATCGCCACCATTTCGCTCGGCAGTGCGATCGACGTTGACAGGGCAGTGATCGCGGCGAGGAAGGCCTTCGCATCGTATTCGGAGACTACGCCCGAGCAGCGCTTGGCGCTCCTACGTCGGATTATCGAGGTATACCAGGCAAGAAGTGGCGAGATGGCCGACACCATCTCTCTGGAAATGGGCGCTCCCATTTCATTATCACGGAATGCGCAAGTCCCGGCCGGGCTGGCTCACTTGTCAGAGGCGGCACGAGTGCTCACGCACTTCCAATTCGAGGAGCTGAGGGGTTCCACTCTGATGCGGAAAGAGCCGATCGGAGTCTGTGGGCTGATTACGCCGTGGAATTGGCCTATGAACCAGATTGCCTGCAAGGTGGCGCCGGCGCTCGCTGCGGGCTGCACCATAGTGCTGAAACCGAGCGAATTGGCCCCACTTTCCGCTTGTCTTTTCGCGCAGATTCTTGAGGAAGCCGGTCTGCCGCCCGGAGTTTTCAATCTCGTCAACGGAGATGGCCCCACCGCGGGGGCGGCCATTGCTTCGCATGCCGAGGTGGACATGGTGTCCTTTACTGGCTCCACTCGAGCTGGTGTGGCAGTGGCTACGGCAGCCGCACCGACAGTGAAGCGGGTTACCCAAGAACTCGGCGGGAAGTCAGCAAACATCATCCTGGATGATGCTGACCTCGTGAAGGCGGTCAGAGAAGGTGTACAGGCGTGCTTCCGCAACACGGGACAGTCCTGCAATGCGCCAACTCGCATGCTGGTCCCTCGATCCAGAATGACGGACGCCGCCAGAGCCGCAAAGGAAGAAGCCGAAACGGCAAGAGTCGGCGACCCGCTCCGGGAAGACACTACGGTCGGCCCCCTCGTGAGTAGAGTTCAGTTCGAAAAAGTTCAGCGGTTGATCAGCCATGGAATTCGAGAAGGTGCGACCTTGATGGTCGGTGGTTGCGGCCGCCCGGAGAATATCGCCAGGGGCTACTTTGCCAGGCCAACCGTATTCGGCGACGTGCGCAACGACATGACCATCGCGCGCGAAGAGATTTTCGGCCCGGTTCTGTGCATCATTCCTTACGAGGATGAGGACGATGCGGTCCGGATCGCCAACGACTCTCCCTATGGCCTCGCCGGCTTTGTCACCTCCGGCAATCTGGAACGTGCTCGCCGGGTGGCAAGGCGAATTCGGGCTGGCAACGTGCACATCAACGGGGCGCGGGTAGACTTCAGCGCCTGTTTTGGCGGTTACAAACAGTCTGGAAACGGCCGGGAATGGGGAGAAGCTGGGCTTGAGGAATTTCTCGAACTCAAGGCGGTTTTTGGCTATGCAACTACTGCGTGACCTAGCTCGCGGCGTGTCGAAGCCTTGCTGCGAGATTAGCCAGCGTCATTAAGACGAGCGCTTGTCTATCCATCGCGCTTGATGGTAGTGGTGCCATTTAACGGCACCACTACCCGCTTGATCACGTGTTCGCTCCTATCTGCACGAATTGTTCCTTGCCGCTGATCCGCGAGTATTCCTGGCTGAGTTCCTGAGCAATGTTGCGATAGTCAAGCTCGGCTACGGCAAGCTTTCGCAGGTTCTGCCCCAAAGCTTGCAAGTCCATGCGACCGCTCTCAACCTCCGAAATTGCATTGGCGATCGACGCTGGGCTGCCATCGATATAGATGCCGAGTTGCCCGAGATACTCGGGAATATCCACCGCGCGAGTGGCAATCACCGGAGTCGCATTCACCATAGCGCAGGTCAGCGGATGCCGCGCTGAGCCGCCGGTATAGGGAATGATGCAGGCCTTGCTTCGCTGATAGACCTGGGCCAGCTCTTCCCCAGAATAGAAGTCCTGCCATCCGATCATGTCTGCGACTTGTTTGTGAAGGGTCAACTTTTTCGCTTCTTCTAATCCGTTGCAGCCATAGCCAACATAGATCAGGAGGCGAATTCGCATGCCCTTGGACTTCAGGATCGCCAAGGCGTCCAGCAGCTCCACGTAACCCTTGCCGCGCAGAATAAAGTGACCGCCGAAATAGATGTATTGTTCGCGACCAGCCGGGCGAAGTTCTGGAATCAAAGCGCCATATCGAATGACCCTGACGTTGTCGGAGCGGACCCCAAGGGCCACGAGTTGCTGCTTCATGTGCTCGCTGAACACCAGGACCTGTTCGCATTTGTTGTACAAGCGATTGAGCCGCTTATGCTGCATCTGAAAGGGGTCAATCTCATGCACCGTGACGACCAAACGCCTGCCGAAAAAGGCGGCGAGCACCACAACGATGAAAAAGGGAATGCAGCCGAATGCTTCGAGCACCTGGTCGAAATGGATCACATCTGCATTTCTAGCTCGGCCGTAGTATAGGAATCCGCGAATCGTGGCCAAAACGAGATCCAGCCGGAACAGCTTAACTGCAAGCCGCTTCAGCTTTCCATGTTTCATGCCGGGATCTCTCGGGGCGTGGGGAATCGCAACCGCCGAGCAGTGCTGGTCGATCAATTCGTCCTTTGCTATAGCAAATCGCGTCGCGGTGGAGAAACACCGGCAGTTTGAGGTGACAACGTTCACGTCCACTCCGGCACCGCGCAGCGAGTCCACCAGATTGCTGCAATTGTGCGAGTACATATCGTTTTTGTACCAGCATCCGATGTAGGTCAGGCGCACCGGCGATGGCCGTGCCAAACCACTTGACATGAGGAACTGCCTCCTGCAGCGCGAGCGAAACGTTCACATACGGCTGTAAATCAGATCACCCAGAACTTCTGTCGCTTTCGGTGGAAGCGAGCGCCATATTCTGCGCGCGGAAGATGCGAGCCTTCCGCTGCTGATCGCACCTCCATCCCGCGGTGCAGGATAGTAGTAGCGATAGAGGGGCGCAGGGCGTCCGCCCCACTTCGTTTTGAATTGCGCCAGAGCCTCGCTCTCTTCCGCCACCTCACCGAAGTCATACCAGCGAAACCCGCTTTTGCAGGCGCCGCGAATCGCTTCCATCTGCAGAAGGTCATGCGGGTGGAGGCAAAAATCCTCGGGCGCGCAACCCGTGAACGCATAGAACACTGTCTGGCCGAACTGCAAAAGAACGGAACCCGCGACCAACCTTTCCTGCCCAATTTTGCTTTGCACCGCAAGCAACAAGCGCATCTTGCGTGTCGGTCGGAGGGAATGCCACAGACTGCGGAACAGCCGATAGGGTCGCGGCGGCACCGCCTTGTACCGCATCGTCAAAAGGTAGAGCCGGTACCACGTTTCCAGTTCGCCCTCCGTTTCGGCATCACGCACGGCCAGGCCCATTTTGATTGCCTTGTTGACGGACCAGTTCACGCGATGCTGGCGCCGCGCATTCCCGAAGCGCAGCCGGCGACAACCTTGGCAGGATACGCACATCCGAGGAAGACGCAGATTCTCCCACAAGTTTTCCCACATCTCACCCTCCGTCAGCGAGGGGAGTTCTTGCACGTAAGTGGGCCTCCAGGGACAGCAGGTCAGACCGTTCACCGACTTATCCAGGTCTCCAACAGTGGTCTTGATCTCCAGTTTCAGCCCGCGTTCGCCCCGGGCCAATGCAATTGCGTGTTCCATCACCGCGGCCGCGGCCTCCAGGTTAACAGCCAAGGGACCCGCCACCGGGGTCCGCGGAAGGGAGGATAGTCGACGTCCGGTTGCAATGCGTCCGAATTGCAGCGGCAGTCCTCGGGTGTAGAAGAGGGGCAGCACTGCGCTCAAATTGCCCTGCTCATCCTCGCAAGCCAGGCTAATGCATTTCTGGCTATATTCGCTCTCCAGCGCAGCCAGCCAGCCCGGATGTTGAAATATCAGGGCATTGGGGTGCAACGAGATGAATTTCTCCCAGCGAGTGTCCCGTCGAAAGTCTAGTTCGAAGACGCGCAAACCTTTTCTCAGTAAAATCTCTCGTTAAAATGTTGGCCGAACCTCCCGAAGCCAATGAATGGTCTTCGACCTATCCTGCGGTGTTGCGGTGCGTTGCAGTTCGGAGATTGGCGAAAATGGCATCCGCCCTTGGAAAAATGCAGGCCCAGTCCATGCTGAATCTTCTTATAGCCTTGCATGCCGGTTTTCAATGTGATCATTGTCACGCCGAGGTGTGCGTTCGCTCACTCGATGGTTACGAGGAAACATTGACAAGCAAAATGGGACAATAAAACGGCTTCATAAGTGCTTGGTGTCGCGATTGTAATAGCGCGTTGATCGCTATGAAGCCGGGCGTTAGATCTCGCGGTAAGAATCCGAACTCCCGCACAAGACGATCTCAAGCCCACCGGATCCGGGCAGAACTTCGCCGCGCGCATGCCGCATCGAAGAGAATCGGCGACGAGTCATGCTGGCAATGCCGTATGGACACACCCGCCCGCATCAGCAGCTCTCGGCGGAGCCCGCGACTGAAGCTGCGCGGCTGGCGGACAAGAAAATCAGCTCTCGCGGCAGCAGAGCGGTCCTATGCGGCCATCTGCCGTTTCGCAGCGCTGGGCATTTCATTCCTGGCGCTGGCAAGAGCACGGAGCTCCGAGGCCACACAAATGATGAAGCACACTACACCGACCTCGAACAGATTCCGTTGCGTCAGGCCCATTCTCATGAACAGCCCGTTCGCAATGTGATAGTGAAACAATCCTCCGCACAGGAGCGCGATCCAACCGACGTAGTAGCTAACTCTTCCTACCAGCAGCAATCGATCCAGGTGGCCCATAGCGATTACCCTCCTGTTTTTTGTTAGCGAACGAAAAGCCTCAAAACTGGTGCAGTTTTCGAACGGCGGCATTGTACACCATGTCTCCATCGCTCCAAGAGTCCACCCGCCTGGCCGAGCCTCCCGGACGACAGGCGCTTGCTAAGAAGAACCCGAGGGGCCGCTGTCGCCCCCCCAACCGGGCCTCTCCTTTTTGGCAAGCCTGACAGACGATAGTGGCGCACTCGGCTCCCAGACGCATGCGAAGTTTGCCGCAACTTATTCATTTATAGACACTTGCTGTTCATATCGCGACCGTAACGGGACATACGGCGGTAAACCAGATCAACCGGGACTTCTACTGACGGGAATCCTCGTCGCGCCTAGCCCCTCATGTCACGATTGGTTCGGCAAAAGGATGAGCTGTCAGAGAGCCCCCATGTGATCGTCGGCACCTCTGGCAGTGACTGAGATCACATTCGAAATCCGCATTTCGCTTTATTCTCAGCATGTTAAGAAAGGCCGGATCCCCCGAACGGCCTCTCAGGTTTCCAGCTTCCACAACCCGAGAAAAAAAGCGGTTGGTGCGCCTTAACAATCTGCCGCTGCCTCAGTGAGCAGTTTGGGAATCTACAGCGTGTGGGTGTTGTAGTTTCATGCAATCGACGAGAGGTTCCTTTTGCTAGACGTAGTCAAGATGCGCCTCGCCCAAATCGGCGATCTGGCTCGCTATAACGGCTGGTCTTTTGTCCTCAAGGAACTGGCTTTCGTGAATCGCACGGCCGTCGTTGTAGAGAAAGACCTGTCGGAAATCGCCGATCGTGCTGAGCCGCTCGCGAGCGCCAATCTCCAAGTCGTCGAAATCGACCAGAAATTGCTTGCAGCGCCATATCGATTTTCTTCGAACAGCCGCAGGTTGAAAGCCATCCACAATCTTAAGGGTGGATACGGCGGTATGGCTCTTGTTCGCGATAACGTGATCATTGGTGACACCTGGTACTGGATTCCCGAATCTACCGACCCGAACGCTACTCTGCACATCGACCTGCGCCGCTTCGGAATCAAGAACTGGAGCGAGCGCTATGTGTACACATTCGACATCTTCGTCGCTCACGCCGAACGCAAGTCCGGGGTCTCAGCCGCTTTCCAGAATCGCGCCATGCTCCTTCTTCGCTCGAAGGGGTACACGAAAGCATTTGGCTTCTACTGGGCCGACAACATCCCGGCTCACTGGTGCACTCGCGTTACGAACAAATGGAAGAAGTTGCGGGATGTTCGGGTGACCCGTTTTCTGACGTTTATGAGGGCCGTTCCGGTACCCGAGAGCCAGGCATTGCCGCCTAACGTGACGACCGAGGTCAAGGAAAGGCCAGATAAGGAAACAACAGCTGAGTCGGAGCACGCAAGAACCGCGGATGAAAGTGCAGAACACGTTCACCTCGGCGTTTGAGACAGATTGACGCCGTACCCTCCCAGACAATTGCTGGTCAAGATCTTCCCGGCGTATTCGTCGACCTCGCAGGGAAGATTGCTGTCGCGGGCCGCCTCTAAGCGACCGGCTTGTCGGCAGCCGACGGACAGGTTCGGTCACATGGCAGGGGAGATTTTTGGTAGATTTCTGAAGGCTGTCTTGAAGTCTAGGCCAGAATGCCCGACGACGCTCCAACTCAGGCTGGAAATCCGCAGTACAGCATAATCATCGCGGTCTACAACGATTGGGGGCCTCTCGAACAGTGTTTGCTGTCTCTCGAGCGGCAAACGAACGCGCCGGATTTCGAAGTCATCGTTGTGGATGACGGCAGCAAGCAGCCTGCACCCGACATCATTTGCCGGCGGAAAGTAAGTTACTCTCTGACCATCGTTCAGCAACCGCACCAGGGAATCGCCGCCGCGAGAAATCGAGGCCTTCAGAGTTCGAAAGGATCGGTGATGGTATTCACCGATGCAGATTGCCGATTCCAGGCGGACTGCCTCTCTGCTCTGGAGGCAGCCCTCGCGCATTCCCCACATCACAGTTGCTTTCAACTTAACCTTAAAGGAGATTGCTCGAACCTATTGGGACGCGCCGAGGAGTTGCGTCTGACCGAGATTCAAAAGCAGAAGATGCAGCCGAACGGCACCATTCGGTACGTGAACACCGCTGGATTTGCCATCCGCCGCACGCGCGTGGACACCCGTGGCGGGCTATTCAATCCGGCGGCGCTCAGGTCCGAAGACACTCTGCTGTTGGTGGATCTGATTCAACGCGGAGAATTGCCGTGTTTTGTAGCCGGCGCGGTCGTGCAGCACGTCGTTTCGCGATCGCTGCTAGAGTGCCTCCGAAAAGACTTCCACGCCGCTTGGTTGGAAGCCAAGACATTCGAGATCATCGCGGCTAAGGGAGTGCAAGTCAGGATGAGTTATCGGGCGCGGGTTCGAATGTTGTTCTCGATGTGGAATACGGCGGGCAGCAATTCGATCGGGCGAGGAGCTTGGTTCGTAGTTGTAGCCAGACAGTCAGTCCAGCGAATCATTACCGTCGGCTATCGATGCTCGCGAATCCGGGCGGTCAGCAGGACATCAGCAGGCGCGTGCTGACAAGTATTTTCAGTGGGCCAAGGGAGTCGAACGAGTGCGCCACGATTCCTGGAGAGGAGATTAATCCAACCGTAACCCTTTCATTCCGCGATGCTTGCAAGTAGACAGAACCAGGGAAACGTGCGATACTAAAATTGCCTCCCGGTAGTACCTCGCAGCAGGACTTTCCTCCCCAACGGCCATTAAAGTGAGCGACGGGGGCCACAACTCATGACGCAACAGACGCCTGCAGCTCCGGCGTACGCGGAAGCGTGTGTGCACACCCCAGTGCCTTTGATCGAGGATGACATCTCGAGACAACTGAGGAGTATCTGGCAGCAGACCCTTGGCATCGAATCCATCGGTTTGGATCAGAATTACTTTGATCTGGGAGGGGACTCGTCGCTCGCGGTTCAGATGTTCGCCCGGATGGAAGACGTCTTCAAGGTTAAACTGCCCTTGGCTACGCTGTATGAAGCTCCCACGATTCAGGAACTCGCCGCTGTTCTTCGCGGGAAGGCGTCGGAGTCACGCTGGTCACCGCTGGTGGAGATTCAATCTTCCGGCTCGCGCCCAGCTTTCTTTTGTATGCACGGCGCCGGCGGCAACGTGCTGAATTATCGTGAACTTTCCAAACATCTCGGCCCTGATCAGCCGTTCTACGGTCTGCAATGTCTGGGCCTGGATGGAAGCTGTGCACCGTTGACCAGGATCGAGGACATGGCGGTGTTATACGTGAACGAGATCCGCCGAGTTCAGCCCCACGGGCCTTACTTCCTGGGCGGCTATTGTATGGGGGGCACGGTGGCGTACGAAGTGGCGCAGCAGCTAGAGGCGGCCGGCGAGCCGGTAGCTCTGCTCGCCTTGTTCGACACCATGAACTGGCACAAGATCCCGCTGAATATCTGGACCAAGGGATCACATGCATTTCAGCAGTGGGCCTTTCACGCGGCTGGCTTCCTGAGTCTCGATTCGTCCGGAAAGGCCGAGTTTCTGCGTGAGAAATTTGCCGCGTTGCGCAGCAGAATTCCGGTCTGGTACGGAAGGTTTCTCTCCAAGGTTGGCAAACAGCCATCCGGTATTGCTTCTGAGGCGATCCTGCTGGCCAACATCTGGAAGATCAATGACAGGGCTTCGTGGAGCTACGTTCCCAGGCCCTATCCCGGCAAGGTGACAGATCTTCGGCCGAAGAAGCAATACACCGTGTTCAATAAGCCCGGCTTGAAATGGGACGGACTGGCGCAAGCCGGGCAAGAGACGATTATCTTACCCGTCTACCCTGGGGGAATGCTGGTAGAGCCGTTTGTCGAGTCTTTAGCGGCTGCCCTCAGAAAAAGCATGGATGCAGTCATCCAAACATCATAGCGATCTTATGTTTATGGCCCCGACTTGTGAAAGTTCTCTCAAAGCCGACGAGGTTGAGCGCAGTCCTGCCGTAGGCCTCAGGGAACGAGGAGCGAAGGTTTTTGAGCTCAACCCCCTTGAAGACCCGCGCTGGAAAGTTCTTACGGAAATCCATCCTGACGCGACTGTCTTTCATCGGGTGGAGTGGTTGCAGGCCCTGAAATCATGTTATGGCTACGAACCGCGTGTTCTAACGCTCACCCCCCCAGGACTTCCCCTGAAGAGCGCTCTGGTGTTCTGCGAGGTCTGCAGCGCCCTGACCGGCAATCGCCTGGTCTCTTTGCCTTTTTCCGATCACTGCGAACCGCTCCTCAAACACCCGGAGGAGTTTGATCTCCTGTTAGCCAGCTTGACCGAAACAATTGACGGGAAGCAGTGGAAGTATTTCGAAATTCGCCCGGTAGTCACTAAGCCCGGCTCTCAGATGGCTTTTGGAACCAGCAACACGTACCTCCTGCACCAGCTCGACCTGAGACCGTCCGAGGAATCGTTATTCAAGAGCTTGCACAAGGACTCGATTCAAAGAAAGATCCGCCGCGCCGAACGCGAGCAGTTACGCTACGAGGAGGGCTCCTCCGACAGACTCCTGGACTACTTTTACAAGTTGCTCATCATGACCCGGCGGCGGCAAGGTGTCCCTCCTCAACCTCGAAAGTGGTTTCGGAGTCTCATCGCGTCTATGGGCCGGAGTCTCAAAATCAGGGTCGCGCTTAGGGGTGAAACACCGGTTGCGAGCATCCTGACCCTCTCCGACAAGAAGACTATGGTCTATAAGTACGGCTGCAGTGATGCTCAGTTCAACAACCTCGGGGGAACAGCTCTTTTGTTCTGGAGGACAATCCAAGAGGCGAAGGCCGGCGGGTTTGGCTCACTCGACTTGGGACGTTCTGACCTCGAGAATCGGGGGCTGGTGATGTTCAAGGAGCGTTGGGGCGCAAAGCGAAGCACTGTGAATTATTGGCGGTACCCGGCACAAGCGGCCACATCCAAACCAGAGAATGTCATAAAGCACTTCAAACGAGTGGTCTCGCTTGCACCTGAAAAGTCACTAGTCCTGCTCGGCAATCTGTTTTATCGCCATATTGGATAGGCATTACTTTGGAGGAGCCCCATTTCGGATGGGGGTGGAGAATCCTCTGAATATCTTGGCCGCAAGGAGCCAAACTCGCGGATCCAGCCATCGGAGCTCTGCAGAACGTGTCGAACACGAGCGCCTCGTCAACCATTGAGCTTCTGACCCAGATCTGGAAGCGACTGTTGCAACAACCCGCCATAGGCCCTGAGGACAATTTCTTTGACTTGGGCGGGGACTCGGCGCTCGCAGTCCAGTTGTTTGCCGAAATCGCCGAGGCATGCGGTCAACAGCTTCCCCCCGTAATGATCTACCACATCCCGACGATCGCTTCTCAGGCGGCGTTTCTGGAGCATCCTACAACGCCTGAGTTGTCTCCGCTGGTGTTGCTTAAGTCTGGCCGTCCTGACGCAACGGTTTTTATTGCTCCGGGATTGGGCGGCGGTCCGGCCGAGTTTTTCCAATTGTCCAAGTACCTGCACGTGCCCCATTCGATTTACGGGTTACAACCCAAAGGCATTGAAGGTTTTGACGAACCCTCCGCCCGGATCGAGGACATGGCTGACTTCTACGCGGGAGCCATCGCCAGGTTTCAGCCGAGGGGGCCTTATATTTTAGCCGGCTACTCTCTCGGCGGTCTGGTTGCCCTGGAAATGGCCCGCAGACTCAGTGCCAGTGGGGAGAAGATTTCACTGCTCGTTATGCTGGATTCCTACCCTCATACCAACTTTCTGCCGGCGGGACAGCGAGTGCGTCTTCTGGTCCAGCGTACCAAGCGACGCTTTGCAAATTTGGCTCAGCCGCCTCGCGCGGGCGTACGCCTGGGCGGGCTCGCCAGTGCGGACGACATCTCCGCGTTCGCTCCCGCTTTCGATCGGGTTCGCGAATCCGCATATCTCGCATTGCGGCGGTACCAGCCCACGTTCTATGCGGGCTCGGTGAAATTTGTTCGCGCGGCAGACATTTCCGAATTCCCTGCGGACCCCAAAGCAGTATGGTCCCACCTCGTAGAAAAGCTCGACGTCGAGACTGTGCCAGGAGACCACCTGGGTATGCTGACTACCTACTACAAGGATCTTGCCGTGGTACTCAACCGCTATTTGGAAGAAGCGGGATTCGCATGAATGGCGCAGAAAGCCTGATTCGGACATTGACCGCCGGTGGCGTTGAGGTGTGCTTTTCGAATCCCGGCACTTCGGAGATTCACCTCGTCGCAGCTCTCGATCGTGTTCCGGAGATGCGCTGTGTCTTGGGATTGTTCGAGGGCGTGGTTACCGCAGCCGCTGATGGCTACGCTCGCATCGCCGAGCAGCCGGCATGCACGCTCCTGCATCTCGGGCCGGGTCTGGCAAACGGCTTGGCTAACCTGCACAACGCGTATCGGGCACGCGTTCCGATCATCAATCTGGTCGGCCAACACGCAACCTTCCATCTTCACCACCACACGCCTCTGACCTCCGACATTGAAAGCATCGCGCGGCCATATTCGAAGTGGCTGCGGACCTCAGCCGCCGCCGAGCAACTCGGCCGCGACGCAGCCGAAGCGATCGTCGGAGCGAGAACGCCCCCCGGCCAAATCGCAACGTTGATCGTGCCGTCTGACGTTGCCTGGAGCGAAGGCGGCGCTGTTGTTTCGCAGTTGTCCGTGCCCCGGCCTCCACTGCCATCTGCCGACGCGATCGAGCGAGCAGCGGTCATGCTGCGCTCTGGGTCGCGCACAGTGATACTCCTGTCAGGGAATGCCCTGTATGGCCGCGGACTGGCAGCAGCAGGCTGGGTCGCAGCCGCAACGGGCGCCAAGCTTTACACGCCATATCCTTTCACTCGCATGGAACGCGGGGCCGGCGTCCCAAGGGTCGACCGCGTCCCTTACATCCTGGAACAGGCGAAGGAACAGCTGAAGGAGTTTCGGCAATTCATTTTGGTCGGCGCACGAACTCCTGTTGCTTACTTCGCATATCCCGGCGAGGATAGCGTTCTTACGCCGCCTGAATGCGATATCCACACTTTGGCACGCCCGGATGAGGATCTCGTTGGGGCCCTGACCGCTTTGGCGGATGCTCTCTCACTCCGGACCGAAGTTGCCTCTGGTCGGAAGCGAATCGACCGCCCACAGCCTCCCACTGGCGAGATTACTCTGCCGGGAGTTTCTGCGGTCATTGGAGCATTGATACCCGAACACACCATTCTGGTCGATGAATCGATGACTTCCGGCAGGGGACTGATGCCCGCGACCGCGAACGCTCCGCCGCACGAATGGCTGGGAAATACCGGCGGATCGATTGGCATTGCTTTGCCCTTAGCAGTGGGCGCGGCCATCGCAGCGCCGCATCGACACGTGCTCTGTCTCACCGCCGACGGCAGCGCGATGTACACACTGCAGGCCTTGTGGACCATGGCCCGTGAAGCGCTGCAGATCACGACGGTGGTTTTTGCGAACCGGACTTATGCGGTTCTTAAGCGCGAGTTTTCTTATCTGGGAGTGGGCGAACCCGGGCCGCAAGCGAACGAGATGTTCGAGATCGGCCGTCCCGATCTCGATTGGGTTCAGCTAGCGAGGGGGATGGGAGTTCCCGGAAGGCGGGTTACATCGTTGGATGCGTTCGGGAAGGCGCTCCAGGAAGGGTTTGAGAGTGAGGGGCCGGCGCTGATCGAGATTCCGTTATAGTCGACGTTTCGCCGTCAGGATATCCGCCAAATCAGTCTTCCGGCGGGGTCCGATATCAGCAACGTCGCCCGCCGCCGGTAGAATTCTCGCTTCCAACTGTGCACCTCACTTGGTACCCGATAAGTCTTGTGAAACACGGGTACATTGCTCAACAATCAAACATCGGGTCTTGCGACTGCCCGGTCTTCGGCGAGCAGGGGTGGGATAAGCATTAGGGAAGACCATCCAAACGACAACAAGGAGACCCCTTTCATTGGAAGTTCCGGGAACAAAGGGTGCGGACATGACCTTGCCCGTCTCAGACGGAGCGGTCCGGAACGCCTCACCGTCTGAGACTCTTTCAACTCAATCGGGAACGGCTGCCCAACCCACGAAACGGCATCTAATTATCGACAACAGGCTTTTCCAGCGGGTGGCACTTACTCTGGTGATCGCCGGGGGCATTCTTCCAAGGATCAACCACATTGACAAGAGTATTTGGTCGGCAGAAGCCTGGGTCTGCAACTCAGTCCTGACTGACACTATCGCAAAGATGTTCCGCTATCCGGCGTGGCTGCAGACCACCCCACCATTGTTTCTGGTCCTCGTGCGCTGGACGGTTCATCTAGTCGGGTTGTCTGTCGGTTCGCTTCGTGCGGTGCCTTTTGTATTCTCGCTGCTCGCGCTCATTCTGATCGCGTGGCTGAGCTCCTTGATTCTGCGTACCCCATTCGCTGTCCTTTGTACGACCCTGGTCGCACTTTCTCCTCCTGCTGTTGTGTTCTCGAAAGAGGTGAAACAGTATTCAGGTGACGTCGCTGCCAGTTGTTTACTCTTGCTCGTTCTGTGGATGTATATCGAGCGGCCCGACAGGCGGCGGTACATCTGCCTCGCGGCTGCCATTGCAGTTTCGCTGGGGCTTTCCTACACTGCTGTCACGTTCCTGCCCGCTGCGATCGCAAGTGTCGCCACGGTTGACCCAACACTGAATGACGGTGGTGCGAGCTCGCGGACAACCCGCAAATGGCGAACGGGCATTCTGACCGCGTTGACCTCGGCAGTTTGCATTCTGAATTATTGGCTCTTTGTTAAGCCCAACACTTCACCGCTGCTTACCGATTATTGGAGCGAGGGATACCCGCGATTCCGGCATCTTAAGAATGTCGCTCTTTATTACGCTCAATACTTTCTTGGCATGGGCGTGTACTTCTACATCCCCATGGGAACCAAGGACTTTTTGAAGTCGATTCTGTTCTCAACAGGCTTCCTAACGTTGTTGCTGATCGTGGTCGTGACTATCGGAGTTGCTGCGCTTGCATTCGCAAGTCTGAGGCGCAACCGGCGCCATAGTGGGGCGTTTGCGCTTTGCCTTGCGCCGCTGGTCGCCTTGGCAATCCTGAATCTGCTCCATCTATATCCTGTCAATTCGCGGCGTTTGATGCTTTTCATGGTGCCATGTGTTTCACTTGCCATAGCAATCGTGATGCAAAACCTCTGGGACATGCTGTTGAAAGGCTTCCGTTTGAAGAACACTGCGCCGTTTTCAGCTCTCATAACTGGCGGCTGCATTCTTCTTGTGTTTGTGGCAGGCGCCCATTCCGACGGATGGTCGAACTATTGGTTCGAAGATGAAGACACAGGTGGAGCGTTCCGCTTTCTGAAATCACAGGTTGCATCCCGAGACACAATCTATGTTCACGCTTCCATTGCGGAGTCAGCGAAGCTCTATTTTCGAATCCTGCGCTGGGAGCCGGGCGACGTCCGGTATGGCAATACGGGCTGGGGGTGCTGCACAAGAATTCCTGAGCCGCGCCCGGTCGACGCTCGCGACTATGTGGTTCGAGACTTCGAGAGGATTTTGGGGAAAACAGGCCCGCAACGTCTGTGGCTGGTTTTCACAGGACGCGACGGACATTGGGGCGAGATCGGCCGCGATGAGCGGCAGATCATTGGCAGCTATTTAGAGGGGATCGGCTATCAAAAACACCTGGAGCAACGCTTTGCCAATGAAACGGTCGAGGAATTTGTGTGGAGTCGCCCCTTCCCGCGCATGGAGGGGTTGGGCACGTCTTCCAACACCGGTTCGGCAAGCGAGTAGCACAGCTGAGTTCCGTGCGGCTGGGCGAAATCTGCGCTCTTTGCGCTTCTCGCTAGGACTGTGGTCTCAGCTAGTCCAGCGGCGGCTCATTGCTCGATTGGGGTTCTTACGAAGGGCTACCGCAACATGGGCTGCGTCATGATGGCTGGCTGTGTTAAGCCGGGCGGCTCCAGCATCGCTTAGCGGGCGTGGGTAAAGGCGGCGAGTTTCGTGAGTTCGCTCTTGACGACTTTTCCAGTAAGCGTCACCGGCATGTCGGGAACGAGCAATATGTGCGATGGCCGTTTATAAGGAGCAAGATGCTGCGCGGCATGTTGCGCCAGTTCAGTCTCTGCAACGGATAAGCCCGGCTTGAGCTGAACAAAAGCGACGACTTCCTCGCCGCCTTCTGTTCCGCCGACCGAGCGGCCAATGACTGCGGAGCGCATTACCGCTGGATGAGCATTGAGCACAGCTTCGACCTCGGCAGGATAAACATTTTCTCCAAAACGAACAATTAACTCCTTGGTCCGGCCCTCGATGAAAAGATACCCATCCTGCACTCGCGCGAGGTCGCGCGTATTGAACCACCCATCAGAATTGATAGCGTCCGCGGTTTCCTCGGGGGCGCGATAATAGCCCTTCATCAGATTGGGACCGCGCACCCACAATTCGCCGACCTGGCCGTCGGCCACCGGCTTTCGATTTGGTCCAACCAGTTGGACCTCCACTCCCGGGAGAACTCGGCCCACAGAAGTGTCGCTTCGGCGTTCTCCGACGACTGCCTGCGAAATGTTGGGCGAACACTCGGTAACGCCGTATCCGTTGTGAAGCACCATGCCGAACAGATCTTCGACCTGCGTCTTCAACGCGGGCTGAAGTGGCGCACCGGAAGACGAGATGATGCGAAGCGCCGGGAACTTCAGCGACTTTAGGCCTTTCATCTTCGCGTAGTCGGCCAGTAACGAAAACATTCCCGGCGCGCCCAACACAACCGTCAGGCGCTCTTTCTCGAGCGCGGCCACAGCCGCGACGGGATCGAAGCGCGGCGCTAAATAAAGTGTGGCGCCGCTGATCAAGGCGCCCAGAAGAACAACCGAGAGACCGACTGCGTGAGACGTGGGAAGAACGCCGTAAAGACGATCCTCTGGACTCAGCGATCGAATTTTGGCAGACACGGCCGCGACAAACAGGAGATTCCGATGGGTCAGCATCACGCCCTTCGGAAGACCTGTTGTGCCGGAGGTGTAAATCAAGGCAGCGATGCGCTGCGACACATCGGCATCGACGGGCTCCGGCGCAACGTTGTCGTTAAGAAAGCCCACGCCGAGTGTTCCCAATTCCGCCGTTTCCTCGATGAGGGCGCCGTGCCGTTTCGCGTGCTCTCGCGCATGATGCGAAACGCTGGTCGTGTAAATGACACGGCGAGCGCCGCAATGGTCGCGAATCGCATCGACCTCGGGTGTCGAAAGACGTGCATTGACCAGCACCGGCCATGCATCAATCTCGCACAAGGCCAATAGAATCGCCACGAAGGCGCGGCAGTTCTCGCAAACGAGCATGACCCGATCGCCCGGTCGAATTCCCAACCTGACCAACCAGTTCTGGGCCTGAGCGACCGCGCTGGCCAGTTGCCCGTAAGTCCAAGTGCCCGATGCTTCCACCAACGCGGCCCGGTCTTCGGAAGACCCGATCCACGGATCGAGAACGCCGCTGATCTTGGCGGGGAGAGCGCGGAGGATCTCAGCCGCGTCGTTGCGAGTTGTGATTCCTGATGGCATTGATCTCAGGCCAATTACTTTTAGGCCCTGTTTTCGTTAGCTTTGTCGGAGGGTTCTGCGCGACGCAGCCAGATTTCGCGCCAGTAGGAATACTCGCCGCGCGGGCATCCGCCGAAAGCCACGCAGGAGCATTCGCAGAATTCTTGCTCGAGGTACACAGTATTGCGCAACTGGCGCATTTCCCCCGTGCCGTCCACGATGATCTTTTCAATTCTGCGATCCACCTTGCGGCGTTGGCCGCACAGCAGGCTCATCGATGGAGTGAAGAACAATCCCCGATTATGCGCCTTCCGATCGAGCGTCTTGCTGATGCTCTCCAGCGGCTTGATTTCGACACACTCGCCGGGCTGCAGGTTCAGACTCTCGGCCGGAGTGGCCTCATTCTTACCCTTTGCGTAAGGGCCAAGCAGTGCCCGGCGGGCTTTCCAGTAGGACCACACGGCAATCCGGCGCAATACCTCAAAAACTCCTGAGTTCCGCGAACGAATTTCGTCGACACACTTGCTGAACCGTTCCAGATTCGACAACTCGACCGTGGCGTTGAGAATCTCACTGGATTGGCAAAAGTATCGATTCGGCCCCGTGACAGTCTTGAGTCGCGCGCGCAGCCGCTCGCTTCCGTTTGCCGGCAGGCTGGACAGCTCTGGGTTTTCGATTCGCCGCAACCACGCTTCACGCCAAAAAATGTTGCACGCTTTTTGGCAGCCGTCGTGACTGGCGCCCGAGCAACGCACGCCGTCCAGCAGAACAACGTCCTCGGCGGGAAACCGACGCATGCCGCTGCCATGACCGTACCAGCAGGTCTTCACGGCACGTCGCGAAACGCGCAACCGCTTGCCGCAAAACGGAATCATCTCCGGCATGAAAGGCAATCGGTCCAGAGTGCCGTCGGCATCCAACGTCTGCAGGATCTCGTCTGCGGACTTCACTTCGACAAGATCCCCGGGACGTAACTTTCCCTTCATTTGCTCCATCGCCTCTTGTTCGGAGGAGGGCCGCTCACTTTGAACAGTGCCGCTACGGTCCGTCTCGAGAATCGCCCTTCCCACCGAGGGTTCGCCGCCCTCAGCGGCTGAGACCCACATTCCACCCTGAAACTCGACGGCGCGGCTGAAGGCCGCGCCCTTTCGAAGCTCAGTTGTGAAACTCGCTCTCAGGAAGCGCCCAAAGGGGAGCTGGCCCCCAATCCCACGTTGCGCAGAATCTTATTCCACGCTTTCATGGCAAAACCCACGGGACGCCACATCGGTTCTTTTAGCAAGGCGACCTTCCGGATGTAACGATCCACACGCCAATTGGCGACACTGCCTGCGGGAAAGAAGCCGTAGTCTCCAGCACTGAAACGACGCTCGGCTCCGTTCTCGCCCAGAAGAACGGCATCGCCGGAAATAACCACAATCACTTCGTCCTGCCGATAATGCCAGCGGAAGCTGCCGGCCGTGCAATCCCAGACCACGACGCTGGAGGACCAATCTCTGCTCCGCGCTACCACTTTGCTGCGCGCTACCGGCTTGCCGCTTAGGATCCACTGCTCGCTGATCGGTTCAGGATTCAGCTCGCATGTCTCAGCCGTCCCCATTACGACGTTATCTAATCTCACGCTGGTATCCTCTCCGCAGAATCTGAGCTTTCACACTTTTCCCTAGCCGCGGCCCATAATTCAAGGGCCTATTTCATCCATTGCAGTGTGTTTCCGATGCGGCGCACAGCCGGAGCATAGCTGGACATTTCCGCCTTTTTCTCGGAAATCAGCTCCAGCCAATTGCTGTAGATCTTTACTGCCGAGGCGCGCCATCCATTTCGCAAGCTGCTCGTCAGGAGGTTCTCTGGAAAGTCCGACATCGCCTCTTCGCTGCGATTTGCCATTGCCTTCTGGCGGAAATCCGTGAGGCTCTTCGTAGCCTCTTCTCCAAAGTACCCAACTGGGGCAGTCGGATACGTCTCGCGCTCATGCCCCAGGAATCTCCGGATATCCCGCCGATATTCCTTGAACAACGTGTGCGCCTGATACTCCGGATGTCCCTGAAAGTGAACGAACAGGCTCTGCTTCTTTCGCTTCACAAAGCAGTCCACACCGGCTTCCGCGGACTGAGTCAGAATTGTGTAGCCGCACGACGCGAGCGCATCCGAGCGTACCTCGTTCCATCGCGAATGCGGAAAGCGAACCCTCGGACCCATGCTTCGCGTCAACGCATGGCCATTTGCCGCCGGGAACTCGAACACGCCAAACCGCTTATCACTCAATCGATGGCGCTCGATGCCATCGCTGTGAAGCACGCCCGCATGCGCCGCCAGGCAAGAGAGGACGGTTGAGAACGTGTTCCGCTCCGCCCAGTCGAGCACGTTCGTCAGGTTGCACCAGTAGGGTTCTTGCCGCAAGCTGGGCTGTTGCGGCTCGGTCCCAGTCATGATGAGGGCGTCGAAGCGGCTGTTCCAAAGATCGTCCAGGCTATGGTAGAAACTGTTCAGCCGTCGCATTCCGCGTTCTGTGCGCGGTACGCCGGTCAATGAGTACAGCTTCACCACGACTGGCACATCATCGGAAGCAGCATCGAGAAGATCGAAAAATTGCAGTTCGGTATCCTCGAGCGCTGCGTCTGGCATGTTGTTGACGAGCGCGATTCGGATCGTCTCTCCGCCGAACCCATGAGCAGACGTATGCTGCTGTCGTGTCCACAGCGGCCGTCCGCCTAGCGCCTCAACAAAGACTGGCATTACGCACCTCCAGAGCGTCCATTCTGGCTCTGTCCGTGAATTTCATTTTGCTTGCGCGAGCGCCTGATCAAGATCTTCCAGAATATCGTCGACGTGCTCAATCCCCACACTGAGCCGGATCATTTCAGGTGTGACTCCCACTCTGCGCTGTTCTTCGGGCGTCAGTTGCCGGTGCGTCGTCGATGCCGGATGACACGTCAACGACTTCGCATCGCCCATATTCACCATTCGCTTGAACAAGCGGAACGCGTTGAAACACTTCCGCCCGCCCTCGTATCCGCCCTTTACGCCGAAGGTCAGCAGCGAACAGAAATTGTTGTCCAGGTATCGATGCGCCATGGCATAGAGCGGACTATCGGGAAAACCGGCATAGTTCACCCAATCGACCATGGTATGAGCGCGGAGAAATTCAGCCACTTTGCGGGCGTTCTCTACATGCCGCTCCACGCGGAGAGCCATCGTCTGGATTCCCTGCAAGAACAGGAACCCGTTAAAAGGAGACAGCGTCGCTCCCGTGTTCCGTTGGCAGACCGTTCGACAGCGTGCCACAAAAGCCGCGTCCCCGTAGTGGTCGACGTACACTACGCCGTGATAGGCAACCTCCGGCACATTCAACATGTAAAACTTCTTCGGATACTTCCGCCAGGGAAACTTGCCCGAGTCGACGATCATCCCGCCAATGCTTGTGCCGGCCCCTCCGATGAACTTGGTCATGGCGTGCACGACGATGTCGGCGCCATACTCGATGGGGCGGAGCAGAATCGGTGTAGCCACGGTGTTGTCGACGACCAGGGGAACACCGTGCTTATGAGCGACCTGCGCTAGTCCTTCGATATCGGCCACATTTCCGGCAGGATTTCCCACGCTCTCGCAATAGACTGCGCGCGTATTCTCATCAATCAACTTTTCGACATCTTCAGGCCGGTCGGTCACCGCAAAGCGCGACTCGATCCCGCGTTTTGGAAAAATGTGAGCGAGAAGCGTGTAGGTCGCTCCATACAACTGCGGAGTCGAAACAATATTGTTTCCAGCTTCGGCGATATTGATCAAAGCATACTCGATAGCCGCCATCCCGGAACTGACGCTCAACCCGTCGACGCCGCCTTCGAGCGCAGCTACGCGCTTTTCCAGCACTGCGTTAGTCGGATTGCCGATTCGGGTGTAGATATTCCCCTGCACCTCAAGGTTGAACAGTGCGGCTCCGTGCTCGGCGCTGTCGAACTCAAACGCGACGGTCTGGTAGATCGGCACCGCCACAGCTTTCGTTGTAGGATCGCCTTCGTACCCAACGTGCAGCGCGATCGTCTCTCTCTTCATAATCCCCGCAGAGCAACCTTGATTATTTCGCGCTTACGGCCAGTTCGACATCGGGCACCTGTGAAGGGCTGGGCGCCACGGACCTCTCGAGAGCCTCGGTGATGCGGCGCGCCGTGAACCCGGCGCCGAACGCGAAACGCATCACCGGACCAAAGCTGTTGGCAGATGCAATCCCGGCGAAGTACAGCCCGGGCACAGAGGACTCAAAGCTGCGTGACAATATGGGAGAACCGGCTGCTTTTCGGATCTGGGACCGAAGCTCCTCGCTCAGGAAATTCAGACGATCGATGTCCACCCTGTAACCCGTGGCAGCAATGACATGTTCGGTCACCACTTCTTTCACCGAGCCGTCCTCGAGCCGCAAGTGAAGGTGCACGGCATTACCCTGAACTTCCGCCCGCTCGACCGTGCAACCCAGGAGCGTGGGCACTTTATCGACGACCATGTCACGGATGAAGTATCCGCCCGAAGGCCCGAGAGTGCGCTCCACCAGCGCGATCCGCAATCGTTCCGGCAGATAGTGAAAGGCCCATGGCGCGTTGGCGAAAAAACGCGAACGCATGCCCGGCCCCAGTCCCGAATCCGGGTGACGCAACTTCTTCCACCACGGCCGGGGCTTGCCGGTCGGCTTACTATGGAACTTCAACTCCGGAGAGCGCGCGACGAGTTGAACATTCGCTCCTGCTTCGTGCATTAGCCCGGCAAGGTCCAGTGCCGACGCTCCGGCGCCGATGACCACAACACTGCGTCCCTTGAACGATGCCACATCGCAATGCTTGGCGCTGTGCGACAAGAACTGCTCTGGCAGATGCGCCAGATTCTCAGGAATGTATTCGAAGTGCGTGATTCCGACCGCCAGCACGACGTGCCGGACGTTGCAGGTTTCACCGTTATCGAGTTGCAGGGAAAATCCATCCTTCGTGCGTTCAATCCCGATCACCATCTTGTTTTCAAGCTCTGGAACCATCCGATCCTTGAAAGTCAGGCCGTAGGATATGAACGTGTTCAGGCGTACCGGTAATCCCATGTCTGCATAAGGAATGCTTCGTTCGGCACAGAATTTCTCTAGCGTGAATGCCCCGTCGGGATCGTATATGTCAGACGCGAAGCCATCAGACTTCAGGGACATTCCCTTCGGCATGTGCGAGATCCACGTATCCATGGGTGGACCAAAAATGCGGAAGGACAAGCCTGCCTTGCGCAGGTGGGCAGCGACGGAGAGACCGTACGGGCCCGCGCCGACAATTGCAATATCTTGCATGACCAGAACAGCTCCTTTGCTGCTCAAAAGAGAACGGCCGAAAAGTTTCTGGGGGACAAAGAAAAGGGGATGAACGAAACTGCAACTGTTTATATCACACGAGCAATCCGAATTCCAGACTGCATTAAGTATCTATTTATCACACACATACAACCGAAGTTCCTGGCTATTCAGGGCGCCACACTTCCGCGTTTTCAGGAGGCTTTTGCGAGGGCTACTTCCGGCTTGGCGTGAGCCGACGCTCCTGCCTCAAAGAAACGCTTCAACCGCAGGACAGGCTTCTCGAGCAGATTCCACGAGAGTGTGGCCAATAGGTATGTGGTGGCAGCGGTAAGCAGCAGCACTATCGCGGGGTGCCCTTTAAAGTGGAACGACTTCACCGCATCCACCGGAATCTTCTCCAGCAGATAGATTCCGTAACTGATGACTCCACTGTATACGAGGAACCGATTCGCCAGCACCGCTTGCAGCCATTTCTGCTTCGAAGTGCAGGCTAGGTACACGAACGCTGCTGATGCGAGCGCCGTGAAGGAATATACGACCCACTCCACGCGCTCGGCAGTCAGTAAAGCCAATGGCGACGCGGCGAAGAATGCAAACCACACCGGACGAACATAAGCTTCTCGAGAAAAAGTCTTCGAACGAAATAGCAGAGCCAGAAGCGCGCCCCACATCAGTCCGTCCAGCCGGCAAAACGTGCTTGGGTAAACGTTAAATCCCTGTCGCAACAGGAAAAAGCGCAGGAGCGGATCGAAGCAGATGATGGCAATGGTGATCCTTCGCAATGTTCGTTCGCTGCAGCAGCGCACCACAAGCGGCCACACCAGATAGAACTGCTCCTCGACCGCCAGTGACCAGGTAACGCCCAGCGGTCCAGTAGCTCGCGTAACGACAGGCACCAGGAAATTCTGCAGGTAGACCAGGTATGACCACCACGGCATCGACCTCGCGTCAAAGACCTGATGGGCCTCCGAAGGTCGCAGGAGCGGCACTACCACGAACATGAAGAAAAGGGTGCAATAGTACAGCGGCCAGATGCGAAGGCAGCGGCGGGCATAGAAATTGCGGAAGTATCCCTCCGCGTCTTTTGTATCCAACAGGATCCCGGTGATCAGGAAACCGGACAGCACGAAGAACAGGTCGACACCCATCCATCCGTTGCGCGCCACAAAACCCGTGTAGCGATTGACGTCCGTGTTGTGCACAAGGACTGCCAATACCGCCAAGCCGCGAATGGAGTCGAGTTGCGGAACCCTTTTCATTGGTTGTCCGCTGCAGCGAAATCTTTATTCAGACGAGCGAGTCCCCCTGACACCAAACTCAGGTGCAGGCGGCTATCAAACACTAGCTTCTTCTGAGCAGGCAAACCCCAGTCCAGGGATAGTTCCCCGGAAGCCCCTTTGGCTCAGGCAGGAGAGCAAGTAGTTCTTTTGGCAGACGATCGAATTTTGCTGCCGTCTTCAGCATTCCCTGGACGTCGTGCGGTTCCCATCGGTAAGGCACAAAGAAGTTCTGGCCTTCGGGAGGTCCAAACTTGAACGGCACGCCAGCTTCTTGCAGTTGCTTGCCAGTGGTTCGTTGCATCAATCTCAGTTGGCCGGGCGAGGCGAGGTCGATTACCCAGCTCCGAAAGCGCGAACACTCGGCAAGATCCTTAGCCAGACAAGCGACTTCCTCGGCCGAGAGGTAAATCAGCAGCCCCTCGCTCATGACGACGACTTTTGATCCCAATTGATTTACACGAGCGAACAACTTGCGGCGCGCATCCTGATCAGCGAGATCCAGGGCAATTCGCTCCAGTTCACACATGGGCCTGTCGTTTGACAGTACCTCTTCCTTATAGGCGATGATTTCCGGCAAATCCACCTCGACCCAATGCATGCCGGACGGAAACTGCATGCGATAAGGACGCGCATCCAGCCCAGCCGCAAGGTTGAGGACAACGTCTGCCCCTCCCTGAATCTCGCGAGACACAAACTGATCGAACAAGTAGGTTCGAGCCATCCACGCCCACTCATGCTTGTTTCCATCGGCCAGTGTGTTCGCAATCGCGAACCCTCGGGCACCTGCGAGACGACCAGCGTAGGGATCCCGGAAGATCGCGTCGGGCCGTTGCGTTTCACGCGCCCGAAAATAGGCTACCCACAGGGCTGTATCGGAAACGCCACGAACGATGGCGGTCGGATGATTCATCGGGGCATGCTCGACTAAGCTGACTTGGTTTCTGAGAGCATGAAATGGTCACAAGCCCGCGACCAGGATGGCGAATGGAACAAAGGCACCGATGGCTGGCAACAACATTGGCTATTCAGCTAGAACCAGCAGACTATAGCCGCCCAGAATTCGCACGGTCAAGTCCTGGGATAGAGCAAAACTGAGCTTCCTCGGAAATCTTGCCAGCCTCTGGATGAATAGGTCCCCCAGTTCGATGCAGCGTGGGGTATAGAAATAGTCGATTAGTTTGTATCCCACATCGGTCAACGTACGCAGCGCAGTCTCTTTCGTGAAGTAGTGCAAATGGGCAAAGTTGTCCCGACGCCGAAGAAGCCCATTCCTGCGCGCTACTGCCTGTACAGAAAGATCCAATGGAATATGGAAAAGCTTGTGCTTTCCTTTTGAACGAATGTCCCTTACGAGCCCCATGTAGTCATCCACGTGTTCAAAAACATCCAGTATCAGCAGCAGATCGAAGAACGCATCGCAATGGTCGCGTCTAACGTCACGAACCTCAAAATGGAGCGCCGTATTGCGACGGCTGGCACAAAGGGCTATTGCATCGGGAGAAATATCGTAACCCCAACAAACACAGTCCGAGGGCAAATGAGACTGCAACTCTGCAAGCACAACTCCACCACCACAGCCAACATCGCAGACTGTCCTTGGCGACAGATCCCGCTTGTTCATCATTCGCAGAATCTGCTTCACCTTGAAAGGCGACTCCTCCATGTGCCATGACGGATTGTGTTCTAGGTACCTGCCGTCTTGATAGATGGCATTCCCAGAGTCAGCGATCAGAAATGGCGTGGCACTGGTGCGAGGTTCATCGTTTCTACGGGGGAGGGAGGGCATCGGATCGCTCCTTGTTAAGTTTAATGAAGCCAAAACGAGTGCTTTGCCGATGCTCTTACTCTTTACAAAAACTTTGTGTGTAGTGCCTCCCGTGGCTTGCCCGACGCTCCCAATGTCCCTGCATGCGAACTGCGATCAGCGCATTCAGAAACCTCTCTTGATTTCTATAATAGGTAAGGTATAAGAAAAACTTCAGCGAAGCCGGGCAACGGGTCCCAGAAAAGAGCTGCGCATGTTCAGAACCCGCGCTTCACCGCAAGATACGGAATAAGTAGCAATTCAGCTAGGCCGGGAAGGGGATCATTAAAACTGTAGACCGCCTCGGTGTCGCAGTGCCTCAACGATTTGATGTAGTCTTTCAGATTGAGATCGCCTCCACGCCAGGCCATAAAAGCGGCAGGTACATCCGTCGTCATACGAACCCATCCCATCCCCGGTCGGGCCTTGCAGCGGGCAACCGGCAGACCGACCTGATTCGCATAGAGCATGTAACTGAAATCGACGCCGGTTTTTAGACCGAGAGAGTGATAGCCCCAGGTTCTCGCATTGAAGTCAAGCAACTTATACTGGGCATCTCTGGGATCCAACTTATACTCCAATTCAACCAAGCCATAGTAGTCAATCGCGCGCAAGAATCTCTCGGAAAGTTCCTCGACCACTGGAGCCTCCACACTTTCAACGTAAGTGCTGGCCTTGCCGAACTGAAGAGGGTGCTGCCGGCGCCGGCGTGCCACCATCTTTCCGATGGCCTCGCCGTTGGCGAAAAATGCGCAGTAGGAATACTGCTGGCTTCCCCCGCCTGGTATCACTTCTTGAATCATGGCCTCGCTGGGGCTAATCAACATCGATGCTTTCTGGAACAAAGCCCTCAATTCTGAGTGGCTGTGAGCACACCATGCCTTGGCCTTTGTAGCGTAAATGAAGTGTTCTTTAATTGCGGGCTTGATTGCAAAAGGAGGATTTTCGCAATCGAGTTGGGATAACTCGTCAACACTCTCAAACGTGGCGGTGCGGGGTGTCGGAATCCCAAGTTCCTTTGCCAGTCGATAGGTGTTTCTCTTATCCCAGGCCCATTGCACTCTTTCCCAGTCGGGCGTGGGAACACGGAATATTTTGCTCAGATCAGAACGACGTCGCGAAAAAGCGGCGACGTGCTCGTCCCGTGTCGGGTAAAGCACCCACCCGTGAAGTTTGCGTTGATTCCCCAGTTCGATAAGAGTATCGACCGTCGATTCGCCCTCACGAAGACTTGGCAGCTTAATGAACTGAGTCGTGTATCGCGAAAATCGACCGATAGAATGTTCGTCATCGACGATGCAGGTGGGAACCCCCTCACGACCGAGGCTTCGAATAATTCCCAGACCCTGATAGTCCCCTCCCAAAACAACGGCACCTACTGTGCCGTTTGAGGAATACTCGGCGCTGGTTTTCGGAAACTCCTTTGTTACGGTCGCCATAGTGACTGAATCTAGTTGTTCCGAGCTATGTGACGAACAAGTTCCTTCGAGGCAAACTCGGCTCCAGAAACGAACCCGAGAAGCGGCCCGAAGCTCCACGCGGCTGGTTTTCCCACAAAATGCAATCCGGGAATCGAGCACTCCAGGCCGGGTCTGAGAACCGGGTATCCATCAACAGTCTTTATGTTCTTCAACAGCGGCGCAGAAAGAAACGCGTACCGGGATACATCGACGCGGAAACCGGTTGCCAGCAGGGCATGATCGACAATGCGTTCGCTGTTGTCGTCGAGTCTCAACTGAAGCTGGCTGGTTTTGGCGCTTGCTGACACCACCCGACGTCCCAACGTAACGGGCACGTTTTGCAGGCGGGGTCGCAGCCAACCGGCAACGGCTGGCCGGATTGCTCGATATGCAGTGCGGTTCTGGAATTGCCGCGGGAAAAGCCGAAACACATGCGGCATGGACACCAGGCGACTGATTCCGGCAGGACCCACATCCCGGTCCGAATACAGAAGTTTCGAAACCAGACCTAAGTGATGCAGTCTGGGATGCAGACCTACCCAGTTCAGCGCCTTTTTCCGCGCTATCACCTCAACATGAACCCCGGCTTCTTGCAATAAAGCCGCGGATTCCAGAGCACTCTGTCCCGCTCCAATGACAACCACACACTGACCTTTGAACTTGCCCAAGTCGCTGTGTTCGCTCGAATGTGAAGCCAAGGCGCATGGAATCCGGGAAAACAATTCCGGCCGACTGGCGAAGTTGCTGATACCCGCTGCGACAATGAGACGACGGGCGCCGAATTCTTCGCCGTCTTCCAGAGTTACTTCAAGGCCTCGATCCCCGGCATCGATGCTAACCACTTGCCGCTTTTCGACATTCGGCACTGCTTGACGCTGGTACCAGTGACCATAGCACGTAAAGAGCTGGAGAGGGATAGGCTTTGATCCGTGACTGCCGCTTTGGCGGCAATATTCATCGAGTGTTAGCCTGTTTTGGGGGTCAGCGATGTGAGAGGCTCCCCAGTTTGAGCGCAGACACATTCCAGCGGGCATCTGCTTCTCCCAAAACGCCATCGGCTCACCAAAAACACGGGTTTCGACCCCGGCTGCGCGCAAATAGGCAGCAGCAGCGAGTCCATACGGCCCCGCCCCGATGATCGCTACATTGCAGTCCTGGCTTCGTCCCCTCATGAAGTCCGTGCACCGAATGGTTGCATATCGAAAAATACGGCCCCTCGCGCGCCGTTCGCGCTCGAAATTATCGGGAATCAATAACTGGCCGGAATCACGCCCCAGTACGGACGGTACATCACGCCCCAGAAAGATTGACGTTCCCACAAACGTCACTTGTTTTCGAAGTTTCAGCAACCGAATAAACCAATTGATCGCCTTGCACCGACGCAAATGCCAGTCGCGCTCTCTCGCTGCCCTCACCCTCAATGCACCACTCGCCGCCTTTGCGAGTCAAGGTCATGCGATCTCGTTGCCTCCACCAGCGGTTCACATCTCGAGGGAGGGCGACCCACAGATTGCTCTCCCTGCGCATGTTCGCCAGCAAACCGAGCAGGCGCTTGAAAACGTCCTGAGCTTTTTGTCCCAGAAGATAGTCGGGATGCACGATGAAGCTCATCAGTCCGTTATGCTTCGAAATGTGCTCAATCTGGTGTTCCCACAGAGTCGTTGTGAAATCGCTCAGTACGTTGAACAGCGTGTGGTCCTGGGTCGTGGTAACGGGGAGTTCGACAAGCCCGCCGACAAAATATGGCATCACCGTGCAGCAGCCCCCGCGCTGAGGATCCAAGTGGGCAACGCTGGGCACCGACATGTCGTACTCAAAATCCAAATGGTCGAACCACTCTTGGTTCCTATAGAGGACCGCAGAACGGAACCCAACGGCCCTATATTCCCGGCCGTAACCGTTGATCATCTTCGCCCGGCGCTCAAACTCCGGCTTGTCCTTGAAAAGTCTCCCGTCGTGGTTGAGATCTTGCACATTGACTTCGAAGCCCCGATTTCGGATTTGCTCCAAAAACTCCGGCTCAACCGGGTACCGCACTTCAGGAACGATTTGGAAAGAAGCGGGGATACCAAACGAATCGTCGAGATCCATCAGTCGCGTGCAAAAGTGTTTTCCTGGTTCAGCCTCAACATCGTGGGTCATAATCGCGCATGCATTTGCCCCTTCCGGCCAAAACCAGATAAACGGAATGCTCTCCAGTCCCTTCGATTTGAGGCCACGCATCATCAACTGTTGTAAAAGGCGATCCACTGTCCGATCCACCGGCCATTTCGGAAATGAGATCTGGTCCCAACCCCTTAAGTAAATTCGTTGAAGGTGCTTCCTGAACGACAACGGCATCCAAGGTCGGACCAAGTAGTAGAAGTCGCGGATTATGCGGTCGTTTCGTCGGTACTGAGCACAATGTGCCGCATACCGTTCCTGTCTGAGATTGCGAACAATCTCTTCAGGATCGAACGGCAGGATGACGCCGACTCCATTTGCTCGAAGGTCTCCAGAGACGTCAAGCAAATCTGGCCCCGGGTCTTCCGACCCGCCGCCCTTTGACGATCTGCCATAGCAGACCGTATCCCCTCCCAGCCGGAAGAACCCCTGTTGCATCGACAGGTGTTCTTCGACGACAAAGCTGAGAATCTGATCGGGACACTTAAAGTAGTTTGTTAGCGACGGTAGTGGCTCTGCGTTCACAGTCGGTGGACCGCCTTTTCGCTTCTCTAGGATAAGGGCTTACGCGGATCCAAAACTTGCGTTCGGCGAACAATCAGGCCTGCATGGAAATCCCCATTCCGGTCAGTATCACCCGGTAACACATCTTAACCCTATCGCCAAGAATTAGAATGGCACAGTCGTGCCAACAAGAATGTTCACGAAATCTGTTCTTCCGCCTGCTTTTGTCCGGCAAGGCTGCCCCTGGACGCCGATGGAGACTTGTGCCACCACGCCCCACAAGCACTGCGATGCTCAAATCGGTCCCGGAGTAGAAAACCGATCTTGCTTATGATCTTTTCGCCAACTCGAATCTGTCGCTGCCAGAATCGGTTGTAAGCTCCAAGATTCTTTGAACGGCAGCAAGAAGAGAAGGCGCAACGACATCGGCGCCGTCTTTCGTCGATGTCAGGCTGGGAACCAGGTGAACTGTCCTGCATCCAGCTTGTTTTCCCGCCTGCACGTCCTTGCCCGAATCACCGATCATCCAAGAAACTCGAAGGTCTATATCGTGCTCGCGCGCCGCCCGGAGCAACATCCCTGGCTTCGGCTTTCGACAGTCGCAAGGAGGCTCAAGTTCGTGGGGACAGTAGTAGACTCCGTCAATCCTGGCTCCCTCCTGCTCTAACCGCGCGCACAAACGTTGGTGAACCAACTCCAGTTCGCTCGTTGTAACCAGCCCCTTAGCTACGCTACGCTGATTCGTTACTATATAGACGCAGAAGCCAGCCCGGTTGAGCCGTGCCACTGCTTCTCCAACGCCGGGCAGAAGGTCTATCTGTTCCCACCGCGTCACGTATTCGGATTCGGTTGGCGCTTTGCGGTTAATGACTCCGTCGCGATCCAGAAATACCGCCCTACGCATGAAAAAGTTCCTTCTCCACCAACTCTGAGATGACGTGGCCAATTAATATGTGGCACTCTTGTATACGTGGAGTTTCGGTTGCCGGAACGCAGATGCAATACTCCACCGCGTCGGCCAGCTTACCCCCGTTCGCGCCTGTCATTCCGACCGTGTGCACGCCCATCCTCGTTGCCGTCGTCATTGCTCGGAGCACGTTGGGCGACTGACCGCTCGTAGAAATGCCAACAGCCACATCGCCACCGTGCGCAAGCGCCTCGAGCTGTCGAGAAAACACCGAATCAAATCCATAGTCGTTGCCAATGGCGGTGAGGCACGAAGTATTCACCGATAGTGCCATAGCCGGCAGGGCTGGCCGATCAAATGCGAATCGTCCAACAAATTCTGCAGCGATGTGCTGGGCGTCCGCGGCGCTGCCTCCATTGCCGAAAAGAATAACCTTGTTCCCTGCCTTGAACGCCTGAATCAAAGCTTCAGTCGCTCTGCTGACTGTCGCAAGTAGTTCAGGAGACTGCAGCAAGCGTTGCTTTGCGGCAATCGATGCTTCGATTGACGTCCTGACTTGCGTCTCGAATGCTGTTGAGAATTGCATTTACCGTTCTGTTTACCCAAGACCGATCGATGTGTGATGTGGCTTAGAATTTCAATCCGGTTCGCTCGCGCACTGGAAAATTCAACAGTTGCTGCGCGTGCAAGTAGTCGGCTGGAGTACCGATGTCGATGAACATTCCGCTTTGCTTCGCTGCATAGACCCCATGACCCAGCAGCTTGGGGAAAACTTCCCTCTCTAAACTCACCTCTCCCATAGGGATGTGTTGCAATACCGAAGGACTGAAAACGTACACTCCCCCGTTAACGAGTCCCGGGGAGTGGTCGCCAGTTTTCTCGCGAAATCCTACCACACTATCATTGGTATCAGTGACGACAGTTCCGTAGCGGCTCGCATCTTCGACGCGAACGACTGCGATTGTCGCTATTGCCTTGTGCGTCCGATGGAGCCGGATTAATTCACAGAAATCAGCTTCCAAGAATGAATCTCCGTTCATCACCAAGAAGTCAGGGAGGCCCTGGAGAAGCTGATCAGCGAGCTTTACAGCTCCTCCGGTGCCGAGTGGATGTGGTTCTCTAGAATACTCAATCGTAACGCCCAGCTTGCTCCCATCCCCAAATTCTTGTTCAATCTGATCGGCGAGGTGACCGGTGCACATAATTAGATCTCTTATTCCCTGGTCCCGCAGTTGCCGAACAAGCAGCTCGAGAAACGGCCTATCGCCAATGGCAGCTAACGCCTTCGGCGCGGAGGACACCAAAGAGCGCAATCTCGTGCCGAGCCCCCCCACGAGTAGAACCGCCTTTGTCCCGATGGATGCCATTAGTTATGGATTCCAAAACCGCGCAGCCAGATTATGGCCTCGCTTTGGACGTCTGCAACGCAGGCTTACCCCGGACCTTGCTGAAAGCTCTTTCATAGGCGGCGAGCAGGTTCCACACGGAGTACTCCCATGCCAACTCCTTTTCAATCCGCTTGCGGCCGAAATCGCCCATGCGAGCCCTTTCTTCCGGATGGTCCAGCAACCAAAGAATCTTTTCCGCGAAATCGGCCACTCGATCAGCACCGTCGCTGTACAAAGATGCACCCTGGGCGCTGAATCGGCCTTCTTTGCCCTCAAACTGTACGATGGGTTTGCGAAGAGCCATGTATTCCATGATTTTGATCATGGTAGACATGCTGTTCATGGGGCAAGGCTTGTCGGGATTGACGCACACATCCGCAGTGGAAAGGATTTCGAGCAGCTCGGCGTCTGGAATTCTTCCGGTGAAGGTCATCATGTCCTCCACCTGTTTCTCCGCAATCAGCTTCCGAAGGCTCGCCAACCCCGGTCCGCCTCCGACGCACGTGAAATGTACGTCGCGACGTCCCATATTCTTGAGCCGGAGTGCCACATCGATAAGAATGTCTAATCCTTCCTGGGTACTCATGTTTCCGACATAACCAACCAAGTAACGCTTGCCGTTCTTCAGAGCCGGATTCGGCGCAACAGCCTTAAATTTCTTGGGATCGACGCCGTTGCGCACGATAAAAACGTCGCCCTCGGGCACGCCTCCGCGACTTATTGCTATCTCTCGATAGCTACTGTTGGTGGACATCACGACATCGCTGCAGCGAAACGTTGCCTTTTCCAGCCAAAGCTGGACTTTGTAAAAGAGGTCTTTTCTCTCGTACTTGGAGAAATACAATTCTGGATTTACGTCGTGGTGGTCGAATATGTATTTCACCCCGAACAGTCTGAATGGAAGTGCGACTAGAAAGATGTCGTCCGGAGGGTTACAACCCTGAATTACATGAAACCCACGTCGAAAGTAAATCCACCACGAATACAAACACTCCCAAAACAAAGCAAAGGCATACTCCCAGACATACTCCAACGGCCGGTCTCCCTCTTTGGCCGTCGGATGACGGTAAATATGTACTCCGTCCAGGAATTCATAGGCTTTCTCATATCCTTCGCCCCTGGGACAAAGCGTGACTACTTCATATCCGGCGTCCCGCAAAGAGCGGGCCTCCTTCCACACCCGAAAGTCCAACGGAACCGGGATATTCTCAACAATGATCAGGACTTTTCGCGTCACTACGACTTACCTCTTAGAAGAAAACAATAAAGTCCAGCCAAGGCGCACAGCATCGTCGCCTGCCCCCAGTGAAGGGTTGCAGTTTTGTTTACCAGCCATGGCGAAAAACGGCGGTAATAGAAATATCCTGTCCTGTCCTGCATGTGTTTGATCGTCCACCTAGCAACGCTCCCGGCAAGTTCCAGGCTGTCTGGATCACGATCTCTGAAAAAAACGAGGGTATCAATCGCCTGCGAGCAGCACTGGATGTCTATCGGCAGAGTCTTGTGGCTATAGTATCGGGGCGTTCCATCCGCCAGGAAAAACTTCTTTTTCCAGTATTCATACCCTCGCTTCATCGTGGAGACAAACCGGTCATCACCCGTGCTATCCAAGTAGTGCTTGTACGAATCCAGCACATAGCCAGTGTGAAAATTGTCTACCCAGTGGAGGTCTTCCCTTTCGCCGTAATACCAGGACCCATCCTCACGCTGATACATCTCGGTATAGCGGAATGCCTTCTGTGCTAACTCAAGATAAGACCTCTCTCCAGTATGACGGTAGGTCCGAGCCAGTAGGCTGGCTCCGAGCACATTGGAATTGTGCACCTGACTATCCAGACCGGGAACGTAAGTAATGCAAAGCGCATCGTCACCGTGGGGAAAAACCTGCAAGTCGCGAACAATGTGTTCGCAGGCACTGTGGGCCATTTGCAAGTATTCGTTTTTCTTGAGGCAGTCGTACCCATCCAAGAATGCGTGGCCAATCAGCGATGTCCATACGATTGTGGGTACGCCTTGGGGAAGATAAAAGCCTCGCGATTGATAGTCGAAATGGTTTCCCCAGCAGGCTCCGCTGTAACCCTTGGACTGATTGTCGATGAGCCACTGCAGAGCAAACTCCGCCTTTTGTTTCCATAGCTGTTGACCGGTAGATTTGTGGAGACGCAGAAATCCCCGGGCCAGGAACCCCATGCCCTTTGAAGAATGACTCTTCTTGATACGTAGCAAAGGACGGGTGTTCACGAGAAAGCGGCGGACGCTCTGCTGAAGCACGATCCGGAGAAGTTTCGTCTCAAAGGTAAGCGGACGCAGGAATCGGGCGCTGAGGCCGTCAAACGTATCGTATCCCTTGTAATCGTTCTTTTCGAGCCAGTCGAACAAATGTTGAATCGATGTGTATAGCTCCTCCCGCAAGCCGCTGGAGTTGCTATCGCCTTCGACATCCTCACCTGCAAATGATGCCGTTTTTACCATTTCCGCTCCTGCGATGTGTAAGTCCTACTAGACTGTTGGGTATTGACCGTGGGTTATCAAGTGCAGTCGTACATTCACGGAGACCGACAACCAGGCACAATCCTGCACCTTATCGAATGGGTCTAATCAGTGCGACGTGTAGGCTTCGCTCAGCCGTTTGCTTTTTCCGTTTTGCCCGTAGATCGCGCTCCGCTCATCGGCCAGCGCTGGATCATACGGGTGCTCGGGTTGGTACACGACTACGTGACTTCCTCTTGTCGAGAAGGAAAAGGGAATGCACAACAGCTTCTTCAATCGTTCGCGAAGGGCCTGCCGCCGCTCAGGCGGGACAAAAAATGCCATGAACCCGCCCCCGCCTGCTCCCAGCAGTTTCCCCCCCAGAGCGCCGGCGCTCAGCCCGGCTTCGTAGATCTCATCGAGGTGGGGGTTGGTGATTCTTTGCGTAAGAGTTCGCTTGATCTTCCATCCTTCATGGAGCAAGCGGCCAAATTCACTTAGTGGGCGGTTGGGATTTGTAATAATCGCCTCAGCTTCGTCGACCAGGCCAAGCATCGCGTTCAACTCTCGCGTCCGCTGCGGGGTCAACCGCAATTGTTCTTGTGCGATTTCCGATGCCGTCCGGGAAACGCCTGTAAAATAGAGCGTCAAGTGCCGCTCGAGTTCCGCTTGCCTCTCTGCAGAGGTCAGAATTCGATTTACTTCGATGGAGCCATCACGAGCAAAATTGATGCGGTTGAATCCTCCATAGGCAGCGCTGACTTGGTCTTGCGCCCCGACCGCTTCTTTAAGGATCTCCTGCTCAACTTTTATCGCTTCCATTGCCAGCGAATGCTTGTCCCGCATCTGGTTCCGTAAAGCATAAAGACCCAGGAGCAGCCCGACCGTAAAGGCTGAACTGGTGCCTAATCCGGTCCGGGCAGGCAAATCCGCGATGTGATGAACCTCTACACCTTCCTGGATCCCGAGGTATTGCAAACACCCGCGGACCGAGGGATGCTCAATCGCAGCATTTTCGCCGACGTTCTCCACTTTCGAATAGGAAACTCGACTGTGGTATTCGAAAAAAGGCGGCAGCCATCGGCAAGTGATGAAGCACGACTTGTCGATAGTCGTGGCGAGCACGGAACCCCCATGTTCTCGATACCAAACCGGGTAGTCCGTGCCACCACCGAAGAATGAAACACGCAGTGGAGTACTTGTGATTACCATATTATTCTTGCCCCATCCCTGAAATCAGACGAGAGATGCGCCAGTCTCGCGCGTGGATTTGCGTCCTGCGGAATCACTTGCCCTTTGCTACGTTGAGCAACAGGAGAGGATGTTTACCTCACAACGCCCGCTCCCAGTATTCCAACATCGAGGCCAGTGTTTGCTTGAGCGACAGCAGCGGCTTCCAGCCCGTATCCCTGCGGATCTTCCTTGTGCTGCCAAAAATGATCTTCTCATCAGAGGGTCTCATGAGCCTTGGAACCGGCCGCACTTCCAGCTTCAAGCCGGACTGATCTATCGCTAGTTGCAAAACCTCGCCGACCTCGTATGTTCTGGCCGCGCAAAGATTATAGGTCTGACCACGATGCCCCTTCATGGCAGCAAGATAGAAGCCGCGGACCGTGTCCGTTACATCGAGGAAGGCGCGTCGCGGTTTGAGGTTTCCGACTTCCAATACCGGCTTCTGTAGGCCCTTCTTGATTCGTATCAGCTGCCGAACGAAATCCGATGGCGCGTCGTTGGTTTTTCCCGGCCCGGTCGTGTTGAAAAGGCGGATATTCACTGCCGGTACCTGGTAATCCAGGAAATACTCGCGCGCCAGCAGGTCCAAGCATACTTTGCTGATTCCGTAGGGATGCAGAGGATGGAGCGGCTGCTCCTCCTTTACCGGAATTGCGGAAGGAGGCACATTCCCGTACTCAGCGCTCGAACATGCAGAAACCACGACCGGATGTGGCTTCTGATGCCGTATCGCTTCAAACACGTGCAGCGATCCCATGATGTTCGATTCGAACGTGCCCACCGGGTCATCCCAAGAGACCGTCGGGAGGCTCTGCGCGCCTAGATGGAAAACGTGGGTGGGCTTGTGCTCCTCGAAAACGTGTTCAACACGCTGGCTATTTGTCAGATCGCACTGAACAAATTGCACGTTTCTTATCTTCGGAAGCGAGTTGGTGTGTAACCGGTGTCCGCCAATAACATCCCAGCCTTCAGCGGCTAGAAACCTGACCATATGAGAGCCAATGAACCCTTCGGCACCGGTCACCAACGCAGTTCGCTTCATTCCCATCCCTATGAATTATCTGATCTCAACATTGTGATGTTTCGACGCAAGAGTTTGGCGAACATCGCCGTTGGCGGCGTGCTCTCAACACGACTATCGCAATCCAACGCGGTTCCTATCGGGATGAAGAAGCCGAGCACCGATTACCGGAAAGATGATTCCCGATTTTCCCTCAAAAGTTCCGCATACGCGCGCCGGGTCATCTCGCCTACAGAATCCCATGAGTATCGGGCGTGAGCATACTTCCTTATCTCCGAACGCCGGCGCGGCAATTCTTTGTACAGGCTGCTCTCGAAGAAAGTCTCGACGGTCTTGGCCAAATCGGCAGGATCAGCCGGCCTACACAGAAATCCCGTCTCGCCTTCGATTATCTCCTCCCGGAACGAACCCACATCGGTTGCGACCACGGGCAGACCAAAACTGTAGCCCAAGAATAGCACACCGCTCTGAAAGATCTCCTTATACGGAAGCACCAGAACGTCAGCCGCTTTGAGATAAACCTCCATCTCTTCATCCGGGATGAATTGAATCCTGAGAATTACATCATCGGAATTGAATTGCTCACGGATCGACCGGCGGATTTTCTCCATGTAGTCCTCGCTCCCCTTCTTTTCCGGGCCAGCGATGATGAGCCGGTAATCCGCATTGCGTGACTTCAGCAGACGAAATGCACTGAGCAGGTATTCGAGACCTTTGTACGGCCTCATTCTTCCTAGAAAAAGGATCGCTTTCTCGCCGTTCTCGATCCCCAGTCTCTGCCTCGCTAGCGCGGGTGTGAGCTCTGTGTTCGGAAGAGAGTTGTTGATCCCGAATGGGATAACGGTAACCGCCCGTTCCTTAACCCCAAAATCCTGGAGCAGATCCTTCCCCATTCTGTCAGTGTGAACAAAGATGTGATCGGATAGATGATACTGAATTCTCAAGGTCAAGCGATTCAGCAGCGAGTCCTTGCGGTCCCTTCGTGCTTGGTTGACATTGTGCGCGGTGAAAACGATCTTCTTCCCCAGCAGCTTGTAGTACAGCATCAGAAAGGTTCGATCGAAGTGCTCGAATTTGTTGTTCCACAGGATGTGAAATATTCCCGGCTTAGCGTTCGCGGCATATCGCGTAAGCCTGGCGTAATAACGCAACCAGATCGACAACTTTTTCGCGAAACCGATATTCTGAAGCTGACTGCCCAGCATGTTCACAAAATGCAGATTTGAAGTGTCATGCATTTCCGGGCTGTCCACTTCATCACTGCCGATGACATCCACTTTTATGCCTTTGGACGCCAGGGCCGTTGAAATGCCGAATGCATACGGCCTGTCCTGACACCCGGTAAGCAGGGCGACTTCGATTCCGGCCTGTATTGGGGCGAGGGTTTCGATACCCGCGCTATCTTCTGTAAGAGTAGGCATCGGACGCTGCATTCCGATCGCAGTTATTTTTGTCGCAGAGGGTGGCTCGCCTGAATACAATGGATCCTTCGCAACACCGCCCACCTAGGTTCAGGAGTCGTCAAATTTAGAAGCCGTCTTCGCTGCATGCCACACTGCACGTCGGCTGCGTCAGTTGAATTGCCGACCCCAGCAAGCTAAGCCGACGCGTCGGCGTTCACGTACAAGGACGATACAAATACGGGAGGGCCTCGGAATTGAGGATTGGCCTCGCACCGCCGCAAAGGCTGCGCCTAAGCTATCAACCCTGTGTCGACGCTTCGCCTGGTCTCGAGCCCGGAGCGAGATAATACTTCAGTTAACTACGGCACTGAGGCCCGTGGGCGGATTAACGGAAGGGTCTCCCCCTCCAGAATCGTTTTGATACACGCTCTCATCGAACTGGCGCACGTCAGGAAACTCAACGGTACCGCTGGCACAACTGCCGGGATTCGATGCCAAGGCATAGCTGATCGTGGTGGTGGATGAGCCAGTCATTAAGACCTCAGCACCTGTGGGCGTTCCGGCGCCACTGGTCGCGCAGTTTCCGCCGCTGATCTGGAAACCTCCCATAATATGCTCGGAGCTGCTCGGCAACCCGCTCACTGTCAAAGTCTCTGTCCCGTTCGACCAACTTGAACCAGTAATCGTGTAGGAGTTCTGATAACTGGTATCGACAGGCAAATGTTGATAAGCCAGTGAAGCCGGGATGTCATAGGCGTAGCCGTTTGCATAGGGACCACCGGTCACGTCGGGCCCCGCCGCGGGAAATGGCTGCGTCTGCGTACTGCCGCAACTTGTCGGAAATGTCGTCCAGCTGGTGCAAACTTTCCACCAACTCAATCCTGTGCCGCCGCTGGAATGAGCCGTCACGCCACTCATGAAGAACGTTGCAGGGAGTGTCGTAGTGCTGGGTACAGGATTGGAGTACGAAGCGTTCGGACTGGCCAAACTTGATGGCACTTCTGAGTTCACGAATCGGCACGTGCTGGTTGCGCTGTCGCAGTTGCCCCAGCGCATCGAAGTGGGCTGATTCAGAGAATCGGAGCCGCTGCCGAAATAGAAGATGTAATTCGCCGAACTCACGTAATTGGTGAGCATCGGTCCCCAGATCACGTTTCCAACCGCGTTCTCGAATCGTGCATACGAGTCGATTTTGATGCCGGTAGGATCGCCGCCGCCAGGGGATGTAGACACGTAAGGCGGATCGTACCCGGAATAGTAATTGCGGAACCACGCATCGAAGTTGTGCGTTCCCCAAGTGTCATCGTCCAACGTGCTGCCCATCTGGTTGCCTTCACGCAGGATGAAAGCTGCCGATGCCGTGTGCTGGTATTCAAAAATCGAGTAGAGCGTGGTGTCGATGTCCCGGGCATAGTTGTAGGCTTCCACCACGCCTTCATCTTTACCCCCTCCGACGATTCCCATCGCACCTTGAATGATATTGTTGAGGATCAAATCGTCCGAGTCCGACCCCTGCTGAATCGCAGTGCCGTACCCCGAGCTGAAGGCGCTTGGGTTCTGGGCATAAATGTAATTGTTCATGAACAGGCAGTTTTTCGTCGTCGGGCCAACGCTCACAACCCGGTTCGGCGGGTTGCCGACAAACCTTACGCCTTTCGTCCAAGAAGCATAAGCCTCGGCCATTTGGTAGGCAGATCCGCTGGTTGCGCTGGTCTCGAACTCCATCGTGAAATCTTCCAATCCCATGCCTACGGCAATATGAGCTGCATCTTGCCAGTTCAGCATAGGAGTCAACGCATACGCCCAATTGGGCATGTAGAGACCGGGTGAGATGCCGATGCTGTAATTGTTGCTCCCGAGACTTGTCACGGAAGTGATCCAAACGTATTGGAACTGGTGCATGGGCGTGCCCACGGCCCCGCTGTCATATTGACAAATTCCGCTTCCGGTATCGCCACAGACGAAAACGCTGTTGTTATCGACCTGGGTCCCGGAGCATGGATTGCCGCTCGTCCCCGTGTCGCACTGAGTAAGCCAAGCAAGATTCCCCGTGGTCGGCGGGGAACTGGTGTTGATCGTGATTGTGGTCGAGCCTGCGGCGTAGTTCGAGCCGGACGTGAGAGGCGCCGATGACCCACCCCATGCCTCTCCTATTTGAATCGCTCCGCCACCCAGGATTTTGATTTTCGTATTCTGCGCCCCACTGCCGCGCAAAGAAATGCTGGTCCTGCCAAACAGGACTATAGTCCCATCCACATAGAAGGTACCGGAAGAAAGCAGGACGTACGTCCCTGCTGTAGTGCATCCCGAAATAGCATGGTTGATGTTCGTGGTATCCGTCGCGCCCGTGGTGTCTCCCGACGGGTTGACAGTTGATCCGCACTGGGTGCGGGTGGGCGGAGTCCAAGGGTTCGGGGTAGTTTCTCCATCTGGAAGAGTTGCGGGCAAGCCAGCTTGGCTCCAATCGATCGCCCGGCTGGGCGCTACTACACCGGACCATGCCTGCCCATACGAGAGTGTTGATAACAATAGAATTATCGAGATAAAAGGGGGAAGAAACGTATAATCGCGTCTCATTTACCTCTGCCTCCGACGGCCGTCATTATTCTGTCGTAAGCAAAGTCTAGCAATGCCACGCGGTGATGGCCAGACACAGAGGTACTACAGCCAGCCTGCAAAGAGCAGCAACGGTTGACCAGTCGGCCATGGCCGTCTGCGCAGTTGCGGCCTGTTGTTGCAGCGACTTGCGTGGCACTCGCCCCACGGTCGCCCCCCAAAGGCGGCGTCATTCCCTAGTTGGGAAGCAGCCCGGCGGCCTGTTCAAAACACGAGCGGATAGTCTTTCTCCAAGGGGTTGTTCGGATAATCCAGTTGCTGAACCGGATAACTCACACTATCGCGAGCCGGATGTTCCTCGTGAATCAAGCCTCTTTTCAGAAAGGTGATCTCCAGCACCTTCGGAATCGTCGAATTCGGGATGAGGCCGCCATAATTATTTCCGTGAATATGGGTGATCTCAAAATGTTCTTTAAGCCGCTCGATCAAGCTCACAAAGCTGTCCCACAGTATGTCAAGATCGTGGAACTCCACGACGAAACCATTGATGTAGCGATCCCAATTAAGAAGATCCGGAAGAACTCGGAATTCGGATTGCTCGACATCTATCTTGACGAAAACAGAATTCTCCGGCACCTCCTCCTGCGAAATCAGCCGAAATGCCTCGGCGAAAGTTACAAAGGCGGTGCTGGTCTGGTTCGAGATTCCGTGCGCATAGAATCGGACATTGGACTTCCTGAGAAACCACGAGAAACCGAAATATGTTTTGGCGTAATACTTTAAGTCCTGGAACTTTTGCCGCACACGGGGAAAATTGAGAGAAAAGACCGACAGCGCAAACTTCACGCTGAGAATCTCATTCAACAAGTTCAACATCTTCTTCAGAAAGCCGGTTTTTGAAACGGAATGATCAAAGCAGAACACTTTCACGCTCGGCTTTCGGTCTAGAAAGTCCAACTCGAACGACCAATCCTCGTTCACGCCAAAGCTCAGCAAGTACTGCGAATGAAGAACCGATCTTTCATTTACTACGTAACCGCCGTCACATTTAGCCCCTAGTCGAATCAGATCACTCAAGAAGTCCGGCCGCAAACCCTCAAGAGAGGCCTTAAGGTGTACTCCAGTTCCGACTCCGTCCATTGTCAAACCGCCCCCTTGACAAAGGATTCTTCATCTCGTCGTGTCACTTTGCAGGCAAACACTGCTGTCATCCCCGAGCATCTACAGCGCATAGTAAATGCGCACCCAGATGGGGCCGCGACTTTCCCAGTCGGCGCGCTCGCTGCACATTCCGATACTGTATCCACCGCCAACAGTAACCCGAGAACTTCTGAAGCACGAAGCTCCTATGCTTTCGCCAGGAGCTATCGGCGAGGTGAACGCCCCAATGGCCGAAAAGATTCCAGCAGTTGCGCACGTCGCATACATCATCGGGAAACAGAACGGTGACCGTTTTGGCTAGCTCTTTGTTTTCCGCCAGGGTTCGGGAAATCAATCCTGGACCAGTTGAGTTCAGTATGAAGAACTCGTCGTCCAGAAAAGGCGGCGAACCCCGCATCATGGGTTTGACCCAACTCGGGTCCCGCTGCCCCCGAATGCAGTTTTCGATTATCGCCTCGAGAAACACATGCCCGCGAGCAGCCCCGAATGCATAGTTCCCAATCTGCCAGTCCATCCCAAGCTCCTCGCGTAAGAATCGACTGACAGTGAGAGCCTCAAACGGAAAGACACAACCCTGTTCCAAGAGGCCAGAAAGGTCTGAGGCCAATAGCACGTCCAAATCAAAATAAAAGCCGCCATAGCGGTAGACGGCAAGATAACGAAAAAAATCGTAACGCTGAATTGGATACCGGAAGGAGTCAAAAACCCGCCGATAACGGGGGAATTCTCTATTGACAAAATCCTCGACTTGCGCGTTATCGAAGAACAGACATTCGTAGCCCGGATTCAATAATCTGATGTTCGTCATGGCCGCCCGGTTGCGGAGTGGCGGGTGTGCGTTTTTCCCGGTCTGGATGATCCGCTCTGGAATTTGGTGGCGGTTTTGACCACCAGAATTTGAATCACCGCCCAAACATGATTCCCTGGGTTTCATGGGATCTCCAAATCTAGGCACTCTCCCTGCTTCCATCTGCGGCGCAGCCTCACGCGGCGTCGGCAGGCGCATACGCCGTTGCGATCAAGTAGTCGCGCCAGCGGGGGACCAAATGCAACGGATAGCCCAGCACAGCCAGCGGCCGGTGGAGCGGATTGGTGGGCATATGGTGCAGTTGACAATACTCGACGCGGTATCGCGCAAATCCTGCCTTCTTGAACTGCCAATCGAGATGATCGCGACTGTATTCAAGCACATGAAGCAAAGCGGTGTTTTCGTCCGGGTACTGAAAGTAGTCGAAGATCGGACGTCCGAGCGCCATATAGACGACGTTGCGAAGGCGGTAGAGATTGGGAGTTGTGCAGATGAGGACACCACCCGGCCGCAGAATCTTAGCGAGGCGTCGCAATACGACGTATCCCGGTATCGGCAGGTGCTCGATCACTTCAGAAAAGAATACGAAATCAAATTTTGCTTCAAAAGGCGGCTCAGATTTGCATAAGTTCCAGTGGATCGTTTCTATGCCCTGGCTCGCGATGTAGTCCAAATGCGGCCCGGGAAGGTCCGCTGCGACACCATGGTCGTTCCACAATTTTGCGCACATAAGAGCTAACTGCCCTCCGCCTATATCCATAACGTCGACTGGACGAGACGGAGCCAGCGCAGCCAAGCGCTTGATGCATTCCTTGTAGCGCGAACGGTAGCGTCGATGGTAATCACCCCCACCAAACTGAAATTCCTCCTGACAGACGAATCGCTCATACGCTGAGTCAAACTCACGGGGACTCCACTGGCGTGGCATCAAATGATCCTCCTAGTCGAAAAGGGCCTCGGCAGTCTTAGGGGTATCGACAGTTATGGCAGATGAAGGGACGCTCTCAGATATCTGAATCCTGGATGCGTCATGACGAGGCCTCGATACTTAGCCTCCTAATAATTGAAAATCGGTTTACCCGGAGACTGGGCTCCCCGCGTTGGGAATGACATTGCCTCTAGAAGGGCCAAGCGCCGGTGTCAATGCCTTCGGTGGCAGAAGGTCGGGCTTCGGGCCCTGCCTCAAGACCCACTGCAGGACTCTAGTTGTATCTTGCGCTTTCGCATCCCAGGTTAAACGTTCCCGGGCATAGATCATCCCTTGCCGGCGTAAGCGTACGAGGTAATCCCGGTTGTGCGCTAGTTCCGTCAGAGCCTTCTCGAGATGCACGACAATATCGCTCTCATTCGTCATCGGGGCCTTACATCCCACGTCTGCATAAACGATATCGCCGGGCCCGCCGAAGTCCACGACCACCGGTACTGCGCCACTGGCAAGAGCTTCAAAAACTACGCCCGCACCGTTGTCACGAAGGGATGGAAACACAAAAACATCGGCAGATCGCAGTTGCTTGAGGACTTCGGCGTGGCCCAGCCAGCCGCAGAAAACGACAGCTTTCTCGATTCCCAGGGCCCTCACCAAGTGCTCCAGGGTGCTCCGCTCAGGGCCATCGCCGACTACGGTAAAGCGTGCCAAATCACTCCGCAGAAGGGGGGCTGCGGCACGCAAAGCTAGGTCACAGGCCTTTCGGGGAACCAGGGCGCCAACAAAAACCAGCTCCAGCTTGCCGCCGGGTTCCGGACGTCGCGAGTCATCCAAACACAGCGAACGCGCGATGCCGGGCTCTGGGACAAAGAACAGTTTGTCGCTATAGCCGGCAAACTCGGAATGGGTTTGGGACGAAGCGGCTATGATCGCCGCCGCGTCGCGATAGGTGGAGCGAGCGAACGGCAAGTATTGATACAGGTCCCGCAGGCCCCAAACCCATTCCTTCTGCCTTTCAAGTTGGCTGAAGCCGCCGGGCCAAGGCAAACCGCCATTGAGCGGTCCGATCACAAACGGTATAGGCCCCTTGCGCAGGAAAAATGCGAAAGGGCTCGGCAAGACGGGTGACATTGGCAGAACCCGCAAAACAACGTCGAACTCGCCCGCGAAGATGCGCCGGCGCAGTTGCCGCCAAGCGTACCATTCAAAGGCAAGATGGAAGGGGTATCCGAAAGCGGTCAACGCCTGCGAATCAAAGTTGCTCCTAAAGATCCAGCGAAAGCTCCAAGCCTGGATTCGCTCCAGTGTTGGCATCCGGACCACCTCGATGTTGCGAAAAGGCCCGTTTGCGCGGCGCACATGATCCTCAGCGGGCGCTCCAATAGCCAAAGTGACGTCGTGAAGTTTGCCCAAGGCTGCCGCATGAGAGTAAGTGACATAAGGCATGCTGACTGCCTCGGGATCACAGAAAGGGCCCAGTACCAAAATGCGTAAACGACTCATGCGTTCTCCATTTGAGGACTCTTGGTTCAAGCTAGGGTTGAAAATCGGGGGATCTCGGAACGATGTTGTCAGAGAGCGACCGTGTTCAATCAAATACCTGCTCGCATTATTCCCACAACTCGCCCTTGGCGATCACACTTTGGCACGGGTATCTTCACGAACCACGACCAAATCGCGTTGCAGTTTGCTATCCTCGGGCCATCCGACAATGGCCCCCGAAGCTTTTGTATCGGCGGAAGCAGGCAATGTGAACCTAGAAAAACGTTCGGGCAAGAAGTCGCGAATCAGAGCCGCGGTTTCCTTGAGGGGGCCAAAACCTCGGTGGAGTATGGCTATCCCGCCAAGATATAGGCCGAAGAATACGAGCGAAACGGAAACAATCCGCACGAGAGCGCCGCGGGCGCCAAACACCGTCGCAAAATACGGCATAGCCTTGAAGATCAGAAGAGTCATGGCGCCGCCCAGGACTGATGCGGCAAAGAACTTCCAGACGACCGCCAGCATGGGGCCGATACCGAGGCCGATTGGTTTGCCGGCGTACCAGAACCCCGGAAACATCAGCAGAAAATACGAGGCGGTCCAGGCGAATGCGATCCCGGACGGGCCCCATCGCAGAGTGAGCAGGAAGAGGCTCGCGGTGCACGCAAACTCCAACAAACCCCAGCGGAAATATCTCTCGGGGCGGCCGATTGCCAGATGAATCCACCCGTGTGTGTTGTACAGCAACATCACTCCGATTCCAGGACCGAACAAAGCGAAGATTCGACCCGCCTGCTCCCACCCAGGCCCGAAAAGAAATCGAATGAAGTCCGATCCCACTAAAGCGAAATCGGCGCCGATTCCCATCCCGAGGAGCGCCAGGACTGATATCGTCCTCAGAAAGTAGCGTTCAAATTGCTCGCGATCCCGACTGACCCGGCTTAGTGTGCTCACGACTACGGCGGTCAGCGGGGACAATAATTGCGTTTCTGGCAAAACGAACAGATCATACGCCTTCTTATAAAATCCCAGCGCCCGATCGCCGAATCTCCAGCCCACGAGGAGGTTGTCCGTGTTGCGGGTCAAGTAGCTGAAAGCGAAGTGGGAATAGACGTTCATCCCGAACCTGAGCCCGGAACCCGTGCCCGAGGCGCGACTCGGCAGACTCGGTATCCATCGGCAGACCAACAAAGAACCGACCGCTACGACCGTCGTCTGTGTCACACTGCCCCACACCAGGGCCCAGTAGTGCCAGCCCGCCATGGCTAGGACGATAGACACGATGTACTGGAGCACCTGCCCCACCAAATTGACGATTGCGGTAGTCCTGAAATGCATAGCACGCTGCAGCAATCCTGTGTGAACGTAGCCCAAGCAGCCAATTCCAATCGTCAGCGACATGCCGTGAGCCACTTGCACTACAGCGGAGTTGTGAAAGAAGAGCGCCAGCAGCGAGCCCGAGCTGGCAAAAGCGAGAGTGAGAATCGCCCCGATCCCTACATTAATCCAAAACAGATTGCTGGCCAGAGAAGCTGTGAGTTCCTCGCGCTGCATGATAAATTCTGTGAACCCGGCCAGCCCGAAGCTGCGGAGCAGCAGGCTAAACGTAGTGACCATCGTCACGATTCCAAAGTCAGACGGAGTTAGCAGCCGCGCGAGGATAACGACTGACCCGATCTGCAGAGCGAAGTTACTCGCGGAACCGGCAATAGCCGCACCAGCGCCACGAACGGCGGAGCGGCGAAGTTCTCTGCCGGTGGCGATAGGGTGGAAGGTGCCGTCTGCCTGAAAAGGTTTCAATTATTTTCCTTCAGCAACGGCCGGTGAGATGCGTCGCCAAGGGAGGCCGGTTTCCGAAACGGAGTCGATGCTGCCGAAGTTGGCTTCCGCTCCTAGTCGGCGCCCGCACATGATTACTTCTGCCGGCCTGTCTTCTTCTAAGGGGCGTGACAGTTCGGCTTGGTCCGAATCCTGGCTCAACTCGATTTGACTGCGACGAACGTTCCGGGGGACGCTGATTATCCGGCTCGCGACCACAACCGACAGAAGCAGGAAGAACCATTCCACGCTAAGAATCCTAAAACCGGCCTCACTGATGTTGTATGCCACCGCCGTGACAACATAAGCCATCAGCAGAGCGCCGAGCCCGCTATCGCGACGAAAGGTGTCGACAGCCCTGCGATAACCGTGCCCAAGAATCAGACCGATTAGGATCAAGCCGAGACAGCCCAAGTTCAGGTATGTCTCGACGTAACCGTTGTGTGCCTCGTTGGTCATTGCGTACCCACCAACCAGGGTGAAAATCCTTGCGACGCGGGGACCCACCCAGAAGGTTTCAAAACCGGCACCGCCGATCCAGTTAGGCACCAACGGAATCACGATCTTCCAGATTTCTGTGCGTCCCGTGAGATCTTCTCCCCTTCCCATTGCGCCCGTGATTGCGGCCCTGCCCCCGAAGAGTTCGATGAGACAACCGCTCAGCACTATGGCAACAACCAGCGCATGCACGGCCGCTGGACGCCGTCTGATGCGTGGCAGGGAGGCGGCGAGCATCAGCCCGGCTCCGAAAATAAAGCAAGCCTGGGACGTGGCCGAGTGCGCTGTAATCAACAGATCGATGCCAAAGGCGAGCAGAGTACATTGAGCCAACAGGCGACGGCTGCGATTGGGCTCCTTGCTGGCGCGGACCAGAGTGAGAACCTGCCATAAGGCTCCCAATGCTAGAACGAAAACCAGGTTCCCGAGCATGTTCTTGTTGGCCGCGACTCCATTGAACATCTGCACGGAACCCCATGGGTCCCAACTCTGGCCCAGTTCCGGGTAATACCTGATTAGAAGAACGGAAGCAGGCAGCAGGACAAATCCAACCCGCGAAAGCAGGCGCCTCAGGGCCACAGTGGGCTGCGCATCCGTGGCAACAATCAGGACCATGATCAAATCGCCCGAGCCCCTGACCCAGCGCTTGAAACCCCACGCAGGAAAATCAGACCAAACCAGGCTAAACATGCAGCAGGAGTAGTAAAGCGCAACCGGCCAACCTACTTTGAGCAGACTCCTCACGTCTTTGCGGCGCCGAAGGAGAACGATTGCTCCCAACAGAATCAACGTGCCAGCAATAACCTGGTCGAGCAAACTAGTTTCGGGAAGCTGACCTGGGATTTCCGCTGGCGCGCCCATCCCGATCCAGGAGGAGACTGACCGGGATCCGTTGATCGACAGCCAGATTGCCGGCAACCAGAGAGCCTTCGATACGCGCGCAGACTCATCCCGATCGAGCCAGAAGAGGCCGGCGATCCCTACGGCAAAAACGATAGTTGCTATGTGCGGAGGCACGGGTTAGGAGGTAGCAAGTGACGGAAACAAGTGACCAACGATCAGCAATCAGTGCGGAAGCGATCGATCTCGCAGCACAAGCGTTGGGTGATGAATAACGAGAATCGAATCAGCAGTTTTTCGGGGCCGTTTCAGCGTCAGTCCAATAATCGCCTGAGCAATGACCGCCGGAATCTACTCACCAGTGGTCGCGGTGGCGCTTTGCTGTAAAGGAGCACCGGAATTCTGCATTCTCAGTGCGCGCCAAGCTGACACGAGGGAGACGGCCGCCAGAGGTACAAGGAACGGAACAATCAACATGCTGTGGCGCGCGTGCGCGATAATCGGAGCGTGAACCGCCGGGATGTAGAGAATGTACAGCAAAGCTATGCTTACCTTGCTCAAGAGGCCACGCCTCCGCAAAACTGCGGCCCCTCCGATAGCCAGGCCGAGCAGCGGCACTTGCACCATCACGTTCAACAGCGTCGACTGCCAACTCTTGCCTAGAAACCAGAAGTTGAAAAAGACGTTCTTGGCGGCGCATCTGGCCAGAAGCGCGGGATGCCTGCGGTATTCAGTCGAGACCTGATTCAGTAGAGCGTGGTTGAAGGCGACTTCGTCGTGCGGCGTGTAAAACAGTTGGTAGTAAGGACCCACGAACGGCTTTCCTAACTGCGTGGCTAATTCTGCCCGCTCGAGCCCGGCGTTCTCTTGCTCCAGCCAGAACGGCTCGCCGGATGCGGCGTTTTCGCACGTGTAAAGCCCCTCTTGGGCCGCAACTCCCGCGACGGTAGCCGTTGGTACAAACTCGTGCACCAGGAAATAATTACGAATTATCCATGGCGACATTACAACCGCTGCCCCGAGGGCGAGCACCGCAACCCGTTCGACGACCTTCCGTCTCTCGGCCCAGCCCCTCGCGCCAACAAAGAAGTAGACCAGTAAGAAGAGCGGAAACAGCAGAACCTCGCTCCTTACCAGCACCGCCAACCCCAGCAGCAGACCCGCAGCCCAGTACCGCCACAGGCATTGTTTCTCCACTGCGTGGTGAAGCACAAGCATAAAGAGCAACACCGTGAATATGGAAGGAATTTCAATGCCCGCTCGCGCCTCAGCCACAAGCACTCCGGGGTAAAGGAGGAACAGAAGTGCTGCAGCCAGCGCTGTCATCGCGTCACCGGTGATGTTTTGGGTAAAGCGCAGCAGAACTAGCGCGGCCCCAAGGGCCAGAACTACGCATACGATCCGAGCCTGTTCCAGGCCATACCCGCCAAGCTTAAAGACTGCAGCTAGAAGCAATGGATAACCTGGCTCCCGAAGCATGGTCTTGCCCGTAGCAGGGTCAACCCGGTATCCGCTCCCGTCGTCCAGACTCTTGGCTATCAGATCGTAGAGGTCCCCGAAATTCATGCTGTAGGTCAGCGTCAAAGGCCTTCTCACCTCTGGCAGACCCACAAGCGCGATCACCGCGTTCACCAGGAACGCGGCCAAAAGGATCAGAGAAACGAATTTCCAGCTGAGGTGTCCGGGCGCACGCCCGTCGATACGGGCAGTTGGCCCTGTGCCGTTCATGCGCTCGGCTGCCGGTCGCCGGGTTTCGAAAATCACGCTATCTCTCCATGACTCGACTACTCGCTCATGGACTTTGGCAGGTGCTTTTCCCAGGTGTACGTAGCCGTCATCGCATAGTTCCAGACCGTGCCGACTACGATTCCTGCCAGAGCGGAGAGCACCCAGAACGTGTGACGCTTGAAAAGGAACGACGCGGTTCCGACGTTGGCGAGTGCGCCGAAAGAGCAAGTAACCATGAAGGAAACCAAGCCCGTCACCCACTGCCATCCCTTGAGACGCATATCTCTATAGGTAAGGACGTTGTTCAAGGTGAAGTTGCTGGTCATCGCGATCGCCGCAGCGATCGCCTGGCTGAGGGTAAAGGGTAATGACATCGCGCGGAACAGGACAGCCAGCGCTCCGAGATGGACAAACACTCCGACTCCACCAATCAAGGCAAAAGAGACGAAGCGAACCGGAATGACGCCGCCAATGAACTTGTCGGCCAGCAGCATCAAGTAACTCCAAACAGCCTGGCCATCGAGCTTGCTTTCGCCGGCGTGACGATTACGAAACTCGTAGGGCAGTTCCTTGACCCGCAGTGACTTAGGCGCGGAAGCGATGATATCCAGGAGTATCTTGAAGCCGACGCTTGAGAGATTGCGCACGGCGAGCTCCAGAACCTCGCGCCGCAGGGCGAAGAAGCCGCTCATGGGATCGGACAAGTCGTGTTTGATTACGGAGCGGCTCAAACGCGTGGCAAACTGGCTCATTCTGGCCCGGGATTCATTCCAGGTTCCAATGCCACCGCCAGCGACATAGCGGCTGCCGACGACAACGTCCGCTTCCCCGCTCTTCAGAAGTTCCAGCATACGGGGTAAAACGGTTTCGTCATGCTGGCAGTCGCCGTCAATGACGGCGATGTACGGTGACGAGGTTGCCAGCATTCCTTCTACACAGGCTGAGGAAAGCCCGCGCCGGCCAATGCGCTGAAGACAGCGCACCCGCGGGTCCTGCCGAGCAATCTCGCGGACGCGCGCCGCCGTTCCATCAGTCGAATCGTCGTCTACGAAAACAACTTCCCACGCTTTTCCCCGCAGGCACTGCTCGAGCCGGCTCACGAGCTCCGAAACGTTGTCTCGCTCGTTAAAGGTTGGTACGATCACGGCGAGTTCCGCAACCGCCACTTCCGCGGCACTTGCAGTTCTCGCAAACAACTCTGCTACTTCACTCTGCATCTGATTAGCTCCTCCAACGTTTGATCTGCACACTAGTCCGAGTTACGAGCGGGGGCGTCTAGGGGAATGGGTGGAATTGCAATCGCTTGGGGATGAAGCGGCACGGAAGCGCGATTTGCCTGAGATTCGATTTCTGTTGGCATCCGGCCTAAATTGCGCGGTCTGGTGATGAACTAATTGCTGGCGTCCAAGAACAGCCTGTGCAGCAACTCCATGGTGAGTAACTTGTGGATCGTTGTCGTATGATTTCGGCTCCCCTCGAGATGGCTCTCGACAATACTCTCAAGAGTCTTTTTCTGTACGTAGGGGCGCGAAAGCGTCAGAGGGTCAAGCAGCATTTGGCGCACGTACTGCGAGAGCTGATCGCGATACCAAACCCTGAAGTGAAGCAACTTGTGACGGCCCAGGAACAGCCGCTCCAACCGAAGCGGAGAAAAGAAATGATCGACCGCTGCTACCGGCTGGGGCATTCCATAGTCGTACGCGTATTCGGCTTTGAAGGTGAATTCCTGGAAAGCTCGGGCGAGCGCAGAACTGAGACGCCCGCCGTTTCCGCCCACGCCCCGATCGGAGCGTACTCGACCTAACCCTGGGTGGCCATCCTTGATCAAACGCAGCCTGACATCTCCATTCGTCGAGTTCTCTTTGGGCGCCCGATAAACGGTGCGCACAAAGTCGTTGTCCATGAATGGCGAGTGCACGGTCAGTTGGCTTTGTTCGAGCGCCAATACTCCGTGGTGATACCACGGCGATTGCCGGAAGGCAGCAAACGTGACGGGATGCTGCCGGCGAAACGAAGCATAAGTGGACTCGGCCTCGCGAACGTAGAGGAGAAAACCCGCGGAGAACAGTCCTGGCGCCGGTTCAACCGGTTTGAACATCACCGCGTGGCGCACGATCTCGCTGCCGTATGTTCCCACGACCTTTGCCGGTGCGATTTGCCGCGCCCTCTCGCTAAGATAGAGGTCGGCACGGCTCACATCAAGGGATCCCTCCGTCATATAGACGGTGCGTTGGGCATACTCTGGAAAACTATTGAGGAAATCACTGCCCACCTGGATCACCCGATGAGACTGCCCGCAGATGGCCGCGATTTTCCGTCCCACCAGCACGTCTTGCGATTCGCGAAATGGACCACCAAAAGTGTAACTGGGCAGCGTCCCCGCAGCTGGGAGATGCGACGCAAGAATCACCCGTGTATCCAAACCCCCAGTCATCGCGATTCCCATTTGCTGCCGGCCCATAAAGTATCTGGGTAGAGTGTTAGTGATCGCAGAGCGAAGTTCCTGATAGTACGATTCCCCGTCGAGCGTAGCCTGGTCTTCCCACTGACGCGGATCGAAGTAGGCCGCTTGGTGCTTCAGTTCGGCGTTCCTAAATGTCCACACCGAGGCCGCTGGGAAAACGCGAATGTCCTTGAACATTGTGCGATTTTCGAGAATGCAGCTAAGAGCAATAAACTCTCCTAGAGAACGTGGGTCACTCGTTCGAAGTTCGGGGCGCGCTGCCAAAATGGCCTTCGCTTCACAAGCAAAATAGAATCCGTCTTTTGACTCGTGGTAACAGATCCGATGCATCCCGTAGCGATCGTTGAATAGGGTAACGATGCCCCGCGCTTTGTCTGCGATAAGGCCATGAAACATTCCGTTCAGATTCGGTATGAAGTTCGGGTCCTGTTCGTACCAAGGAATCAGATAGGCGGATTCGACGGACTCTCTGTCATTCCCTCCATGATCCGCCCTTCGCCGGTCGGAGTATTCTTCCCCGGAAAAGACGAGGCAAACGTCCGCTTTCGCGTTGCACAGGGGCATACCATCCGAGAAGGAATCTTTCAAAGCCGTCCAACCGACATAGACGCCGAGAGATTCGTCGATCCACGTCCCGCTACTGTAGAAGGTCTCGTAGCAAATTGTCCGTAGCATGCTTTGCAGTTGTGCCTCTGCAAGGGCACGCGGCATCTTCGTAATTAGGCCGACAATTCCGGGCATGGGCTAATTCTCGGGACTCGTCGAAGTTTGGAACTTGCGTTCGTACCAGAGCCTTCGTAACTCGCGGAACTTCCTGGCTACTGATTCCGGAACTCGCTCAGCCAGTCGGTGATGCAGCCCCAAGCGTAGCGCCATGCGTCCCATCGACGTCAACGGCACGTAATAGCGCGGTGTGTTGACACGTTGAAACCCGTTTACCTCCTTGAAGTGAGACAAGCTGTCTCCCATCTTGTTGCCATAAGCGAAATGTTCATAAATGAGATACGCTACATTGCGCTCTGCGCATGCTTTCACCGCTTCGGCGATCAGCGCGTTGGTAGGCGCCTTGTCTTTGTGCCGCGCCATCGACAGAATGTGCACGAGACCGGCCTGCGTCCGACCCTCGTCAATCGTCAACTTGAGGAAGCCGATCATCTCTTCGCCGAGAAAAGCCCCGATATAGATGCTGCGATCAAGGAATGTTCCGGCGTACTCTCGCGCCCGCTTCGATGTCATCCCGTAATGAGGGAACTTCTTGCCCTGGCGCACGGGAGTTTCGTTGTAAACTCCGCAAATGCCGTTAATGAGTTCCTCCCCAAAAGGGACCTCGCGCATCACCACACCACGTTTTCCGGCTTGGCGCGCGCGGTTTCGTGGATACGACCGAATTTGGTTATTCCACCAATTCTCGAATGTGGTGACTGGTAGCACGGCCAGGTTATCCATCTCGAACAGATACGGATACTTCGGCGAAGTGTCAGGCAGCTTCTGCAAGAAAGTGAAAACATCGATTCTGGTTCCGCAACTTCTTAAGTGCGCTACGAACTCTTCAGGATTGTCTGGGAACGTATACTTGTCCCCGTCCAACCGTGCGATACGCACCAACCTTCCCTGCACTCTAATGTCTTTACCGCTAACCTTCATGAACCGTGTTCCTTTCCTCGATTGGCCGCATGCACGCCCATTGAGCTCAGACTGGAGCGGAAGTGCATAAACACCGACTAGTGGCTTCGGGGGGGCCGAATCAGTGTGGTTTCACGTGCGTCTTCGGCCGAAAGACCATTACGGTAGGCTGTCCCGGAACATCGTAGCGGGCTTTCTCGAGCACATCAAATTCCGTTTCCATGATGCGGAGCATCGCCGCAGGTCGATACTTGTCCTTCCCGTCGGCACGTTCCGCGCTCGATGCGAACAAGCGAACAACGAATACTCCATCGTCTTTCAAGTACGCCGCGTAGCGATCGAGAATCGACTTTACCCTTTCAAGCGGAACGTGGTACATCGACTCGCGGAACAGAATCACGTCATACTGGCCGGGGGGAACGTAGGTAAGTAAGTCGGCACATGCAAAGCTGTTCTTGTCCCCTCGTCCGCACTCCTGGCTGCGCCGGCGCGCCTTCGCTAAGGCCGCTTCCGATATATCGACTCCGAGGTAACTCCGATACGTCCCGGCCATTTCGGTCGAGGTATTGCCCGACCCGCACCCGATGTCCAGAATGCTTGCATCAGCCGTATACCTTTCCAGATGAGGATAGACGCAGTCGCCAACCGTATTATAGGCAAAAGCCCACTTCTCCTCGGAATACTCCTTGTCCCAAAAGCGCTTCTTAACATTCGTCGGTCCGTAGCTCAGCAGGAAGCCACGGACAAATCTCGCAGTCCGATCCACGATATGCATAGAGTCTGGTCTCCGTCTATGATTGGCCGATACAAAAGCGATCTCTTCGTTTTCTCGATCTTGTTTTGGGTGGTCCAGGGTGATCGCATCCAAAACTTACCGCTGTGATGCGCTAGAAATATGCGTCAGCACCACAAAACAACATTGCTGCAACGCCGGCTTCCTACGACTTGGCAACGAGCTTCCTTAACCGCTGTAACTGCTCCCGGCGAGTGAAGCTAACTATTTCATGGGATACGGAGATCTTGGTTCGTCGTACTAACGATCCGAAGTAGCCCGCACCCAAAGCAAGGCCGCCGAGAACCAGAGGTGGGTTCTTCATTTGATAAAGCATTCGGAACAACTCCCAAACAGGGTGATTTCCAAATGAGTAGTCTTTGACTCCGAGCTTGAACTTTGCCTTCAGAGCACTTTGCCCTGCGGTATTGATCCGGCGATGGTGAAGGCAGACCCTCTCGGTAAATGTCCGAGTCTTCCAGCCCTTCATTCTGGCCGAGACAACGGCAATATGGTCAACACCGCCACCTTTTATTGGAGTATACCCTCCAATCGACTCGAAGCATTCGCGCCGGAACAGTTGGCATCCTCCCCAAACGTTTTCAATATTGCTAAACCGGTAGTCGTATTGACGGGAGCCTTCCCGGAAGGGAGCCCCGATTAATCCTAGACTTGGATCCTCGACTAACTTGCCTAGTAAGAACTCATAGTGATCCCCGCCGAACGATACATCGGCATCCAGATTCCCGACAAATTCGAAATCCAAACCCTTTACTCGATCGTAACCGGCATTAAAGGCAAATACTTTGCCGGCAAAGTGCCTCTCTACTCGTTCTGGCATGCGCAGCAACTCGATCCAGGGATTGTCCGTGATGTACCTGCGAACGATGTCGTCTGTCCCGTCGGTCGATCCGTCACTCACGACGATCCACCTCAGCGGGCGGAGCGTCTGCTGGACCATGGACTTCAACGTCAATTCGATGAACTGTCCTTCGTTCCGCGCGGGTGTGATCAGGACATAACTGGGAAGCTTGGGCATGGCTGCCGTCCTTTGCGGCTCGTCGCGTCGATAGGCGGGAGAACAGCTAACTAGCGATGAGTAAGTCGGCCATTTGGGGAAGAGCTGACACTCCTCCGATTCCAATGTAGTGGAATCCATTAGACGCGAGTTCTTGAGCCGATAAAGCATTCCTTCCATCGACGATCAACGGACGCTCGACCAGTGCGGCCAGTCGAGCCCAGTCGATCTCGCGGAACTCTTGCCATTCCGTAAGAAGCACCACAGCGTCGGCTCCTTCAGCTGCCCGGTAAGGATCAGTGCAGACCGTGACATGGGTGAGCAAGGCAGCCGCCTTTTCAGAAGCCTCGGGATCATACGCGCGAACCTCCGCACCCTCCGCTACAAGGGCTTTCACGACAGCAATCGCCGGCGAGAATCGGATGTCGTCCGTATTCGGCTTGAACGCCAGCCCCCAAACGGCGATCTTCTTGCCCCGCACGACCCAGAGCTCCTTTCGAATCTTATCGACTAAATGGTCCACGCGTTGCTGATTGATTTTCTCGACCTCCTTGAGCAAGGCAAAATCACAACCTGATTTCTCCGCGATTCTGATAAATGCTTGCACGTCTTTGGGGAGGCAAAATCCTCCGAACCCGATTCCAGGCTTCAGAAAAGCGGGACCAATTCTTGGATCCAATCCCATTCCCTCCGCAACCTTTGTTACATCAGCGCCAACTGCTTCGCACAGATTTGCCACCATGTTGATGAACGATACTTTCATCGCCAAGAATGAATTGGAGGCGTGCTTGATCAGCTCGGCAGAGCCAGTATCCGTGACCAGGAGGTGCGGCTGTCTGCGCTTTACGCAATCTGAGTGAACCGGACAGATGAATTTTTGCTCAAGGATTGGCCGATAGATTTCCCGCAACAACTCCCCCGCTCGCGGCGAATCAACCCCGATAACAATTCGGTCCGGGTGCAGAAAATCCACCACCGACGTTCCCTGCCGAAGAAATTCAGGGTTCGATGCGACGTCGTACTTTGAGCCGTTCGTGCTATGCACGCTCAGATGACGTCTCAGCTGAGCGCCCGTCTGGACCGGTACCGTACTTTTCTCGATCACGAGCCGGTATCCTGAAGCGCGCTTTGCAATCATTCTTGCGACGGCTTCGATCGCCGACAGGTCCGCGTCCCCATTGCCAAGCGGTGGAGTACCGACACAGATGAAAATGGCCTCACCCCAGGCGATTCCCTCTTCTGTTGGTCCGAATCTCAGTACGCCGGCGCGACGCGCATCGTTTACAACCTTCTTCAAGTGGGGCTCAAAGAGCGGCATCATGCCGTTCTGGAGCTTGCCGAGCTTCTCGAGATCACTCTCGCTGCAGAACACGTCATGCCCAATTTGTGCTAAGCAAGCTGCGGTCGTGAGACCCACGTACCCTGCGCCAATAACTGACAGTTTCATCTTTGTGGCCCCTATCTCGGATTGCGATAGGCGGAGCCATCCGGCTCCGCTTTCGAACTATGCCAAGGAGACTGGCTCGGCCTCGATTCGTTTGGAGAAGGTCTGAATCTTGTCCACCACGAAATCTTGCTGCTCATTTGTCAGGTGCGGAAACATGGGGAGGGAGACGATTTCAGCAGCGATTTTTTCTACGACAGGAAATTCTCCCTTGCGGTAGTTCAGCGCGGCATACGCCTTTTGCAGGTGCAAGGGAATCGGGTAGTGGATGGCGGTCCCAATGCCCATTTCTTTTAGATACTGCATAAACCCTTCCCGGTCCCGAATGCGGACCACATACAGGTGATAGACCGGCTTCGACCAGTCGGGCTCATACGGCGGGTTCACGCCACATTCCGCGACCGTTAGCAGACGACAATACTCCGCAGCGCGTTCGCGGCGCTGCGCATTCCACTTTGCCAGATGACCCAGCTTCAGGTGCAAAACACCAGCCTGAATCGCATCGAGACGTCCGTTATAACCCTCGACATCGTGGTAATACTTTTTCGCCTGGCCGTGGTCGCGGATCATCTTGACCTTCTGCGCCAATTCCGCATCATTGGTCGTCACCGCTCCGGCTTCCCCGCAGGCGCCGAGGTTCTTGCCGGGATAGAAGCTGAAGGCCGCGGCCCGGCCCATCGAACCAGCCTTCATCCAGCGACCGGCCCGTTGTGAAAAGTATTCGGCGCCGTGCGCCTGGCAGGCGTCCTCGATCACGATCAGACCGTAGCGTTCGGCAAGAGCCATGATCGCGTCCATGTCGGCCATCTGTCCGTAGAGATGTACTGGAATGACTGCAGTGACGGGACGCCCGCTGCGACGGCTGATCAGCCGGCCGGAAGAGTCCGCCGTGCAGAGATTTTCCAGATAGTCCTGCAGCTTCGCCGGATCCATGTTGTAGGTTCGCTCGTCGATATCGACGAATTCCGGCGATGCGCCTGCTTGCGTGATTGCTTCGGTCGTGGCGATGAAGGTGTGCGGGACCGTAACGACGACATCGCCTGCTTTCACGCCGGATGCCATGAGGGCAAAGCGCAGTGCGTCCGTTCCGCTGCCGACGGCGACTGCGCGTTTAGTGTCACAGAATTCCGCGAAAGCCCTTTCGAAATCCTCGACCATCGGGCCGCCGATGAATCCAGCGGTGCGCAGCGCTTTGTGAAACACCTCCGTCAGTTCTTTCTCGAGTTCAACGTGCGGCGTAATCAGATCAAGAAACGGGATGCTCGAATGAATGCTCACTTCGTGACCTCCAGGGCCTGGTCGACATATCGCAAGAATTTCGCCGGATTTCCGGCTACGATGCTGTTGGCGGGAACGTCTTTGGTAACGACGCTTCCGGCTCCGACGATCGCGTTCTCGCCGATCGTAATATTGGAAAGAATCGTCGCTCCCGAACCGATGGAAGCGCCTTTTCTTATGACGGTTCGTTCCACTTTCCAATCGGCTTCGGTTTGCAGGCTGCCGTCGGCGGTGGTAGCGCGGGGGTAAGTGTCGTTGATAAAGGCAACTCCATGTCCGACAAAGACGTTGTCTTCGATCAACACACCTTCACAGATAAAAGTATGGCTCGAAATCTTACAGCGTTTGCCGACGGTGGCATTCTTCTGAATTTCAACGAATGCTCCGATTTTGGTCTCGTCACCGATTGCACATCCGTAGAGATTGATGAAATTGGAAAGCTTTACGTCGTTTCCTAGCTTTACGTCATCCGCGATACATACATAAGGATTCATGATGGAACAATTACCTTTCTTCTCTTCCCGCTCAACGGCCGATGGGCTCAATCAGCGTTCGCGCTCAGTTGTTGAGACGCATAGTTGAAGGCGCGATTGTGGTTTACCAGGACTCCCTCCGGACTTTCTTGAGAACTCTGCTTGCCCAGCCCGAATTCTCGATGGGTGGCTACCAGCGCTCGTTGCATGTCTTTCTTTGCCACAACGAACGAAATGTTCGATTCCGATGCTCCGTGCGCGATCGCGATGGTTTCGACGTTCTCGCGTCCCAGAGCGCTGAAAGTGCGCCCTACGATTCCCGATATTCCTCGAATCTTCTTGCCGACCACGGTCACGATGGCAACCGTGGAATCGAGAGTAATGTGTTCCACCTGGTCATAGGCTAGGTCCTGGGCAAATTCTCGGCGCAATTCCTCAACCGTACGCTTAGCCAGACTGGAAGGCACGACCAGGCAGATGTCGTTTTGCGAAGACGATTGCGAAATCAGGAGCACGTCGGCGCGGACCTCTCGAGTTACGGCAAACGTGCGTCCCAGAACATCTGGTACGCCGGCGATCCCGGGCCCGCCGACGGTGATCAGCGCGGCATCGCTGACGGCGGTCAGCGCTGTCACGGCACAGCGGTTCGAGGCTCCTTGCGGTGTAATTCTCGTGCCCGGCTTTTCCGGGGAAAACGTATTGCGGATCCAAAGCGGGATGCCGCGTTGCACTAGCGGACGCAAGGTCTTCGGGTGAAGGACCTTGGCGCCAAAATATGCCAACTCAGCAGCTTCGCGATAGGAGATTTGAGGAATGGTGCAGGCGTCCGGCACAAGCCGCGGATCCGCTGTGAGCAGGCCGTCGACATCTGTCCAAATGATGACCTCGTCTGCATCAAGGGCTGCGCCCAAAATCGTCGCAGAATAATCCGAGCCGCCGCGCCCCAGCGTCGTCAATACGCCTTCATGAGTCGCTCCGATGAAACCCGTCACCACCGGAACGATTCGTTGGTTGAGCCGAGGGAGCAAATGTTCCGCACAACGTGCCCGTGTAAGGTCGAGCCACGGGTCGGCTGCACCATGGGATGAGTCGGTGACGATCAGTTCCGTAGCTTCGATCGCCTGGGCTCGGACTCCGTGTTCTCGAAGCGCAGCCGCAACAAGGAGAATGGAAAGGCGTTCGCCCAGGCTGGAGATTGCGTCGTACGCTCGGAGAGTCAACTCCCGCAATAACGTCGTGCCTTTGCAAAGGCGTTCGCCCTCCGCAAGCAACTCGTCCATCTTGCGGGCGATTAGACTCTGCTCGTCCGGCGATTGAATCGTAGCCTCGAGCACCGTGGCATGCTGCTGACGGAGTTGTCTAAGAAGCTCGCCGACGGCCTTTTCATTCCCAACTTCTGCTTGCCGGGCTGCTTCTACCAGTCTGTTGGTGACGCCGCCCATGGCTGATATCACGACAACCAGGTCGGCATCGCGTGAGGCGCTGCTAATGATATCTACCACTCTGGCGATACGGGAGGCGTCGCCCACTGACGTCCCGCCAAACTTCAAAACGCGAAGCGGACGTTTCGTTTCTCTCCGGTTCATGTCCGGTGCCTGCGGTCGAGCGGGGCGGCCATACCAGGTCTCTGCTTCGATGGCGCCCACCTGAGCAGCCGAGGTCTTTCTATGGTGGTTGCGGTTGCCCTTGCGTGCGGATTCGCTGTTCATCTCAGGATTACTTAGTCACCTATCCAGCTTCCAGCTTGTGGTTTTCCGGCGACGGATACGCGAGATGGGGAAATAGTTTGTGAGGAGAGAGGATGCCTGAGCAGATCTTGAGCGCTCCGCCCCCGGAGCCGGTTTACACAAGCGTTCACCAAGCCTGGTTCTCCCCAAGGAACGTCGTGATACGCAGACAACAGAAACGGGCTCTCTGGGTCTCTCTTCCACTCTTGCGGGAACAGAGCAATGGTATCGTTCGCGGTGACCGGTGTGGCTGGTTCGACAGTCTTGCCGGTTATAGCCGAGTACAGGGCCGCCGGCAAATCTCGCTCTGGACCCAGAGCAAGATGTCCCACTTGCGTAGACCGGGGGTTGATTTCAATGAGGTATGCGCTGTGCGTGCCCGCCTCAAGCATGAAATCAAGCCCGTACAACCCTGAGAGTTTCAGACGGCGGACGATTTTGACTGCGGCATTCGACATTTCCGGATGTTCGATGAGTCTTACCACTGTTGCGTGTCCGGCTGCACTCACCTTTTGGAGCACCTCGAAATGAAGGCTCGCCAGGACGGTGCCATTCCAACAGGCCACCGTGCTGGTCGCTTCATGACCGGTCACGAATGCTTGCACATTTACGACTGGGCGACGACGCCTCAGCGAAGGGGTGAGTAGCGTCAGATCTCCGTCCACCAGAGCGTGCTTTAGCGCTCGCGCGAACAGCGGAGGAGCTTGCAGCTTGCGAAACGCTCGCTCGGTTTCCTCCAACGTTTTGACCACCCTGACGCCATCGCCACCGGAGGTGCCGTCCGCCTTTAGGACGACGGGAAAGCCCATCCGCGTGATCCAGTTCAGAAGATCGCTCGCGTTGGCGACGACTTCAGTTCTCGGAGCGAGAATTCCTTCTTGCTGGGCCAACTGCAGGAAGGCGCTTCTTGCTTGAACCGTATCGAAACCCTCTGACGAACCAAGAGAGCGTTCGATCAGTTTGCAGACGCTGGAGTCTTTCCCGCGAACGCGTTCAAGTCTGTGGAGTTCGTGCAGATGACGCGTCGCAAGGTCGTCGGCTGGGATCACCAAGTCCGGATTCGTCGCATGGATGGCTCGAGCGATCGAACGCACCGGCAGAAGACCGTTATATGTGTGGATGCGGTCCGCGGCGTGGGTCCTGCTAATCGGATGATGCGAAGGACACACCGCCTCCACGCGGCAGCCCGCATTCGCGAAAGCGATTGCCAGCCGCGCGGTCGGATACCAGCGTTCCGTTGCGGCTACTAATAGAGTCGGCTTCATCGGGTCAGAGGCTCCAGCCGCTCACAGGTAGATCAGGGCTCCGCGCTGGCGGATGGACTCAGACGCGGCTTCCAGCATCTTTACCACCCGCATGCCGGCCTTGCCGTCATTCGTAGGTGTCTCGTTTTTGGTGATGCAGTTCACAAAATAAGATAGCTCGTGGGTTAAGGCCTCGGTTCGTTCGAGCCGGGGCGCCCACATATCGCCGGATCGGTAGTTGACCAACAAGTTGTACACGCCTTCGCGGCTGGTCACGCTAACGCCTTTGTCGTAGACCTTCACCTGCTCATCCGCGGCTTGGTCGTTCCAGACAAGCATTTTCTTCTCGCCGCCGATCAATGTGGTACGGACTTTCACCGGCGACAGCCAATTCACGTTGATGTGCGCAATCACTTTGTCAGGGAAGTACACGGTGATGAACGCCACGTCTTCCAGCCCGTTCAAGTGACTCTGACCGGTCGCGACAATTGCTTCCGGGCGCTGGTGAATCAGGTAATCCATGATCGACAAATCATGGGGAGCAAGATCCCAGACTACGTTCACGTCGTGTTGAAACAAACCGAGATTCACGCGTGTGGAATCGTAGTAGTAGAGCTTGCCCAGCGCGTCCTCGTCCAGCAGCTGGCGGATTTTTCGGACGGCTCCAGTGAACAAGAAAGTGTGATCCACCATGATCTTCAGGTTCTTCCTGGCGGCCAGTTCGATCAGCTCCTCCGCCTGTGCTGTATTAGTGGTGAACGGTTTCTCGACAAAGATGTGCTTGCCATTCTCGAGGGCGGCCTTTGCCAGGTCGAAATGCGCCCACACTGGGGTCACGACGGCGATGGCGTCGATTTCAGCGGACGAAACTATCTCGGCCGGGTCGGAGGTTACCGCGACTTGTGGATAGGCCCTTTGAGCTCGTTGCCGTGCAGAGGAGCTTTTGTCGCAAACGGTCAGCACGTCCGCCCTCTCCAGATGGGTCAGATTCCGAACCACGTTCGGTCCCCAATATCCGTAGCCAATGACGCCGAACCTGACGATGTCGCTTCCCAACTTGTGCGGCGCCGGCATGTGTTCCGTTGTGGGTAAATAAGTAGCCATTAACGGCCTCTTTTCTTATTGTTGGTGAGGTATTCTCACAATTGTTGGTGGAGTAAAGGTTAGAAGGTGGGTGCGTAATCTAGTGGGCGCCTCCGCCGAGCAGGACAGCGAGTGGCGTGCGCAACAGAATCTTGACATCCATCCAGGGGGACCACGAGCGTGCGTATCGCAGGTCAAGCCGAACCATTTCGTCGAAAGTCACTCGACTGCGGCCGCTCACCTGCCAAAGTCCCGTGATGCCTGGTTTTGCTTCCAGCACGCGCCGGCGATGCCAGTAGTCGTAGTGCTCGACCTCGTACGGTAAGGGCGGACGTGGTCCGACCAGCGACATCTCTCCTCTGAGCACGTTGATGAACTGTGGCATTTCATCCAGGCTGGTGCGGCGCAGGAAAGAACCGACGCGGGTGATCCTCGGATCTTTGGTCAACTTGAATACCTTCTCGCCGTTACCGTTGGAAGGGTGACTCTCGGCCTTCCCCGAGATGAGTTGTTTGACGTATTCCTTGTGGATGCTGGCATCGTTTCCAGCTTTCATGGACCGAAACTTCAGAAAAACGAAAGGCACACCATGTTGCCCGATCCGGCGCTGCCGAAAGAACACGGGCCCTTTCGAGGTAGCCTTGATCGCCACCGCGATGACAACAAACATGGGAGCGCACAAGATAAGGGCCATGATGCTGCCCGCGACATCCATAGCTCGCTTCAGCGCTCCGGAGGTGCGTTTTTGGTCGGCTTGTTTCGCTATGTCGGGGTAAAAAACCGGGTTGTTGGGTTTGCGCGACTCGTGATCCCAGTCTTCGGGAAAAACATGGAAGGAGATACTGACGCGGTTAAGTTGCTCGAGGCTCAAGTTCGATCGCAAAATCTCGCTGAGCCTGGAGATCATCGTGCGCACGATGGTTCCGCGATCCTCGATGGCGATTTCTGTGAACATGACCCCCACCACACAGTCGGTCTTGTACCAGCCAGCCACGTCTGTTTCTCTGGTGGAAACCATGACCGCAGCCAAGACCTGGCTCAAGCTCTTACTTGTCGCTTCGGACGGCAGATGGTCACCCATATCCAACAGCATGAGCAGGAAAGGCTTCCGGGACCGCTCGCTCCGGCGCCGTTCGAGCGAAATCACCCTGTGAAAAGCTTCCTGGGTCACAATGTGGCGACCAGAGGTGGACTCCGTTCTTGTAGCCAACGGGTTAATACGTGACATGTCAGGCGATCGACGCGCGTTCACGACCTCTTCTCCTCATTTCGGCTTTTTCAGACAACCCAAACGAGCCACGCTAATGCAGGTGCCCGGTGCGTTTATGGGTTGAGTTGAGATGTGTTGGGTGTTTTGGAACGGTGATTGGACTTACTTTGCCTTTTGTGGTGAATATCGTTGATAGTAGTTCTTGTGGTTTGGATTCGTGCAACCGTTTAAGACGACTCCGAGAAGATCAGATTTCTTCAGTATTTCCAAGCCACGCTGCAGCTGTGTCTTTTCGGTCCTTCCTTCCCGCGCCACCAGCAGAGTGCCATCGGTTAATCGCGTCCACACGGTAGTATCGGCCAGGGGAAGCAGGGGTGGGGCATCGACGATAATCCAGTCGAACGTAATGGCAAGCTGCCGCATCAACTCCGAGAGCCTGCCCGACTGCATCAACTCGAGAGGATTCGTGGGGGGATCACCTGCAGGCATGAGCCAAAACTCCGGGCCCGTCAGATGGTATATGTTCGAGGCTGTGCCCGCGACACCACTCTGTAACCACTCCGCAAGGCCGGCCAGCTTTCCCAATCCGAATCTTTCCCCTAGAACTGGCCGCCGCATATCTCCTTCGAGCAGGAGCACCTTCTGGTTCCTTCGGGCCAGCACGCCAGCCAAATTGGCTGCCACCAGGCTTTTCCCTTCCTCCGGAATGGAGCTGGTGACCAGGACCTTTTTCAGCGGCCGGTTCTGCTGAAGCTGCCGCAGGCGAACCCCAAGGAAACGGAACTTCTCAGCCGCCAAACCGTCAGGCTCAGTGAAGTACACAAGCCGGCTTGATGGTGTAACACTGACTTCCAACGAGGGGAACTCAGCCGGGGCAGCATGTTCTCGATTCAGTTCCGTTTGCGATATGGTTTCCGTGACCGGGAACTGTGCCACTAGCTCCGGAAGCGGCGGGGATTGCTCGGCTACCGCCGGGTTGGTTGCGGCTTGCCGTGGCTGCGCCTCAAAGACTTCCGTGACCATCGATACCGTGTCGGGATATTCGACTCCCGACTGTTCGATTCCCAATCTCTGCAATGCGTCAAATATACGGCTCATGTTTTCCTGTTCTGACAAATTCTCCGAGTTGGGCTTTCTCGGCCTGCGCCCGGGACAAACGCTCATACAAGTCCAGCAAGAACTGAGCCACCTGCCGGATATCTGTTCGATGATCGGAACTCAGCGCCTCTTCGGATACGGAACGATGTACAACGTTGAGGCGGAGGTCTTGGGCAATCTCTTCGATGGCCTCCGGTGTGACCGCCTGGGCTTGTTTCGCGTAGGCGTGAATAAGGCCATTTTCGCAGAGGACGTTGATCAATCGCGGGAACCCTCGGGAATGGCGGTGGATTTCGAGAACCGTTTCCATTGGGAAAATGGCCTCCGGTCTCGCACTGCCCGCCATCTGTAGCCGCCGATAGATGTATTCCCCGGTCTCGTCCAGCTCCAGAGGGTCGAGGTGGGAACGCAGCGCAATTCGCTGTTTGAGTTGCCGCAGATCATCGCAGTCCAGCTTCTCGTCCAGTTCGGGCTGTCCGATCAGTAGAATCTGCAGCAATTTCCCCTGTGGTGACTCCAGATTGGTCAGCAGTCGAATCTCCTCCAGCACATCCGACGACAGATGGTGTGCTTCGTCCACTACCAAGACCGTGGTGAAATTCTTCTGGCTTCGGCTGATCACGAAGTCGGCCAGAGTTAACAAGAGCTCGCTCTTCGTCTTGCCTGCTGTGGATAGGCCAAAATCCGCAGCGACATACTGCAAGAACTCAGTCGGCGCCAGTCGTGAATTAAACACGTAGGCAAACGCCACGTTGGCGCGCCTCAGTATCTCGAGCAGGCAGCGCACTAAGAGGGTCTTTCCAGTACCGACCTCGCCGGTCAGGACTACGAAGCCTTTGCGTCGCCGAACCCCATAATAAAGAGAGGCTAGCGCCTCGTTATGCTTCTTGGTAGCAATCAAGAAGGAAGGATCAGGGGTGATCTCGAAGGGGTTCCGCGTCAGATTGTAGAAAGCTTTGTACATTGGATTAAGAAGCTAGCCGCGCAAATAGCTGACCGCTGATCCTGCCAGTATCGTAATCACCACGATGCTGGCCGTTGCCCATCCCAGCCAGATTTGCCTCTTGCGCTTCCGTTCGTCAGCAGAATTCATGATGGTTGGGATCTCGGCTAAGATCGTCGGCGGCAACATTTTCTTGAGCTGGTTTTCATCGTGGACGCGATCATCCATCATTTCAAACCCGCCCGCCACTGCAAGACCCAACGCCAATCCGATCGCCAATCCCATTCCACAGAATTTGAGCCGGTTGGGAAACTCCGGCTTCTGAGGAAAACTCGGCGGATCCTCGATGGTAAAGCGCTCACCTTGCTGCAGCAATTCCATGCTGGTCGCCATCGCCGATTCGTTTTTCTTCTTCAGCAGATCGTCGTAGTTGGCCTTGGATTGATCGTAACCGCGGGTAAGATCAGCCAACTGCTGCTCGCGAATAGGTTCCTGATTCAGCCGAGCTTGATACTCCTCCACCTTCGCTTTCAAGGAGGCGATTGACTGCTCTCGATTCGCGATCTCAACCTGGTTGGACCGCAACTGACTCTGGACCTGAGCCAGCATCGATGCCTTGGCAGGATCCGCGCTCGCCGAGGCGTTGGCAGAATCAGGGCTGTCGCTCGCGCCCCCCGGACTCTTGTGTTGCAGACTGGCTAGCTGGTCGCGCATCTTCTCGGTCTTCGCGATCTGTTCTTTCAGTTTGCGGACGTCAGGATGGCGCTCGGTGTAACGCGAGCTAAGGTCGGCCAGTTGCGCTTTCAGTTTGTCCAGTTCCTGGTCGAGAGCGGGCAGTCCGACGCTGGTTCCGTCGGGAGTCCTGGCTGGCCCCTGCATCGCTCGATACTGATCCGCCAAGGTTTCAAGGTACACATGCTGCTGCTTGGCGGCATTGAGGGCGTCCTGCTCGTTCTGTAGCTGGGATTGCAGGCCGCTCAGAATCGCGAGGTTGCTCGACAGTTGTCCAGGCATTTCTCCGACGTACTGAGCTTTGAACTGACGAATCTTCTCTTCCTGGTCGGCGAGGCTTTTGCGAGCCGTTTCCAGCTGTGTCTCAAGAAACTTGGTGGTGTCTTCGGACTGCTGTTGGCGCACTTCCAGATTCTCGTTGATGAAGAGATTTGTGAGCTCGCTGGTTACTTTTTGAGCGATCAGCGGATCGCGCGAGGAATAGGAGACGTTGAATGCGTTGATCTGGTCGCTGCGCGGGTCACGCACCACGTCGATGTTGATATCTCTGCGCATCAGTCCCACCTTTTCGTCGTCTGACCAGCGCGCGTGCGGGCTGGCATACAGGTTGAACTCATCGATAATGCGCAGAAGGCGCGTCCGGCTCAGAATCTGCTGCTGGATACTCTGCATCCTCGCCTGCAAGTCGTCGCTGACGTTAGGCTTGACGTAGGCCTCGGGCATGGCGGGCTGCTCTACCAGAATCGACGTGCTCGACTGGTAGCGGGGAGGAAGGATCCAACTCGCCGCCCATACCGCGACCCACCCGAGGAACAGTGGAATCAGGAAGTGCAGGTGGCGTCGGCGCACTATCCCCAGGTAATGCTGAATGTCGAAGCCTTCCGAACTTTTCTCTTCGAGATCGTCAACCATAAATTATCTTCCCAATGGTCTTGCGAACTGATAGGACAAAGAAACGAATTCCCGGTTGGTGTTGGGAGTCGAGGCGAGAATCGCTACACTGCTGTAGTCCTGGCGGAGCCGCGTATAACCAAGTTGCAGAGTCAAGTGCTGACCGAAATCTTGCTCCAATGATGCCGTGCCCGAAATCGAGTGCCCGTTCGCCACGCCTGTGAGAGAGCCGCCGGTGGTAGTGCTTGCGGTAGTGGTTGTGGAAGGTGCACCCAGGAGATCGTTTTGCGTGTACCCTCCCGCTACGAATCCGCTAAAGCTCTTGGTTATTCGCTGCCGCAGCGAAACATTCCCGCTGTCCATTCGAACCGCGCCCATCAACCCGCCACCGCCCGAAATAATATGCACGTAACTCAGAGCAAAGCTACTCAAACGCCCTTGCCAGCTCAAACTGGCGCCACCCGCAGGCGTCCACTCTCTCATACTCAGCAATGGGAGGGATTCGACCGTGTCCGAGTATTGCGGACCGCCAAACAGAGAAATGGAAAGCCTCTTGGTGGGATAGACCGTGTAGAACAGGAGCGCCGCATGAGTCTGAGTCTCGTTCTGCCCTGCTGTCGGATAGGAGAGCAGCCTTTGGTATTCGTAGGTCACCCCGACATAATGTATCTTCGAGATGCGCGCCGAGTAAAAGGCCAGTCCCGCTTGTGAACTTGCATCGGACAAGCCTGGAACCTGCGTAGGATTCGCATAGTGAAGATTGGAAAATGTCCCGCCCGCTCCGATCAGGCCGTTCAGGCTGAACTGGTAAGCGAGGCCCGCGTTCCCGAAATTGCTGAGCCGGTCGGCAAGCGGCGCAATCACTGAGAAATTCGCCCCCTGCGCCCCTCCGGATATGGTCCCGGTTGATGTCAGGTCCGGTTGGTTGAATACGTTGGAGCTCTTTTGGAAGCCATCACCGACGCTAAAGGTCACGTGCGGGCTCACACGATACTCAAATTCGATGGCCGCGTTTTGGTCAGCCTCGTTCCGGGCACTCGTCCGCTGATAGAACGTGAAACCCGGCGCATAGGTCAGCACTAGGTGTTCCCGCGGCGCGGTCGTATCCAGCGCCAGGACCGGCCCAACTGAATAGCTCACGTCACTCACGGGGTGCCCGTTTACAGGTCCCAGCGTGTTATCACTATAAGCACTCGTAAAGGTCACTCCACCTCGCAAATAGTTGGAACGCTCCTCTGCCGTGAATGCAACCGGGTAGGCTTGGCCACTCACGGGTGGGGGAGTCAGCATTCGTAGGTCGTCGTTGTCACTCGTGCTGTCAGCGTTGTTTACGGTAGCGGCCGGCTGGCCGGGCGTGTTGTCCACTTGAGACCAAAGTTGTGCACCGGCCAGCATGAGTAAAGTGACAAGAATGTGCCCAAAGCGCGTCATTTTCAGGGGACAACAATAGTGTCACGGGGTTGCAGCTTTACGTTCTGGTCGGGGTTCTTGCCTTTGACGACGTCTTTGTAGTTGAAAAGAAGCCGGGTCTGGCTCCCGTCAGGATTCTGCCGCAAAACGTAAATTGACTTTTGCTTGGCAAAATCGCGAAATCCCCCTGCGATGGCGATTGCGTCCAGCACCGTCGGCGAGTTTGTCAGGGGGTATGAGCCTGGCTTACTCACCTGCCCCAGAATATTGAACTTCTGGCTGTTGATCTGTTGAACGATCACAGTGACTTCGGGTTCGGCGATGTAGGCCTTCAACTTGGCGGCAATGTCTTGTTCCAGCTTGAGCGGTGTCCGTCCGGCCGCTTGTACCTCTCCCGCCAACGGCAGCGAGATCTTGCCGTCTGACCGCACTGGGATGGAGCGCGTGATGTCCGGTTCTTTCCACACATTAATGGCTAGCACATCGTCATTGCCGATCACAAAAGTGTCGTCATGCGGTCTAGGCACTGAGGAAACATCCTGGGTTCGACTGGGCGATGAGTTCGCGCTAGAGGTCGCTGTATTGCCCGCCTGCGCCCACAGACAACTCGACAAAAGGGCGCTGGTTGTCACCACAGTCAGCACGCTTCTCCAGAAGCTGTTAGCAGCTGTTGTCATGGTGGTTCCTAGAGGGCCTTTCGAGTGCGATTCTCTCGGCCCATGCTAGCGCGCTTTGCCGTTCCCCTTTTCCTCGCCTTCAATTTCAACCAGCCGGGTTCCTGACAGCAGGGCGCCCGCAGGCTCCGAAGCGCGCATGTGGTACTGTTCGATCTTGTACAGCAACGTACGATAGCTTACCTGGAGCAAGCGAGCTGCAGCCTTGCGATTCCATCCTGTTTTCTGCAGGGCGGTCTCAATCGCGTTTTTTTCCGCTTCGCACTTAACGCTGTCGACTAACGACTTCAGCGATGTAGAACCGGACTGCTCTGGCTGGGCACCACACGGGCCCAACCCGCTTGTTGTGCTGTTTCGGCCCGAGGCCTGCGGACCCTCAACGCTGTCGGCCCCGTTCAACGCGACACCGAGCGTGACCCCGCTGTCCCCAGCCAGCAGATAGCGTTTGACGAAGGCTTCCAGTTCTTTCACATTATCCGGCCAGGCATAATTCCGGCAGGCTGCCAGCACGGCAGGTGAGTACTCGCGGGGCGGAAGACCATAGTGCCGCGAGAGTTTGTGCATCAAGTGTTGCAAGAGAATTGTCATTTCTTCCTTGCGTTGGCGCAAGGGAGCAACTTGCACCGTGAAAGCACTCAGACGATAGTACAAGTCTTCTCGCAGCTTCTTCTCCGCGAGCGCATGCGCAATGTTGAGGCTGGTAGCAGCAAGGATGTGCACATCCACGGCGACGATCCGGCCGCTGCCCGGCTTGGCAAAAACCCCGTCCTGCAGAACCTGCATCAACTTCGCTTGCAGACTAAGCGGCATCTCGGTAATCTCATCCAGTAAGATTGTGCCTCTTTCAGCCTGCTCCAGCTTTCCCAGCGTCTGAATGGTGCCTTCCGAAGATTTCCGCTCCGTACCAAACAGTTCTTTTTCCAGGAGCTCGCCCGGAACGTCGGCACAGTTCACCTTAAGAAACTTGAAGCCGGAGCGGACCGAGAGCTTGTGAATCAGTCTGGCCACCGTGTCTTTTCCGGTGCCACTCTCTCCCAAGATTAGAACCGGAACGTCTGCCTCCGCCAGTAATTCCGCTTGGGCTCGCAGCTTCTGCGTGATCGGGCCCGCGCTGACGAAAAACGCATCCGGCCCCAGTTGTTCGATCTCGTCAACAATAACGCCATCCGACCTCACTTCTGCCGGGAGGAAGAGATGCCGGCGAATCGCGGATTCCAGTTCTGCCTCATCGAAGGGCCGGACCAGAACCTCGCGAGCGCCAAGCCGGAGTGCTTCTTTGTTCCTGTCCGCATCCTCGCGAGAGCAAGTCACGATCACGGAAAGATCCGGACGAAGCCTCCGGAGCCAGCGCAAGATGTGCAGGCTGTCGCCGTCACCTCGCGGTACGTCCAGCATAAGGAGGTGCGGCGCAATGCCCGACTGCACACGCTCGATGGCTTCCCACGCACTCGCCACCGTCTCGATCTGCCATGAGTTCGATTCCGGGATCGACCAGAGCGGACGCAAAACCGCAGACTCGCGGCTCACGACGAGCAAACGTAAGGTTTCAGTTGTGCTTTCTGCCATAGGGCAGGGGCTCCTAACCGATAGCAACCAAAATGAATGGGAGATTACTTCAGGCGGCTTCGACTTCGTACCCTTCTACCCGAACTGCCAGCGATCTTTGGATCGCATCGACGGAAATCACGAAAGTATGATTCCCATTGCGGGAGACCAGGATTCCTGCCAGGCCATCCAGGGCTCCGCCGCGGATTCGTACGCGCTGTCCGATTCTGAGGAAGGGATAAGGGAAACACGACACGCTTGCTTCAATTACGGCGCGCACTGCGTCGATTTGTTCTTCGGGAATGGGAGTGCCTTCACCGTGGCTGCCCACTAAACCCAGCACTCCGCCGACTCGGAGCACTCGCAGACGATCGCCTGCATTTGGCACAAACTTGGCAAACAAATAGCAGCTGAACAGCGGGAGCTGCACTGATTTTTTGCGGTCGCTCCAACTGTGTATCTCGGTGACGGTGGGCAGAAACGTCTCCACGCCACGCTCGATAAGGCAATGAGCAATGGTCTTCTCGTGGCGGGGACGAGTGTGCAGGGCATACCACTTCAGAGCTTCGGTCGTCAATATGCCAGCTACTGAGGTGTTCGAGGCCATAGCTTCGCCCTCTGAGTCACATCTCCGGTGTGCCCCCAAAGCAACAAATGCTTGATTGGTCCCCACGACCCGAACTCGGGTCGAAACGTGAAAACAAACAGATGTAAAAAAGGGGGAAACGGCGACCTGGCCGAGATGCCTTACGACGAACCCGAAATCTTTGTGGGCTCACTCACCAACGAGAAGCCAACTTTCCCGAGGCGGATTTCCCTACTATTATGATAGACATTATACTATATTTGCCGCATCTGTCAACCCGTGCGACAGTGGCACTGCGGCTGCCAAACTACTTCTGTCCCTAAGGTTGTATCCAGATCCGACTCGGGCTGGTCGAACCGTGGGGAGGAGTTTGTGACCGCTAGAACACCGTCACAAGATGCATACAAGTTACAGCCCGTTGCAGGGAACTGCAAGAGGTGCATGCTCTCAATGAGGAATGTCTCTATCCTCTTGGGTCATATGGCTGCAATTGTAAGACATGAATCCCAGAGATTTGATTCTCTATGCCAGTGACCACCAGGACGACTGATCTAGGGTTGATTGAATCAAGCAATATGCTGTAAGCATATGATATCATTGACACTACATTAAGAACTCACAGCTTGATATTTCCACACAGGTGGGTGGCCCAAGAGTTGCGTAGTGCCCAGTCTTGCAAGCGATGACACGAGCTTGCGGCCTCCTCAGCACTAGCCAGTGTAAAGGGCTTGCACAGGACCAGGTCCGACGGTATCATGACGTTGCGCCCGCTCTGCCATTGTTGTATTCCCTCTGGTTTGAGATTTTCGTTCCAATTTCACAGACAGGCGGCCACGAAGGCTCTTCGCCCTTCGAAAAATATGATCCGCGTCTTAGTTGCTGACAATTCCCGCATCCACACTCATCTCCTCGCGGACATGTTGCAGCGGGACCCGGTTTTGGAGGTTGTACGTTTCGAATCGGATTCATCCGGCCTAGTCGCAGCCTTAAAGACCCAGCGAATTGACGTTCTGGTCATCAACTCGATTCTGGAAGAGCACCCTGGGCGCGGGTTCGATGTCTTGGAGGAGGTGCGCACACAACGTCTCGATGCGAGGGCTGTGATGCTCTTAGATTCGTCGAAGGACGATGCGGTCTTGCGCGCGTTTCGCGCGGGGGCAACGGGAATATTTAGCAAAGACCAGCCCGTGGAGCTGTTGAGCAAATGTGTTCGATGCGTCTACCAGGGCCAGATCTGGGCCGACAACCAGCAGCTGGGAATCGCCTTGGGCGCGCTCGCGAGCACGCCGACGCTGCGCGCCGTAAATGTCAACGGCATGAACCTGCTGACCGAGCGCGAGATGCAGGTGGTTCGCTGCCTGGCGGAGGGTTTGACGAACCGAGACATTGCCGAGCGCCTAAATTTGAGCCGACACACGATCAAGAACTACATGTTTCGAATTTTCGACAAGCTGGGAGTTTCCAGCCGTGTCGAATTGCTTTCCTTGACGCTTAGCCAGGCCAGCACGGAGCCAAGCTCGTTGCCTGCGCGTATCCAAGGCGGGGGAAAAGGAAACGGCTATTCTCGCGATGAATCTGTACTACTCCGAAAAGCAGCCGAGGCTGGTTTGCCGGCAGCGCAGCTCGCACTGGCGCAGTGGCACCTGACCCGAAGGAGCAATCCTGAAGATCTGGTCCAGGCCTATATGTGGTTCCTGATCGCTCTGGAACGTGCGTCACAGGCCCGATCGTTTATCGCTAGAATGCTAACCGCCAAACAGATCGACGAAGCCCAGCAAGCAGCTGCCGTTCGGCTGGGCCGCATGAAGCAGACGTCAGCTTCCACTCTGGAGCCAGCACAGGAAAGTCCAAACCCATAAGGCGCTAATCAGCTTTCGGGACCCGAGGTCGCACTCTTTCCCTGGTCCTAGTGGCAGATGGGGGCATGTACCCCGGATATCTACCGCCGTTCTGCCACCAGTGCCAGACTACCGTGAATGTGCCGTACCCCGGTCCAGGGAGGTCTTGGAGCGTAGGGTCGCGGCTCAGTGGCTGAACATGTTGAGAACAGGGCCGAGAGGAATCTGCTCAAGACATTTCGCGAAAGCAGCGGGCCTGTCGCTTCTTCTCGCGGCCCTGGCCTTCCTGTCCGGTTGTCAGGGATTAAGTACCGGGTCTTCCATCCAATCCGGCGCGCTTTCCATGGCCAGCGTAAGTCTGAATTTTGGCAGCGTCGCAGAAGGCAGCAGCAAGACTCTGACGACCACGGTGGCAAACTCCGGTCCCGGATCAGTTACGATTAATAGCGTCTCTTTCTCCGGCCAGTGTTTCTCTCTGAATTCCCCGAGCCTCCCACTGACCCTCGCTGCCGGCCAAAGCACTCCAGTCAGCATTACGTTCGCACCCAATGGTACGGGAGCCTTCAGCACCACTGCCACGGTTACAAGCAATGCTTCCGATACCGTGACGATTAGCCTTACTGGAAGCGGCACTGAGGGACAGCTAACGGCCAGTCAGACCAGTCTGAGCTTCGACGTCTCCGTCGGCAACTCCCAGTCTTTGTCTGATACCCTCACCAACTCCGGCGGCTCTGCCCTCACCATCTCCCAGATCACCCTGACCGGCTCCGCCTTCAGCCTCAGCGGCATCGCCACTCC
>Ga0187781_10000044_pt1 | contig 78355 bp, 68 predicted proteins | sample 0715_SJ02_MP02_2_FD_132447 | JGI IMG/M metagenome (GOLD analysis project Ga0187781, IMG submission 132447) | Tropical peat soil microbial communities from peatlands in Department of Meta, Colombia - 0715_SJ02_MP02_20_MG | ecosystem: Environmental > Terrestrial > Soil > Wetlands > Peat | place...
GCCCTCCTGGGATTGCAATCTGCCACTGAGTTCGATTTGAGACAGCTTGCCGGTTGCAGTGCCGGTGAACGAAGCGTGACCGCGTAGCGAAAAGGGGAACCTTCCCTGATATCCCAGCGCCTCTAAGATTTGTTCCCATTCTTCAAAATTTGCCGTAGCGACGGTGAAATTGAGAGCGGCACGCTTTGACAGTTTCCCCGAAGCGCGAACCAGGCTGGCCCGCGTGCTGGCGTTAAATTCTGCAACCTCCAACTCCTCTGGGGCGCTTCGGTAGGTGGCTTGCATATGCGCGTTCACGGGCAATTGTTCTGGCCGGACCACATTGGGAGCTGCCACGTCCAATGTAATTTCGGTTTGGCGGTTCGCAGGGGACACCTTCCATGCCGTTTCGAGAGAGCCGTTGACCGTGCCCGCGAGATTCAAGCGATGCAAGGGCCGCGCGCGGGACGACAATGCCGCAGCAACCTCCTGCGCCGAGAGGTAGCTCAGCCGCAGACGGACACTTCCGCGTTGTTCGCCGTTGGCGCTGGGGGTGGTTGTCGCGTTTCGCCAGTTGAGCACCTGCGCGTCGCCGACCACTTCCCCGCCCAGCAACTTGGCTTTGAGCTCAGCCAGCGCGAGGCGCTGCGGGTTAGCGTTGAACTGAGCACTGAAACTTGCCGCCTGCAGGCGGAAGGATTGCTCACGCCAATCGACATCTTTAGCTTGCAAGCTTCCAGATGTCGAAAAAGCCAGATTTGACCAGGAACCGCGGCCGACGACCCGCAGAGAGCCATTCCGCATCTCCGGGCGTCGCGCAATGGCGCCGGTTTCTGCCAGGTCGAGCGTCAGATCGTACTCACCCACCACGCTTGGTTGGCGGAAATCCACCATGCGACCACTCGCCGTGAGATAAGAGTGGCCAGAGCTGGCTTCGAGCGAATTCAGCACCAAGCTGTCACTACTCAGTTCGAATCGCGCTTCCCCGCTCCAAGTGGCAGGACGATAGCTATCAAAACTGGTGTCGGCTTTCCCGACCCGCAAATCGCCTTCGTATCGGAGATGCAAGAAGGAGTAGTCGAGGGTGGCGGAAGTATCATGGGCAGCAAAATCGATGGGAATTCTCTGCTCATTCCACAACAACTCACCTTGGCGAACCTCGAGCCGGCTGATAGAAACCGAAAACAGGCGTTCCAGCTGAATTTTCGTATTCGGTCCGGCCAGGACCGGGGTGGGCTCATTCGTGGTGCCGTCAGGATAGGTAATGATGTGGATGATGGGGCGGTCCAGCAAGAGAGAGTGAAATCCGAATTCTGCGCCCAGGACAGAGATCAGTTTCACGTGCGCCAGCAGGCGATCCACGTGGGCGTAGGGGACCTCGCCTGCCGCTTCACGACCATGGATGGTGAGATTGCGGACGTCGACTTCAAACCGAAAGGGGATGGTATGGAGGCCTCCCAACTCGACGCGTCCGCCTGTGACCCGTTCCAATTTGGCCACAAGGCGGCGGCGAACCATCGCTTGAAACGAGTCTGTAGTGGCATACCATGCGAGGCAAGCAAGGAAAATCAATCCCACCGAGAGGGCGATGAGCAAGCATTTCCAGAGCCACCGCCGACGTGGCTTGATGGATTCGCTGGTGGAATCCTTCATTGCAGCTCGCCCGAATCGCGCGAAGACACCTCAGTCTGGATTTCGCTTCCCGAGCGCAGATTCTGCAACCATGCTACGAGCAACTGGTTGACCTTTCGCTGGGTCAACAGTTCCCTGATTTGCGGACTGACGTCAGCCAGAGGAACTTCCTTGGCTCCAGATTGGCGTAGTTGCGGCAAGAGTTCCTGGTTGTAATAGCTCTCAATACTCTGCACATCGATATCGATACCGGGCCGCAAGCGCACATCCACTAATCGACCGAGGTCTAATTGCAACCTGATACGCTGTCTGAGCTCCTGCTCGGTCAGTCCATAGCGCGCCAGCAGATTGTTCCAGCCCGGCTCATCCTGCGCCTCAGGATACTGTTTGCGAATATCCTGCATCCGCTGCGCCACATCCTCATTAGTGGCGCTCTTGACTTCCAGCGAACCCATTTGCTCCACGAGCAGCTGTTGGTCAATTAAGTGATCCAGGGCGGCTTTGCGGTCCTCAAGGGAAATCTGTTCAACCGGGCGGCCATCAACCAGCGCGGCGTAGCCAACGGCGCAGTCCCAGTCGCTCTGCAGAATGATGCGCCCGTCCACGGTGGCCACGATACGGTCCAACAAATCGGCCGCATGCGAAGGCACAGCTCCAAGCAACGTGAGGGCGCAAACCAGAATGGGTAACTTATGGTTCATCAAAAACTCTGTCCGATACTGAAATACACATTAAAATGCGGCGCGTGCTGTGGCACAAAATACGGCAACGTTGCCACACCGTTAGTCGTGGTATTGCTCACGCAATAGCTCGACTGGGCCTGGCCGCTAAAGCTAGGCGTCGCTTGACAACTTGGAAATGCCGGCGGGTTTAGATTGTACCCGAAATCGAAGCGCACGGGGCCAACGGGAGTTCTATACCGGACTCCTAAACCGACAGCGTGGGAGATATAACTAAAGTCACATTGCTTTGCGGCAGGACTGTTCTGCACGCAAACGCCAGGGTCCTTCTGGCGCCAGCGCAGCAGGTTATTCAGCATAGTGCGGCTGTCGGTAAACACGTTGCCGGCGTCCCAAAAAAGCGCAATGCTCAAATTGTCCTGTACATAAGGCATGGTGAAGGGAGGGAGCCGCAGCTCCAGATTGTTGGTAAACAGTCCGCTCCCACCCAGCGGAAATCCGGTCACGGGATCACGTGGCCCTGCCTGATTTAACCCGAAACCGCGAAGCGAGTTTCCGCCGCCGGAGAGAAAACGTTCGGCCAGCGGAATAACCACCAGGTCCGCACAAGTCGTTTCCGTAAGACTGGGGCAGTTCTGTCCCGGCGGCAGAATGCTGGTATTGCCGAAAGCGTTCTCCACGCCAACCGTAGTCTGGCGGGCAAAGACGAATTTCCTGTCCTGCGGCCGGTTCTTGCCGAACGCGTGGTAGGTCGCGTTTTGGATCAGCACCCGGCTGAAGTCGGTTTGTGAGCCGAAACGGCCGTCTGCCACGCCCGCGTTGCCGGCTATGTACATCCCTTTGGTCGGATTCAAGTCATTGTCGCGGGTATTGCGAATGTAGCTGAGCCCGGGCTCTCCTACTCGCACTGGCAATGAGAGCAAAGGAATTTGGACCGGACTGATTTGAATATCGCTGGCCTTCACCTGACGATAAGTGAAGCTGTAAACCATGCTGCTGGTTTTGTTGATGATTTGTTCGGCCTGAATCGAACCTTCAGCACGCCGCGATGTAAAAGTAGTTACATCGATGGTGTTGTCATAGAAGGAAAGCAAAGAAAGCTTCCAGTTGGGGCTGCCGAGCCAGCGCGGAGCAACATAGTTGACCAAGGCACGCTGTTCCAGGCTGCCTATGTCGCCCTTGAAAGTGATGGTGTGGTCGCGGCCACGGAAGTTAAGACGCGTGATGCCCAAGGAGGCGCGCGGACTGACCCCGGTTTCACCTAGCGCCTGGTTGGTTCCAATGGCATTTGGTTGTCCAGTCTGAAACTCCAATCCAAAACCGTACAAGAAGGTGTAGCGCCTGGCTTCCTGAAGATCTACCAGGACATTTTTCTGGGATTCGTTTCCATTCGGATTCTGCACGGCGGTATCCACCTGGCTGAAAATGCCCAGATCATAAAGCCGCTTTTGAGTTTGCAACATGTCGATCTGGCTGAGCGGGTCGCCTGGGGCAATCTGCAGTTCACGATTTACGACGTAGGGGCGGGTGTGTTGGAGCCCAGAAACATAGACGTGATCCACGAAGACGCGTTCGCCTTCACCAATGGTGAAGGTGACGTCCATCCGATTCGGTTGACTGGGCATTGGCGTAGCCGTGGCCTCGAAAGTCGCCCGCGGAAAGCCGTGATTGTAGTAATAGTTCAGAAGATTGTCGCGATCCTGAGCGATGCGGAACTCGGAAAACGGCTGGCCTTCGGCGGTGTTAATTTCTCCCTCAAGCTCCCTGAGAGTGAAAGTCTTAATCCCAACAAGCTGGAACGCGCCCACCAAGATTTGCTCGCCCTCGTTTACGGTCAGCTTGATGGCTACATCGTTTTCGTGTCCCTCGTAGTCGTCGATCACTTCAGGGATGATCTGCACTTTTTGAAATCCGTTAGCGACATAGGTATTTGTCAAACCGCGAACGTCGGCGGCGAGCAAGCGCTGCGTATAGCGGCCGTAAGCAAACAACCTGCCAGCGGGCTGTACTTGCATGCGCTCCCGCAGCTCTTCGGTTGTGAAGAAGCGGTTGCCGGTGATTTCGACCTTTACCAAGTTATGCCGCGCACCTGCATTTACCAGGTAAATGATCTGCAGCTCCCCTTCGCTTGTGCTGGGAGCGCTTTTCAGTTCCACCTTGGCATCGAAATAACCTCGGCCTTGCAAATAATTGAGCAAATTGTTGCGTCCCTCGTTCAGCAAATCGGCATCCACTGCGTTCTCCTCAAAGACCGGGACATTTTGGCGCATTACGCGACGGGAAATCTTGAATCCCTCGGCAAGGATCGCCACCTTCGGGCCGGGATTGATTTCCAGCCTGTAATTGACGGTGTTGCTATCCGGTTGAAAGGTTTTCTCCGCCATCCGCACCTGCGCGAGCAGCCGGTCCTGTTTCTGATACTGTTTGCGCAAGCGCTCCAATGCATTGCTGGCGCTTTGAATTGTGACCAAGTTCCCGGGCTTCAGCTTTGCGACTCGCTGAATCTGCTCGTTCGAGCACGCGGCCTCGCACTTCACATTCACCGCTCCAACCCGCGCCTGCCGTCCAGCCTCGATGTGGAAGAGAATCGCCATCTGGTGGGTTTGGCTATTGGGTTTCTGCTCGGCGCGCACAGCGGAGCGGTAATATCCGTTCGCTTCCATGAATTGCTGAATGCTCGCAATGGCGCGGTTCAAGCGGTCGGCGGTGAAAGTTTCGCCGAGGACCAATTTCGAGGCATTCACGATCTGGCCAGGGGTGGGCCTGTGGGGAGCGCCTTGTACTCGAACCTCGCCTATGAAGTAGTTGGCAGATGTGAAAATCCTAAGGCTGACTTTGTCGTCTGTGGTTGGCTCGGCTTCTACGCGAATGTCGGAAAACCGTCCGGTGCGGTACAACTGATGAATGCTGGTTCGGATGAGATCCCGGTCCATAGGCGCGCCTTCCTTCTGCGCGATCAATTGCCGCAACTGCTGCTGATCGGCTTCACCCGGGATATCGGGCCAAAGTATCTGCTCGACTATCAAACCCTGGTATTTTGCAGCCGCATCTCGCGAAAAGTCTTGCGGCTGCTGCGCAGAAGCTCCACTCTGATTGTTCTGCCCGGCGAAAGCGGCCGATCCTGCAGCGCAGATTACTGCCAGCGCCAGCACCGCCCAGCTTGTGGCCAGAGCTCCCCTTAAGTGCAAACCAACTCCCTATTCGAGCTTAGCTTTCTAGTTTCGATGAGACCGTATGAACCCATGTTGTACGCCATGCCATTGCCGCTAAAGACGGCTGATTTCTCAAGGAACCGCCGGGTTCATAACCCGCACCTATAATAAATGTGTCCTAGCTTTAGGAACGGTGACCTCCTTGGAACTGGATGAGAGGTATTCGCGGCAAATCCTGTTTCGCGGAATCGGGTTCGCGGGGCAGGAGAAACTGGGGTCCGCGAGAATTGCGATTGTCGGCTGTGGCGCTACAGGCTCGGCGCTGGCCTCGCTGCTGGCCCGTTCCGGAGTAGGCACGATCCGCATCATCGATCGCGACTACGTCGAGGCCAGCAATCTGCAGCGCCAATCATTGTTTGACGAAGCCGACGCCCGGGACTCAGTGCCTAAGGCCGTTGCCGCTGCTCGCAAAATTGCGGCTTTCAATTCGCAGATCGTGATCGAACCGCAGGTGGCCGATCTGACGCCGGCGAACATTGACACCATGTTGGCGAACGTAGCCATAGTTCTCGATGGAACTGACAATTTCGAAACTCGCTACCTGGTCAACGATTTTGCCGTGAAGAACGACCTGGCTTGGATCTATACGGCAGCGGTCGGCAGCTATGGCGTTACCATGGACGTTCTACCGGGAAAAACAGCGTGTTTGGCGTGCATCTTCCCCGATCCGCCGCAGGGAGTATTCGAAACCTGCGACACGGCTGGAATCCTGAATTCGGCGGTGAATCTGGCGGCTTCGATCGCCGCAACCGAGGCGGTCAAGTTCCTGGTCGGGGCGGAAGCTCAACTGCACCGCACACTGCTTTCCTTCGATTTATGGAGCAACCAACACGTGGAAATTGCGGCCGGGAAGCCGCGCCCTGGCTGCCGCGCCTGCGATCATCGCGAGTTCCCTCACTTGGCGGGCGAAGGACGGCCCCACATTACCTTATGCGGTCGCAATTCGGTGCAAATTCATGAACGGCATCGTCCCATCGACCTGGCACAGATGAGCGAGCGTTTGAGATCGCATGGCACGGTGAAGCACACCGATTTCGTCTTGAAGTTCTGGCACGACCCGTATGAAATGACGTTGTTTCCCGACGGCCGAGCTATCATTAAAGGCACCACCGACACCGCCGTGGCGCGTAGCCTGTACGCCCGCTACATCGGAAACTGACAAAAATCCGCGCCCACTCGGGGATTTCCGGTGTATGATCTTGCCCGACTGGATTCCGATGCTGTTCAATGGGAAAACTTTTGCACATTCAAGTATTGGTTGAAGAAAAAAGCATCCTGAATGACCGCCTGCGGAATCTGACTACCTGAGGGTTTGTGGAGGAGATTATGAGGTTAGTTTCACTGGGTTGCGTGCTTTTACTGCTTTGCGGATTCGCCGTTGGGCAAGCAACGATTATGGGAGGGTATGCCAGCAACTGGGCGCCATCATATGGTTACGTCGGCCCATATGTGCCGCTGATCACAACTCCTGAAGTAAGTCTGTCAACCGTCTCACCATGGGCGGCGGGCGCCAGCAACACCGCTTTTGGTCTGGTGGCGGGGGCGACTAACTCAACTTTGTCGAGCGAATTTGTCGGAGAACCGCCTAGCTCGGTGTACAGCCAGCCGGTCTGGTACGGGCAAACCGAGGCTGAATTGGCGCCTCCGATTGGTTACGGACCGAGTCTCGCGCCGCCCCCGATGCACCACAGGGAAGCGCAGAAGGAGCAGGCGTTCGACTTTATTTCCAGACCACGCGAGAGCCGTGAAAGCGTGGTTGCGCTCATGGTTGAGCACGGGATGGCAAAGCATGCAGTGCGAACCATTACCAATCAGGATGTCGAAAAGGTGAATCAGACCAACGGCACGGTGAAGTACGACGGTAAAACCGAGCACATCTAAGATTGGTCAGGCGTATCCGCGGAATGCGTAGATGCATCGTCGGCAGGCTTTCGCCAAGCGAAAGCCTGCACTTTTTCACCGCAGCACGGGCAATTCGATGTTCTGGCCACCCCGCCTGTACTCCAGGACACTACCGCGATGAGACATGGGATATTTCTTTCCTACTCTGAAGATCTCGCAACGCCCGTCGCAGCTCACAACAAGGCTTTCTTGCACCCGTGACAGAGTCATGGTCTTCGCGTTGGAATCGACCTGGGTCACCGTGAAATGGGGTTGCAGCGCGAGTAAGAATTGGTCCTGTCCGCCGTTCCGCCACCAATGAACAACTTCAAGGACGAGCGCCACGACTACCAGGGAAAGAACGAGCGCCCTTGGCGAGCGGCGTTTGCGCGGAGGGGCGGGCTGCATCGCGGTGCCTACGCTACTCACGGATCAGTACCTCCCTCCTGTGTTCAATTCGTAGAGTCCCGTCACGGCTTCAGGTCCAGCACGGCTTTGCCGGTTTCGAAATCAGCCGGAACCGAAACGTGATCATGCACGATGAGCCACTGGCCGTCGATTTTGCGCAAGCCGCTCGTGGCACGCACCCACAAGTCAGATTTCTGGCCGCCTTTCAGGGTGCCACTCAGCCTTTCGAGCGCGTGAATGAAGGCTACATCACTGCCTGCTATGATGCGCATGTCGCGATATTCGACCTCGATCGGGCCGTCGTATTGGGCGAGGAATTCCTGATAGTCTTTTCGATAGGCTTCCTTGCCGACATATTGCAGTGGCGGCACGATATCGTACCCCACCACCGCGTCGCCAGGTGCATAGAGCGCCATGATGGCGTCCGGATCATGGGCGCGGAAGGCTTTAGCCCAGCGATCATAGACGTCGCGAATGGCAGCTTCGCTGTTGTTTGCGGCATTCTTTGCGGTCGCATTCTTGGACGGCTGCGGTGCCTGCGCCCGTGCGGCAACGGCCAGCGACAAGAGCAGCAGCGTTACTAGCCATCGAAGGCGTTCGCAGCTCATGGCGTTCCTCCTCTGCGTAATTTGTGCGAGTGTTCGAGGAACTCTACCAGAAACGCAATGGTAATGACCACCTCCCGGGAGGTACCAGCCAGCCCGACATTCCTCTAAAGATCATCCCTACATATTGTTCAGCGGCGCTGAGCTAATTCCTCTAAAGCTGCAAAGAATCCCGGATACGAAATCACCGCCGCGCTCGCGTTGCGGATTCTCGTTTCGCCTTGGGCACGCAACGCAGCCACGGCAAACGCCATGGCGACCCGATGATCCCCGAACGAGTCTATTTCGGCGCCGTGCAATTGTTGCAGGCCGGGGATTTTCAAACCATCTTCGTGCTCCTCAACCTGTGCACCCATGGCGCGAAGATTGACAGCGACCGCTGCGATTCGATCCGACTCCTTGACGCGCAGCTCCCGCGCATCGCGAATCTCTATGCCGTTCGCCGTGTAAGGCCCAATCGCCGCCAGCACAGGAATCTCGTCAATCAGCATCTCGGTTTGGGGACTGCGAATTGTAGCGCCTCGCAACTCAGCCCCTGCCACTTGCACCGTGCCAATCAGTTCTCCATATTTTTCTTCCAAATGCGTGACCGAAATGCGACCCCCCATGGCGATCAACAGGTCCAGCAAATAACTGCGGGTGGGATTGAGCCCGAGACCTTGCAGAATCAATTGCGATCCCGGAAACAGCGCTGCCGCGCAAAGAAAGAATGCGGCGCTGGATATATCGCCGGGGATGGCGGCTTCGATACCATGAAGCTGCTGCCCGCCGACAATGCGGGCTTGCCTGCTGTCGTGTTGGACTTCGGCTCCGAAGGCGCGCAGCGCCAGTTCGCCGTGATCGCGAGTGCGGACCGGCTCCTCGACGCGAGTGTCACCCTTGGCAAACAAACCGGCAAACAGCAGCGCCGATTTTACCTGCGCACTGGCAACCGGCATCTTGTAATCAATTGCCTTGAGATTTCCGCCGGAAATTCGCAGTGGAGGACGGTCGCCATCCCCAGCATAGATTCTTGCACCCATTAACTGTAGGGGGGTAATGATTCGTGCCATAGGGCGACGAGACAGCGATTCATCCCCGATCAGCTGGCTCGAGAATTCCTGCCCCGCAAGAATTCCGCTCAGCATACGCATGGTAGAGCCCGAGTTTCCGCAATCGAGAGGGGTCGATGGCGTTTGCAACCTGGGCCCACGACCGTCAATGACGACGAAATCGCCCGTGCGCTCCCATTTCACTCCGAGCGCTCGCAGGCATTTCAGCGTGCTGGCGCAATCGGCTCCGGTCGAAAAGTTTTCCAGCCGGGTGGTCCCTTCGGCGATGGCGGCCAGCATCGCGTAACGATGCGAGATGGATTTATCGCCGGGCAGCGACAGACTTCCACAAATATTCTGCGCCGGACGAATTATGAAGGCAGGATCACGGAACATCAGCCATAACTATAGCGGATGATCAGGAGCGCATGGCGAATTACACCAGCGCCTTTGCTTCTGCGATGGCCTCTTTCAGAACGTCGGCTGGAACTTCTTTTATGCTGAGGCTGAATTCAAACATTGGGGTTTCGCTGCCTCGCCCCCAGCGCCCGACCTCCCAGTGCGCGCGCACTAACTTCATATTGGGCTGAGCCGACAAGTCCAGCAACAGAGGATGCTGTCCGCGATAAAACTTCTGGGGAAAGGTTGTCAGCGCTTTGGGATTCCAGGTTATGCCATCAGCCGAGCCCTGAATGCTTACGTCCAGCGATTCCTGCTCGACGATATCGGTGATGTGGAGAGTCAGCAGGAACACGCGGTTGCCGGCGCTGCTTACGTCGGCGGCCGCGCCGTCGCCCTTGGCGTTGACCACAGTTTTTTCTGGAACCAGAAAGGTATCAACCATGACCAAAGCATTGTAACGCAGCCGCGGGGGCCGGCAGTCAGCAGTGAGTATTTAGAAATTGCTGCGCTTGTTATCCAAACAAGCGCATAAAGCCGGCGGGGGGCAGATCGGGCAGCAGGAATCTGGTATTCAGGCCGGAGGCCCGGGCCGCAGCTTCGGCAGCCAGATATCCGCTCCGCACTGCGCCTTCCATGGTTGCGGGCCATCCGGTTGCAGTCCAATCTCCGGCCAAGAAGACACGAGGCCAGAGCGTTGAAGAGCTGGGCCGACAGGCATCGACACCAGGGCGGGGGGAAAATGTCGCGTTCACTTCTTTGATAACCGTGGATTTCAGCAGTATCGCATCGTGTGCTTGCGGAAAAAATTCGCGCAGTTCCTTCAACGCCAAATCGGTGATCTCCGATTTTGATTTCTCAACCAAAGTCTTGGATGAGCTGACCACCAACTCGAGGTAGCTGCCCTCAGGGGCTAACGCCCTGTCTGGAGTGGTCACAGCTGCGGCACGGCCGAAGCCGCGCCCTTCCACAACCCCATCCGGTGCTTTGCTATTTCGTTCAAGCCTAGGGCCGGCGAGTACATTGCAGCTTTCTTCAGAGCTAATGCCAGCGTCTGGCTGGCCTTGCGGTGTGCGTTTTTCCAGCAGCTTCGATTTGTGGAACATCCATTGAATGGTGCGATCGAGAAGGACGGCGTGATCGAGGTCCGTGATTTGGCGATCGAACCACAAGTGAATGCCGGTGATAGGAGAAGTCCCGAACTGCATCAGCTTTTGGCGGAGCGGATCAGCCTCAATCACCTGAGGCAGCATGCGAAGCAGGACATCGAAGGGTACGGCTAGCACGATGAAATCGAAGCTCAGCTCTTTTCCGCCGACGTACAGCCGCACAAGATCGAAATCTGCCCGGAAGCAATCGATACCACTGCGGAGCCGAGTTCCGCCGCCCAGCGCCAGAATATATTCACCGGCCGCGCTATACAGTTCGCTGAGTGGGACGCTCGGTACTCCCATGCGCCCGGCGCCGGCAGATTTTAAGAAGGATTCCCGCACGACTTGGGCCGCATACGGAACCGACATGCGATCGAGATCCTCGTTCAAGGCGCTTACCAGGATGGTTTTCCAGAATCGGTCGATGGCTTGCTGCGTTTGATGGTGAAGGTGCAACCATGCGAGGAAGGATTCTCCATGATCCGAAGGAGTGGCAGAAGCGAGCGCGGCCATCGCCCTGGAGATTGCCAGTTTGTCCCGGAGGTTCAAGCATGAGGCGCGCAGAAATGAAGGCGCGGTATGAAAGGGAGCCGGCAGAGCGGATGCGGAAATAGTGGAGGCGCGCCCGCCGGGCTCAAGAAAAGTGAGCCGATCATACCAGCGAATCTTGTTCTCAACTCCAAGCCGCTGGTAGAACTGCACGAGATTGGTGCAGCAGCCGAGCAAGACATGCTGGCAATTGTCGACGATTTCGCCGGTTCCGGGATGCTCGTAGGAGGAAGCACGGCCGCCGAGATAGGGACGGCGCTCGAACAAGGTTACGTGGAATCCGATGTCGGCTAAGGCGCAGCCTGCAGCCAGGCCGGCCAGCCCACCTCCGACTACCGCAACTCGAGGAGATTTTGTAGTGTGCGCGCTCATCACAGGAGCCGCTGCACAAAGCCCTTCGCTAAGACGGCCAGCTTTTCGCGGGAGCTGAGAGTCACTTTTTGGGTGAAGACGTCATATTGTCGGGATGCAATTTTCTCGAGCAGTCGCCGATAAATGGTGACCAGCACCCATAGACCTGGCTGGCTGTCTTCGTCGACGAGAGGAATCAATTCGTCGGCAGCTTTATAGAACTCGCGCGCGCGGCCGGCCTCCATTTCGAGCAAAGGACGGATGCGGACCGGGTTGGCTCTAGATCCAAGCTGGGCGGCGGAGATCCCGTATTTCGAGAGATCCTCTTCCGGCAAATAGACTCGCCCCACGGCCGCGTCTTCTTTCACGTCACGAATGATGTTGGTAAGTTGAAAGGCCAAGCCGACGCGCTCTGCCAGGCGCTCAGCCGCTCGGTTGCGGTACCCAAAAACACGAATGCAAACCAGGCCGACAACCGAAGCCACGCGGTAACAGTAAAGGCGGAGATCATCGAAAGTTTGATAGCGAACGGTCAGAATGGGCGCGGCACCTTCACTCAGAATGACGTCCTCGTCGTCAACATCCATCTCCGTGCCGTAGGCCAACTGGTCGAGCAGTTCGAGAGGGATGTTGTAGCGCCGCTGCGCGTCGGTTAAGCCCAGAAGGACCGGATCGTCAGTCGGGAACCCGGCTGCGGCCTTGTGCAAGGCGTCGAGCCACTCGGCCAGTTTCTGGCGGCGCTCGTAGAGAGCCAGAGTGTTGTCGTCGGCGAGGTCATCGCAGCGCCGCATGAAGGCGTAAACGGCGCACAAGGCCTGCCGTTTGGGCTGGGGCAAAACAAGAAACGCGTAATAAAAATTCTTTGCGGCAGATCTGGCAATGCTACGGCAAACGGAGTAGGCCACCGCCAACTGCGACTCCGTGGGGACAAAAGGGTTGGGGGCTGACTGCACGGCGGCACTCATAACAGCTTACCCAGCGCGGCGCGCGCCACCAGAGCTAGTTTGCGGGGTTTGGAGATCACCGGTCTGTGGCCCAAAACTCTATAGCCCTGGCGCTCGATGGCATTGAGGATCTCCTGCCCGCCGCGCGTGAACAGTTCGATATCAATCGCCAAGTTACGATCAACTTTCTCCGCCAGCGGCAAACCTCGCTCAAACCAATCGCGAGCACGGTCTACCTGGAAGCGCATCATGTCGCAAAAGGCGGCTGTATTTTGTTGAGATGCAATGTCGGTTTCGCTGACGGCGAATCGATGCAGGTCTTCCAAGGGAAGATAGATTCGTCCTTTGGCGAAATCTACACTGACGTCCTGCCAGAAATTCGCCAATTGGAGAGCGGTGCAGGTGAGATCGGACAATGCCTGCCGCTCGGCGTCCCGGTAGCCACAGACGTAGAGCACGAGACGGCCGACGGGATTGGCGGAGTTGCGGCAATATCCCAGCAAGTCGTGGAAGCTCGGATAACGTGTGATGGTTTGATCCTGGCGAAAAGCGGTGAGCAGATCGGCAAACGGTTGTTTGGGTATTTCAAACTTCTGAACCGTCTCGGCCAACGCAACAAATACGGGATGCCGGGGATCACCTGAATAGCAGGCATTAAGCTCGGCTTCCCACTGATCGAGCAACTGCAAGGCGGTGCCGGGGTCGCCAACTTCATCGCCAAGATCGTCGGAGATGCGGCAATAGGCGTAGACGTTGAAGAAATGCTGGCGCAAGCTGTCGGGGAGGAACCAAGTCGCGACAGAAAAATTCTCATAATGGGTGCGGGCCAGGTTGCGGCAATAGTGTTGCGCCTCGGCCAAGGTAGGCGCGGTCGAAGGGATGGCATATTCGGGCGGAAGCTGCGCCCAGCCGCGCAGAACAGAAGCAGAAGAAGTAATGTTTCGGGAGTCGTTGCTGGCAATGGAGGACATGGTCCGTTCCGGCTCCCGAAAACTATTAGTGACCCGGTATGATCGCAGTCTTAATATCGCCGTTGCGGTTCAGCATGTGGCGAAGCACATGCTGCAAACGGGACAGCGGCGCTTCGCCCGTAATGTAGTCGTTGGAGCGAATCTTCTTTTCCGCAATCAAAGCAAATGCTTTGCGCACCGTCTCCGGCGTGTGATGAAACGTGGCTTTTAGCGTGATTTCTGAATAGTGCAGGCGATGGGTATCGAGAGCCACCTTTGTGCCCGTGGCACAACCGCCAAAGAAATTCACGGTGCCTCCCTTGCGGACCATGTCAATGGCCCACTCCCACGCTTCGGGACGGCCGACGGCTTCAATAACCACGTCACCGCCGCGCTTCTCGGGTGTGAGCATGCGAACCGCTTCGACAGGATCGTTCACCTTGGTGATCTGCACGACCTCATGCGCGCCCATGTTTCTGGCAGCTTCGACCTGCGAATCACGCTTAACGACGGCAATCACCTTGCAACCCACCGCGTTGGCGACCTGGACGAACATCAGCCCAATGGGACCACCGCCGATCACGATGACGGTGTCGCCGATCTCCACGCCAGTTTCGTGCAATCCACGAAGGACGCAAGCCAGGGGTTCAACCATGGCCGCTTCCTCGTAGCTTACGTCGGACGGAATGGCCAACATGTTGCTCTCGACAATGCGGCGTGGGATGCGTATGTACTCGGCGTAGGCTCCATTGTTGAACAGCAAGTCCTCGCAGAGATTCTCCTGATGCCGCGAGCAATAGAAGCACATCTGACAGGGCGCGGAATTGAGAGCCACCACGCGCATGCCGCGCTTGAAACCGCGCACACCGTGACCGACTTCTTCGATGACTCCAGCCAGTTCATGGCCGAATAAAGCGGGCGGCACGATCATGCGCGCATGGTAGCCACGCTGATAGACCTTCAGGTCAGTGCCGCAGGTCAGGGCAACCTGCACTTTGACCAAAACTTCCCCATTGCCCACACGAGGAATGGGAACCTTTTCAATTTTGACGTCCTCTTTGCCGTAGAGGACGGCGGCTGTCATCTTTCCGTTCACTTATGATTTCCTTCCCAACCGCTGCCAGGCTGGATGACGATTTTCATAGAGTCCGCTTGTGGGTTGGCAGCTAGCTGCAGAGCTTCCACGCTATGGGAGAGAGGAAAACGATGGCTGATCAGTTGCTCCAAATCCATTTCGTGGTTCATGACAAACTGTACTGACTCGCTCTGCAGCTCGATGGAAGCGCTGTAAGATCCCAAAAGGGTCTTTTCGTCCACACAGACCGCCGCCGGATCGATAGTGGCTTCTCCTCGTGCCGTCTGGGCAAACAACAAGACGCGACCCCCGGGACGAGCAGCATCCATAGCGGTTCGAATCAGAGCATTGCCCCCAACAGCAACAATGGCGACGTCGGCGCCCCGTCCTTCAGTCTGCTCCCGCACAGCGCTAATGGCGTCCGTGCAGGAAGCGTCGATCCCATTTTGTAAACCGAAGCGTTTAGATATTCTAAGCCTTTGAGCATACAAATCGGAAGTGATAACCCGAGCGCCTGCTCGTTTTGCCAATACGCTCAATATGATACCGATAGGGCCCTGGCCAATAACGAAGGCAGTTTCCGCTTGAAAAAGGCGCAGCCTTTGGATTCCCTTGATGCACGTGTTCACGGGCTCCACAAAGCAAGCTTGCTCGAACGAGACACCATCGGGGATAGCGACCGTCCCGCGCTCCACGATCCAGTCCATCACGCGGACGTACTCGGCAAATCCTCCACCAGCAGGCTCGAAACCGGCCGTACAGCCCACTTTCTTGTAAGTTTCACATTGTGCAAAGGTCTTGTGGAGGCAATAGAAGCAGCTACCGCAGGGAATATGGTGGAAAACCACCACGCGATCGCCGGGAGAAAAGTCTTTCACTGCGGCACCCACAGCCGCGACCACACCAGAGGTTTCGTGACCAAAGATGCGAGGCGGATGGTGCGAACCGGTGGCAATCTTCTTCAAGTCAGTGCCGCAAATGCCGCAGGTATGCACACGAATCAGCAACTCACCGCGACCAATTTGCGGGACCGGAACCGATTCGACACGAATATCGTTCATCCCCCGATATACGGCGGCTTGCATGGTAGTGGGAATAGGCCCGAGGGCGTTTGAAAGCTTCACTTGTTCAGCGACTGCCATTCTGTTCTCTATCGGGTCAGGACGCGTAGATCTGAATCCCTGGAACTGAATTCAAAGTTCTGTGCCAATGCGGAGCAGAGTTTGTTTGCCGCCATAGCCGAGTCGTTCGCCAGCCGCATCACCGTGAACCACAGCCAAGGCCGCACAGCAACGTAAGCCATAAATCTGAGCACATGAAATTTGCCATCGCTCCCTACAAAACCGGCAATTGGAGGGAGGCTTGAGGTACTGGTATCGGAGATGACCTTGCACGCCAAGAACCTGAGTCCATGCGCTTCGGCCGCGCGCGCGACCGCTGCGGCTTCCATGTCTATGGTCTGGGCCCCGTAGGCTAGCCCGAGCCTGGCTTTTTGCTCGGCGTCGGCCACATGATCAAAACTGACCAGCGAGCCTCGTCCCGATCCGCAATCGGTGCGGCTGCCGTCGCTGGCATTGATTACGTAGCGAGGCTTCTGAATCTGTCCAAGCTCCAGAGTGGAGTCTAAGGCTCCTGCAAAACCAGCGGAAATCAACAGCGCTGGACGGTACAAAGTGATGATGGCCTCAGCGGCACGCCGGGCTGCCTCGGGACCAATGCCGCCGCACACCACGACTACACCATCCTTGACAAAGAATTTGAACGAGCGCCCGTCGAAGTCTCGTCGGCTCGCTGGCCACTCTTTGACCAAAGGCCAGACTTCCCGCTCAATGGCGGCCACGATTGCGACTTGGCACGAATCTGACAAAATCTCCTAACCTGATCGTCATTCCGAGGAACACAAGCGAGGGGGAACTACAGATCCTTCACTTCGTTCGGGATGACAGCAAAACCCATGCCGCTAGGCATAACCATTGGCACGAAACCAATCCACGGCCCGGCGCAGGGCAGAATCCACCGGGAGCGGGTTCCAGCCCAGAGCGCTCTCGGCCTTGGCCGAGGTAACGAACATCTTCTTGCGTCCCATGCGGATGGCGTCGACGGTGGCACGCGGTTCGCGACAGAGAATCCTTCCGGTTATGAGTTCGTCGACGACTCCGGTGGCCAGCGCCATAATGTACGGCACCCTCACCTTGGGCGAGGGAAGTCCGGTAATGGCGGCCAGCCTGTCCAAAATCTGCTTAAACGTCAGGTTCTCGCCACCCAGGATATAACGCTCTCCGCTTCTTCCCTTCTCGAGAGCGGCCACGTGTCCGCGCGCGCATTGTTCAACGTCGACCAGGTTCAGTCCGGTGTCCACGTACGCAGGAAACTTCTTCTTCAAGAAATCTACAATGATGCGGCCAGTCGGCGTGGGCTTGATATCGCGTTCTCCGACCGGGGTTGTGGGATTGACCACGACCACGTCCATTCCGCTCTTTCCCGCTTGCAGAGCGATCTGCTCCGCCATGAATTTCGACCTTTTATACGGGCCGATCATGTTATCGAGCGAAACCGGCGAATTCTCATCCGCTGGATGGCCGTTCGAGGTAAAACCCATTGTGGCGACACTGGAGGTGTAAACCACCCGCCGCACGGCATTCTTTCTTGCAGCGTTCAGAATCGCTCTTGTGCCCTCAACGTTCGCCTGGTACATCTGCCGGGGGTCACGCACCCAGAGGCGATAGTCGGCGGCCACGTGAAACACCACATCGCACCCCGAGATTGCTTTCTCAAGCGATGCGGGATCCCGCAGATCGCCAGTCACCCGATTTGCCTGCAGGCCCTCGATGTTCCTGAGGTCGCTCGTGGCACGAACCAGCAATCGCAGATCAGCACCCTGCGCGGCCAGAACGCGGGCCACGTGGCTTCCCACGAATCCCGTTGCGCCGGTGAGAAAAACAAGCATTTAGCAATCAGCACTTGGCATTTAGCCAAGAAAGCTCCGACCGACTGGCCACATGCCAAATGCTAGTTGCTAACCGCCGACTATTCCAGCTTCTCCGGTTGAAGCGAGATATTTTTCTCGCCTGCCACCTTCTTTTCCCAATATTGGCGCACCCAGGACTCCCAGCTCTTGCCGGCGGCCATATCGCGGCCAGTGAAAGCCAATGCGGCAATCTCGGCGTAGGAAATCAGAACCTTCGGGCCGCCATCCTTGGGCAAGAGCCGCGCATAAGATTCTGCGAGCGTGTGACCGCTGCGACGATCAAAAACGTAGCCTTCGACCTTGCTGCCATCTTTGCGCGTGATGAGCACATCGCCGCGATAACCGAAGGCATGCTCCAAGGCGGCGCGGAGTTCTTCGGGCTTAGCCAGAGGGGGAATCCAACCTTCCAACTTTTCCCGCTCGGCACCGGGCACAACCTCTAGAGTATCTGGATCACTTGGGGCGGTGGCCCCGGTTCGGCCTGCTTCTCTACCGCTCAAACTGCAGTCTCCTCGCGGGCAGGAGTCTCGATCTGAACCAGCGGATTGAAAGAGTGAACGGGACGCACCGGATCCTCCAGCAGCGCAAGTGCAGAGGGATCATGGTAACGACTCGAGAACATGGCCTTCGCGGTGCGCCAGAGGCCGCCGAGGGAGCTGAAGGTGTCGTTCACTGCCGATGCCTCATAACCGCTATGCACCATGCAATTGGCGCACTTGGGATTGCCGGATTCTGTGCCGTAATTCTGCCATTCGGTGGTCGCCAGCAATTCCTGAAATGTGTCCGCATAACCGTCCTGCAGCAAATAACAGGGCTTTTGCCAGCCGAACACATTGAAAGTCGGCATTCCCCAGGGAGTACAGGGATAATCCCGTTTGCCCATCAGGAATTCCAGAAATAGCGGCGACATATTAAATCGCCAGTCTGGCTTGCGATTCGACAAGATTCCGCGAAATAGCCGGCGAGTACGAGCACGGCCAAGAAAATGGCTTTGATCCGGAGCCTTCTCGTACGAGTAGCCGGGCGAAAGCATCATTCCTTCTACGCCGAGCTGCATCATCTCGTCGAAAAATGCGCGAACGCTTTTGGGATCGGCGCCATCGAAAAGTGTGGTGTTGGTGGTGACTCGAAAGCCGCGGGCTAGAGCTTCCCTGATTCCTTCCAGGGCCTTATCGTAGCCGCCTTCCAGGCATACAGAAAAATCGTGGTGTTCGCGCTCGCCGTCCATGTGAACGGAAAAACTCAGGTACTTGCTGGGCTTGAAGAGGTGGATTTTCTGCTTGAGAAGCAGAGCGTTGGTACACAGGTAAATGTATTTTCTGCGGGCGACCAGACCTTCAACAATTTCGCCAATCTGGGGATGAAGCAACGGCTCGCCGCCCGGGATAGCCACTGTCGGCGCGCCACACTCGTCGACGGCCCGGAAGCATTCCTCCGGCGTAAGCTGCATCTTCAAGACGTGGGCGGGATATTGAATCTTGCCGCATCCTGCGCACGCCAGATTGCAGCGGAAGAGCGGCTCCAGCATGAGCACGAGGGGATATTGTTTGCGCCCCTTGATCTTCTGCTTCAGGACGTAGGTTGCTACCGTCCAAGCCTGGGAAATTGGTACTGCCATTCTGTTGCTATCCAGCCTTCCTCTGTTCGAGCACTCAGCGTTCAGCCGTAAACGGCCTAGGCCAGCCGCAAGCACGAACCCAAGTTGCTGAATGCTGACGACTGACTGCTTAATGCTAAGCTCTTCCCGCCATTACCTTCTGGTACGTGGTCAGGGCAATCAGCGGGAAATACTGCCGATACATGTGATACAGCAAATAAAAAACTCTTGGGAAACCTGTGCCGGTGAAATATGACTCGTCCCAGGAGCCATCTTTTTTCTGGGTGCGCAGCAAATAGGCAATCCCTCGCGCTACACAATCGCTGCGCGTGTCATTGGCGGCCAGCAAACCCATTATCGCCCATGCGGTTTGCGAGGGCGTGCTTGGCCCTATACCTTTTGTTGTGGAATCGTCATAGGAACTGCATGTTTCACCCCAGCCGCCGTCGGAGTTCTGGATCATGCGCAGCCATTCGGCGGCTTGCTGGATGTAAGGCTCGTGATGGTCGATGCCCATCGCCTCCAGACCGCGCAGCACGAGCATGGTCCCATAGATGTAATTCACGCCCCAGCGGCCGAACCAGGAGCCGTCGGTTTCCTGTTCATCGCGAATAAAGCGAATCGCTTTCTTTACAGCAGGGTGATTCTTGTCGTAGCCGTAAGCCGCGAGCATCTCTAAAGTTCTGCCGGTGATGTCGACGGTTGGCGGATCAAGCATGGCGTTGTGGTCGGCAAACGGAATCTGTTCGAAGACCATTTTGTCGTTATTCTTATCAAACGACGCCCAGCCGCCATTGTTGCACTGCATGGAGAAGATCCAATCGATGGCGCGCTGCACCGATTCGCGCTGGTAGCGCCCGTTGGGATGTTCGGCATGCGTGAGGGCCAGGCACACCATGGCGCTGTCATCGACATCGGGATAAAACTCGTTGTTGAATTCGAAGTACCATCCGCCAGGCTGGCCTTTCTTGTCCTTTACCTTCCAGTCGCCGACGGTGCGCACCTGCTTCTGCAGGATCCAGTCTGCGCATTTCACCATCCGCGGATCGTTGCCTGGCACTTCACTTTCGCCCAGGGCAAAGAGAGCATATGCGGTGTCCCACACCGGCGACTTGCAGGGCTGCATGCGGAAGGTGTCGGCTTCCTCAATCCCCAGTTTCTCAAACTCATCCACGGCGCGGATGACCTGCGGATCGTCCACCGAGTAGCCAAGGCAGCGCAGCGCAATGATCGAGTTCATGATGGATGGATAGATGGCACCCAAGCCGTCGCTCATCTCGAAGCGCTGCAGCATCCATTTTTCGGCTTGCTTCAGCGCGACGGAGCGCAGCGGCCGAATGTGCACAGCTTCGAACCAGTGCACCAGAACATCCAAAGTCAAAAAGAAATTCCGCCAGGAAAGCAGCTTGTTTGACCAGCGCAAGCGCATGCGCGACTTGTCGCGTCCGCCGACGAAAAGCTCGTCGATTTTCATCTCCTCGGGAATCTTCTTGAACGGCTTCTTGGCATAGCAGATCGAGAGCGGTACCAGAATCGCCCGCGACCACGACGAGATTTCGTAGATGTTGAACCAGAACCACTTGGGAAAAAGCACGATCTCCGGCGGGATCGCGGGCACGGCATCGTAGTCGTACTGGCCGAGAAAACAAAGATAAATTTTGGTGAAGGTGTTAACTTTGGTTACGCCGCCCAGTTCCAAAATTTTCTGACGGGCCTTTTCCAGGGCCGGATGCTCGGGCTTATATCCCACGAGCTTCAAGGCGAAATACGCCTTTACCGAAGCGCTGATGTTGGACGGAGCGCCAGCATAGATTCCCCAGCCGCCATCCTCGTTTTGATGGGCAAGAATGTAGTTAGCGCACTTCTGAAAGCGCGTCTGATCCACCGTGCCGAGGAGAGTGTGCAAAAGGATGTAGTCGGATTCGAGGGTGGTGTCCGCTCCGAGTTCCCCGCACCAGTAGCCTTCTTCGTGCTGCCGGGAGAACAGGAAATTCCGCGCGCCATCGATGGCTGCGGCGGCGCGGCTGGCCAGATCGTCAATTTTTCCAAAGTGCATCTGCGGCGCAGACGCCGGGATTGAAGGGGAGGCATCGTCCATGTAGGTTGGTCACTCCACAGTTGCTCCGGCCGGCGCGCTGGCGATGGCCTCCACAATCTCGGGAGGCAAGCCAAAACGCACGTTTTCGGGCATCACTTCCACTTCCTTCACGTTGTCAAAACCCTTGGTGCGCAAAAACTGCACAACTTCCTCGACCAGACACTCGGGAGCCGAAGCCCCGGCCGTCAGCGCGATCGTGCTTACCCCGTCCAGCCACCTTGGCTGAATATTGCGGAAGCTATCAATTAGATGCGAACTTGTGCCCAAGTTGCGTGCGACTTCAACCAAACGATTGGAATTGGAGCTGTTATCGGAGCCAACCACCAGCAGCAAGTCGGCTTCCGAAGCCACCTGCTTTACAGCAACCTGGCGATTTTCGGTGGCGTAGCAGATGTCTTGGGCAGCCGGCCCTTTAATGTTTGGAAACTTCTTACGGAGGGCCGCAATAATGTCCTTGGTTTCGTCCAAACTGAGTGTGGTTTGCGTGAGATAGGCGACTCGGTTGGGATCGGGCACGGTGAGCGAATCGACCTGATCCGGCGAGCCCACAACCTGAGTGACCAACGGCGCCTCTCCCAGGGTTCCAATGACTTCATCGTGGTCATGGTGACCGATCAAAATAAGGGAGTAGCCCTCCTTGGCAAACTTAACGGCCTCGACATGAACCTTGGTCACGAGCGGGCAGGTGGCGTCGATCACCCGCAGACCGCGTGTTTCGCTGGCTTCTCTAACTTCGGGCGAGACGCCGTGAGCGCTGTAGATAACGCGCTCGCCATTGGGGACCTCGTCCACGCTGTCAACAAAAATTGCACCCTTAGCCTGGAGTTCCTCGACCACAAACCGGTTATGGACGATTTCTTTGCGAACGTAGATCGGCGGCCCGAAAGCTTCCAGGGCAATTCGGACGATATCGATCGCCCGCACCACGCCGGCACAAAAGCCACGAGGCTTCAATAAAAGCAGCGTTTTGCCGTTGTCAGTAAACACAATAAAGTTCCTGTAAGGGTACACTTCCCCACTATGGCTTTATTCTAAACCTTACCGGAGCGAACCATTTTGGTCAATGCAAGCCACTGAGACTGAGCGGATTAGCAGCGGGCGGGGAAATTGGGACAGTGAGTGGTATGCCGGGCTTAACACCGACGCCTCAGGCATTCGCTTTCAGCATCTGCTCGGCGTGTTTGCGGGAGGTCTCGGTCAGCTTGGCGCCGCTCAACATGCGGGCTACCTCTTCGGTGCGCTCATCGCCGGTGATCAGGCGGACGGTGGTCTTGGTGCGCTGGCCCGAGGCTCGCTTTTCGATCAGGTAATGATGATCGGCAAAGGTGGCGATCTGGGGGAGGTGGGTGACGCACAAGACCTGATTGCCGCGCGAAAGCGCTTTTAGCTTTCGCCCAACCGCTTCCGCCGCGCGTCCACCGATGCCGGTATCAATTTCGTCAAAGACAAGGGTCCGTTGGGCGGGCGCCCGCGCCACACTGGATTTCTTGCTGCTAGTTTCGACGCATGCCTTCAACGCCAGCATCACACGAGACAATTCGCCGCCAGAAGCAATCTGCTCGAGGGGCCGCATGGGATCGCCGGGGTTGGTCGCGATGAGATAAACAACCTGATCAAAGCCCGATGCTGTCCAGTTCCCTTCCTCGTCAGTTCCGTCGATCTGGATTCGGAAAGCGGATTTCATCGCCAGATCGTTGATCTCAGCCTCGACCAGTTTCTCGAGTTTGCGGGCTGCTTCGTAGCGCTTCTTTGAAATTGCGCGCGCCACGGCAAGATACTGTTTCGCGGCCTCCGCCAGCTCTTGGCGCAACTTGGCGAGGACTTCGTCTTTATTCTCCATTTCGGAAAGCTTGCGGCTGACCTCTTCACCGAGGCGAATAACGCCTTCGAGAGTTGGCCCATACTTGCGCTTCAGACGATCCAGCAGCGCCAACCGATCTTCAACTTCAGCCAGATGCTCCGGGGAGGCTTGGATGCCGCCGGCGTAGTCGCGCAACGTCGCACCTACATCCTCGACACTGATGCGAGCGGAATCGATGGCAGCCAGCGATTCCTGAAATTTGGGTTCGTAGCGGGTGAGCTCTTCGATGTGCTTTTGCGCGGCACGCAGCGATGAGGAAGTTGAGGTCGGGCCTTCGTAGAGCAAGTCGAAGGCATTCATTGCGGCACCATAGATCTTTTCGGCGTTGGCCAGTACGCGCTTTTCAGCTTCCAGCTTTTCGTCTTCTCCCGGCTGCGACCTGGAGTCTTCAATCTCGCGCTTCTGGAAACTCCACAGATCAAGCAAGCGCAACCGGTCTTGCTCATCGCGTTGAAGATCTTCAATCCGCTTGCGAATCTCCTGCCAGCGCACGAAGGCATTGCCGGCGGTTTCAACCTGAGTGGCGGCATAGGCATCGAGCAATTCGAGGCGGGCGGAGGCGTCAAACGAAACCAGCGACTCATTCTGGGCATGAATGGTGGCCAGGTATGGCGCTACTTGTCGAAGCACCGCAACCGTAGCCGGCTGGTTGTTGACGAACACTCGGCCTTTACCGGAGGGCGCGATTTCTCGCCGCAAGATGAGTGAATCTTCTTCGGTGTCGATTCCGTTGTCTTCGAGGATGCGGGTCACTGTCTTGGCCGATTCCAGCTCGAATACAGCCGAAACTACGGCTCGGTCGGCCCCGGTGCGAATGACGTCGGCGGACACTTTTTCTCCCAAAAGAAGTGCGAGAGCGTCGATGAGGATGGATTTGCCGGCGCCGGTTTCGCCGGTCAGAAGATTCAGACCGGAAGCAAATTCCACCGCCACGTTATCGATGACCGCATAGTTTTCGAGCCGCAGTTCGGCGAGCACCGGCTGTCCTGAGCAGAATGAAGCTGAGCGCAGCATAGCATGAAAAGAGTGTGGAATAGTCGATTGATAAATGATGATTTGGGAGTTCAATTCTCGTCGCGTGGTGGATGTGACCTCGCGAATGCCTGCCAGCTCAGTAAGAATCTGTTGCTGCGTAAGGTGCGCTTGGAAAGCAAGTCAGAAGGGTTCGTCTATAATCACCAGATAGGTGCTTCCCTAACCAAATGTATTCTCCTTTACTGCTGACATGGCTGGTCGGCGGCGAGATTGTCGACCTCGTGGAAGAGACCGGCGCGGTTGCGAAGGTTGTTCTTCTGGTTCTGCTGATTTTCAGCGTGATCTCGTGGGCCATCATTCTTTCCAAGTGGAGCTTGTTGCGGCGGGCACGGGTGCAGAGCGGACGGTTTCTACGGGCTTTTCGCAAGGCGCAACGCCTCAGCGACATAGCCGCAGTGGCCGATCAGTTTCGACCGAGTCCCCTGGTGGCGGTGTTCGAGGGAGGTTTCGAGGAATACCGGCGGCAAGGCGCAATTTCAAGCGGCGTGGTGCGGAATGCCACCTCAATTCAACGGGCCATGCAGATTGCCTCGTCGGAAGAATTGACTCGCTTTGAACGGAATCTGCCCTGGCTCGCCATCACCGGGGCGGTGACGCCGTTCGTGGGGTTGTTTGGTACGGTCTGGGGAATCATTGACGCGTTTCACGGCCTGGGAACGGCAGGTGCAGCCACCTTGCGCGCGGTCGCCCCCGGCATTTCCGAAGCTTTGATTACCACCGCCGCCGGATTGGCAGCCGCCATCCCCGCCGTCATTGCTTACAACCTGATTGGCAGCTCGATCCGAACGTTTGCCGCGCGGGGTGATGACTTCGCGCTGGAGATGCTGAACGCGGTTGAGCGTTCGCAGCCACAGGCCCAGGCCGGGTATCGGCCGCTGGAGACGGAGGTGCGGCGGTAATGGCCTTCACGGCTGCCAACGGACGCACACAAACCTCTCTCGCTGACATAAACATCACGCCGCTGGTGGACGTTGTGCTGGTGCTGCTGATCATCTTCATGGTCACTGCGCCCGTGCTGCAATCGGGGATTGAGGTCAACGTTCCCAAAACCCGTACGGTGAAGGAAATCACCGAAGAGCACTTGGTCATCAGCATTGACAAGCAGCAGCGCGTTTTTCTGGGCAACAATCCGATCAATATCAACCAGATTGCAGCGCAGTTACGGCAAAAGATTCGCGATCCCCGGAACCAGTCGATTTTCATCCGCGCCGACGAGGATGTTCCGTTCGGGGCATTCGCCACGGTGATGGATGCCGTTAAGCAATCGGGAATAACCAACGTCAGCATTGTGACCCAGCCCTTTACGAGCCATGGAAGCCCACGCTGAAATTTTCTTTGAGCACGATCGCTGGGGACGCAATCTGGCGTGGTCGGTGGCGCTGCACGTTGGGATAACAGCTGCGATTCTGATTTATGCGGTGTTTGGGCCAAGTCGAAGCGGCGCAGGGTGGGGTGCGGGCGGCGGGGGAGACGCGATCGGAGTGACTCTGGTGAGCACGGTGCCGTTGCCGGCAAATCCTCAGCAGACGCAGAACATTGTTGCCAACGAGTCGAAAGGATTGAGCCAGTCGCTTCCTAAAGCCAAAGAAGAAGAACCGGAAGCCATACCCATTCCCGACAAGAACGCCAAACAGAAACCAAAGCCGAAAGCCAGCGCGACGCAGCGCAAGCCCGAACCCCAGCCAGAACCCGCGCAGGAGGCTGATAACGTCGTCCCATTTGGAGAAGGCGGACCGGTCAGCGGGCCCTATGGCGTTTTTAACGCCGATGGGGCCAAGGGAGGTTTCGGGTTTACCGGCGGCGGAGGCGATTTTGGCACGCGCTACGCCTGGTATGTTCGCGTGGTGCAGCAGAAAGTCTCGGAAAATTGGTTGAAGTATGAAGTGGACCCGCGAATCACCGACGCGCGCCGCGTGTATCTGACCTTTGATATCAGGCGGGATGGGCGGCCGACGGATGTGCAAGTCGAGCAATCCAGCGGCGTGCCATCACTGGACCAATCTGCGGTTCGGGCTTTGCAGCGGATCGACACGTTTGGTCCGCTGCCCTCCGACTACCCGGGGAACAAGGTTTCGGTGGAATTCTGGTTTGATTACAAGAGGTAGGGAACAATATCTAAGGAGTAGTTTACGTTGATTTTATTTGGCAGAAATAGAAGGTTTCAGAGCGTGAACCCACGAATGACGCAGGGCCGCTACCTGGTTCTGCTTGTTGTTTTCGGCCTGCTCACGGGCGCTTCAGCCCAGGACTGGATTAAGACCGGAACCGGCCTAGGGGTGGAGAGGATTCGGCTGGCGGTACCGGATTTCAAATCCTCCGGCCAAGATCCGAAAAATGCCGATCTGCTTAGAGTTTTCAATGGAACATTGTGGAACGACCTTGACAATGCCGGCATTTTCGATTTGGTTTCCAAGAGCTTCTATCCGTTGGATGTTCCGGGAAATCCAGCGGAAGTGAAATTCGAAGCATGGAATACCCAGCCGGCGAATGCGGCCATGCTGGCATTCGGCAATCTTGGCGCCAGTGGCAACACCATGATCGTGCAAGGCTGGCTCTATGACGTGAAGAACGTCACTTCGCCGCAGATTTTGGGCAAGCAATATACCGATGCCGCCACGCCGGAAGCCGCACGTGCGACCGCTCACAAGTTCGCCGACGAAATCATCTTCCGGCTTGGCGGCGGGATTCAGGGTATCGCCGAAACGCAGATTTACTTTGTCAGTAACCGCACGGGACACAAAGAAATCTGGAGCATGGACTACGATGGGGAGAATCAGCATCAGATCACACATTTGAACTCGATTTCGCTCTCGCCGCGAATTTCGCCCGACGGTTTCCGGCTGGCCTTCAGCTCTCTCACGAAATCAGGTTGGCAGATTCTGATGTACTCGATGGATCTGAACCGGTTGGTCACGTTTCCGCGTTTTACTGGGACCAATCTTTCGCCGGCCTGGTCGCCGGATGGAAGCCGGCTAGCTTTTTCCTCTTCGCGCTCGGGCGATCCTGAAATTTATGTGGTCGACCAATCGGGCGGCAATCTCAAGCGGCTTACCACCTCCAGATTGCCTGACGTTTCTCCGGTGTGGAATCCAAAGACCGGAGCGCAAATCGCCTGGGTGAGCGGACGCACGGATTTGCCGCAGATTTACACCATGGAAAGTGACGGCACCAATGTTCAAAGGATGACAGAAGAAGGTTATGCCGTCTCACCCGCCTGGTCGCCCAACGGCCAGTTCCTGCTGTTTTCCTGGATCCGGCACTACGGACCGGGGGTGCTGGGAGGGGAGGACATTTACATCATGGACATCGCCAGCAAGAAGTTTGTGCAACTGACCCACGAAGGCGGGCGCAACGATTTTCCGACGTGGTCGCCGGATGGCCGGCATATCGCGTTCCAGTCCAACCGCTCGGGGAGCGAACAAATCTGGACGATGCTGGCCGATGGAACGAACCAGAAACCGTTAACCGTGACGGGCAGCAATACACAACCAAACTGGAGCTGGAAGTAGTGATTATCTTTATGACTTGCACTGTTTCGCGTTGCCTTTGGGTGAACACGTCGTACTATGGGGGAATAATTCCGCATTGATGCGAAGCGCGCTTTGAGGTGCGCTCATTTTGCAGGGAGGAAAAGTGAAGCAGCAACGATTGAGATGGATCACACTGATACTCGCGTTGAGCGCCATTATGTTCCTGGGCGCTTGCCACAAGAAAACCCCGCCACCACCGCCGCCACCGCCACCGCCGCCGCCGGCTGCGCCGACTGCATCCTTGACGGCCAATCCGAACAGCATCCAAAAAGGTCAATCCACCACGCTCAATTGGGAGACCAGCAACGCCACCGACGTCAGCATTGACGGGATCGGCGCGGTGCAGCCAACGGGATCACAGCAGGTGACACCCGCTGACTCCACCACTTACACGCTTACCGCCAAGGGGGCGGGTGGAACGCAAACGGCCACGGCACGGGTTACAGTGACGGTGCCGCCACCGCCGCCACCCCCACCCTCGCCAAGCGAAGAAGAACTGTTCTCACAAAACGTGAGGGACATCTACTTCGACTACGACAAATCGGACATTCGTCCAGACCAGCAAAGTGCGCTGCAGGGTGACGCGGACTTTCTCAAGCAGCATCCTAATCTGCAGTTCACGATCGAGGGACACTGCGACGAGCGCGGTTCGACGGAATATAACCTGGCGTTGGGCGACAATCGCGCCAATAGCGTGAAGAACGCCTTGGTTCTGGCCGGCGTCAGTGCCGCCAACATCAAGACGATCAGTTACGGCAAAGAGAAGCCGTTCTGCACTGAGCACGACGAAACGTGCTGGCAGCAGAACCGGCGGGGTCACTTCGTGTACGGGAAGTAGATTCGAGGAGGTGCGGGCATAGCTGCTTCGCACCTCCAACTCTTTTTTGGCGGCAGCTTTTAAAGTCAGATCCTCTCGAAGGCAGCGTCGGCGCAGACGAGGTTCCTGCCGGAGCAAGACATTTGTGCTCCGAACGCGCTATCCTAAACCCCAGAGCTTCTGGACGGCAGAAGCGTCTTCCATTTGCGTGATCTAAACCTTTGCATATAGCTGGGACTAACCATGAAAACATTCAAATATCTAAGCCTATTGGTGGTGTTGACGAGCTTCTCGGCGAGCGTGCCCGCAGCCTGGGGCGTGAGTAAGGAAATTATTCAGTTGCAGACGCAGGTGCAGGCCCTGCAGGACCAAATGACGCACATGCAGCAGTCGTTTGACGAGCGCATGGGAGTCGTGAAGAATCTCATGGACCAGAACACCGACAGCATGAATAAAGTCACGGCCGCGATGACGGCTCTGCAGGGCAGCCTGGATAAGCAGCAAAATGACAACAGCGGCAAGGTCGATCAACTCTCCGGGCAGATTCAAGCGCTGAACGATTCTTTGGATGAATTGAAGGCCCGTCTTGCCAAGGTCAGCAAGCAACTGGAGGACGTACAAGCAGCGCAGCAGAATCAGGCCGCGGCCGCGGCGGCTCAGCAGGCGCAGCAACAGGCGCTGGCACAAGCTCCCCCGCCGGACGTGCTCTACAACAATGCACTTCGTGATTACAACGCTGGAAACAACGACCTGGCGAAGCAGGAATTTTCGGACTATGTGAAGTTCTATCCCACCACCGATTTGGCGGGAAATTCCTATTTTTACCTCGCCGAGATTGAGTTTAAACAGGGTGATTACCAGGGAGCCATCAAGAATTACGACCAGGTGCTGCAAAACTTCCCCACCGGCAACAAAGCGCCTTCTTCCGATCTGAAAAAGGGACTTGCTCTCATCGAGCTTGGGCAGAAAGATGACGGCGTGGCACAACTGCGTCACGTCATTCAGCGGTATCCCAGGAGCAACGAGGCGGTACAGGCGCGTGACAAGTTGCGCAAAATGGGAGCGGCGACCGTCGGAACTACTGCTAGAAAATAGTCAGAGCCGAAAACCGATGGCGTTTCTGCTTGCTACCAGGCTCAACGCCCCGGCTTAGGTGTGGTGGCGAGGATGCGGATGTCGACCGGCATGGTGGGCTTTATGGGGATGAGCGTGATGACGCCGCCTTGCCGCATTCAAGTTGACCGCACAGATTAGAATCAAAAGGGCAATCACAAACCAGCGTTTCATCTGACCCCCTCCACCGCTACGGGAATTCTCCTTCCTGTATACACCAATCGCTCCGTGCCGTGGCAAGAACTTGGCAGGTACCGGTAGTGTCTCGGTTTGAATTTTTCACCCTTAGTATTGACGCGTCATTCCGAAGCCCCGCGCTTTCACCAGCGGGGCGAGGCATCTCGCGTGGAAGCACAAATCCCGTGGCCATGCACGCGAGATCCCTCGCTCCTTGCCTGCGCGAAATCCAAACTGACGTACTACCTCGGTACCTCACTGATTTGAAATCCGCGCATATGCCGTTGTGCTCCGGATCACGACCGGGTAATCGGAAACGGTCGCATTGCCAGGCTGAGCACGCGGAGAGTATTCTGTTCCGAAGTCGTCGCGGGAGGCTCGGATGGGTGGGCGATCCTCTGTGGTTCTTGCCGGTTGGTTGATTCTGCTTCTCGCAGTTGCTAGCCCTGGCGCTTCAGCGCAAGGCATCTTTGTCACCCCTGTCGCGGGCGCGCCGTTTAGCGGCCTCGTTGTAGTGGAGCGGTCGCGCGTTCAGCGGGACGGCTCGATTGTGAATTTAAAGACGATCCGCGCGATTGCACGTGATGGTCAGGGCCGCATCCACAACGAGTTGAGGGTTTTTGTGCCCGCTTCCAGTACTCAGATACCGGAACTGCTGCACATCCATTTATATGACCCGCAGACGCGAATCTCCGCGACAATCAATGTGCCCGACAAGACCTTCCTGACAAGGACCCTGAGTCACCCGCCTTCGACTGAGCCACCCTCGATACGCTACGCGTCGCCGACGGGCAGTAATCCTCCGAGCGATTTCACGAAGGAGGAGGACCTGGGCATTCATGAGATCGAGGGGGTAGCGGCGCATGGGCTTCGAGAGACCCAGACCCTCCCAGCCGGGAATGACAGCCCGGGTAAGGAGCTTGTCATCACTGATGAGTACTGGTATTCGGAAGAGCTGCGCATCAACCTGATGATCAAACACACTGATCCGCGCACCGGAACGGAAACCTTGACAGTTAGCCAGATCGCACGCGGGGAGCCGGATCCGGCCTTTTTCCAGATTCCGGAAGGCTACAAGCGCGCCCGCACGGAAACCCATTAATATATTCCAGTGGTTTCGCCTTCCGCGTCTGTTAGTTTGGGAGGAAAATGTCCGCTGCAAAGCGGGAGGTCCTATCTGTGATCAATGGTGCTCATGTGGTCATATATAGCAAGGATGCAGAAGCTGACCGCGCCTTTTTCCGGGATGTGCTTCAGTTCGCTTGCGTCAATGCCGGCCATGGCTGGCTGATCTTCGCCATGCCGCAGCTCGAAGCCGCCTTTCACGATTCGAACAGCAACGATCAACACGAGTTTTACTTTATGTGTGACGACATCAGGGCAAGCTTGAGAGATCTGAAATCCAAGAACGTGAAAATCTCGGAAATCAAGGACGAGCGCTGGGGGAAGCTTGCCAACTTCACCCTTCCGGGCGGCGGCAAAATAGGCATATATGAACCAAAGCATGCAAGCCCATTGAAGCTGAAGCGGTGAGCAAAAGTGAAGCCGAGGGAGGGGACCGCCCGGCACTACTTCATCGGCACGCCATACTTGGATAGAACATCGTCGTTGGAGATCACGCCTTCGAGTTTTCGCAAATCGGCGCGGCTGACGACCGGAACCATCGGCGTTTGATAAACGTAGCGCAGCGCCATTTCCAGTGGATAGTCAGGATGCAGGTAAGGGAGGCTCTGGGACGCAAGCAAAGACCCGAGCGTCATGTCGGCCTTACCTTCGTTGAGGAAGCGCTGCAGAGCCTCCCGGGGAACGCTGCTCCAACCGGTAGGCTTGAGACGCACCAGAAACAGATTCGAAGGAGCTTGCTGAATGTGCGCAACCGCGTCCTCGACGGTCTCGTCCGAATTCAGAACGGGCATCGGCGGTGGTTTCATGGCATCTTCTATGTGGAGGGCAGTTTTTTCCCGCTGTTCCTCCAAGGATGGAAGATCAAGACCGTCCTGGCGGGTCAACAGGTCAAAGATGGCAACGGGCTGAAGGCTGCGCGAAACCACATAGGCAAAGGCGTTGGCCAGAATTACTGGAACGATGATTGAATAATTCCCGCTGACTTCCACCACCATGAAGACCGAAGTCATGGGTGCGCGCATGAATCCGGCAAACAGCACGCCCATACCGACCAGCGCGTAAGTGCCCGTAGTACCGGTCAGGTGAGGATAGAAGTGGCGTTCGACTCCGCCGACGGCCCCACCCAGCATCGCGCCGACAAACAGAGCCGGAGCAAACATTCCACCGGGGGTCCCGCTGACGAAGGAAAACGTGGTGGCGAGGATTTTCAGCCCGGCAAGAATGCCGAGCACCTGCCAAGTGAACTGATCGTGCATCGCCTGATCAATGTATTCGTAGCCGGCACCCATAACTTGAGGAGCACCAAGGTAGCCCATCAATCCGACCAGTATGCCAGCAAGGGCAGGTTGAAAATAATGGGTGGCCGCGGGTAAAGAGCGGAGGCGCGGGCGGAGATAGCCGATGGCTTTGGCAAACACTACCGCGGCAAGACCTCCGATGATCCCCAGGATCGCATAGGCCAGCAGCTCCGTGGGACGGAAGACGGTGAGGGGAGGAATGCGGAATAGCGGCTCAGCCCCCAGAAACCATCGCACCACAACTACGCTGGAGATGGCCGAGAGCACCACCGAGCCCAAAATGCCGGCACTCCAACGTCCAATGACCTCTTCGATCACAAACAACACGGCAGAAATGGGCGCATTGAATGCGGCCGCCAGGCCAGCCGCGGCGCCGACCGGAGCAAGCAGTCGAAGTTTCTGGCGGGAAAAATCCATGCGACGGCCCAAAGCCGATGCCAAAGCTGCGCCGATCTGCAAGGATGGATCCTCAGGACCAAGCGAGTGGCCCGAACCGATGGCAATGGCGGCGGTAATGAATTTCCCGATCGCAGTACGGAAGGGAATGTAGCCGTTAAAGATGTAGAGAGCGGCTTTGGTCTGGTTGACTCCGCTGCCACGAACCGAGGGAAACAGATGAATTACGAGAATGGAAACCAGCAGGCCTCCGAGCGCAGGGACGAGCACCAGACGCAACATGTGCGGTTCTGGCGCGGGTCCGAGCAGACCAATTCGTGTCCAATCAATGGCCAAGCGAAAGCAGACCACGCCTAAGCCGGCAAAGATTCCGATAAAGACCGAAAGAACGAGGAAGAATCCTTCTTCACTGAGCGGCGCAGCTAAAAAGAAGCGTGAACGGAAGCGAGTTCCTGAGGAATCGATTTTGTCCTCGGTGGATTGGCGGGAGAGGTCGGGAGTGGTTGGGGAGAAATCGCTCATTGCTCCACTCCCGCCCGGCTTTGCGCCAGAAGTAACAGGGCCTGGTCCTGAGCAGTGGAGGCGCAGCCTGCGGTTTGTTGCTCGATGCGAAGCACAAGATCCATGACCTCGTCCGCCAAACCACTTTCACCAGTACTTCCCAGGCGCCGCAGTGTCCTATTCATTTTCACCCATTGCGTCTTCAATGCAGACCAGTTGTCCGACTGTGGCGCTGATGGGTTTGCCTGCAACTTCATGCAACTATCCAAACGTTTTCCAGTTTCGTCCAAGACGATGCGGATGCGATGGCTTCGATCTTGAGGTGACAGGCCACGGCTGAACGGATCCTGTTCGAGAATGAGTTTGCTGATGGTAAGCATCCCGGCGGTCTGAGGGTCGTTGGGATTAGCCTTGCTGGCAGTTTCCAGATAGCGTTCTGCAGTGCGATAACGCCCGAGTCTAAAGGCGGCTTGCGCCGCCCCGGTTGCAGCGCTTGTATTCGTCCGATCCAGTTGCAGGACCCGGCGATACTCCGTGAGTGCGTGCTCATAATCCTGAGCCTGCGCGAATAGATCGGCGGCGCGCAATAGCAATTCGGGCTTTGGTGGCAAGTCTACGGAAAGAGCCATCAGCTCCGCCTCGGCCTTCGGGCGATCGTTCAGACGCAGCAGGACCTCGATCAGTTCAAACCAGGTATTGAGCCGATTTTTTTCCGGATCGGAATCCCACACGCCGTAGATTGCGTTGTGGTAGTACTGAATGATTTTGTCGATTCGAACTTGACGTGCCGCCAGCCTGCCAAGCGCAAGGTTGACCGCGCCATTCTGCGGAGCGCGTTCCCACAAGCTAATCAGGTAAGTCTCGGCCTCTTCGGTTCGACCGCTATCGCGCAGGGCCTGCGCCAGACTCAATTCGTACTCAAAATTGTTGGGGCTATAGCTGAGTGCGGAGCGAAAATGTTGAAGGGCAAGCTCTGGCTTGCCCGATTGCTGCTCTGCCATGCCTTGCTGATATAAATGGCGGGCCAAAGCCTTCTTCTGTTCTTGAAAACGATTCACTAAACGGCTGACGGCGAGAAACCCGAGCACCGCAAGGACTGTTAACCCAGCAAGCACTAGTGGAGTGCGGCCGGTGAAGGGCTTCAAGGTGAGTTCGTGCATAGAACGGCAAAGAAATATCCTAAACCATTGACCTAAACCACGCAGGCCGGCAGGCGGCGCGGCCTCACGCAGTTTTATGCAATTCCCAGGACCTGATTGAAGAACCCAACCAGGTATTTCCAAACCAGATAGTAGGCAATCAGGGCGAAGGCGAAGGCGAACACGAGGAAATGGTAAGGTACCCTGATTTCGTGGAAGTAAACCACACCTTGTGCTGTAAGGTTGATGATCTCGAGAGCACAGCCTACCAGATACCCAACTGGAACCAGGAGAAATGGCAATATCGCGCCATGCAAACCGATGGGCAAATGACGACGCGGCCGCAGCCAAAGATAGAACATATTCCAGACGCCAAACAGGCTCGGCACGATAGCCATCGGGAAGACAATAGCCCGCTCGATCGGAACCGGGACCTGGAAGACAAAGCGAGCCAGAATAAAGCCCGTGAGCACGAGCAGGAGAACGATTGTCGGCACGACGATGCCCGCCATATAAGCTCGCAGATAAGGATGTGTGTTCATAAAACCTCCATTACAAGTGATAGAGCAGCACCGGAATGGCGTTGGGGGACAGCAGCAGACCCAGCACCAACAGCACTGCTAAGGCCCAGTCAAACCAGGGAACCGAAGGCGCACGCTGTTCCAGCCGGCGGAGCATCTGTGGCCAGAGGTCTCGCTGCAGCTCGCGCTGAAGCGGTGGCATTGCTTGCTGCAACGATTTGCGAAAGTTTTCATCTTGTTTGTTTTTCATGGTTCGACACCCAAATGCTTCAAGTTTTTTCGTAATTGCCGGAGTGCGCGAAAAACGCGCAACTTGACTGCTCCCACCGAGATGCCGAGAGCGTCAGAAATTTCCTTGTAAGGCAGTTCTTCAACCAGCGCCAAAGTTGCCGTTATTTGCAATTTGGCAGGCAGTTTGTGAAATGCCGCCCTGATCTGTTCTTGCAATTCCCGCCGGATTTGAGGATCAGGTGAAGCTGTCGCTGGGAAATCCGCAGGGAGTTCAACTTCCACACGGCGCGTCTTCAAATAATCGAGAGCCGCGTTTGTGGCAATGCGTCTCGCCCAAGCGCCGAAACTTCTTCCTGGATCGAAACGCGCATGGGCGCGGTAAATGCGCCAGAAAGTTTCTATGGTTAAGTCCTCCGCAGCCCCAGGATCGCGCACGATGCGCACGGTCCAGCGATACACCTCAGATTGATATTGCCGGAACAGCGTTTCGAAGGCTTCGAGATCCCCGAGTGCGAACTGCCGTGCTACATCGGATTGCCCCTCAAGCACCGGCATCTGAGCTTCCTATATACCCTTACGAGCCACTCGAGGGGAAGGTTACAGAATCGGTTGGCTAGGCCGGATCCCGGGTGTTTCCGCTGGCTGGTGCTTGCGTGACGGACGCGTGCTCTTGCAGCTCCTTCGGCAATCCGCTGTCGATGGCGCGGCGTACCTGTTCCATCAGAGCTTCGCGACTGGTGAAAGTTTGCGGCTTTATCGGGTCGTGGAAGATGACCTTAACTTCTCCCGATTTGAGCGCAAACCGGCCTTTGGGCATCACGTAATATGATCCGGAGATGGTGACAGGCACGACGGGAACATTGCACTCCGTTGCGAGATAGAATGGGCCTTTCTTGAACGGCAGCAGCTTGCCATCGGACGAACGTTTGCCTTCCACGTAGATCGTCATATTGATGCCCTGCCGGATGACTTTGCCGGCAGCTTCTACGGCAGCGATTCCGGCGTCGCGATTTTCGCGATCGACCGGAACCAGGGCGCCAATTTTCATGATGGTGCCCAGCAGCGGATAAGTGAACAGCTCCTGCTTGGCCATAACCGAGGTACGGCGCGGAATCAGTGGCAACATCAAAGGCGGATCGATGTTCGAGGCATGGTTGGACATGAAGATGTAGGTTCCGGTGGGGTCGAGTTTTTCCCGTCCTACTGCCCGCACTCGCACTCCGGCCAGTTGCACGCCTCTCAAAGCACCCCACATGCAGGTGTGATAGAGAGCGCGGATGTCTCCGGTGAGCAGAGTCCAGGGAATGAGAAATACGGAAGTGAGCGGCAAGGCGATTCCCCAGAAAGCCAGCATGGCAATTGTGCGGATCACCGCCCAGCCTCGGCGCGGGTGAACAATTTCAATCGTTGGGGCAGTTTTTCATAAATTCCACCAAAGCCGCCATTAGAGAGGATAGCAACCACGTCGCCCGAGCGCAGTTCCGGCGCCACCAACTCGACTATCTCATCTACAGTCGGAACCATTCGAGCGTGACGGCCGTGTCTGCGTATGGTTGCGGCAAGCACGGACAAATCGAGCCGCTCGGATTCCGGAATTGCCTCCGACTTGAAAACGTTGGCGACTACAATCTCGTCGGCCAAAGCCAGACTTTTTGCCAAGTCGTCTTGCAGGACTTTGCGGCGCATGGTGTTGGAGCGGGGTTCCAGAATGGTCCACAGGCGCGCGCCCGGATAGCGGGAGCGCAAGGCAGTGAGCGTGCCCGCGATTGCGGTTGGGTGATGGGCAAAATCGTCAATAATTGTGACTCCGTTTACAACAGCGCGAACTTCCAGGCGACGTTTCACGCTTTTGAAAGACTTCAGCGCGGCTGCGATCTGCAGGCGGGTAACGCCGTAACTGGCAGCAAGAGCGGTCGCGGCCGTCGCGTTCCATACGTTGTATTCCCCTCCCACAGCGAATTCCAGATCCGCCCAAGATTGCCCTTCATGAACAACAGACCAGGTAGTGCGGGCGGGTTCCAAGCGCAGATTTCTGATCTGCCAGCTCGAGGTGGGTTTCGAGCCGTATCGCTCCACTGGACAGAACGCTCGTGCAAGGCAGCGTTCGACGCTTTCCCCCGAGTCGAAGGCGACAATTCGGCCACGCTGGGGGACCAGATTTACCAACCGCTTGAATGCAGTTTCGACCGCCTCAAGGTCTTTGTAAATGTCGGCATGATCGAATTCGACGGACGTGAGAAGCACCGTGTCAGGAAAGTAGTGCATGAATTTTGGGCCTTTATCGAAGAAGGCTGTGTCGTACTCGTCTCCCTCCAGAATGAAGTACCTGCCCGCGCCGAGGTGAAAGCTGCTGCCAAAATTTTCGGCGATTCCGCCGATCAGAAACGATGGTTGGAGACCTGCGCTTTCGAAAATCCAGGCCAGCATGGAGGTCGTGGTGGTCTTGCCATGAGTGCCCGCCACCACCAGGACTTCCTTCCCGCGCAGAAACTCATCGTGTAACAGTTGCGGCAAGGAACAGAATGGAATTCGCTGATCAAGCACATGCTCCAGCTCGACATTTCCGCGGGAAATAGCGTTTCCTACGACGACGAGATCCGGACGCGGCTGCAAATTTTCGCTGGCGAACGGCTGCGCCACCGGAACGCCGAGGCCAGCCAGAAACTCGGACATGGGCGGATATGCTGCTGCATCAGAACCCGTAACTCGAAATCCCCGCTGTTGCAACATGCCGGCCAGCGATGCCATGGCGGTTCCACAGATTCCAATCAAATGAATATGCTTGCTCATGCTCCTGGCTCGAACCTGTTCCTTATCTGGTCAGGCGGTTCCCTTGTGTACCTTCGTGGTTTGCTTTTTTGCCTCCGCAACTGTTGCTGACTCCAGGATCCGTAAGCTGACAGAAATCTGATTCACGTCCAGCGTGGCACGCACGCCGAGCGGAAGCGTTACATTTTCGCGACTAACATGCCCTGACCGTAATCCGAATGCCAATGGTATGCGCAGGTCTCGAAGGACGCGCAGGACGACTTGCTCCAACGTATAGTCCTGCTCGGGGGTCTGAACGCAATCCAACATTTCTCCGAAGACAATGCCCCGCACATCCCGCAGTTTGCCGGCCAGCTTTAATTGCGTGAGCATGCGATCGATCTGAAACGGCTTTGCGGCCACATCTTCGAGAAACAGAATAGTGCCCTCGGTGTGAATCTCGTAGGGCGTGCCCAACGATGCCACAAGCATCGAAAGGCATCCGCCGTATAGAATCCCCTCGGCCCGGCCTTCGATTAGCGGTTTAGTTCCCGATTCCGGTCCGATTGACCATTCTCTCTGGCCGCTGAGCGCTGCCTGCCATGACTTCAGGTCCACCCCATTTGGATGCGCGAAATCCTTTGCGACCATCGGACCATGAAACGTGACCAATCCGGCCGCATCGGCAAAGTAGGTTAATAGCGTAGTTGCATCGCTGTAGCCGATGAAGACTTTGGGATGTGACTTGATGTTTTGCAGGTGGATTTTTTCCAAGAGATAATTGGTCCCATATCCTCCGCGAGCGCAAATGATGGCCCTCACCTCAGGGCGCTGGAACATTTCCTCCAGCTCCCGGGCTCGACGCTCGACGGAACCAGCAAAATAGAGATCCTGCTCCAGGACGGAATCCAAATAAAAAGGCTTGTACCCAAGGTCGCGCAGTGCCTGGCACCCGGCTCGCAGCAACTCCGGTTTGATATTACTGGCGGGCGCCACGATTCCAACCGTGTCTCCAGCTCGCAGAGCCGGAGGCTTCAGGCACGCAATCGGCGGAGCGGATGGCATGTGGAAGCAATCTTAAACGAAAAATTCACCGCGGCAGATCAGCTTCGCTGGTCCTCGGAGAAATACCTGCTCTTCCCAACGGACGATTTGCAAGCCGCCGGGGGTGTGCACTCTGAGCGGTGAAACCGCTTTCTTAGCCGCTATCGAGGCCACAGCCGCCGCGCAGGAACCGGTCCCGGAGGACTGCGTTTCGCCGACGCCGCGCTCAAAGAACCGTGCGCTAATGTTCTCAGCGTCAATGATGCTTACAAATTCGACGTTTATGCCATGCCGGAAGTCATGATGGCGGGCGATTTCGGCCGCTTCGGCCTGCCATCCCGGAGCGACCTCGTTTACAAAAACGACATAGTGGGGATTGCCCGTCGAAATGGGGATACCAGTGATCTGATGGAAAGCCAGTTTTATGGGAAATGCGTCGCCAACTTGCGGCTCCCCCATGGCAACTTCAAACTCGTATTGATTTTCGCTGCGAGCGGTGAGAGTGCAGGTCTTCAAGCCCGCCCCGGTGCGTACAGTGATTTTTTCTTTGGCCTGTTCGGAGCAGATGTGGGCGGCAACGCAACGGGTCCCGTTGCCGGAAATTTCCGCCTCCGACCCATCAGCATTGAACAACCTTGCGCGCACGTCAGCATCCTGAGCGGGAAAAAGCCACTCTACGCCGTCGGCTCCGACTCCCTGATGTCGGTCGCAAATGTGGCGGCTGAATGCAGAAAGATCAGGCGGAGCATAGATTCCATCGATAATGAGGAAGTCATTTCCGCAGGCGCTCGCTTTGGCAAACGGGACCATCGCTGCCGATGGACTCATTCGGGATGCACCGGGCCAAGAGAAACTGCACTTTCAAGTACGGTGGATTGCTGCAGAGCGTGGAGCACCTGGTCATGGTCCCTGGCCCGGGCGGGCAACTCGAACTGCATACGCACATGTTGTTTGGTCGCGGCGGAGCGAACGTTGTCCACGATTCCGTGAATCGGTTCGGTTAAGCGATTCACTTCGGTGGTAATTTCCTCAATACTCGGTCCAGTGACCTCATAAATATAAGTTGATAACTTCAGGCCGAGCTGCTGTTCCGATTGCCCCAAAATCAGCAGGCAGAGCAGAATCAGCAGAGTGGCGAAGGTTGCAGTCAAGTAAAGTCCTCCGCCTACTGCCATTCCGACGGAGGCCACAACAAAGAGCGTGGCGGCCGTGGTCAGGCCGATAACTAATTCTCCCTCGGCATGAATGATCGAACCGGCCCCAATGAACCCGATGCCGGGGATGATCTGAGCGGCAATGCGCGTGTGATCGCCCGTATAGGCCTTGGCTAAATCATCGGAAAGCAGAGTGAACATGGCCGAACCTACGCAGATGAAAAGGTTAGTCCGCAGGCCGGCAGGCCGATGTTTGAGCTCACGTTCCAATCCGATCAACCCGCCCAGAATGGCGGCCAGCACCAGACGAGTGATCGACACGCCCACGACTGAAGTCATCTCGGTGCGGAGCACTTCGTAAATGTGCTGAAAATTCGGCATGGCAGCTAGTTTTGGCTGGATTGTAGCACCTGTAAACTCACGCTCTGCTGAAGATCGGAGCTGGAAGTTAACGGGCCTGATTACCGGTTGCGATGCGTCCAGTAGATCGTGGCAACGGGCTGACCGGTGGTCTCGACTACCACCATAGAAGCGAGGTCGCGCCGGTACACCTCGGTTGCGACTGGATCGTCATCGATTGCGATAACGTAGTCAACATACTTCTGCGGGTCGGCGAGTGCCCGCTCCCACAACCCTTCAGAATCGGAAGGCCTCTTCCATGGCCGGTGATTGCCTTCGTTAATCGTGCGGCGCAGCGGAATGCCGGCATCCTGCAGTGCGCCGACATGATCGCCAAGATACATCAACAAGTCGGAGTCGTGGGGCAATTTCAAAAGAGTCGAAGCCAGCGCGGCTTCGAATGCGATGCGAGTTCTGGAGTCGACCCAGGCTTCGTGGTAGCAGATTGGCTGCGCCTTCCACACGAATCCATAGCTGGCAGCTACGAAAATCACCCCGCCAAGTACGAGCGCAGCTTTGAATGATCTCTTCGGCGCGCGGATGAAAAACGCGTGAACCATCAGCGCCAGCATCACTGCATATGCGGGCAGCAGCTCCAGCCCGAAGCGGACGTTGTAATAAGAAAACGGCCACCAGTCCGGAAGGTAAATCGGGACGCTGCCAAAGGCGAGCGACAGCGTGTAAAACGCGACAGGCAGAATCAAAACCAGAAGCGGCCAGCGCCGCTTGTTCATCGCAAGAATGGCTCCGATCGCGGCAACCCGCAGCCAGATTTTCTGCAGGTTCCCAAGTGCGACGTTACCCTCTGCAGCCTTTAGAAAATAAGTAAATGAAACCCGCAGGTTGTGCCAACCCGGATGCGGCGCAGTCTTGGACAACGCAGTCTTCTGTTGCTCGATTGCCCGCGCCGAATATGGTCCATTGGCAAATTCGAGGGGGTTTCGATAGATGATCGTGTTGTAACCAAGCCAAAGTACGGGCGCAGCTACCGCTAGGACAAGAAATTTCACCAAGCTGCGGCGGAGGATTTTCTGCCGCGAGGCTATCACTATCCATGTTGCGGCCACGCCCAACGCCATTGCGAGAAACCATCCGTCGTAACGGGTCAGGCAAGCGCCCGCCAGACACCAACCGCATTTCGTCAGCGAGGCCGGGCTGTCGTCCTGATTGGCGAGGCTCGCTTGCTGCTGCTTGGCAACGTCGCGAGCTGTCGCACTGCGCGCGAACTCGCTCAAGTGCACCACGGCCCAGATGAATAAGGCAAGGTACAAAACTTCTGTCATGGCAGTAGTCTGCATATACAGGAGATTGGGATTGGCGGCATAAACGGCAGCCGCGAACCAAGCCATCGTACGTCCGGCGAAATCCGGTTGCGCTTGAGAGCGCAGCGCTCCGCGAACCAGGCGAAATATCCCTGCAGTCCCGAAAACGTAAGCACACATAGACGGAATCGCGCCCGCAATGCCGGTTTGCCAAGCGGTATCAGAGAGCAGAAACGGAACCATCAACAGATGTGGCAACGGCAACCAAACCGTACCCAGTTGCAACAATTCCGGAGTGCGCGAGTCAATGACGCGACGTGCAATATTGATGTGGGCTACAGCATCCCCATAAAGCAGGAGATCGCTGTGGCGGAAATAGAAGAGAAAAGAAAACAAGGAAGCGGCTGCGGCCAATTGAGAGACGAGTGTCGTCTCGCGATCCCAGCGCGGCGTGCTCTGGACATTCATTCCAGATGGGTCAATTCCCGGAAAACCTGGAAGCGGCTGTCGATCTCTTCACGGGTGAGAGTCTGCAACCGCTCCGTACCGAAGCGCTCGACGGCAAAGGACCCCATCACGCCGCCATAAAACAACGCACGCTTGAGCACCTCGCGATTGATCTCCTCCTGGGAGGCGAGATATCCCATGAAACCGCCGGCGAAGGAATCACCGGCTCCAGTGGGGTCCTGCACCTCCTCAATGGGCAAGGCAGGCGCGCGAAAGGGATGCTTGCCTATTCCGAAGGCTCCTTCGCGAAAGAAGATGGTCGCTCCATACTCCCCGTGTTTGATGACGAGCGCCTGCGGCCCCATGGCCAACACCTTGTGGGCAGCACGAGGCAGGTTGCGCTCCTCAGCCAGCATTTTGGCTTCGCCGTCATTGATCAGTAGAACGTTGATTAGCTTGAGGGTCCGCAGCAACTCCGGACGGGTTCCGTTAATCCAGAAATTCATGGTGTCGCCGCCGGTAAGTTGCACGCCGTTCATCTCCTGGCGAACGGTCGCCTGTAAGGTGGGGTGAATGTTCCCCAGAAAGAGAAATTTAGAATCCATGTACTCGCTAGGAACGCGGGGCTGAAAATTTTCAAAGACATTGAGCTCGGTGAAATCTGTCTTGGCCTCATTCAGGTTTTCCACGTATTGGCCGCCCCAGCGGAAAGTCTTGCCGGTTGCGTGCTCGATGCCCCGGGTATCGATTTTTCGCTTCCGGAAAGCAGCTTCATGTTGAGCAGTAAAATCTTCTCCCACCACGGCGACGATGCGCACGTCGGTGAAATAACTGGCCGCGAGAGAAAAATAAGTGCAGGAACCGCCAAGAATGTTTTCCGCACGCCCGGACGGAGTTGCAATCGAATCAAACGCAATCGAACCTACGGCAACAATGCTCATTATTTTCCTTCATTGTGCGCCCTGTGCCGGACCGCGGCCCGACGGCAGCGCTACAAGTACTTGCCTAAGATAAGTTTCAATTTCTCGCGGGTAGCCGCGGGAATCTTTTCGCGTTCGCTGATTATCGCGTGAGCCAGGGCGGAGTTGCATTTGCAATTTCGCTTCGTCGGCATTGCCGCCACACTCTGCTGTACCACGCGGCAGGCATTCTCCGCATTCTTTACCAGGACAGCTACAACCTGATCCACGGTGACCGAGTCGTGATGCGGATGCCAGCAGTCATAATCGGTCACCATGGCAACCGTGACGTAGCAGATCTCGGCTTCACGCGCCAGCTTGGCTTCCTGCAAGTTGGTCATGCCGATCACGTCCATGCCCCAGGCGCGATAAAGGTTCGATTCCGCCTTCGTCGAGAATTGCGGACCCTCCATGCACAAATAAGTACCGCCCCTTTTGGCTGTCACTCCTGCTTTCTTGCAAGCGGTTTCCACCACTTTGGCCAACTCGGGACAGATGGGATCGGCAAAGGCAACGTGGGCCACAACGCCATCTCCAAAGAATGTGTCGACGCGATGACGGGTTCGATCGAAGAACTGATCCGGAATGACGAACTCTAGCGGCTTGTGCTCCTCTTTCAGCGAACCCACCGCCGACAGGGAAACGATCCGCTCCACGCCGAGTTGCTTAAAACCATAAATGTTGGCGCGGAAATTCAACTCAGTAGGGAGGATGAGGTGGCCGCGCCCGTGCCGTGCCAGAAAAGCGACATTCCGGCCTTCCAGGGTTCCAAGAACGTAGGCTTCGGAAGGGTCACCAAATGGGGTTGATTGCCGGACTTCATGCACTTGGGTCAGCCCCGGCATCGAATACAGCCCACTGCCGCCGATGATGCCGATTTCCGCTTGCGACAAAGACCCTCCGGCACTTCTGAGTTGAATTGCAGATTATACCGAAGCCAAGTTCAATCGATCAGCGACTTACGGCCACAGCTTTCAATCCCAATAATTGTTGTTCAAGGCGCTCAGTGGTGGGCTGATCGAGGCCTTCGGTGATCAAAACCGTTTCGTTTTGCACGGTGATTACCACCGGGCCTTGTTCCGTCAGCCAGATGTGGGAAGCGGTCATGGTCTCGAGATTTTGGAGGTCCAAGGGCGCGCTTCCCTGCTCTGGCGATTCGCGTAGATGTTTGTAGCGTTTCTCCAGAGCTTTCGCGTAGATGGCGGCGAACTGTGCGGCGCTCTGCGCATCCGCCCAGCGCGAGGTATACAGCAATGCGAGCGGCGCGGAAGGATCTCCTTTGGGCCGTACCGCATAGTAATAGCCGCCCCGCCAATGTGGGTAAACGGCGCGTGAAGTTTCAACGCCGGCGTACTGATCTACCAGGATGGCAACGTCGAACTCACCCATTGCACCAACGTCGAAGCGATCGTAATCCTTAAAGTCGTCTTTGAAATCGGGCAGGCGCATAGGTTCCAGCCGTTCTCCGGAGAGGTAGGTTTTCGGCTCCATGATTTGGCGAGTCGACTGTGGCGGATTGGCGAAGGCATCGGCGAAAGCCTTTTCCTTGCCGCCGGCGCGTAACAACTCGGTTTCAAAGTCCAGGCCGAAGCGGTAGGGAAAGGTCAGTGCCTCTTTCAAAAAGATAGGCGCATTCTGGAAGGCGGGTGAATCAGACGTGCCTACCAACATTCCTTCCTTAAGGGCGTTGGCTAATTGCGGAGAAGTCAGCAGTGATTGGCCGGTAGGCTCGAGCATGTAATCTACCAGCACGATCATGGCCTGGCCTTCGACTACAGCCTGGCGAGCTTCGCTCACTTCGTCTTTTTCCATGTCCTCGGGCGTGGGGTTTTTCTTGGCGTCCAAATCCACATCGCCACGCTTCATCCATTTATCCAGTCCAAACGACTGATCCTGAAGAGCGTGCGTGAGTTCATGGGCCATGACCGGGCGTTGCTGCTCCGGCCCAATCCAGTCCAGCAGGTTCACGGTTTTGGTCTTCGAGTCGTAGTAACCGGCGACCTGTTCGCGGAGCAGTTTGACCAGAAAATCCTGGAGATCGAAATCAGGAGGAAGCAGGCCAAATTTTTTCAGAACCAGTTCCGAGCGACGAAGCCGCTGCGCGTCTTTGTCCTCGGACATGTTTTTTTCGAGGTAGGCGACAACGTCATCGCGGGTGGTGAGTTTGCGTTTGACCTGGCTCTTGATCGGCAGGTCCGTGTCTTTGCTGGCGAATTTCAGAATTTCGTCTACGTCGCGAAAGAGCTGCTCAGCTTCCTGCGGAGAAATCTTCTGCTCTTCTGCTTCTGCCGAGGATTCGGCCGGTGCCGCCTTGCCTGACGGTGAAGGCTGCGCGCTCTGGCTGGGCGCTTGCGGGACAGGCGTGGTGGTTTCGTTCTGTTGCGCGGAACCGGCTTGCGCCGTGACCAATGCGCTCAGAAGCAGGGCCAGGCAAACCAAGCGGAACTGGCGGCATATTCTGCGATAGAAACGGCTCAGCAAGCAGGCGGTCCTGTGCAAGGGGAAAGTCCTTCCGTTCGGCGTCTTAATTGGGCCGAGTGTCAGGTACATTGTACTTTCGTGTGCGACGTGCACGTCGCACCGTCGTCCAAATCTGCCAATGACATAGGCGCCGCTTGGTTTCCCAGCAATGGAAATGCTCTTGACAACTGATCTGAATTTGATAGAGTCCCTGCAAATTGCAAGGCCGAAGGCCACTTCGGCGAAAGCAGCGTGCCACCGCGTTGTTCCAAACCTTTACTGGAACGGTGGGGTCTCCAAATTGCGAAACAGCAGTGAGGGACTGAGGTAGTCATTCTCCGCCGAAAGTTATCGGAGTAGAGCTGTCCCACACGTGTGTGCGTACATGGGCGGCGCTAGGAGTGTGAGCGATGCCGGATCCCGCCGAATTTCAAAGTCACAAGGAGGACTCGTGGTCAGGACAGCCACATTTACGGCAGCTTTAGCTCTGGCGATGTTAGTGGTCGCCGGAATGGCGTTTACTCAAACCACTCAAAACGATTATCGTGTCCGGCGATTTAACCGCGATCCTGGCGGTGGCAGCGATCCAACCGACCCTGGCGTGCAGGCGGGCAATCGCGGGACGGGTGCCACGCTAATTGATCCGACGAATGATCCAAACGGCTTCACTGCCTTTTTCAACGACGGTCTGGCTCGCTTCCAGGAGGTTGAAGGTGTGTCTGGCGGAGCCAATAACGGTCTGGGGCCGCGATTCAATTTCAACCAATGCTCGGGGTGCCATGCACAACCGGCAATTGGAGGAAGCGGAGCGCCCGGCAACCCTCAATTCCTGGCGATCAGCGATGGCATAGTTAGCGGTTCCACCAACAGCATTCCATCGTTCATCACCGCGAATGGTCCCACGCGCGAAGTGCGCTTCCCATTCTTCTTCAACAGCAACGGATCGCCAAACCTCAACAGTCCAAATGGCGGCGTGGAAGACCTGTTCACTGTCTCCGGGCGGACTGATGCCGGGAGTTGCAGCTTGCAGCAGCCCAGTTTCGCGGCGGCACAAGCAGCTAACAACATCATCTTCCGCATTCCAACGCCCACCTTCGGGGCAGGCTTGATCGAGAACCTTGACGACTCTGCTCTGTTAGCCAACCAAGCCTCCAATCTAAATAATAACTTTGGCATTGCCGGTACTTTCAACCGTAACGGCAATGACGGCACCATCAGCCGTTTCGGCTGGAAGGCGCAGAACAAGTCCCTGCACACGTTTGCCGGTGAGGCCTACAACGTGGAGATGGGCGTCAGCAACGAGCTGTTCCCCCAAGACCGCCCGCTGCCGGGAGAAGATCAGCAGGGCCTGGGGCTACCCCCCAACTGTCTAAACCTTAGCGGGTCCGGTTATCCGGAGGACACCTCAAACCCGAACTCGACGCCGAATGCGGCCGTGCTCGATGACGTATCGGCGTTCGCCAATTTCATGCGATTCCTGGCTCCGCCTCCACCGGGCGGCGTTGTGTTAAACGGACAGGCAGTTCCGTCCTCAGCGATTCCGGCGGGGAGCTCTCTGTTCAGCGCGATCGGCTGCGCGACCTGCCACAATCCAAGTCCGGGCACGACTCAGGTGTCGAACTTCGTTCCATCACTCAGCAATCAGCCGGTGCCTGCCTTCTCCGATATCGAGATCCATCACATGGGAAGCAATCTGGCTGACAACGTTTCCCAGGGAGGCGCTGGCGGCGATCAGTTCCGCACGGCTCCTTTGTGGGGACTGGGACAGCGAATCTTCCTGCTGCACGATGGACGGACGACGGATTTGCTCACGGCTATTGAGGCCCATCAGGGTCACGGCAGTGAAGCGAACACCGTGATCAACAACTTTCAAAGTCTAACCACTACGCAGCAACAGGAAATACTCGATTTCCTGCGCTCGCTGTAATTGCAAAAAGACTGGCTGGCGAGACGGCAAATGTCTCGCCAGCTACTTTCACGTGTAACCGCCAGTTGGGAACTAATTCACTTGGCGGCCGTTCAAGGCCACGTGACTGAGGAGATTATGCGCTCCAGATTTTGGCGTCGTTCAATCGTTCTCCTGATCTTCACGGTAACGGTGGTTTGGAGCCGCACGACTGGAGCTCAAAGCACCCGGGGAACGAGTGGCGACTTCTCCAACAACATGCACCCCCTGACGCAGGTACCTAAAGGAGTCATTCTGGTAAAAGGGGCTTGGTCGAGTTCCAGCGACTCCCTAACTCCTGTGCCAGAAGGCGGTGCCGTGCGTGGCAACGTTTACAGCAACCCATATTTTGGATTTGCCTATGTGCTACCGAAAGACTGGACCGAGAAGTACAAAGGACCGCCGCCGTCGGATACCGGTCGCTACGTCTTGGCGCAAATCCGGCCGGAGGACACGCATAAACGAGAAAGTCGAGGAAATATCCTAATCACCGCGCAGGATATGTTCTTCACTTCAATCCCTGCGAAGAATGTGATGGAGCTGGCCGCTTACGAAAAGAACAATCTGCAGCATGATTACCGATTAGAACTGCCCATCACGCAGACGAACATTGCCGGCCGGCCCTTTACCTTCTTTGCTTATTGGTCCCCTGTGGCCCAGTTGCACTGGTACGTGCTGGCCACCGAGGTTCGATGCCACGCGGTGGAGTTCGTCTTCACTAGCCAGGACACCAAAGTGCTGGAGGGTTTGGTGTTGGAGATGAACAAAATGCAGATGCCTGCGGAAGCGAACCGGGGAAACGGGAGCGCTAATGTTTCGCCGGTTTGCATCAACGATTATGCCTATAGCAAGAACCTGATTACACGCGTTGATCCCATCTTCACCGTACACCGGTTTAACCCGGTTCCCGTCCGCATCATCATTGATAAGAACGGAAGGGTAAAGCACATTCACTTTCTGAGCGCATTTCCCGACCAGGCAAAAGCTGTTACGGACGCTTGCAAGCAGTGGAGATTCCGCCCCTACGTGAAGGATGGGCAGCCGATTGAGGTAGAAACCGGAATCATGTTTGGGCGTGCCTCCGCGGCAACATCTCAGGCAGGCAATGCGGCGGTCGACTGATTCAGTGTAATGTGGTTCGAAAAGACGCTGGGGCACACGCCAATTATTACTTCTTATTATGCATGGCGGCGTTGGCGGCTTCGGCGGCGGCCTTCAACTCGTTATTCACCTGAACCAGAAGCTGACGTGCCCTCTCGGCGTGGCCTTTCATGTCATATCGGTTGTCCTTCTGGGCAGTCGCGATTTCTTTGTTAGCCTCAACGACGTGCCGCTGTGCCGCTGCCAGGTTCGGATGTATTTTACGATCGATATCGACAACCGGCTCCTGTGCCAAAGTTATCCCGCAGAACAGCACTAGACACAAAGCCGCAGTGAATCCCTGAATTTCCTTGGTCATGTTTTCTCCTGGGGAGCAAATTCGCTTACGAGTCTACCATCGGAAGCCAATAACCAAAACGGTACGGTCTTGGACTCGAAGGTACATTCCGACGCTGTAGACGTTGGCTCCGCCGTTATGATCGGGGCATCAAGCAAGAAAAAAAGACAGGTGTCAATGGTCAGCTGGCGTTCCTGGAAAGTTGGATCCGACAGATCTTTGAGGAAAGCTGATCGTTGCGCCGAGGAGGTTCGATGTTTACAGTTCGCCGATTTTGTCTGATTGGAATGCTGTTCATGTTCGCAGTCCTGGCGGCTGCCGAAAACAAAGTGCTGGGCGAGCTCCAGCTACAGGGTGCAACTAAAGTGGAGAGAGATTCTGGCGTCTGGATCGACGGCCAATACCTCGGCTACCTGAAAGAGCTTAAAGGAGACAAAAAGATCCTTCTGCTCCCGGGAGAACACGACATTGTGGTTCGCCAGGACGGATACGAGGATTTCCAGACCAAGGTCACGCTTCAGCCGGCAGAAAAGCAGGTGGTGGCTGTGAAGATGGTCAAAGACGAACGGTTCAAAATGCCTTCCGTGTTTTCGGAAGTAAAACTGGCTGTGAATCCGAATCGTGCAGCGGTGTTCGTGGATGATTTATTTGTGGGCCACGCCTCTGAATTTGACGGCATTGTCCACAGCCTGCTGATCGCACCCGGCCATCGAAAGATCACGATCAGTCTGCCTGGTTACCAGACGTTTCAAACCGAACTGGACCTGGCGCCGAGACAGAAATTTAAACTTAAGACCGAGTTGCTGAAGTCTGGGCCATCGTTGACGACCACGGCATCCAACTGAGCGTTTTGTTTGCCAATTGGGTGGAAGAAACCGCTGCGTCAGGGGCGTGGCAGGCTAAAGTCACGTATTGGTCAGGAATTCATATTGCTGGGCGGTAAGCGGCACCACGCTCAGGCGTCCTTGACGCACCAGGGGTGAATCGGCAAAAAGTTTGGTGGCCTTTACTTCTGCCAATGTAACGGATTTGCCCAGTGGCTTTCCAGATTTGATCTTCACTCGTGGATTTTTCGGATCCGACGTATCCACCGAAACAACAGTTGCGGTTCCGACTGCGCTTTTGTGATCGCCGGTTTCATAGATCACTAGTTGCTCGCCTGCCTTCATTGCGCGCAAATGTTTCAATGCGACGGGATTTGACACGCCATCCCAAACTGTCGTTCCGTCGCGCTGCAGATCAGTAAAGGAGTACTCCGACGGTTCGGTCTTTAAGAGATAGTTCATGCGAGGATCTCAGCACCGATCACTGTGGCTTTGGCGGATTGTCTTTGTTGTCCTTGGGTTGGCTGTCGTAGACGGAGAACTGAGCCTCAGGGCGTTTCAGCTTTATGCTGATGTCGACGGTCGGCTGGTTAATGTCGTAATCGGCGCCGAACGTCTGAAACCCTGTAGCCAGCACCTGAATTCTTAGTTTTCCGTACGGAACACCTTCGTAGCTGGCCTTGCCGTCCAAATCGGTCTTCAACTCGAGATCACCCTTTTCCTGTTTGCCCTTCTCATTCACGATGTGAATTACCACAGCGGCATTGCGCACGGGCTTGCCGTTGTAGACCTTCACCACAACAAAATTGAGGGTTGCTACGGGACCAATGTCATCATTCTTACCTTTCTCCTTCGCAAGAGAGGGAATCGCCAGCATCACGATCAGCGCACCAAGCCACACCAGCTTCATGACAAGTCCAATTCTAAGCCGATGCAGCTGAGGTTGTCACGATTTCCGCGCCGTTCAGAAATCAGAAGTCAGAATGCAGAGAAACCTGATGCTTCTCAGCGCGCTGACGGCTTGCACGATAGGAGGGCATTCAGTAAGCTCTGGGACCATGAAACGCTGTTTACAGGTTTGTGTTGTCTCCGCAATGCTGGGCATTTTCTGTGGTACGGAGATCCAGGCGCAAGAGCTGCCTAAACCGGCGGAAGGCGATTTTGTGACCCACAACTTCCATTTTCGCTCGGGGGAGACTCTGCCGGAGCTGAGACTGCATTATGCGACCTATGGGAAACCCACAACCGACGGGGCGGGCCATGTCACCAACGCGGTGATGATTTTGCACGGCACCACAAGTTCGGGGCAGGGGTTCGTCACGCCACAATTTGCAGGAGTGCTGTTCGGTGCCGGCCAGCTGCTCGATGCCAGCCGCTACTTCATAATCCTTCCTGACGGGATTGGGTCGGGCCACTCCAGCAAGCCCAGCGACGGGCTGCACGCCAAATTTCCGCATTATGACTATGACGACATGGTTGAAGCCCAGCACCTGCTGCTCACCGAGGGACTGAAAGTGGACCACCTGCGGCTGCTGATGGGAACTTCGATGGGCTGCATGCATTCCTGGATCTGGCTGGAAACGTATCCGGATTTCATGGACGCGGCCATGCCCTTGGCTTGCCTGCCGGTGCAAATCGCGGGAAGAAATCGCATGTGGCGGAGGATGATCATGGATGCGATTCGCGATGATCCGGCGCGGATGAACGGCGAATATCAGCAACAGCCGCCAGGCATGAGAACGGTCGCGGATCTTTTCCTGATTATGGCAGGGAGTCCGTTACAACTGCAGAAGCAGTATCCCACTCGCGACCAAGCGGACGCGTTTCTGGAGCAGTATATGAAAACCCGTATGGGCGTGATGGATGCGAACGACACCTTGTATGCCTTCGACGCCTCGCGGAATTACGATCCCTCGTCGAAGCTCGGTCAGATTAAGGCGCCGGTCATGTTCATTAACTCAGCCGATGATGTGATCAACCCTCCGGAACTCGGGATTGCAGAAGAACAGATCAAGAAAGTAAGAAAAGGACGCTTCGTACTGTTGCCCATCACTGACCAGACGCGCGGGCACGGCACGCACAGTTTGCCGGCGGCGTGGAAGCAATATCTGGCTGAGCTGTTATCCGAGAGCAGCCGATAAACAAGCGCGAGGATGATGCTGAATTTCGAGAGCAAACAACAACCAGTGTGCGCCCAGGAGGTTCATGGTGTTCCGTACAGTTGGCGATAAACGCTGGCGTTGCGGAGAATGTTCTGCACATATTCGCGCGTTTCGGTGAAAGGAATGGATTCGACAAACTCCTGGGGATCGCGATACTTCCCTGCTCCCATCCAATCCTCTACGCGGTCGGTGCCCGCGTTATAGGCTGCCAGGGCGTATTCAAAACCGCCGAATCTATCGACCATACTGCGAAAGTATCGGGTCCCCAGTCGCATATTTGTGCCGGGTGTGAATAATTGCTGGGTGCTGAAGTGGCGAATCTTTTCTTCCCTGGCGACACCTTTGCCGACCTTCGGCAATAGCTGCATCAGTCCCACGGCATTGGCATGAGAAACGGCGGTCGGATTGAACTCTGATTCTTGCCGGATCAGAGAGGCCACAAGATAAGGATCGAGTGCGTTGGCTGAGGAGTATCGTTTCAGGTCAGGCCAGTAGGCTTTTGGAAAAAGCGCCTCCCAATAGGAGCGCGGCAGGTTGGGCAGATCGAGGGCAAAATAATTGGGCGCAGCATGCTTCAGGGTTTCAATCGCCATGTCGTAACGGCCGACATCCTGATATAAGCGAGCAATTTCTGCCGGTGCCCAGTTGCCCTTCTCCTCGTCAGCGGCAGCAAGCAGCTCACGCACGGCGAAGTCAGTCAATGCACCGTTGGCGAGCAATTCTGCCTTCTGCACCCGCAGGTTATCACTGGGCACTTCATCGGGGTTGATGATGTCCAGGCTACTGAGCGGAGGCACGCGATCGAGCACGGGGTAGTGTGGAGGATCCTGGCGATCGTTGTCCTTCTGAGGAAGCCGCTGCCGCGCCAACTCGCCGTAATAATAGTTGCGATAGCGCAGAGCAAGAGTCTGGTAATAGGCGCGAGCCATTTCCGGGTCATCATCCTCCTCGGCCAATCGGGCACGCCAATAGAGCGCAGCCGGGACCTCCGAGGAGGTGGAATACCAGGCAATCTGATCATCGAAATCCTTTTTGGCCTGGTCGTTTCTGCCCTGGCGGAGGGTGAGCCATGCCGCCTTCCAGTGGGCGTAGGAAGCGCGACCGCCGTTGGGAAAGCGCTGCTGCAGTTCGCGATAGCAATCGATGGCTTTGTCATAGTCGCGGCGCAGCAAATAAATGTTTCCCGCCGAAAGCAGCGACTGCTCCAGCCATGGGCTGGTGGGATATCGCTCGCGCAGTTGATGAACGATTCGCAGGAACTCATCATCCTCGTTCGTGCCGCGGGCAATCTCTCCAAGGTTGAACAGGCGTTGGGCGCTAACTTCTGGAGTTGAATCCGGTATCGACTCCAGAATCTTTTTGGCTTCCCGGTTCTGCCCCGAATGGCGCAGAGACTCGGCCAGGGCGAGTTGGATTTCGACGTGCTGGTCTGCGCTTACTTCGTTGAGCAAATCGCGATATTCATTCGCTGCCTCGCTGAACTGCTTGCCTTTTGCCAACAAATCGGCGCGAGTGCGTTTTGCCTCAACGCCGACCGGCTGAGCTTGTGCGGCTGACGCGAGCTTGTTCAGGTCGCCCTGAACTTGGCTGGCTTCCCAGCTCAGCGGCATCGTGTAATAGAGATTGCGAAAAATGGTGAGCGCTTTGGCGGGTTGATTGTCAGCCTCATAAGCCCGACTCAAGACGAGCTCCAGATCAGCCCTGATCGGCTGGCGGTCGTTCTCGAGCAGGTCAATAGCGTCACCGGCCCGACCATCGGCGATCAAAGCGTTGGCATAGATCAGGTGAGCGTCACGGATGAGAAGCGAGTCGGGATAAGTCTTATCAAAGGAGCTGAGTGTGGCAATCGCCTCGGCCAAGTGCCCGGACTGCTGGTAAGCCGTGCCAAGGTAATAGCTTACGTAATCACCAATGTCGCCAGCGTGGGGCTTGGCGCGATTGAGAGGATCGATCGCCTGCGCATAGCTGTGATCAAGAATGCGGGCATAGCCGATGACCAGCCAGGCCAGGGCGCCGGCGTCTTCGCGGGAATGGTGGACCGCATAAGCCTGAACCCCGGCATAACCAGCGGGAGTGCGATCCTGGATGAGCTGGCGCGCCATGGGCTTGAGAGTGGCCGATGCTACAAAGGCCTGATGCATGCGGCGAAGCCGCGGAGATGAACGCTTGCGGCGCGTGGTAACAGGTTTTCTTGCAGAAATCTTCTTTGTTGAGGTGGAATGCGGTTTTTGTGACGAAGTCTGAGCAGGCGGCTGCTGGGCGAACGCGATGCACCCTACCAGAAATGCGAACAAGAAAATTATGCTGAGCTGTCTACGGAAAACCACTGCAATAATTATCGTCTATTTTAATCAGAGGTGGATGGCAAAGTTGTTTCCGAGTTCGGTTCTCAGGTCTTAGCGGCGGAAGTTTGCGCCCATTAGCGATGGGTCATCTTCGGCCAGGCTGCGGACCAGTTCGCTGTTAAAGTAATCGCCGCTTGCGGCAACGCTATGGCCGTAACGTTTCGTGTAGGTCACTCGACTCTTTTCGATGTCTTCCTTGAGGCGATCGTATAGGTCCTTATGCTTACGGCCTTCGGCGACCTTGGCCTGGTTGTAGAGTTTGATCTCGTCGGTGAGCAAGCGGGCGAAGCGTTGCGCTTTGCGATGGATATCGGCGTCCTCAGGCGACATTTGCGCGAAGGCGTCTTTGGCTGGAGCAGCGGCAGCGGCCATTCCTGCCGGCGCGGCAGCCACCGGTTCGGCGGCCTCAGTGGCAACGGTGGCCACAGCATGCTTGGGCGCGTGGGCGGCAAAGGGATCGGAAAAAGAAGAAACGGTTTGTACCGGCGCGGGAGCAGAATCAGCGGCAGGTTCTGCAGTTCCCTCTTTTGCCGCTTGCTTGCGCAGCGATGCGACTTCAAGCCAAGCGCTGGTTGCGGCGACCAGGACTTCGAGGGCCGCAGCATCCATGGCTCCGCCGCCATCCATCCCTCCATCGGCGTAGACCAAAGCGGCAACCTTATCTTTTAGCTGTAACGGCAGCAGCAGGATCTGGTCCTGAGACGGCGCTCCAAAGCGCGAGATAAATTTGGGATCCATGTCGGCGATGTGGGAATTCAGTGCGGATCGGGTCTGCATAACCTGGGATGGAGCAACGGCGGTCACGTCCAGAGCAAAGTCCTTGATGTCATCATTGTTGTCGAATGCGCGCCCCTGCCATCCGTTTGCGGTCCCGGCCTTTATCACGAACAAAGCAGCCCGCCCGCAATAATGATTTGTACTTTCCAGAAGGGCGCGAAGAATCTCCTTCTGAGTGGTACCACCGTGAATGAGGGAAATTGCCTTAAGCAGGTCTTCGGCGCCGCTCGCAGCCAGGACCGTACTGCCCTTTTCCGGCTTCAGCTCCTTAAGAACCAGTTCGACCAGGTCTTTTTGCAATTGCGGCAGATGACTCTCAAGCACATGAGCCACTGCCTTCTCCACGACTTTTGCGATGCGGCTTTTTTCGGCCATGGTTGAGTAATCTTTAGGGGCTAAACCGCGGCTTGCCTGGTTTTGCTCTGCAAATTTCTGATTATAGGGCTAATCCGCCTGGCTGGATGGTGACCGAAGTACCTGCTCTCAAGAAGATCGTAACCACCAGGCCATGGGGGCGTAAACTCCCGGCAGGGATTTACGTCAAAAGAAATACGCGCAATCGGTGGTTAACCGGTAAAATAACAACCTCGCATGCTGCCGAAAGCGTGAAAATTGTTGCATCGGACGAGAAATGAGCACCATCCAAAACAGGGTAACTGAGCCTCCGGTCAGCGATGAGCTGAAGCTGGTTCAGGCGGCGAAAGCCGGAGACGTCGGGGCGTTCGAAGAGTTGGTCCGGCGTTATGACCGGAATGTGTTCCGTATCGCCCAACACATCACGCAGAATCGGGAAGACGCGGAAGACGTGGTGCAGGACGCGTTCCTGAAGGCGTACGGAAATTTGAACCAGTTCCAGGGGCAGTCGAAGTTTTACACCTGGCTGGTGCGGATCGCGGTCAACGAAGCGCTGATGAAGTTGCGGCGCCGGCGGCCGGAGCGCGTGGTCTCGCTTGATGAGGATGTTAAAACCGAAGAAGATTCGCTGCCGAGGGAAGTCGCGGACTGGAGCCCGAACCCTGAGCAACAATACAACCAGGCGGAATTGCGTGACATTTTGAGCCGCACCATCCAAGGCTTGCCGCCGAGTTTTCGAACGGTTTTTGTTTTGCGCGACGTGGAAGGTCTTTCGACGGAAGAGACTGCCGAGGCTTTGGACCTCAGCATTCCTGCAGTGAAGTCGAGGTTGCTGCGCGCGCGGTTGCAATTACGGGATCGGTTGAGCCGTTACTTCCAAAGACGCGAGAGCGCACCGGGGAAACCGAGACATGAGAGCGGAGATGGGAACCAGTGAAATGCTCTGAATTTCTGCAGGAGCTCACCAACTATTTAGATGGGGCCATTGACGACCGCACAAAGGCCGAGCTGGAAGATCATCTTGCCTGGTGCCATAACTGCTACGTGGTTTGCGACACCACCAAAAAGACCATCGAGATCTATCGTAATTCGCAACTCTACGAACTGCCCGAAGATCTTCGCACCCGCCTTCGCACCGCGATAGTTTCCAAGTGCCACGCCAAGAAAAAGGCTGGCCCGGAAGGTGTGTGATTCGTTGTAACAGCCTCTTGCACTCCGACTTCGCGTCGGCTTCTCGTAAATCCATACTCTGCAAAGTCTTTCACATTGTCATCAGCCGACCGGCTGCGGCATTCCGGGAAGAACGAACCTTTTATTTCAGGGCTGAATCTAAGTAGATAGCAGGAGAGCATGGCAGGTAAGACAGGTAGTGAGGGGGTAAGGTAGCGGCTCTTGTGGGAGGGCCAAATGTTGGGCGAGATATTGCGAGGGCTATTCGGATGCTGGCACAGTCATTACAGCTTCCCCATAACCATCCGTCCAGGCACTCGTCGGAGTAAGGCAGCCTCTTTGACCGGAACCTACGTGGTGTGTCTGGATTGCGGCAAGGAATTTCCGTACGACTGGGAAGAAATGCGCGTGATCGGCACGCCCTCAGAACAGCGCCACTACGCAGCCCGTTCGCTGGTCACGAAACAGGCTGCTTAACCGAGTTCAAGATTGGGCTTAAGCAAGAAAGCCGCGACGCGAGTCGCGGCTTTTCTTATTTTCAGGAGCGTAAGCGTCTGCACTAATTATTGTTGCTGTCGTCCCTGCGCTTCAAGGTTGGACGGTCATCGTCGCTGGTGGTCTGATCGGTGCCGCCGTTCTTGTTGGTGGACGACGCCCGCCGCAAACTGGGCTTATTAGCGTCCTTTGGCTCGGTCATCTTGCGGCGGTTCTCAATCGCCGCCAAACGCGCCTTCACGTCATCGAATTCCGACGTGGTGACGGTGTATTCCGGCCGCGCCGGCAGAATCGTTGCGATTTCCTTCTGGGAAGCCTCGATGCGATCCGGGGTCTGTGGATGACTGGCGAACGTCTTATCCATGAAACCGGGTTTCCGTTTTTCCTGCGCCTCGACTTTTTCAAAGAAGCTGATGAAGGCCTGAGGGTCGTATCCGGTCTTGTAGTCGTACTGCAGACCGAGGTAGTCGGCCTCGGCTTCGAAGCCGCGCTGGAAGCTCATGAAGGCGACGGGCAAGCCAAGCCCGGAAGCCTCGTACACAGCATAACCAAGACCGCCTCCCACGAAGATGAGCGGGATAGTAGCGATCCCCGCGTATTGCGCGCGAGTCATCTGGCGGGTGGCGTGACGAGCGCAAACATGCGCGATCTCATGCGCCATTACGCCAGCCAGTTCGGCCTCTTCATCCGCAGCCAGAATCGTGCCGGTGTTGATGTAGACAAATCCGCCGGGAAGCGAGAACGCATTCACCGCGTCGGAATCAATGACTTTGAAGGTGAACGGTACCTGCGCATCGGAATTGCGCACGATGTTCTGCCCAATCCGGTTGATGTATTCGGTAATCACAGGGTCGGTGATCAGCTTGGAGGAAGAATCCACCATCTGGGCGTACTGCTTGCCCATCTTCATGTCAGTCTCGATGGAGTACCAGTTGCCCAAGCCTCGCCCGCCAATTTTGCGGTTGCCGATGGCGTCCACGTCATCCTTGCCGCCGTCGTGCTTCACTTTGCTGGGATCGGCCGGCTGAACTGGCGTTTCCGTTTTCGACTGATCCTGCGAAGTCGTATTCTGAGTTGGCTGGGTTTGAGGCGAGCCGGTGGAGACACCGGGATCGTTGCTAGGCGGAGGCGTAGTCTGGCCGGGGCTGCCGGAGGCTGGCGCCTGCGCCAGGGCAAATGCACTACCCATTACGAGAACTGCCGCGAATAGCCAATTTTGGAACTTCATACGCACCCTTTTCCCGCCCTGCAGAGGGCCCTGCACGATTATAACGCCGCGACAAAGAGGCTATACAGAACTTCCCTAAGAGTAAGACGCAAAAGGCTCAAGGAAGGTTATCTGTTTATCGCCGGTAGCTATGTCGAGGTTCTGCCTTCAACAACTTGCCATTAGACTGGCGCGGTCGTAACATGACGCGTTCCCTGCAGAGCTGAGCTGTTGGCAAGCTCTGGAGTCGCTAATGTTCGACCGTCGCCAATTTCTCTCATCCACGGCCGCAGGGCTTGCGTCAGTCATGGGCTTGCGTCCAGCCTTGCTGGGCCAGCTTGCCAATGCGCCCTCTTCGCTGCCCGATCCGGCTTTATACCACAACAACGAAGATGCCTATTGGGCCGAGATGCGCAAGCAGTTTCTGATTCCGGCTGATGAAATCTATTTGAACAACGGCACCGTAGGTTCCAGTCCAGCGCCGGTTCTACGAGCCATTTTCGAGGGCTACAACAACACAGAAAGAATGGACCAGCAGGATCCAGAGGATTATCCCATCTGGGGCTATGCCGCCTGGAACGAGTTCCGCGATCCTCTGGCGAATTTCGTTGGCTGCACACGTGATGAGATTGCCCTGGTGCGTAATGCGACCGAAGCGAATAGTTACATCGCCAACGGCATTGATATGCAGCCAGGCGACGAAGTACTGATGACCGATCAGGAGCATCCAAGCGGAGAACACCCCTGGAATTTGAGAGCGAAGCGCTACGGCGTTGTCGTGAAGAGAGTCATCTTACCCAAGCCAGTCAAGGATACGAGTCACGTTCTTACCTTATTTAGCGATGCGATCACGCAGCGCACTCGGGTGATCTTCTTCAGCCACATTACCACTGCGACAGGGGTAGTTTTGCCGGCGAAGGAACTCTGCGGGCTGGCGCGATCAAAAGGCATACTCTCGGCGGTGGATGGCGCGCATGTACCGGGAATGATGCCCCTCAATCTACATGATGTCGGCTGCGATCTCTATTCGTCCAGTCCCCACAAATGGCTGATGGCGCCCAAAGGAACAGGATTCCTATACGTGCGCGACGAAGTCATCGACCGCGTTTGGAATACGGTTGCGACGGAAGGATGGGACGATCCCAAATTGCGAGCAGAGCGCTTCCAACGCATCGGGTCCTCCAATGTCCCTTCGCTGTGGGGATTGCGGGCGGCCATCAAGCTGGCGAACGAGATTGGATTGGATCGCATCGAGCGCCGCCACCGTCAGCTCTGCGACTACATTCTTGGAGAGATGATCAAGCGTGGGGCGGAATCTTGGACTTCACCAGACCCAACACTGCGTTGTGCTATCGCCACGGTCAATGTACCTCCCATCAAACGCATGGAGCTGGAGAATTGGATGTGGACCCAACATAGGATTCGCATTCGTGGCGGCGAACCCTCGAAACTGCGCCTGTCCACACCCTACTATCTTTCGAAGAAGGACATCGATAGATTTCTTGAAACATTCGACGAATATCGTCGAGAGACGCTGCGATAGCAAAGCCAGCCATGATCCACGAAATCTTTCCCGTCGGCCCGTTACAGTGCAACTGTTCGATCATCGGAGACGAGAACACGCGCGAAGCGATGGTCATCGATCCCGGTGATGATATTGAGGACGTTCTTGCCCTGATCGCAAAACACAAGCTGCAGGTCAAGCAGATAGTCATCACTCATGCTCACATCGATCACGTTGGTGGGGCGATGAAGCTGCGCGCCGCCACCGGCGCGCCAATTTTGCTCAATCAAAATGACTATGCCCTGCTCAAGATGCTCGACATGCAAGCCGCGTGGGTGGGGATGGCGTCTCCTGGCAAGGTGGAAATTGATCAGAGTGTCGCGCAAGCCGATACGGTGAAGGCGGGTCCATTGGTGGCGAACGTGATTCACACGCCCGGCCACACTGAAGGCAGTATCTGCCTCTATTTTCCAACGGAGAAGAAGTTGATCGCCGGGGACACACTTTTTGCTGGAAGCATTGGGCGCACCGATCTGCCCGGCGGTTCCTTCGAAAAGATCATTCGTTCCCTGCACGAAAAAGTGCTGGCTTTGCCGGATGAGACGGTGGTTGTTCCGGGACATGGCCCGCTCACCACGATTGGAGAAGAGCGGGAGAACAATCCGTTTCTGAAGTAGGCAGGACTACGTAGGGACAGCCGCCCCCGGCTGTCCGGAACGCCGCGCCAACGCCTCAACTTCGCTGCGCAAAAGACGCTTGCTCAGGATGACAATCCAGCCACTTTCTTGCCCAGCTTCTCAGTCAGGGCGCGCAAGGCGTTCTGGGTTTCGGGCGCCCACCAGCTCTCAGTCACCTTTTGGATCTCAGGCTTGAGGTTCTGATCAAAATATTCTGTGAGGTCAGCGCGAGCCAGGCGACGAGTGATCGCCATGGCTTCGGAAGGCAAAGCGAGCAGGTTGCGGCACCATTGAAGTGCGCGATCGTTGACCTGATCAGCGGAAGCGAGTTCATCGACGAACCCGCAAGCCAGCGCTTCTTGCGGCGAAATCAGCAGGCCACCGACTGAGAGGCGTTCGGCTTGACGGGGGCCAACCAGGCGGCGCAGGCCAGCCATAATCACCGGCGGCAATGGGAGTCCGACTTGCACTTCGTTCAGACCGATCTTGAAATCTCCATCGGCCATGACTCGCCGATCGCAGAACAAAGCAAGCACCGTTCCACCAGCTGGAGCATGACCTGTGATGGCTGCGACGATAGGGACCGGTGAGCAAGCTAAAGCTTTCAACAATGCGTAAAATTCGCGCCACAGGGCGGCGATGGTGGCGTGATCGTACGTGAGCAGCAGCGGCACATCGAGTCCACCCGAAAATCTTCCGGGTGAGCCCGAGAGAATCAGCGCTTTAGCGCGATTTTGCGGTGCCGCCTCGATTGCCTCCCGGAGTCCGCTAATCAGCTCGTAAGAGAGGGCTTTGACTGGCGGACGATTGAGCCGCACTTCGCGGATCGGGCCGTGGGAGAAGGTTAGGAGCATTGCTGCAGATTATAGGCTCGGTCGCAGCGGAGCGCATTTCTGACGTGCTCTCGGAATCCAGGGGCTGGGGCGAGAGTTTTCAAATTGGTTTTAGAATGGGCACTGAGCTGCGTGCGTTCGGCCGGCACACTCGCGCGAGGGCAAATGGGAACGAGGAGGATCAAGCAAAGGCACCGGAGGCCGCCCGCTGGGTCGCCGACCGCCATTGAATACTATCAAATGCCGTTTAACCTTTTGCATCGGCAGCTCTTCAAGTCGGGCGTGCTGGAGCGGCCGCACCCCGCGAGGGCATCCTATTGGACGGTCGTGCCGCCGGGTCGTTACTCGCCTGATAGGGGACGCGAGTTGTTGCTCCAGTACCGCAGCATGGTTGAGCGGCAATTGGCCAATGAGCTCACGCAGCACTCTGTGGCTTATTGGCTCCATTCTTACAGGCGGCTCTCTCCAGGACCAGCGGGGGAAAATGACGATCCTGCAACAATATCAATTGTGCGAGCCGTCATGGATGCCGCCATTCAAAAGTACGGGACATCACAGCTCTGCGATGGTATTGCCTGGTCAAACCAGGTCTGAGAACACGAGATCCTCGATGGCTTATTGATGCTGCCGGAATTGGGCGACTATAGAAAAGCGCTCAGCCAGTCTCCCCAGCTTGTTTTAACTAAGTTCGGATTCGATCAGCTGAAACAGCTGTACTTTTGCGAAAAGCTTGCATACGAGATCTGGCGGTGCGGGGCAGCTCTGAGAATCTTGGGCAAAGGGGCCGCACTGATCGTGGACCAGGGTTTCCCAGCCTATTTCTTCGACGAGCGTGGCGATGAACTGAACCGCCTTGTACGTGTCTATGATGACCGGCGCGGCGTGTTCTCGGCGTCTGCGACGGGTACGGTGTTCCCCCTCGATGCTGGTGCCGAGGGCCCCGTGGTGCTTCCGATGTTCAATGTCGAGCATAAGAGCGGCAAGGATATCAGACGGCTGTTCGAGCGGCTGGGAATCGGATTCGTGTATGACGCGGCTACGAACTTTCTATGGGCGCCCTTTAATCTGCGCGGATACTACGAAGCCCACGAGCCTTTGGCCGCTGCTTTTCGGGAAAGCAAGGGAATCGCTTTGCTTGACGTCTTTGCGGTGCTTGGAGCCTTGCTTCTGCGAGTCATACCGCTGTGGGCTAGCCATCCGCAAGCGGTGTATCGATTCTGGCAGCGTGCTTACGAGGGACCGCTCAAACGAGAGGATGTAGTCTCCGAAATCAGGGCCGTCCTCCCAGCCGCCCTTGAGCACTTGGGCTCAGCGGCGAAGCCCGAGCATGTCGACGTGGATGGAACGTTCAGATTCTTGGAGCTCACTACCGAGAAGCGGGATTCCATCGACATCCTGCTTTGGGGCCCTCATTCGATTTTTCTGCCGCACGGTCCAGATCGCGTGTTCGTTGATTTCGCGTGGGTTGGAGAACTGCTGTTTAATCTGTTTTTCGATGTTCGGATGGACGACCAGAACTTTAAGGGAGACGCTCTCGAAAAGATCGTTCGAGCGGGGGAATCGGTGCTGCCTGTTGGGGAGTGTAGGTCATTAGGAGGGACGCGCAAGCAGATCGACGCGGCGTTCAAGGTCGGGGATACTCTTCTTATTGCGGAATGTCGTGCCGTGGCCAGGTCCTTCGGCGTCGAACGTGGGGATCCGGAGGCAATTAATTATCGCATCAAGCGATGTGAGGCTGCACTGAGGGACGCTGACGACAAAGCTGGATGGTTGGCGGCTAACCCCATCGGGACAAATTACGACGTGCGCCCCTACAAGAGGATACTGCCGGTCGGGGTTACGCCGTTCACCGAGTATATTCCGACACTGGCCCCTGCGTGGTGGATTACGTCAGCGCTACCGCGGGTAATGACGCCCGCGGAACTCAAGAAGGCTCTTTCCGACGGTACCTTCGCCCGCGCTGCAGGAAGCCGTCCCGCAGCAGTAACGATCGGCCGCGTATAGCCTCCGGCTCCTTTGGAAGTCTCGCGGCCGCCGGATTGCGGGCTGGCGCCCGACCGGACAACCGAGGGCGGCTGTCCCTACGTGGTTCGTTGGGAAAAATGGTGGTAGCCGCGTTATTTCAAACCGTCCACGACCCAGAGATCCGACAGGGAGCGCAAGTAGGAATAGGCATACGACTTGCCGTCAGCGCTGAAACGGACATTGATGATGTCCTGTACTCCTGCGGGATCGGAAGGGGAAATTTGCCGCACGGGTTCGCGTTGACCTGAATTCAGGAAGAATCGTTCAATCTTGGCGGGAACGCCACGATGCCTGACCAAGATGCTCTTGCCGTCTGGGTCGAATCGCACGACCAGATCATCGGCGTCCAAATTGACTGAAAATGGCACGGGTTCTCCTCCCGCCAAGGGATACAACCAGCGCTTCCTCTCACCGTCCGTGGCCAGCAAGAATTTGCTGTCCGGCGTAACGAGAAGTCCCGCCGTGCCGAGTGGGGTGATGGGACGGCTCTTGCCGTTCAGGTCCATCCAGTAGGAACGGTGCAATTGGTTGGGTTCAGCGGCAACGTAGATCAACCCCGAGCCGTCCGGTACCCAGGCAACGCGCGTATGGGTCAGAGCGTCGTTGGTCAAGCGCCGGGGCTGCCCGATACCAGTAGGAAGTAATTCGATTTGCGTGGGAGAAGAGAGATCAAGGGCAGCCACCCACTTGCCATCGGGTGACAAGGCCGGAAAGTCACCGTCTCCAAGACGAACCGCCGGGGATCCATCGCTCTTACGGAGATACACTCCATACTTCCCCCCGGCCCCTTCGCCGGTTTCGTCGAAGATCAGAGTCTTTCCGTCGGGAGAAAGATCGTCAGCCCCAGACCAATCGAACCAGGACAGATTCTTTTCGCTGCTTTCTCCGGGAGCTAATGCCTGCATCTGTATCTGCGTGTTGTCTTCGGTGAGGAGCACGCGGCCATCACGGGCAACGTCGTGCATGGTGAGCGTCCCAGGAACGTGCAGCAGCAGGCGCTCTTTCCCGGAGCGGTCCATCGCATAGAGAGCACGCGCAGCGCCACTCGGCGATGCCGCGAACCAGACTTCCCTTCCATCGCCCGACCAGGCCAAACCCTCCACCGTGGTGTAGAACCTGGAAACCGCTTTGAGCTTTCCGTCTTGGTCGATAACTACGACACGGCCGTCGTCTCCGGTTCGTATGTGATCGGCAAAAGCGAGCAGGTCGCCCCGGGGCGAAAAACGCACGTGGCTGATCCAGCCCTGCGGCTGGTAAATGACCTTGTTGGCGGGAAACTCGAGATGGTTCAGCCGGCTGCCGCCGCCTCGGACGATAGCAAGATCACTGCCGTCGGGCGTCCAATCCGCCCAGCTGACCTCGTCCAGCACCTCCCGCGGCGCACCCCCAGACAAAGAAACCCGTGCCAATGTTCCGAACTCCGCGAACGCCTCTGCTCGGGGGCTTAAGAGCACGGCCAGCTCCCCGTTGCGGGAAATGGACAACAGCTCAGTCTTTCCCAGTCCCAGTGGCCGGGAATCGGCGCTGTCAAATCGCGTGGTGAAAAGTTCAACCGGATTGCCTTCCAGGGCAGCCCCGTACACGATCGTCTGTCCATCTGGCGAAAAGCGGGCAGCAACAATCGAGCCGCGGCGATAGGTCAGGCGATGGAAGCTGGGGGCGGAGATGCTATGCCGCTGCGCCCCCAAGAAGTAGGTTCCGGTACAGGCGGCCACCAGCAGTAGGGCGGCCACTACGGGGCGCAACCAGCTCCGCGCGGGAGCCTTCAGGGCCTTGACTCCAGCCTTGCTTGTCGTTGTGACATCGCTCAGCGATTCAAGGTTGAAGGCAACGTCGCTGGCGGATTGAAATCGCTGCGCCGGATTCTTTTCCAGGCAGTGATTGACGATCCGTTCCAAACCGGGCGGGACAATGCGCCCGGTTTCTGAAAGTTGGGGTGGGTCCTCTTTCAGGATGGCGCTCATGGTGTCGGCTGACGTCTCGCCGCGAAAGGCACGTTTGCCGGAGAGCATTTCGTAGAGGATGGCGCCGAAGGCGAAAATGTCGGAGCGGGCATCTGCAGTCTTACCTCGCACCTGCTCGGGTGACATATAGCCGACTGTGCCCATCACCAGGCCGGGCTCAGTGGCAGCCTGCACGGTGGGCGCGTTGGCGGATTCGCCGGAGGATTCCGGGTGGGTTAATTTGGCGAGGCCAAAATCCAGAATTTTTACGTGACCGTCGTTGGTGATGAACAGGTTTTCCGGTTTCAAGTCGCGGTGAGTGATGCCCTTGTCGTGAGCCGCCGCCAGGCCGCGCGTGATTTGCAGCCCGTACTCAATCGCTCTGCGAGTGTTGAGTGGCCCGGAACGCAACCGCTCTCGCAGGGTCTCGCCCTCCAGAAGTTCGGAAACTATATAAGGAGAGCCGCGGTCGCTGCCGATGTCGAAAATCGCCAGGATATTAGGATGATTGAGCGCGGCTGCTGCGCGCGCCTCTTGCGCGAAGCGCTGCAAACGGTCGGCGTCGGCAGAAAAGGACGACGGCAGGACCTTGATAGCCACATCGCGCCCCAATCGCGGATCACGCGCCCGGTACACCTCGCCCATCCCGCCGGCGCCAATTGACGATTGGATTTCATACGGCCCAAGTTTTTGGTCAGCAAGCAGAGCCATTAATATGCCGTGATCCGGGGTCTCTTTGGTTTCAAGAACGGCACCATTGTACGCTGATCTGGATTGCCCAGGCGGCATGAAAATTCCCTCTTTGCTCTGCTGTCGCCGCTGAAGCAGATTCGGAAGGACGGGATTGCCCGCCCCACACATGACGGCTAATCGGGTAAGATACTTCGGCTGCGGCTGTCGGAATGACCGATGAATCGCGAATATCACAACGGATACAGCCAGGAACTGCATCGCGATATGGAAGCGCTGGTATTCGGGCACGCGGGAACGCCGCTACTGGTTTTTCCGACGTCGATGAGCAGGTTTTTCGAGTACGAAGATCGCGGCATGATCGGCGTGCTTGCCGGAAAGATCGACGCTGGTGAGCTGCAGGTGTTCTGTCCCGATGCGGTGGATCTGGAGAGCTGGTACAACAAGGCGGTGCATCCCCGACAGCGCGTGCTGCGGCATCTGCAGTATGAGCGCTATATCCTGCACGAATTTTTACCTTTCGTTCGATGGAAAAATCAGACACCGCGGCTGGCGGTGACGGGATGCAGCTTTGGCGGATATCATGCGGCAAATTTCGCCCTCAAGCATCCCGATGCAGTGACGCATTGCGTGAGCATGAGTGGGGCATTCGACATCCACCAGTTCCTTGACGGGTATTACGATGACGACTGCTATTTCAATTGTCCGCAGGATTTCCTGCCGAATTTGAGCGACGATTGGTTTTTGAGCCGCTACCGGCAGATGAAGATTGTGCTGGGATCGGCGGATTGGGACATGTGCCTGGACCAGAATGTTAAGCTATCGGCAAAGCTCAACGGCAAAGCGGTGCCGCATTGGCTGGACGTTTGGAACGATCATTCCAGGCACGATTGGCCGTTGTGGCTGCGGATGGCGGGAAAGTACTTTTGAGGCGCTGTCATTCTGAGCGGAGTGATTCCATTCGCTGGCGAATGGAATCACGCAGTCGAAGAATCCCTGGGGCCTTACTGCGAGACGTCAAATCAAGGCATTCTCACGATGGCGTTGAAACCGAACTGGAAGTAGTTCGGGAAGAATGCCTTGCGACGGCTCGGGTGGCTTTAAGCGGGTAGGGATCCTTCGACTACGTTCGTGCTTCGTTTTGCGAAGCACGACCTTCGCTCAGGATGACAAGATTGAAGGTGATTATGAAAAAGGTTGGCATTTTGTTTGGCATGGAGAACGCGTTTCCGCCGGCGGTAGTCGAGAGAATTAACAGCATGAAGGCCGACGGAATCACGCCGGAGTTTGTGAAAGTGGGCGGAGTGAAGATGGCGAGCCTCAGCGGCTATAAAGTCATCATCGACCGCATTTCACAGGACATCGCGTTCTATCGTGCGTATTTGAAAAATGCGGTGCTGGGCGGGACGATTGTGGTGAACAATCCGTTCTGGTGGACCGCCGACGACAAGTTTTTCAATTACTCGCTGGCTTCCAAGCTGGGAGTTGCCATTCCGCCGACAGTGATTCTGCCGCACAACAAGCATCCGGAAGGAACAACTTCGCAGTCGATGCGCAACTTAATTTACCCGCTGAATTGGGAAGAAATTTTCCATTATGTCGGATTCCCTGCTTTTTTGAAGCCGTATTCGGGCGGGGGCTGGAAGCACGTCTACAAGGTGCATTCGCCGGAAGAGTTTTTCAACTGCTACAACCAGACGGGCGACCTGTGCATGACCCTGCAACATGGAGTGGAATTCGAGGAATATTACCGCTGCTACGTAGTCGGGCAGGAGACCGTGCATGTGATGAAGTACGACCCGAAGGCACCGTTTCATGAGCGTTACGTAAAAGGCAATCCGCCGCCTTCGAGTGCCAGATTGCACGACCGAATTGTGAACGACGCGCTGACGCTGTGCCGGGCGTTGGGGTATGACCTGAATACGGTAGAGTTTGCGGTTGAAGGAGGGGTTCCGTACGCGATCGACTTTATGAATCCAGCTCCGGATGCGGATGTTAACTCGGTGGGGCGGGAGAATTTCGAATGGATCGTGAATGCGGTCGCGGAAATGGCGGTGAAGAAGGCGCTTAGCGAGGAGAATCCGGCGCAGGAATTGCGTTGGGCCGCATTCCTGACGGGGCCAACCGAGGTTCCGACCCCAAAACCGGTGGCGAAAAGGAGAGTTAAGGCTTAGACGGCGTGCATCAAGAAACGTAAGCTGCCGGGAAAAGCCGGGTTATACTATCAAGACCCTGATGGGCGCGGGGAGCAAGCCGCGAGGATGGGGCAGATTAGAGTAATCCACTGAGTTTTCACGGTGCAGAGGTGTCCGTGCCACAGGTTATGGAACCCAGTTTTACCATCGGAATCGAGGAAGAATACCAGACGATTGATCCGGTATCGCGCGACCTGCGTTCGCACATCCAGTCGGAAATCCTCGAAAAAGGCAAAGTCCTGCTGCACGAAAAGGTGAAGGCGGAGTTGCACCAGGCGGTGGTAGAAGTCGGGACCTCGGTCTGCAAGAACATCAAACAGGCCAAGGAAGAAGTCAAGAAACTGCGCCGCGACATGATCAAGCTTGCACAGGAGAACGGCCTGCGGCTGGCTTCGGCGGCAACCCATCCATTTGCCGATTGGAGGGTGCAGGAGATCACTCCGGACGAGCGCTACAAGAACATTGTGCAAGACATGCAATTAGTCGCACGCGCGAATCTGATTTTTGGCTTGCACGTGCACATTGGCGTGGAAGATCGCGAAACCGCGATCCACATGATGAACCACGCCCGCTACTTTTTGCCGCACATTCTGGCGCTCTCGACTAATTCGCCGTTCTGGCTGGGAATGGACACCGGGCTCAAGTCGTACCGCTGTAAGGTCTTCGACAAGTTTCCGCGGACCAACCTTCCGGATTATTTTCCCAGCTGGGGCGAGTACGACAATTTCATCAAGCTGCTGATCAAGACCAACTGCATCGACAACGCGAAGAAAATCTGGTGGGACATCCGTCCGCATCCTTTTTTTAACACGTTGGAATTCCGGATTTGTGACATCCCGATGCGCGTGGATGAAACCATTGCCTTGGCAGCGCTGATCCAGGCCACGATAGCCAAGCTGTACAAGCTGTATGCGGCGAACCAGGGATTTCGGCTCTATCGCCGGGCTTTGCTCATGGAGAACAAATGGCGCGCCGCACGCTACGGCCTTGATGGCAAGCTAATTGATTTCGGGAAACAGAAAGAAGTGCCAGCTCGTGATTTGATCATGGAATACCTGGAGTTTGTCGACGACGTCGCCGACGAGCTCGATTCGCGCGAAGAACTGAATTACATCCATGAGATCGTGGAAATGGGTACGGGCGCCGATCGGCAATTGCGGGTGTTCCAGGAAACCGGCGACTTGAAACAGGTTGTGGACTACATCATAGAAGAAACGGGAGTCGGGGTTGCCGAAAGCACGGTGCCGGCTGCCGCAAGAAAAGTAGGATAATGAGCCTTCCTGTCGTTCAAACCAACCAACAGCTCAGCAAAACGGCTTTTGATCCAGAACTTACACCTGGCGCCCACAATGCGGTCAACGTGTGCCTGCGCATTCGAGGCAGCGAGAAGGTTACGCTGATTACCGACGAGGCCACGAAGGAGATCGCCGCCAGCATTGTGCGGGAGCTGGAAGATGTGGGTGCATCCTATCGGGCTTGGATTCTGGAAGACCTGGCGCCACGGCCGCTGACTAATTTTCCGCAAGAAATCGCTCTGGACCTCGAAACCAGCCAGGTGAGCATTTTTGCCGTACAGGCGCAGGCCAACGAACTGCGCTCACGCATGCAGATGACAAGCGTGGTAAATCGAAGAAAAATTCGCCACGCACACATGGTGAACATCAACCGGCAGATCATGCTGGAAGGAATGCGCGCGGATTTCATAAAAGTGGATCGCATCAGTGCCAAGGTCGTCGAGATGGTGCGAAAGGCATCCCAAATTCGGGCGAAAACCCCAGCCGGCACTGATCTGGTTGCGAATTTGAATCCGAGTTATCGTTGGGTGAAAACAAGTGGTCTGATCAGTCCTGACAAGTGGGGAAACCTGCCCGGCGGCGAGGTGTTTACCACGCCGGGTGAAGTAAATGGGACATTTGTTATCGATGGGGTGGTTGGGGAGTGGCTTTGCGCTAAATTTGGGGACTTGCAGGAAACTCCACTGACGATTCATGTCAAAGAAAATCGCTTGACCGAGGCACATTCCACGAATCGCGAACTGGAAAACGATTTTTGGAATTACACCCACACAGATGAGAACAGCGATCGCGTGGGCGAGTTCGCTATTGGAACCAATATTGATTTGAAAGATGTCATCGGACAGATTCTGCAGGATGAAAAATTCCCGGGGGTACACATCGCGTTCGGAGATCCCTATGGCGAACACACCGGCGCCGATTGGTATTCGTCCACCCATATTGACGTGGTTGGAAGAAAGTTCGATATCTGGGTGGATGAGCAACAGATCATGCGCGGTGGACGATTTCTGATTGAAGCATGATGTACGGCGGCATCTGCTGACGCTGCCCGCATCGCGGGCGAGGGCGCCCGCGCCACACGAACATGATTCCTTCCCTGCGCAAGCCGTTTAATGAGAAATTCACGCCGGAAAAATACAAGAAGTTATTACAGGCAATGGAAGAGGCTTGTGGCACGCCCGTGCAATTCCGGGTGTCGGAGACGCCCTGCTTCTTTCCCGAGCCATTGCTGGAACTCATGGCCCAATACGGTAAGGAACTGATTCATCAACTGGAAAGTCTGGAATATCGCAAAGCATCGTTTGCAGCCATTCCGCCGGACTTCAATGTTCCACGGGAAGCGCCGCATCCGATGTTCATTCAGGTGGACTTTGGGCTGTCGCGTGGTGCGGACGGCCAGATCCAACCGAAACTTGTCGAGTTGCAAGGCTTCCCTTCCCTCTATGCGTACCAGGCTTTGTTGTCGCAGTTGTACATCGAGGTTTTCGGCCTGGGTGAAGGTCTGCATTACCTGTACGGCGGGTTGGATTGGGAGAGTTACAAAAAGCTTTTGCGGCGCGCAATTGTCGCCGATCATGATCCGCAAAATGTAATTCTGATGGAGATCGATCCCCTTCATCAGAAGACGCTGCCGGACTTTCTGCTTACGGAAAAGCTGCTTGGTATTCCTACGGTCTCAATCACCGACATCGAGAAGCGCGGGCGCGAGCTGTTTTATGAGAAGGCGGGAAAACGCATTCCCATCCGGCGGATCTACAACCGCGCAATCGTGGATGAGCTGGTACGCAAGAACTTGAAACTGAATTTTCGATTTGATGAAGAACTCGACGTAGAGTGGGCCGGCCACCCGAACTGGTACTTCCGAATGAGCAAGTTCTCGCTGCCTTATCTCCGACATGACAATGTCCCGCGCACGCAATTTCTCGATCGCGTGGAGCGCATTCCAGAAGATCTGCAGAATTACGTGATCAAGCCCCTCTTCTCGTTTGCCGGCCTTGGCGTGCTGATTAATCCGACCAAAGAGGATTTGGCGGCAATTCCGCCAGAGAAGCGTTCGCAGTACATACTTCAGGAAAAGATCAAGTTCGAACCGGTAATTGAAACGCCGTTCGGCCCGACCAAGGCCGAGGTGCGGATGATGTACATCTGGGTGGATGAGCTTTTACCGGTAATGAGCATTGTGCGGATGGGCCGCGGCATGATGATGGGCGTAGACCACAACAAGAATATGGAGTGGGTGGGATCGTCGGCGGCGTTGTACGAATGAGAAGGCGACGCGCCCGACAAAGGAAAAAGGCTGTGACATTGGTTATGCTCTAGCCACCGATTCCTGCGAGGGAACCGACAGCGTGGATGCACGCACCGTCACAGCCCTTGATGTGAATACTGCTTTCGCAGTTCCAAACCCCAGCGTCTCCTCGCAGAGTCGTCGGTTTTTTCGGGTCTGGCTGCTCAACAGGTTGCCCCATCGAGCCAATCACCCAGCCTACTTCGGATTGACTAATTTTATTTGAATCAACCCTTTCAGCCGTCGACGGTGGTGAAGGTAAACACTTCATCAGCAAATGTCAACGCCCTTTTTCAGTGCAACGGTGCGAGCTCGGACTGTGGAAATCTCAAAATACAAATCGTTCAGCATGTGACGGCTTGTGGTGGTTGCGATCAATTGTTACCGGTTTTCCACAAAAAAGTTCACAACGGCCACACTGCCGTCGATTCGACAAAATTCATCGAATTTTGACATTTTGGTATTTTGGCGACCCTTTTCTGTGAAGCAACCGCGTCATGCTGGTTGCAGAATGAGATGTCGCGTGCTGGACTTCCGCCTTTCTCATTTACCGCGGAAAACTGGCTTGCGCTTCTCGAAAAACGCTCTGATGCCTTCCTGATAATCGTTGCTGTCGTAGACTTCGCGTCGCAGAGACTGGATGCGCTCGTAGGCCTCGGGATTCAATGGGTGCGCATTGCCGAGCACTCGTAATTCTTCTTTCAGAATCCTATGCACTAAGGGCGAAGTTTGAATAATTCTCTTAGCCAGATCCATGGTCACGGCTTCCAGCTCTTCGCGAGAGACCACGTGGTTGATGACCCCGGCAGCGGCCAGGCGCCCAGCTGACATCGGCTCGGCGGTGAAGAGCATTTCCTTCACCAGATGCATCCCCGCAACCTTCAGGAAATTGAGTGTCCCAGAAAGGTTGTAAGGGATGCCAAGCCTCGCAGGAGTCAAAGCGAAGCTGGCATCGCGGGCCGCGATGACCAGATCACAAGCCATAACCAGTTCGCAAGCTCCACCCCAAACCGACCCTTCGACCATGGCGATGATCGCAGCGGGATGGCTTTCAATTTCCCGGATCACGTGGCGGAGAGGATCGCTATAAGTAAGTGGATCACGGCCATTGGTTGGAAGTTCCCTGACATCGTGACCCGCAGAGAAGACCTTGGCGCCTGGCGCAGCCCGCAGGACTACGACTTGCAGCGAGTCGGCCTTCATTTGCCCCAAGGCTTCGCACATATCCTCGATAAGCTGCCGGCTCAGTGTATTTACTTTGCCGTGGTTCAGGGTGATGGTGCCGATTGAATCCTCGATCTTAGTCAATACGGTAGACGATGAATCGTGGGTTTCCATAGAAAAAGGTCCGGTGACCAGTATCGGGCGTCGGCGCATGCCAGACAAGGTTGGGGGTCACACAAAACTGTTCCGAATTACTCCAGTAACGTGCGCGGCAGGACTGCGCTCGTGAATAATCAGGGCTGCGCTGCTGGGGGAGGACTGTCGCATCTCAAGCTCTGGCTGAGAAGCGGCAGGGTCCACAAAGGACCGCCATTGTGTCGTTCTCCGCGACAGCCATCGCCGCAACATGATCACTGGAGCAGAGAAGGCACTAATCCGCGGAAAGCGAAGTCTGCCAAGCGCTTTATCCCAACTCTACAAGTCCATCCTTAAGATGATTTCAAGCCAGACCTCGCTGGCGGAGGTTCTGCAATCGCTATGCAAGCTGATCGAGGCGGAATATCCCGAACTCTTGTGTTCTGTGCTTGTACTTGACTCGGATGGGGTCACTTTACGGCCTGGCGCCGCTCCCAGCTTTCCCGTCGAATTCAGCCGTGGCAAGGACGGAATCAAGATCGGGCCTCTGGCAGGATCTTGCGGCGCTGCAGCGTATCGAGGGGAACCAGTCATCGTCGCTGACATCGCGAGTGATCCTTTGTGGCAGGATGTTCGCCATCTGGCACTGCCTTACGGGCTGAGAGCGTGCTGGTCAACTCCCATCATGTCTCGAGCCGGCAAAGTGCTGGGAACATTCGCGGTCTATTATCGCGAACCTCGGCAACCCGGCACCGATCATGTCTACATGATCGAATGCGCCACGCATCTTGCGGGTATCGCCATTGAGCGGGAGCACGCGGAGGAGGAATTGCACGCGGTCGAAACCCGCTATCGCGCACTGGTGGAGCGGTTGCCAGCCATCACCTACATAGCCGAGGTCGGGGCCCTAGGGCGATGGCACTATGTCAGCCCGCAAATCCAATCCATACTCGGCTTCTCACCCGAAGAGTGGATGGCAAACTCCGCCAATTGGATCAATAACATTCACCCGGAAGACCGCGACCACGCACTGGCCGCGGAGAAGCGCTTCTGGGAAGCCGGCGGACAGTTTCGCGCGGAATATCGAATGCTGGCACGCGATGGCCGCGTGCTGTGGTTTCGCGATGACGCCATCTATCTGCAGACCGCAGACAGCCAGAAGCCGGTCATGCAGGGCGTTCTCTACGACATTACCGAGCACAAACACCTGGAAGAGCAGCTGCGGCAATCGCAGAAGATGGAGGCCATAGGACAATTGGCAGGCGGTGTGGCCCACGACTTCAACAACCTGTTGATGATTATCCACGGCCACAATGAGCGAATCCTGAAGAATCTTCCCGCCAGCCATGAGGCGCACAAGGATGCGAGCGAAATCGAGCGAGCGGCGGACCGTGCGGCCGGATTGACCCGCCAACTACTGGCGTTCAGCCGCAAGCAGGTCTTGCAGCCAAGGATCATCGACATAAATGTCGTGCTCCAAGATGTAGCCAAAATGCTTCATCGCTTGCTGTGCGAAAACATCAATCTGAAGCTCAGCACCGCCGCGTCGCTGTGGCGTGTGAAGGTCGATCAAGGGCAGATGGAGCGAGTGATTCTGAACCTTGCGTTGAATGCACGCGATGCCATGCCACACGGCGGAGATTTGACGATCGAAACGGAGAACGTGGAAATTGCCGAAGTCGCCGACCAGGTTCCGGTAAGACCTGGACGGTACGTACTGCTGAAAGTCAGCGACACTGGCACCGGCATGGACCAAGAAACGCAGCGTCACATTTTCGAGCCGTTTTTCAGCACGAAGGAGCTGGGCAAAGGGACAGGCCTCGGGTTGGCCAGCGTGTATGGCGTGATCAAACAAAGCGGAGGAGGAATTTCTTTCGTCAGCCATCTTGGGCATGGCACCACTTTCCGCGTTTACCTTCCCCAGGCGGCTGAAGAGATCGCGTCGGAGACACAACAAGCCGTTCCACTGCGAACCTCAAACGGCACCGAGACAGTTCTGGTGGTTGAGGACGAGCACGACATCCGCGACATCGTGGGTGACTATCTTCAACAAAACGGCTACACCGTGCTGCACGCGCAAAACGGCCGGGAGGCGCTGGAAATCGCCCGCCGCTACAAGGGTTTGATCCACCTTCTCATCACCGATATTGTGATGCCGGAGCTGGGAGGGCGTGAGTTGGCCGAAGAACTCAGGCGTATGCGCCCGCGTACGCGAGTGCTCTTCACCTCCGGCTATCTGCATACTGCCGATACAAAGCCTGCCGAGCAGCAAACCGCCGTTCTGCAAAAGCCATTCGCGCTTAACGTCCTCGCCAGTAAGGTTCGAGAAGTGCTCGACACGCCCAACCTTGTGTAATTGAGCCCGCCGAATGGGCAACTTCTCCAAAACCACTCGGTGCTTTGCACTATAATTGCGCACCATGGCAATAGCCTCTGGCACAAAATTCGGCCCCTATGAAATTCAATCGCCACTCGGCGCAGGCGGGATGGGTGAGGTGTACCGCGCACGCGATACTCGCCTCGACCGCGATGTGGCCATCAAGGTCCTCTCGGGACATTTTGTTTCCGACCCCAGCCTAAAGGAGCGCTTCGAACGCGAGGCGCGCACCATCTCCCAGCTATCTCATCCCAACATCTGCCATCTCTACGATGTGGGTTCGCAGAATGGCACCGATTACCTGGTGATGGAGTATCTGGAAGGCGAGACCCTCGCCCAGCGTTTGGAGCGGGGTCCGCTGCCGCTGGAGGAGGTGCTGCGTTACGGCGCGCAGGTGGCTGACGCGCTGGATAAAGCTCATCAACAAGGTGTGGTTCACCGTGATCTGAAGCCGGGGAATATCATCTTGACCAAGAGCGGAGCCAAAGTGCTGGATTTCGGCTTGGCCAAGCAGGCTCAAAAAGCCGCCCATTCCAGCGCGCTGACCGCCATGACTGCCGGCAAACCGCTGACCGTTGAGGGCACTATTGTCGGGACGTTCCAATACATGGCGCCGGAGCAAATTGAAGGTACAGAAGCCGACGCGCGCAGCGACATCTTTGCACTGGGCTGTGTGCTGTATGAGATGGCCACTGGCAAACGAGCCTTTGCGGGCAAAACCCAGGCCAGCGTCATCGCTTCCATTCTGGCCACGGAGCCGTCGCCACTTTCGCAAGTGGCGCCCATGACGCCGCCGGCGCTGGAAAGATTGGTGCGCTCCTGCATGGCCAAGGAGCGCGAAGAACGCATACAGAGCGCCCACGACGTCAAGCTCCAACTGGAGTGGATCGCAGACGCCGGCTCGCAGGCGGGGGTTCCCGCGCCCGTGGTGGCACGCAGGCGAACCTCGCAGAGGCTGGCGTGGGCAGCAGCGGTGACGGCAGCTGGAGTCGCTATTGCGTTTGCGATCGGTTTTGTTCTGCGCGCGCCTGTGCCTGCACGCCCGTTGCGGGTGAGCATCCTGCCGCCGGAGCTGCACGCTTTTGATCCGATGAGCATGGCGCTTTCGCCGGATGGTACCAAGCTGGCATTTGTGGCAACTACTACGGGTGCAACCCCACAACTTTGGGTTCGCCCTTTGGATTCAACTGCCGCGCAGCCGCTGGCAGGAACCGGCAATGCCATGCTTCCTTTCTGGTCGCCGGACAGCCGCAGCTTGGGATTTTTTGCCGACGGCAAACTGCGAATCATCGATGCCGGCGGAGGAGCTGTGCAAACCTTGGCGGACGCTCCTCAACCTCGCGGAGGCGCTTGGGGAGCAGATGGCACAATTTTGTTTACGCCTTTCCCAGCATCCGCCATGCTCCGCATCCCGGCGGCGGGCGGAACAGCCTCAGAAGTGGTTGCCATAGCGGGGCCATCGAGCGCGGCTTCAGTGACCGCTGCCCCGCGTTGGCCGGTCTTTTTACCCGATGGACGACACTTTATCTTTTTTCAATTTTCACCCGACAACCAGGGAGGTGTTCAGGGCAGCATTCATTTGAGAACGCTCGATTCACCACAAGACACAAAACTGGTGGCTTCGGACTATCGCGCCGAATACGCAAGCGGACATTTACTGTTTGTGCGCGGCGGGAACCTGATGACCCAGGATTTCGACGAGAAAAGTTTGAAAGTATCGGGGAACCCGGTGCCCGTGGCTGAACAGATCCGCAATGACAACCGGGGAGCAGCCGCCTTCTCGGTTTCGAATGACGGTAAGTTAGTCTTTATCGGTGGACAGACTGCCACTCTCGACCTCGCGTGGTATGACCGCAACGGTAAGAAGGGCGATGTCATTGACAGCGGAACCTTTCAGGATTCTCACATCTCGCCGGATGGAAAGAAGGTCTCAGCCGCGAAAGCCGATGCAGCGGGCCACCTGGAAATCTACATTTACGACCTAGTGCGGGGCACCAAGTCACAATTCAGTTTTTCTCAGTCCAGAGATGACGATCCGGTGTGGTCCCCAGATGGGAAGACCATTGTTTTCGATTCTGCCCGCAGCGGACGCGTCGACCTTTACACCAGGCCCGCCAATGGGGCTCGGCAAGAGGAATTGCTGTATCACGATGATTTAGACAAATACCCTTCCAGTTGGTCATCCAACGGAAAATATGTGGTGTACGAAACGATCAGCAAGAACCATTTCGATATCTGGGTGATGCCCATGCAGGGAGAACATAAGCCCCAGCCTTTCCTGCAGGAGAAATTCAACACCCGCTATCCGGAATTTTCGCCAGATACAAAGTGGATCACTTACACCTCGTACGAGGCTGGGCATGGGCAGGTCTATCTCGTGGCCTTCCCCAATCCGGGAGGAAGGTTCCTTGTAGGAGACGGTGTAATGGGAACCTGGAGCCGCAATGGCAAAGAGATTCTTTACCTGGATGATCACCAGCGAATTGCGTCTGTGGAAGTTACTCCCCATGGCGACAGCGTTGAACTGGGTAAGCCGCAGATTTTGTTCTCCGCGCAACCCGGAGAGTTCAGCGCCAGCCCCGATGGCAGCCGCTTGCTCATGATGCAAACGCCGATGCCAAGTTCTCCAAGCCTGACTCTAGTAGTGAACTGGCCACAGGAACTGAAGAAATAGAGGCTGTTTTTGGCCGCCCAATGGCCAAGAAGCTGGCGTCGCAAGAGCACTTCGCGAGTCTGAACATGGAGGCCCCGGGCGGAGTCGAACCGCCGACCAACGGTTTAGGAAA
>Ga0187781_10000045_pt1 | contig 76343 bp, 75 predicted proteins | sample 0715_SJ02_MP02_2_FD_132447 | JGI IMG/M metagenome (GOLD analysis project Ga0187781, IMG submission 132447) | Tropical peat soil microbial communities from peatlands in Department of Meta, Colombia - 0715_SJ02_MP02_20_MG | ecosystem: Environmental > Terrestrial > Soil > Wetlands > Peat | place...
ACGTCGTCGAGCGTCCGATCCGGCCCCACCTTGCCGTAATTGTGCCCGGTCGCGTTGTAGTTCTTGTCAAACTTGCGCAGCAGATCGATCAATTTGAAATGCGTCGGCGCCTTGAACGGATCGTAGTTCTTCATCAGGCACAGCGCCATGCCGAATACCGTGAGGAACTTCCCGCGCGCCGCGTCGTTCACCTTAGCAATGTCTTTCGCCAGCTGATCCCCATGCAGGAATGCCGTAACCGGGACCGACTCCTTGGTTTCCTTGTCGATCATCACCGCCATGCCCGTACCACAATTGGGATGGCAGCCGCAGCTCAATTGGCCCCAGTCGTTGTTTACATCCTTGGCGTGCATCAGGTCAGCCCAGTCGCTGAACGTCCCCATGAACGAGATCGGGAACCAATCGCGGGCGGGTTCGCCCAGGCCGGTTTGATTCTTCACATCGTGGGCGAGATGCGCCAGCGTGTAGCGCTGCGCAACGCGGCGCTCGTCGGTGATCGCCTCGTCGCGCCCAGTGAAGCTTACAGGCTGGAACGAGAGAAAGCTGATCGTCTTCGGATTGTCCAGCGCGAACTTCACGATGCGCCCGACCTGCTCGTTGTTGATCCCATTCAGGATCGTGATGACGGGAACGATTTCGCATCCCGCCTTATGCAGGTTTTCGATCGCCTTCAGCTTCACATCGAACAGGTTGCCGACTGCGCGGTGCGCATTCGCGGCGTTGCCGATGCCATCAAACTGCAGATAGGCATAGCGTAGCCCGGCCTCGACCGCCTGCTGGGCGAATTCAAAGCTCTTGGCAAACTCGATGCCGTTGGTCGCTGCCTGCACCGAGTTGTACCCCACTTCGCGCGCGTAGCGAATCGCATCCAAAAAATACGGCGACAGGGTCGGCTCGCCGCCCGAGAACTGCACGCTCATCTGCCGATGCGGCTTGATGGTGACGGCATTGTCGAGCATGGTCTTGATTTCTTCCCACGTCAGCTCGTGCACAAAGCCAACCTGGTTGGCGTCCATGAAACAGGGATCGCACATCATGTTGCAGCGGTTGGTCAGGTCGATCGTCAGCACGGCGCCGCGGCCGTACTTCACCGTGGATGAGCCATGATTGTGCAGTTTCTCGTCGTTGTGCGCACGGATATCGCGTCCAGGAAAGACATCCTCGAGATGCTTCGTAAACTCGGTGTCAATCGACATCACGTCTTCGAAGTGGCCGTGCTTGGGGCAGTCCTTCACCATGAGAATCTTGCCGTCGCGCTCGATAATCTGCGCCTTCAGTTCGCCGACTTTTTCATTGAGCAGAATTTCGTGGGGGAGGTAGCCGTCGAGAATCTGCTGGCGAATTTCCGGGACGCACTTCGGGCACAGCGAATCGGTCGTGCGCGGCCAGCCCAGCGGCGGCTTCGACTTCTCGTACGACTTGAGCAGCGGCTTATCGCTCCACTTCGGCTTGGGCGCTGGGTTAGGGCTAATGCGGTTCAATCGCTCAAACACCACCCATGTAGCCTTAGCTGCGCTGACGGCTGCTTTTTCAACGTACTTGATCGGCTTGCGCATAATTGCTTCCAGCTCCTTAGCTCTAAGCGCTTTTCCTAGCTGCTAGCTTCTGGCCCAACCACTGAACCTTTGTCATTCCGAACGGCTTCAGCCGTGAGGAATCTGCTTTTGCCTTTTTGCCTTCGGGCGAACCCGAGAAATTTACTTCCACAACTGCGGCTCTCCCTGGAAATGCCCTGGGGTTTAGCCTGGGTTTTACACTTTTCCCTGGGTCTTGGACTGTGCCTATCCTATTGGAGCCCCGAGGACAGACGCATCCACATACCAACGAACGGTGCAAAATCGGGGTTTAGCGGCACTCCGGCGGATTATACGGTGCTAAGTGATTGAAAGTAAAGGACTGGCAGTTCAGGCAGGCCTGCGACCTCCGTTAGGATGCACCGACTACTGCGAAAAGGTCCAGCATCGCTTCAGCGTTTTTTTTTATCGGCTTCCCAACCGGCTTGTTTCGCTCCAACAGCTCCTTGACCAACTCGTCCAGTCGGTCCAACTCAGGTTGCACAATCTTCCGGGCGGCGCGGCGTGCTTCCGTGACGCCACCTTCGATGCTGGATCTCCAGTCCAGCATCTTTGCTCGAGCCTCGCGTGCGACCGAAGCGATTTGGCAATGTAGAGTGTCGTTGGCGTCAAACAGGGGAATCGGGCAGATTTCGAACGGCCTTCTCGTGATGTCGCGCTCGCCCTTCAAACCCTGAGTTTGCCACGGTTTGATTGCGCGGTTTACAACTGAGGTATTGAGTATACCCACAAGGTAGAGGGCGTGTTCCTCGGAGTCGGCATAGTATCGGTACATCACAAAGTCCGTCACGAATCCCTGAATCGTGAGCGGACCGATTTGTTGGCTTTCCTCGGCTGTAAGGTAGGCCGCAACCAGATTGGTTGCTGACCTTGGGTACAGGATTACGAATGGGTGTTTCGGGTTCTGATGGGTCAGCAGCCTGTCATAATCCAACCGATCAGTAAAGGACTGGTTTTTGTCGGTTCGACGCTTCTCCCATATCCGTTCGGCTGTTTTCATCCAATCCGATGCTGAGGGAGCGCCCTCCGCGAGGATGTCGTCTGGGCTCAGCCGAATGAGAGATCCCGCCTTCTGCTGTACCGGTAGCACAACGAGACGCAGCCGTCTAATCACAAACGGCAGGAGATCCTCGGCCAAAGCCGTCCCAAACAGAAAGTCCCGTTCCACCTTTCCTTTCAATTCGATCTTCTTCCACGGCTTTTTCGCTGTCGCTTTGACCGATTTCGGCGTACGCACGAACGGGGCCTTCAGGTTTACAGGCTGGCCGGGGGGAGGCTCGACGAACCAGAGGGACCTGGGGACCAACGATGCACCTTGCATGACCAGGGAGTAGTAGGGTGAGCGCACGGGCCTGGCCTCCTGAGGCGACCATCGGGCCGACGTTGAGCTCAGAATCGCGTGAGCGGCCACCCACGAGAGGTTGCGTTCACAGTGCAACAGAGAACCGCTCCAGCGCGTGATAGGAATGTTCTCGGGAGTGGCTTTTGCGTCCCGGATCAGAATGCAGGTCGGTACCTTGAAGAGTCCCTGAACTTCGCCGAACTCGTGAATCGCCGTGAAGCCGGTTGCCTGAAACGCAAGGTGCTGTTTGGCGGGCAGTATCACCGACTTCGGCATAACGAATGCCATGGTGCCACCCGGGTGGAGAAATTCACGCTGAGCGTGGGCGAGGAAAACTGTCGACGTGTCGATCTGAGTAAACAGATTGCGTTCGGTTTTCTCCAGTAAGCGGTAACGAAAAGTGAGCTCTTTGACTTTGTCTTTGTAGGCGCGATCCTTGATGTCCCGCAAGGAGAGCCATGGTGGATTTGCGACTATTACATCGACCTTTTGGCGCCGGAGATATGCAGGCCGGTATGCATTCTTCAAGATAAATGCCCAAATGGTGTCCCTCTTTTGTGCAACGGCGCGGACCATAACTCGGAAGTTTTCGCGCCACAGAAAAACCTCGTGTTCCGTGTATCCATCCAGCAGTTTGGAGAAGCCCTGCGAGGCTCTGTCTTCGGCCTCGGCAGACGCCGATCCGCGTTTTGCGAACTGGGCCATCTTGTCAATCAGGCCATCCAGGTCCCTCCCCTTCTCGAGTGTCTCAAAGGGTATGTAGAACTGGTCGCGTCCTCGCTCTCCGGCTTTAACTGCTAGCGCCTTCTTTCTTGTGTCTTCTCCGGTCATCAGCGTGTCCGCAAGGTACACGCGAAGGTAGACATCGTCCGGATATTCTTGGAGCTCGCCAGCTAGCGCCAAAAGAATGTTCGCCCTCGCCATCAACGCCGCGACGGGGTGCACATCGATGCCGACGACTGATTCCAAAGCTGTTCGAACTAGTCTATTTCCTTTCAGCCCGCTCGCCCGAAGCCTTCGAATAGCGCAGAACAGAAAAGTGCCGGAGCCGCAGGCGGGATCCAACAGCGTGCCGCCGTTATAAGCGATCTTTTCGAGCGCGAGCTCCGCAAGCCAGTCCGGTGTGTAGAACTCTCCCAGAAGTTGGCGGTCTTCGGGATCTACCAACCCCTGGTAGAGCATCTTGAGTAAGTCTTCATCAACCCGAGACCAATCGAATTCGTCAAGGCGGCGAAAGAGATTGGAGAAGAAGTCAAAAAGGACTGGCTCCGCCGGTGTGCCTGACGCCCATGAAAAGAAATCGGCTTCGGCAAGGTTCTGTATGTTGCGCTCTTTGAAGAACTCACCATTAACCAGACCCCGATAGAGGCTTTTTTCGCGACGCGCTTCGCGAAACAAAGCGAGCGTTACGACTGCGCGCGAGACCATCGTGAGGTACGTGTGCCTGACGAAGAGATCCTCGTCATCCGGAGAACTTCCGTAGACCTTCGCTAGGAGAGTGTTCCACTCTTGGAATTTTATCTTCACCTCGGAAAGATGCTTGACGGCATCGAAGGCGTTGCGAAGGGCCTTCATGCTCCTGTTGAATGCAAGACTGGCCGATCCGAATCGCAGCACGACCTCGTTTGACAGTGGTGGAATCTTCCGGCCCGCTGCAAGGAGTTCATCCAGCTCTTCGTAGGCGAGCAGGGGCGCGTCGGATTCTAGCTGGAACGAGCGAATCGGCTTGGGCTGTTTCAGCGCCTCATCGTAGTCTAGGACTTCGAAGCGCAAGCCGTCTGTGACGCAGGCTACGAAGTCAGTCGGACGATCCTGGGACTCAAAGTACTTCTTGAGTTCCCTGAGGGCATCGTCTCGTTCCCTCTCGAGGTCTCTCTTGACTTCAAAAATGACGAATCTGTAGAAGGCGTCTATCCGTCCGCGCGCAGACGCCGCCTTAGTCTTGTGCTCAAGGTCAACTTCTGAGACCTCTACGCCGAAGGCCTTGCGGAGAAAATCCACTAGCAATGCCCGGCGTTGATCGTGGTGCTTCTCCTCTCTGATCGCGACCAGAGCCTGTTCACAATACTCATGGAGGAATTCGGCAAAGCGTGCCGGGAGGGGAACTATGGTATGTGTGAGCACATTCACAGATTTGGCATGACCTTACCGTACCGCAGTTACGAGGTCAAGAGTTTATACGACCCCAGGATCGGGTAGGCGTTTTCTTACTTCTTGCAGAACATTTGTCACTTGCCACTCCTTTCCGCTCAAAACACCAATCCCACCCCGCCCATGACCGCGTTCGTCTTCCAGTCGTAGATCTGGTTGGGGTTGCCCAGGCCCGGGGCGAACTTGAAGTATCGCGTCTCGTAGGTGGCCTTGACGTACCACTTGCCGAAGTTGTATCCGACGCTTCCCCGGATGTCATAGCCGTGGTCGAAGTTGGGATGGGGAAGCGGATATTGTCCAGAAACAGAGTTCTTGTAATGCGGAGTTAATTCCGGCGAAACCTGGGCCTGCAGGAAAGCGTGCTTGGGCACAGGACTGAACTTGTATTCCGCCACGAAGGGCAGCTCCAGCAGTTCCAGGTTCAGGCGATTGAACGTTATACCATTCAGCGTGCTGGGTGGGACCAGGACCTTGCGGATCTGAGCATGGAAGCCCACCGAAAAATGCTCCCCGAAGCGAAAGATGGGACCACCATGAATTGCGAACTCGGTGGCATGCTGGTTGCTGTTGCTGGGAAAACGGATTTCGCCTCCGGCCACGATGCTGGGCCAGTTCTGCTTGCCGCCGCCGCGCAGCACCGTTACCTCACCCTCCAAGCCACCGACGGCGCCGCTGACCGCCGGCACGCCGCCGAACTTGTCCGAGGTCAGCCCTCCATCAAGACCGACCATCACTCGTTGACCATAGGCCGGGACGGTCGCCAAAAGAAAAACACCCGCAAGCAATAAGTGCGTCTTGCCGATCTTCATCAGTCCTTATCTCTCCTGTGGCAGTGTACACTGCCGCGAATATTGGACGACAGCTGGGGTGATGCTCAGGAATGCTCCCTTGCTGAGATGCGCCGCAGGCGGCTAACGCGTGGCGACAACCTAGACCGGAATCGGAATGACAGGCCCATCGCTCGCAGCTTACAATATCTTGCAGGAGTCCCTACGTAGGAGCTAGCCCGCGGTTCCCCTCCCGGGTTGCGGCGAGGACGACGAGAATTCGCGGTTCCCCCGGTGAAAAGAGGCTGCAAGACGCTTGGTGGTGGATGTGTTCGCTCGGCAGTAATGTATTTCGCGGCTGCCGGCGTTGCCACAGCTATCTTCGCCGTGGCTGCATGGGCGGCGAACGGCCCAACCACCGACGTGAAAACGCTCGCCGCGGCGGTGGACGAGCACTACAACCACCTGCGCTCGCTCCAGGCGGAGTTTACGGAGATCTACCGCGGGGCGGGCATGGAACGCTCCGAGTGGGGAACGCTTTGGCTGAAAAAACCCGGCAAGATGCGCTGGGAATACCGTTCTCCTAAGGACAAGCTGTTTGTCAGCGACGGTCGAGATGCGTGGTTTTACGTCCCGGAGGATCACCAGGCTCGCATGACGCCGGCACGCAAGCTCGAAGACCTGCGCTCTCCACTGGCTTTCCTGCTCGGTAAGACCAAGCTGGAGAAGGAGTTACAGGGGCTGTCGCTGGCTCCGGACGTGACCCCGCTGGCAGCCGAGAACGTGGTGCTGCGGGGCGTGCCAGAGCGGTTGGCTGAACGGATCAGCGAGATTTTACTGGAAATTGACACGGCTCACCGCATCGTACGAATTGTTATCCAGGATGTGGACGGGTCGGCAACGGAATACCGGTTTGGGGACACGAAAGAAGACGTGGCGGTTTCAAATGCGCGCTTCGAGTTCCATCCCCCGGCAGGGACAGAAACGGTTGAAGATGTAGGGCCCTAAAACGGACTATGAGGCGGCATTACTAGCGTGCTGCCAGAGCCGCGTGAGAGGTCGGGCAGCGGCTTAGAATGGAAAGTTGGAGTGTTAGACTGAGCAGGATGGAAGACCGGGCAAGTGGCTGAATTTGTAATAAAAGTCGCGGACGAGCGCGGGCGCGTTCACCAGCACCTCGAGCAAGGGTATTCCGAAGCCGAGGTGCGCGACCGCTTCTCCCAGCAGGGCTATCTGGTCTATTGGGTTAAGCCCCAGGGGGTGCTGACCGGAGGTCTGTCGCTGCGGCGGCGGCGAAAGCTAAAACCCGCAATTTTTCTGGTCTACAACCAGCAGTTTCGTACGCTGATCCGGGCCGGCATGCCGATTCTGCAGGCGCTGGAACTGCTTATCAAGCGCCAGAAAGACGCGCAGCTGAAGCAAATCTTGGAGAACGTCCGGGACCGGGTCAAAGGAGGGGAATTGTTATCGGACGCCTTCGCGGCCCAGGGCATCATTCCCAAGATTTACACCACGACGCTGCTGGCAGGCGAGAAGAGCGGCAACATGGATGAGGTTTTGACGCGCTACATCGATTTTCAGCGCCTGGCCATGACCTTTCGCAAGAAACTGTTCGTTTCTCTTATTTACCCTACGCTCCTGGTCAGCGTGGTGATGATCATGGTGACGTTTCTTTTCACCTATGTTGTGCCGAAGTTTGCCGAATTGTTCAACAGCCTCGACGCAAAACTGCCAGCGATCACAGTTTTCATGCTGGCAGTCGGTCAGAACGCCCAGAAATACGCGCCCTTTGTTCTGATCGGGCTGGTCATTCTCGGCTTGTTTCTGTGGCGATGGAAGGATACGGATGGCGGTGCAGACCGTATTGACCGCGTGATTCTGGGCTTGCCGTTGCTGGGCGAAATCCGTCTAAAGCATCAGGTGGCGAGTTTCTCGCGCATGCTGGCAACGCTGTTGCAAGGCGGCTTGCCTCTGGTCCCAGCGCTGGAGACTTCGGGGTCCTCCATGAGTAGCCGGCGCATTCTCAAGGGTGTGATGCGGGCAGGCGTCCGGGTGCGCGAAGGGCAGGGCCTGGCGTCGAGTCTGGAAGAGCAGAAGATTTTCCCCGAGCTGTCGCTGGAGATGATCGAGGTGGGAGAATCGACCAGCAAGCTGCCGGAGATGTTGAACTCGGTGGCGGAATTCTACGAAGAGGACGTGCAGACGGCTCTGGGCGCGGCCATGGCCCTGATCGAACCCTTGATTCTGGTGATCATGGCGGTTTTCGTGGGCGGGGTGTTGATTTCGCTGTATTTGCCGATCTTCACCTTGGGAGTGCGTTGACAAGGAAGCGAGCCAGACGCGCGATTTACGCGTCGCAGTCGTTTTCCTGCAAGAGCAGGCGACGCTCGCGCGGCTCGCCTAGGTCCTTCGGGCAGGCAAAAAGCGCCTGCCTCAGGTTGACGAGACTTACTTATGGCGACAGCGGATAAGAGATCAGTTTTCGTAGGCGGCGGGAATGGCGGGCCGATCAGCCCGACTGGAAACGCAGTCACCGACCTGGAACGCGCGCAGGACGTTGCCCGGCGCTATCGCTGCGAATTTGTCGATCTCAGCAATTTCGAGTTGCATCACGAGCTGTTCAAGAGAATTCCGGTCGAGTTGATGTTTCGCTACGATTTCGTGCCGCTAGAAGAAACTGCCGACGGACGTCTTGCGATCGCCATCGCCGATCCCAGCAAGCTGATGCTCATCGACGAGATCAGTCTTCTGCTCAAGCAGCGCATCGTCACCAAAGTTTCGACGCTCCAGCAAATCTCCGACATCCTCAAGAAGACCGAGCAGTCGCAGCGCGTGCTCGAAGAGGCCAGCGAAGGCTTCACCATCATCCGCGAGGACGATGCCACGGGCGCGGAAGAAACGCTGACCATCGACAAGCTGACCGCGACCGGCGACACCAGCCCCATCATCCGGCTGGTCGACACGACGATCTTCACGGCGCTGCAGCGGCGCGCTTCCGACATTCACATCGAGACGCGCGACGATTCAGTCATGATCAAGTTCCGCATTGACGGCGTGCTGACCCAGGCCATGCCGCCGATCGGCAAAGAGCATCATTCGACGGTCATCTCGCGCATCAAAGTCATGAGCGAACTCGATATTTCGGAGCGCCGCGTGCCCCAGGACGGCCGTTTCCGCGTCAAATACAGCGGCCGCGCCATCGACTTCCGTGTCTCGATCATGCCCTCGATTCACGGCGAAGACGCTGTGCTGCGCGTGCTCGATAAAGAATCGATGAGCGAGAAGTTCAAGAAGCTCACTCTCGACGTGGTCGGGTTCGATGATGAAGACCTGCGCAAGTTCCGCCGATACATTAAAGAACCGTACGGCATGGTTCTGGTGACCGGGCCGACGGGCAGCGGCAAGACGACCACGCTCTACGCTGCAGTTAACGAGATCAAGACCGACGAAGACAAGATCATCACGATTGAGGATCCTGTCGAATATCAGATCAAGGGCATCACGCAGATCCCCGTGAATGAGAAAAAAGGATTGACATTCGCGCGCGGCCTGCGGTCGATTTTGCGCCACGACCCGGACAAAATCATGGTCGGTGAAATCCGCGACACAGAAACAGCGCAGATTGCCATCCAGTCCGCCCTGACCGGACACCTGGTGTTCACCACCGTCCACGCCAACAACGTGGTGGACGTGATTGGGCGCTTTTTGAACATGGGCGTGGAGCCGTACAACTTCGTTTCGGCTTTGAACTGCATTCTGGCGCAGCGGCTGGTGCGGCTGATTTGCGAATCCTGCCGCACGGAAGTGCACTACGCGCCCGACGTGCTGGAAGCGAGCGGCCTCGACCCGGCGGTGTGGGGACGCATCCCGCTCTACGAAGGGCCAGGATGCATTGAATGCGCTGGCACCGGATTCCGCGGGAGAACCGCGATTCACGAATTGCTTGATTTGAGCGACCGCATCCGGGAGATGATTCTGGCGAAGAAGCCGACGTCGGAGATTCGGCGGGCCGCGCGCGAGGAAGGCATGCGCTTCCTGCGCGAGTCGGCGCTCGAAAAAGTGCGGCGCGGATTGACCACGCTGAAGGAGATCAACAAGGTCACGTTCATTGAGACCACGCGGTGAGGCCCTATGCCGCGGCAGATCGAGGGGATACTCTGGCTGACCTCAGTGATCAGCTTGCTTGTTGCGGCATTGGCCCCGGCGAGGAGCTACCTTTTAGTCCTAGTTGCGGTCGTTTGGGTGGGCGCCACGGCGGTGGTGATTCCGCTTCATTTCTTTCGCGCTTGGCGAAGGCTAGGCTCAGTTTCGAACAGAGGTGAATATGCTCTGTGGGTCGGGTTTGAGACGCTCTTTGCTGCCGGTCTTGTTGCGGGGTTTGTTCTTACGGTGTCTTCCCGCTGATCGGCCGCTAAGTGCTCTCCGAGCTATTGCAATTCTTGGCGGTAGAGTTTCTGATTTATAGAAGCGATTTTTGGCAAAGGCGCGTTCGACAATGAGTCCGAGTGTAAACATACCGAAGCCGAAGCTGGCCTGCGAAATCGCGGCGGACCGCGTGCTGGCCGGCCGCCTGCTGGATAAGGGCGGCCATCTGGAAGCCTGCGCTGCGCGTGAACTGGCGCCGGGCAGTGTGATTCCCGACCTGGTGGAGAATAACCTGCGCCGGACCGAGGCCGTGCGCGCCGGGATCGAGGACGCGCTGGGCAGCATCGCGGGAAGGTCGAAAGACGTAATCGTGGTCGTGCCCGACGCGGCAGTGCGCGTGATGCTGGTCGAGTTCGACACCCTGCCTTCTGATCAGGCGGAGGCGCTGGGAGTGGTGCGCTTCCGGTTGAAAAAGTCTCTGCCTTTCGACGTGGAGAAAGCGAAGATTTCCTTCCACGCGCAGAAAGTCAGCGAGGAAGTGCGAGTGGTGGCAGCCGTCGGGGTGGCTACCGTGATTGAAGACTATGAGGCCGCATTCCGCGATGCAGGATACAGTCCGGGGGTGGTCCTGCCCTCGATGCTGGCGGCGCTGGGTGCGGCCGATGGTAAGCGTCCGACGCTGGTGGTCAAGGTGGATGCGCACACGATCAGCATAGCCATCCTGAATCAAGACCAGTTGCAACTATTTCGCACGCTCGAGAATCCGCGCGGCGTGACCATCACCGGCGAACAGCTGGCAGAGGAAGTTTATCCCTCGGTCGTCTTTTTCCAGGATACTTACCACCTGAACATCGAGCGAATTTTCCTCGCCGGGCTGCCGGATTCCGGGGGCGCGGCCGTGGCGCTAAAGGCACAGACAGGAACCGAGGTACAGGAGTTGGTCGCCTCGGCGCAATTGGGGCTCAGCGCTGGCGGAGCGGTGCCGCGCTGGAGAATGGCGGGGGTGGTAGGGGCTTTAGTTAGTTAGTAGCCACGCTTGCGGTGAAGTGCGGTGAAATAAGGATGCGTTCCTTTGGCGCTTTATTGCTCGCTGCTGCTCGCGCGCCAATCGGAACGCCTAGGTCCTTCGCGAGACAAAAAACGTCATCGCTCAGGATGACAATCAGCAGTATTTATGCGTCTTGACATCAATCTCGCGAGCCGGCCGTACGAAGATGCGCGGCAGTTCTGGCTGCGTTGGGGCACCGCCGTGTTCGTGGTCGGGTTGCTCACCCTCGTGCTGCTAACGCTCGACATTAGCGGCTGGTCGCATGCCGGCAGGGATCGTAAGGCGATGGCGCGCACACGCGCCTTAATCGCAGAGCGCGACCGAACCCGCGCCCAGGCGGAGACAACCCTCAATCTCCCGGAGAACCGCAACACGCGCGATACCTCGCAGTTCCTGAACGAACTCATCGAGCGCAAGGCTTTCTCCTGGACCCGCGTGCTGGAGAATCTGGAAAAGGTCATGCCCGCGCGGGTGCATCTGGTTACGATCAATCCGCAATTGAACGAAGACAATCAGCTGGGCTTGAAAATGACAGTCGCGGGCGATTCCACGGAACGGGCGGTCGAACTGGCGCAGCGCATGGAGGGGTCGGGGCGTTTTGCCGATACGAGCATCATAGGTGTACGCTCAACGCAGTCCAACACGGGCGATACGGAACAGGTGGATTTGGTGGCAACCTATGTTCCGGAACCCCTGGTCGCGCGCTCTCCCGCAGCGAAGACCGAGGCGAAGACGGCGAGTGAACCGCCGAAAGGGAGCAAGCGCTGATGCCGGACCTGAGAAAAACGCGGAAGAACCTGAAGACGGCGCTGGCGATCATGGCAGGCGTCGATCTTTTGGCGGCGATCGTGTACTTTTCGCCCCTGGTAGGCTCTGCCGACTCACGCCGGTTGGATTTATACCAAAAGCAGGCCGAACTCAACGAAAAGACGCGGCAGGTGGCTCCGCTGAAGGATCTGCCCCATAAGGTCGAGATTGCCCGTCATCAGATTGACGTCTTTTATAAGAAGCGCTTTCCTGGCCAACAATCTGAAATCGTGGAGCGCTTCGGCAAACTGGCAGCGGCGAATGGCGTGACTGTGTCGCAGGCGACTTACAAGAAAAAGGATGAGGGGCCGGGGCAGTTGCGGCCGGTGGAGATCGAGGCGGATCTTTCGGGCAACTACACCGCGTTGGCGCATTTCATCAACGCGCTGGAGCGGGACGAAATGTTCTTTATCATTGATGGCGTGACCCTAGGTGGAGAACCGCAGGGCCCCGTCAAGTTGAATGTGAAGCTGGAAGCGTTCTTAAAGGCGGAATCGTAGTGCAACTGGGACTCGAGAACAAGAAAAAGACGATGTGGGCGGCGGCCCTCGGCGCGGTGGCGATCTTCTTTCTGGCCTACCGGGTGGTCTTCCCGATGTTATCGAGCCCCTCATCGGCCGATTCCAGCGCGCAGGCGGCAGCGCCGGCCGCGCCTCCCGCGAGCTCACATACGGCAACCAAACTGGCAAAGAAGCCGCGTGTGGAGAGCCTGGATCCAACGTTGCGCCTGGACCTGCTGGCGGCGAGTGAGCAGACCGAATACCAGGGAAACGGAAGAAACATTTTTATATCGCAGGTGGAGATTCCGAAGGCCTTGTTTCCCGCAGCAACGGATCACAAAAAGAATGACGCCGCAGTCGCGCAGGACCAGTACGTCACACCTGCGATTCCTTCGCCCCCTCCGATTCCGCTACAGTTTTATGGCTTCGCCAGCCAGCCCGGCGAGCCGAAGAAGATATTCCTGAAGAAGGGCGAGGACATGTGGGTAGCCGGCGAAGGCGACACGGTAGACAGGCGCTATAAAGTGGTTCGGATTACGCCCACGACAGTGGAAATTCAAGACGTCCTCTATAGCAACAAGCCGCAGAGTCTTCCGCTGACGCAAGGGTGAGGAGAATAAAGAATTTGGTAATCGGGTAATTTGGTAATTGAGTAATTTGCAAGGCGGGTATGGGTGCATAGTCGCATTTCAATCGCACAATTGCTCAATCACACAATCGCTCATTCCTATGATGAGACTGCAACAAGCAGCGCGTCGAAAAGCTTCCCGCAGCGGCGAACAAGGCTATGTTCTGCTTTTCCTGCTGCTCGCGGTAGCGCTCATCACCATCTCTCTGGCAGTGATTATTCCTACCGTTAAGTTTGAGATTGAACGCGATCGCGAGGAGGAGATGATCCATCGCGGGGTGGAATATGCCCGCGCGATCCAGCGTTACTACAAGAAGTTCGGCCGTTATCCAACCAAGATCGAAGATCTCGAGAACACCAACAACATCCGCTTCCTGCGCAAGCGCTACAAAGACCCTACGAACTGCCCGCATGGGCAATGTCAGGACTTCAAGCTGCTACATTTCGGCGAAGTGAAACTGGTTGGTTCAGGAATTGGAGGCGGCACGATTCCCGGCGCGACTCCGGCCGGTTCGCCCGGGGATAACCCGGCTGGCGGCGCTGGACTGTCTTCGACTCCCGGCGCTAATAGCGGCTTTGGACCGTCCTCTTCTCTAGGCGGGAGCAGCTTCGGGCAAGGCTCCGCTTTCGGCGGCAACAGCGGCTTCGGGCCGTCGCTCGGTGGGAACAGCGCGTTTGGAGGAAATTCGAATTCCGCCTTTGGAGCGAATCCGTCAGCAGGCAACTCTGCTTCAGATTCCGATAACTCGGCTCAGGGGGCGAACCCCCAGGCGGGAACGAGCCCATCCGCCTCCGGCTCCGATACAGACAACCCGGCAGCCGCCGGCACGGGCAATTCCAGCGGGCAGTCGTCCAACCAGGTTTTCGGCGGCGGGCCCATCCTGGGCGTGGTGAGCCTCAATAAGAAGACCGGCTTTCGCGAGTTCAACAACAAGAAGAAGTACAGCGAGTGGCAGTTCATCTACGATCCAGGCACGGATCAGGGCGGGCTGCTGATGACTCCCAACCAGCCTCCGCTGCAGGGATTCGGGCAAACCGGCAGTCAGAATCCAAACGGGCAAAACACGGGCAACACCGGCAATGGTCCCGGCAACGGATTGAGCACATCTCCCACGGGAATGCAGAACAATCCAAATCCGTCATCCGGCCCCGCGGCTCCCGGTCAACCGGGCAATGGTCCGGACAACCAATAGCCAAACGTCGCTAGATGGTGCGAGCAGCGGCGCGCATTCCCTCCGAAAAGAGAACAGCCTCATCGTAGCGATGAGGCTGCATAGCCTGCTCCAGAAACCTCGCTGGCGCGGTCACGCGGCGGCACTTGGCGCGACCGGATAGTCGATGTCGATTGTCCCCAGACAAGCCACTTCTACACGTTGAACGACGACCCGCATCCGCACGTGCTCTTCACGTTGGGGTTTTCGAATTTGAAGCCTGCGCCTTCCAACGTTTCAACGTAGTCCACAATGCAGCCATTGAGATACATGACCGAGGTGGCGTCGACAAACACCTTCAAGCCGTCCATGTCGAAGGTCTTGTCCATCATGCCGGCGCCGTTCTCAAACTGCATGGAATAGGAGAAACCGGAGCATCCGCCGCCCACCACGCCAATGCGCAGGCCGGCGGGAACGGGGTTCTGCTGAGCCATGATTTCCTTGACCTTGGCCACTGCGTTCGCGGTCAAGGTGATGGGCGGCGTCTTCTTGATTACTTCGGGGACGGTTGTGGTGGCCATTCGTATCTCCTTGTGTTTAAAGCTGGTTGATTATAGCAGAGTCCAATGTTCATCGGTCCACACCGCTTCATAGGGCCGAAAAAGCCAGACTACTGAATTGGATGCGGGTAGAGGCGGGCGGTCGCAGACTTCCGGCTCAGGTCACGATTTCCGAATAACTGGGAATTTCCTGGCAGCAGCCTTGCCAAACGGGGCTATAATCCCCCTGATAGGTCTTTCGCGAACTGGGTGCGGGGATCGAGGCTGCCCCACCCGGCGGTGGGAAAGGCCGCTCCTAGGGTTGGAATCCGCGAGGTGGCTTATGACGCCGATCGAAATTGTCGGGTTGCTATTCGGGATTTTCGCGGTTGTATTGATCATCCTCCTCATTTATAAGAGCACCCTGACCATGCATGAGGATGACCAGTTGTTCCTGGACGAAGCGAATTCGCACATGCAGGAAGAGCAGACCGAGTTGTTGACGAAAGTCAACCGGCTCGTGCTTCCGGTGCGCGTGTTCAGCATCGGATCAGGAGTGTTTCTGCTGGCTTTCCTGGCCATGCTGATCTACCAGAAGCTGAACGAAGTGCAATAGGTGATTGGCAGTTGTGCGGCAGCCCGGCAATCTCCTTGTGGAGCGCAGTGACGCGGTCGCGATGCAAAGTCGCGATCCCGCCTCTTGTATTCGAGACACTTCCCGAGAAGGGGTCGCAAGCGTCTCCGGTCCCCGCGATCTATTCCTAAGGCCATTCAAGAAAAACAGGCGCGACCGGAGACCGAATCCTGCGGGAAACAGGCATTTGTGCTGGGTGACTTAGCCGGATAGTTCCGATGGCGCCGACGACCGGCAGGCAACGTCTGCAGCAACTGAAGACTCCCATATCAGAGAGTGTTGCAGTCATGAATGCGCGAGCCCAAGTGACTCCCGAAGCCAAACCCGCACCCGCCCAGCTCGCGGGGGGAGCGGAGCCGCCGCCGAACAGACGCCCCAGCCGCGTGTGGCTGCGCCGCGCCGTGATAATGGCCGCTGCGGCAATCGCGCTGAGCGCCGCTGCTCTGGTAGTGATGCGCGGCAGAACTCGCACGTCCGCAAGCCAGGCGCAGATACTCTCTTTCTCAGCGCCGCGAACCCTCCGCCTGAAAGGAACAACGGAAGCGGTCGAGTCGCGGGCGATCCTCGCGCCTGTGCTGGAGGGCCAACAGGTCCCCACACTGACCATCATTCAGCTGGCAGGGGCAGGCACACGAGTCAAGCAGGGTGATCTGCTGGTGGAGTTTGACCGGCAGGCGCAGATGCGGGACTTCATCGACAAGCAGGCCGAATACAGGAAGTTGCTGGACCAGGTTGCCGAGGAACAGGCCAAAGAGAACGCGACTCGCGCCAAGGACGAGACCGAACTGAAGCAGGCCGAAGACGATCTGCGAAAAGCGCAGTTGGAAGTGCAGAAGGCGGAACTGGTCTCCAAGATCGACGCCGAAAAAATCAGGAGAGCCTGGAAGAGGCGCAGGCCACTTTTCAGCAGCTGAAAGAGACATTCGACCTCAAGCGCAAAGCGGCGCGAGCTGCCATTCGCATTCTGGAGATTCAGCTGGATCGCACCGAGCAAACCATGCAGCACGCCCAAGGCAACGCTCAGTTGATGCGGATTCATTCTCCGATCTCCGGGGTAGTGGTGCTGAACACGATCTGGAAGCAGGGAACGATGGGCGAAGTGCAGGAGGGAGATCAGATTTACCCGGGCATGCCGTTCATGCAAGTAGTGAACCCGGCCATCATGCAAGTCCGGGTGCTCGCCAATCAGGAGGATTTTCCCAGCCTCCGGGTCGGACAGGCCGCGAAAGTGCGGCTGGACGCTTACCCGGAGCTCGTTTTCCCCGCCAAAGTAGAGCAGTTGGCGCCGATTGCCGAGCCAGGCAGCTTCTCCGACAAGGTTCGCGTTTTCCCGGTAATTGTTTCGATTCAGGGAAATGATCCCAAGCTTATGCCGGACCTTTCCGCCGCGGTGGACGTGGATGTAGCGGCAGAGAACGCGGACTCCGGCGTGAGGCAAGGTTCCGGAGGCGGGTCGTGATGAGGGAACGCCTTCATCAGTTATGGACGCGGCGCAAAGCGATGGTGATTGCCGTCGTCGTGCTCGCAGGTTGCGGCGTCGTGCTGGGGGCGGTTCGCCTGAGCAGGCGCTCGCCCAGCGTTCCTACCTTTCTCGTGAAACGCGGTGAATTTCTCGACTCATTACAGTTTCGCGGCGAGGTGAAGGCTCTCAAGTCGGTAACGATCAGCGCACCGGCGGAAGTCGGAGATCTGCAGATTGTCAAGCTGGCGCCGGAGGGAGCGGCCGTCAAACCCGGCGATGTCGTGGTGGAGTTCGACAAGACGAAAACGGAGCAGGATCTGGCGCAGTATCGCTCCAGTCTCACGTCAGCGGAGGCGACCATTAAGCAGGCACGCGCCCAGGCGCGGCTGACCGAGGAGGAAGACAAGACGGCGGTGCTGAAAGCCCGCTACGACGTGGAAGCGGCGCAACTCGAGGCCAGCAAGCAGGAGATCGTTTCTAAAATTGAAGGTGAAAAAGCCAAGCTGTCATTGGCCGACGCTGAGCAGAAGCTCCGCGAAACCGAAGCCAAGCAGAAATCGGATCAAGCTCTCAACCGGGCAACGATCGAGAGCGCGGAGCAGGCCCGGGACAAGGCCCGCTATGACGTAGAGCGTGCCGAGCGGGCTTTGGCCCGCATGAGCGTGCGCGCTCCGGCAGCGGGGACGATCAACATTCTGCAGCACTGGGCAGGCTCCAACATGGCGGCATACCGCACAGGAGACCGGGCATGGGCGGGGGCAGCGATTGCAGAACTACCCGACGCCTCGACCCTCCGCATTACGGCACGTGTGGACGAAACCGAGCGCGGCCGGCTGGCGCTGAAGCTGCCCTGCAATGTGCAGTTGAACGCCATCCCCGACCGGCAGTTCACCGGTCACATCGAGTCCATCAGCGAGATTGCCACGATGGATTTCTCCAGCGGCTGGCCGACCAACCGCAACTTCACCCTAGAGATCGTTCTCGATCAGACTGATTCGCGGTTCAAGCCGGGCACCACCGGCCAGGTGACCGTGGTAGTAGATCATGTGCCCAATGCGATCAGCATTCCCGCGCAGGCTTTGTTTCACAAGTCGGGACGGACTGTGGCCTATGTGTGGGACGGATCGCAATTTGAAGAGCGCGACGTCCAGGTAGGCAGAAGGAACCCGGACAAGATCCTGATCGTCAGCGGTCTCGACGGCAAAGAGCAAGTCGCGCTTAAGGAACCTTAGGGGAAGGAGTTAAGCGAGCAGCACTGCCCGAAACGCCGCGGCATCTCTGTTAGTACGCCCGAACCGCGTGCGCCGGGGAACTCTGGCCGCAGTTTCCACGGAGAGAGAACCGAGATGAGAGGACGGAAAGCAATCAAGAGGGCGGTCGTAGTGGTAATGCTCTGCGCCGTGGCGGTTGTGGTTGCGGCAGTGCGCAAAGCCGCGCCGGTTGCGGCCGGAGACGACATCCCAACCAGCCAGATGAAACGCGGCGATCTCGACATGAAGGTCTATGCCACGGGCGAACTCCGCGCCAGCCATTTCGAGATGATGACCGCCCCTCCCATCGGTGGAGGCTCGCTCGAGATTACGCGCCTGCTTCACACCGGCGCTGTGGTCAAGAAGGGCGACCTGGTCATGGAGTTTGATCCCACGGAACAACGTTATCAGATCGAGCAGAACCGTTCTGAGTTGCTGCAGGCGGAGCAGGAAATCACCAAAGCGAAGGCTGACGCGGCGGTGACAGCCGCGCAGGACAAAGTCGCTCTGCTCAAGGCGCGGTTCGACGTCAGGCGGGCGGAACTGGACGTACAGAAGAACGAACTCGTTTCCACCATCGACGCGCGCAAAAACGACCTCGCGCTGGAACAGGCGAAGCGCGTGCTGGCCGAACTGGAACAGGATGCCAAGTCGCGCAGCGCGTCGAATCAGGCCACGATTGCGCTGGCCGAGGAAAAGCGCAACAAAGCCAAGCTGGCCATGGACCAGGCGCAACAGAACATCCTGAAGATGCGCGTGGCCGCTCCCATGGACGGTCTGGTCGCGCTGGAAAAGAATGAAAACGCCGCGGGCGGAATCTTTTTCGGCGGCATCGCCGTGCCTGAGTTTCGCGAAGGCGACCAGGTTCAGCCGGGCCGTACCGTGGGGCAGGTAATTGACCCGAGAGAAATGGCGTTGACGGCAAAGGTAGGAGAACTGGAACGCAACAGCATCAAGGAAGGACAGCCGGTCGACATTGCACTCGACGCGTTGCCGGGCAACCTTTTTCATGGCACGGTCAAAGCACTGGGTGGCATGAACAACCGCCGTTACTGGGAACCAGCCACCGGCGCCAAGTTCGACATCACCATCGCGCTCACCAGTAAGGATTCGCGCATGCGGCCAGGCCTTACCGCGCACGTGGTAATCCATGGCGACTTCCGCAAGAACGTCCTCTGCTTGCCGAGGCAGGCTTTGTTTTTGAACGAGAGCAAACGCGTCGTCTACGTCAAGGACGGCAACAACTTTGAGCCCCGCGAAGTGAAGATTCTGGCCGAGAACGAGAGCCGCGCTGCCATCGATGGAATTGGCGTGGACTCGGTTGTCGCACTAGTTGACCCGACGGCTCCACGGAAAGCAGCCACCACCAGGGAAGCCGCGCCAGCTGCGGGCGGAGGAGCACCCTAGTGCCGCATTCAGCCTCAGTCATCCCCGCGCGCGTGTTGCACGGCGGCCAGCAGTGGCTGCCTGACTTGCAGCTGGGACTGCAGAACCTGCTGCTGCACCGGCTACGCTCCTTGCTGACCATGCTGGGTATGATTTTCGGCGTCGCGGCGGTGGTTTCGATGCTTTCAATCGGCGCAGGCGCGCGGCAGAAGGTTATGGCGCTGATTGAACAAATGGGCGTTCACAATCTGATCGTGGAGGCCAAGGAGACACTCGACTGGCAGTCGTATCAGAAGATCCGCAAAATCTCCGCGGGCCTGACCTTTCAGGATTACCGCGTCATCCGGGACGACGTGGGTGACATTGTTGCGGCCACGCCGCGCAAGCGAATGACTCCCACGAAAACCATCCCGAAGTCGCAACAGGATCCGCCGACTGTGTACGGGGTTAATCCCAGCTACTTGAAAATTGCCGGCCTGCAGTTGGTGGAAGGAAGATTCTTCACTGACGACGAGGAAACACGGGCAGCGCCGGTGTGCGTGCTGGGTGCAGCGGCAAGGTCGAGCCTGTTCGGCAGCGCCGATCCCGTCGGCCAATACGTCAAGGCCAACGAAGTATGGTTTCGGGTAATCGGGGTAGCCTCGCCGCAGCTCAGTTCTCAGACGGAAGTGGCGGGCGTGCCCACGCAGGATCTCAACAACACGCTCTACGTCCCACTGAACTCGGCAGTCCTGCGGCTGGAGGATTCCTACAGTGACCGGCGCGACGAGATTGACGGAATGTATCTCAACATCCGGGACACCGCTGACATGAGCGCGGTGGCGCAGCTCGTGCGCGCGATCCTGGATTCTTCCCATCATTCCGCGGGAGATTTCAGCGTGATTGTTCCGGCGGAATTGCTGGCGGAGCAGAAACGCACGGAGCGGCTGTTCAACGCCGTGATGGTGGCGATAGCCTCGATTTCCCTGCTGGTGGGCGGGATCGGAATCATGAACATCATGCTGGCCAGCATTCTGGAGCGTACGCGCGAAATTGGCGTCCGCCGCGCGGTGGGCGCGCGGCAGGCCGACATCATCCGGCAATTTGTCGTCGAGGCCACGTTGATTTCCGTTGTCGGGGGAAGCTTCGGCATCGTTTTCGGTTTCGTGATGTCGCGGCTGATCGCGTGGCTGGCGGGATGGTCCACGATCGTGACCGCCAGCTCGATCCTGCTGGCATTCCTCGTTTCGATTTCCGTGGGACTGATTTTCGGGATTTATCCCGCCGTCAAAGCTGCGCGCCTGGACCCGGTAGAAGCAATTCGGTGGGAATAGGCGGCAGAGGCAAGGCAACACATTTCTTCAGTACACGGTCAGACTCAAATCACTGCGACTCCACCAGGAGGATTGGATGAAACACTTTCGGCTCCGGCTATCGTTTTGTGCTTTGTTGCTCCTCATCGCGCCGGGCTGGGGACAGCAGCGCGAGGGATATCGTGAGCTGGTCACCGAGCAGGTTCGCTCGGGCAAACTGAGCGCGCCCGAGCACCTGCGCAACTGTCTGGTCGATGGCAAGTTGCGCCTGAGCCTACGCGACGGCGTCGTGCTGACGCTCGAAAACAACAGCTCGGTGCGGATTCAGGAGACGCAGGTGGAATCGGCCAAGGTCTCGCTGCTCGGGGCGCATCAGCCGTTTGATCCGCTGGTGACGAGCTCGTTCAACGGGAATAACACGACCTCTCCACCGTTCAGCAATCTTCAGGAGACGGGCGTAGCAGTTCCGCAAAAGAGCATCACAAAATCAGTGCAGCTCAATTACTCGGAGACTTTCGAAACCGGAACCAACGTCCAGGCTGGATTAAGCAGCAACCGGGATTCCTTCTCGACGCCCACCTTAACGGGCATCTTCGATCCATCTATCAGTTCGACACTGAATCTTCAGTTTACGCAGCCCCTGCTGCGGAACGGCTGGCTGTTTGCAAATCAGGCGCCACTAAGAATTGCGCGGCGCAATCTGGAGGAGTCGCAGGCCAACTTTGCCGCTCAGGTCAGCAACAGCATTCTGCAGGCTGTCGGCCAGTATTGGGCAGTGGTCGAAGCGCGAGGAAACCTCGACGTGGCCAAGCGCTCGCTGGATGCGGCCGAAGCCTCGTACAAGCGCGACAAACGGGCGTTAGAGCTTGGGGCCCTCCCTCCGCTCGATATCTACCGGTCGGAATCGCAGGTGGCATCGCGGCGAGTGCAGGTGATTCAGAGTGAATATGGGCTCAAGCAAGCCGAAGACGCGCTGCGAATGACCATCGGCGCCGACCAGGATCCTTACTTTGAGGCGCTCGACCTTGAACTCACCGAACAGGCCGAGCCCGAAGGCGAACTGCGCACCATTGACGCCGCGACCGCTTTACAAACCGCGCTGACGAAACGCCCGGAGGTCGAAGCGGCGCGACAGGCTCTGGCCATCGACGACACGCGAATTCGCCTGGCACACAATCACTTGCTGCCAGAACTTGATCTTACCGGCCTGTATGCCGGCAACGGGTTGGGCGGTTCGGGGCTCAACACTGCCAACCAGCCAATCTCGAGTTCATCATTGAATCAGGTTTTCGGCTTCAATTACCCAACCTATGGTGCGCAGCTATCGTTGACTCTGCCCATCAAGAATCGTGGAGCCAAGGCGGAACTGGGCAACGCGTTGGTTTCACGGCGCAGCGATTTGTATGGCGAACGCCAGGTTCGCGAGCAAGTCATGCTCGACGTGAACAACGCCGTTCACCAGCTCGAGCAGGCCAAGCTCAGCATCGCGGCGGGCAAGGAGGCCTTGGATCTGGCGAAGAAGAACACGGCGGCAGAACAGCGCAAGTACGAATTGGGATCGGGAACGATCTTCCTGGTGCTGGAGGCTCAGACCGAAGAGGCAACGGCAGAACAAATTCTGCTCCAAGCGGAGGTCGGCTATCAGCTGTCGGTGGCGGGAGTCGACCATGCGACCGGCGAACTGCTGGAGCCGTATCACGTGCAAATCGCGGAACTGACACACTAGAATGCCCTGCATGCGCAATGGCGCGTCGCGCTCGCCTCCGCTTACAACTTGATTTTCTTCGTCAGAGCTTGCAAAATGCGCTCATGCGTTTGGCGCGGCGTGCCGCGTGCGTCTACGATCACGACGCGCCCAGGCTCCCGCCTGGCAATCGCCAGATACCCTTCGCGCACTCGGGCAAAAAAGGCCCGCGTTTCCTGCTCGAACCGATTTTCATCGCGGCCGCGGCTGGCGGACTTCAACGCGCGCTGGTTTCGGCGCCGCGCGCGGCCCAGGCTAGCAGCCGGATTTGAATCGAGCAGAAGCGTCAGATCCGGCTGCAGATTCCCGCACAGCACGCGATGCAACTCGCGCACCGGTTCGCTGCCTAGCCGTCGCCCGCTTCCCTGATAGGCTTCCGTTGAATCCGTGAACCGGTCGCAGAGCACGATGCTGCCCGCTGCCAGCGCGGGCTCGATCACTTCGGCAATATGCTGCGTCCGCGAAGCAAACATCAAGGCCATCTCTGCTGCTGGGGAAAGCCCGGCCGTGCCTGAGTCCAAAAGCACCTTGCGGATTCTCTCTCCCGTCGGTGTTCCTCCCGGCTCGCGCGTCTCTACCACTTTGTGTCCGCCCGCGCGCAGTGCCGCCCCAAGCAACCGCATCTGCGTGCTCTTGCCTGTTCCGTCGAGGCCTTCCAGGGTAATGAACTTTCCGCGCCGGCTCATCTGCGGCATGATATCAGCGATTCGTCCCTGTACGCTTCCCCTCGCAGGCTGCTATAGTCAAGCTTCTGCTGGATCAAGTCGTATTGCCTTCATCACGCGAAAAAGGGGAGCCGTTCAGATGAGACTCTCGAAAGTCTTGGGAGTTGTCTGTATCGCAGTCTCGGCAGTTTGCAGTTGGGCCGCCAGTCAACCAACCATCACACTTTTCGTAGACGCCAGCGACGCTCCGCGCAAAATTTTCCATGCGTCCTTGAAGATCCCCGCTACTCCGGGCGATCTGACGCTCTATTACCCGAAGTGGATCCCCGGCGAGCATTCCCCCGACGGCCCCATCAACGGCCTGGCCGGATTGAAGTTCACTGCAGGCGACCGGATTCTGCAATGGCGGCGCGATACGCGCGACACCTTTACATTTCACGTTCAGGTCCCCGAAGGGGTAACGGAAGTTGACGTCGAACTCGACTTCCTGTCGCCTGCAACTCTTGAAGGCGGCTACACAGCCGGTTCTTCGGCCACCGACAAACTCGCAGTCATCAGCTGGAACGAAGTTCTGCTCTACCCCAAGGGATGGAAATCCGACGATCTCAACTACACCGCCACGCTCAAGCTTCCCGACGGGTGGAAGTTCGGCACCTCTCTTCCCGTCTCCAGCCAGAGCGGAAATGAAATTCGCTTTGCAACCGTTTCTCTAACGACGCTGGTCGACTCGCCCGTTCTCAGCGGTGAATTTCTCAAAATCGTACCCCTCGCGCAGAATCCTCCGGTCGAACTGGACGTCGCCGCCGACAGCGGCGCCGCCCTCGACGCTCCCCAAGACGTTTGGGACCGATACAAGAATCTGGTTGAGCAGGCGCAGAAACTCTTCGGCGCACATCACTACCGCGATTATCACTTCCTCTATACGCTGAGCGATCACGTGGCGCACTTCGGCCTGGAGCACCACGAATCCAATGACAGCCGCACCGACGAGCGCGCACTGGTGGACGAAAACGTGCGCAAGGCGGAGGCTGGCCTGCTCCCCCATGAGTACACCCACTCATGGAATGGAAAATTCCGCCGGCCGGCGGATCTCCTCACCACTGACTATCAGCAAACGATGCAGGACGATCTGTTATGGGTCTATGAGGGATTGACCAATTATCTCGGATTCGTGCTCACGGCGCGCAGTGGCCTGCTCACCGCCGAGCAAGACCGAGACGACCTCGCCCTCATCGCCGCGCGGCTCGATCACACCCCCGGCCGCCGCTGGCGCAATTTGCAGGACACTGCCGATGCCGCCCCGCAGCTCTATTTTGCTCCCAAAGGCTGGCAGTCGTGGCGTCGTGGCGTGGACTTCTATGAAGAAGACACAGTGAACTGGCTTTGGGCCGATGTCATCATCCGCGAGCAAAGCAAGGGCAAGAAAACGCTCGACGATTTTTGCCAGCTTTTCCATGGCGCGCCCAGCACCGGCCCCATGGTTAAAACCTATACCTTTGACGACGTAGTCAGCGCATTGAACCAGGTCGTGCCCTACGATTGGCGTGGCTTCTGGACTGAGCGCCTCACCAGTCACGGGCCGGGCGCGCCGCTCGGCGGGGTCGAGGACAGCGGGTGGAAATTGGTTTATGACGAGTACCCCTCGGAAATGGAGAGCTATCCCCGCGGCGTATATCGCGTGGTGCCGGCAGAGTTCGAGCTTGGCCTGCAACTGGGCGACGATGGTGAAATCACGGACGCGGTCGAAGGCGAGCTTGCAGCCAAAGCCGGGATCGGCCCAGGGATGAGGATTGTCGCGGTTAACGGCCGCCGTTATTTTCCCGAGGCTCTGCGCGACGCGATCCGGGCCTCGAAAAGCAGCGCCGCCCCAATCGAGTTGCTAGTCGAAAACGCCGACTACTATCAGACCTATAAGATCGACTATCACGGCGGCGAGAAATATCCGCACTTGGTGCGCGACTTGTCGAAGCCCGATCTGCTGAGTGAGATACTCCAGGCGAAATAGGCATTCCTGACAGCGCAAAGATTTCCACCGCGCCAACTTTCTTCACTCAGCCCTTGGTGCGGCTCCGGTGGGGGACAGTCCCTGGCTTGGCTGCGCGTCCTTATTTGTAAATTCTTTAGTGCGCATGGGTATAGAAGAGCTCGCTGTGTCTATAATTTGGAGGACCGGGCTACGACGATTGTGTATGCTTTGAGCTCGGCAAGAGAAGATGCTTCACTTGTGCGAATTTGTAAGTAGATTGCACGACTGAAGGAGGGGACCAAAATGCACAAGTTCGTACTTGCTTTCATAGTCTGCGTGAGTCTTTTCCTGGCCGGATGCGGCAGCGGAGGGTCGGGTTCCGGGACAACCCCGCCACCACCACCGCCAGTGACGAACTCGTCGACCATCGATTTCGGAACTTCAAACCAGACAATCCGCGGCTTTGGCGGTGCGGATGCCTGGATGCCCGCGATGTCTAGCGGCGAGGCCAATGCGCTTTTCGGAACCGGATCGGGGCAAATCGGTCTGAGCATCCTGCGCGTGCGCATCGACCCGAGTACGACGGCGACACCCAACTCGCTGTGGGCCACCGAGTTGGGCAATGCCCAGACTGCGATCGCTGCCGGCAGCAATGTCAGTGTGATCGCTACGCCATGGACTCCGCCCGCGGCATGGAAGAGCAACGACAACACGGTGCAGGGGTCGCTCAACACCGCTAATTACACGGATTACGCGAACTACCTGGAGAGCTTCGTCAACTATATGTCGGCGGGCGGCGTGAATCTCTACGGGATCTCGATGCAGAATGAGCCCGACGCCAGTGTGACGTACGAGTCGTGCGTCTGGACAGGCGCGCAAATGGACACATGGGTGGCGTCGCTGAATCCTAATCCGCTGACCACGAAGCTGATCATGCCGGAGTCGGAAAGCTTCACGACTTCCTACTCCGATCCCGCGCTGGCTGATCCGAATGCGGTGGGGAACATCGGCATTATTGCCGGGCACCTTTACGGAGCGTCTCCCTTCTACTACACCAACGCAGAGAACGCCAAGAAAGATGTTTGGATGACGGAGCATTACCTCACTCCAGCAGGTGCGCAGCCAGCAATGACGGACGCGTTGCAGGCTGCCACGGAGATTCACAACTCCCTTACGGTCGCTGATTACAACGCCTACGTGTGGTGGTGGGTAGCGGACTGGAATCCCGGCAGCGGTACCACCAATACGGGGCTTGTCGATACAAACAATAATCCTACCTACTACGGGTGGGCGATGGCGCAGTTTGCGCGCTTCATTCGTCCCGGTTACGTTCGCAACAACGTAACCAACTCCTCCACGAGTGTTCTGGTTTCGGCCTACAGCGGGAGCAGCCACTTCGTGATTGTGGCCGTCAACACAAGCTCCTCCAATGTGGAGCAGACCTTCACCATCCAGAACGGGACCGTCACCTCCATGACTCCTTACATTACAACGGCGTCGGAGACGGTGGCGGCGCAGGGCGCGGTAAGTGTGTCGGGCAATCAGTTCACGTATACACTGCCGGCGCAGAGCATTGCGACATTCGTGCAGTAAAGGTACTGCCGTCAGGATTGGTCACACGCGCAGGAGATACGGTCGTTCCCTCGGCCCTCATACACGATTTGCGGTTTGATCCGTTAGCCAGTCCGCAGATCCACGGATGACAAAGAAAGAGGCACTCTTACCAGCCCTTCTCTCTCATCTCCTTCTCCATCACCTTCCGTAAGGCGGCGTTGATGCGGGTCTGGTAGCGGCGGCCATCCCTCTTGAACCAGGCAAGCACGTCGGCGTCCAGCCGGAGTGTGACCGGCCTCTTGAGCGGCCGGTAGAAATCGCTGATCTTCATGGAATGCAGCTGCGGGGCGGATCCTGACCTGAGCTTCCACCTCGCGGTTTTTGCTCCGGTGCGTGCCTTTTTCGCCCGCGTCGTGGTTTTCGCAGTTCTTGGCTTTCTGCTAATTTGTTGTCGTCGTTTCATGTGCGTAATGTATGAATCCTAATGTACGTACAGCATTGTACTCTATGTTCCTCAAGGAACACTATAGAATGTGACAGTTTGCTAAAGAACTCGGTTTTGGGTGGTGCGGCGCTTTTAGCGCTGCGATAAAGCCTGTCTTTTCTGTGAGGGCTTTAGCCCACGAGGCTCGGGCGTGCGAGTGTTCCAGCAAACCGCTGAGCCTTTTAGCCCGCCAACCCTTCGCTCACATCCCCTCCGTGCTCATCTTCCTCCATGAAGGCAAAGACCACCTGATTCTGCCACACCGGTGCGAACGACTTTCGATGCAGCGGCGTGGGACCGTGCTCGCGCAGCGCCGCCAGATGCTGGGGCGTGCTGTATCCCTTGTGTGAGGCCAAGCCATAGGCGGGAAACACCGCGTCCCATTCGCACATCATGCGGTCGCGCTCAACCTTAGCCAGAATGGATGCCGCCGCAATAGAGGCGGAAAGCGCGTCGCCATGAATGATGGCGTCCTGCCGCAGTTCGCAGTCCAGGCGCACCGCGTCTACCAGGAGGTAATCGGCGGCGGGTGCAAGTTGAAGAACTGCGTCACGCATGGCCAATCGCGACGCCTGATAGATGTTGATCTGATCAATACAGGCCGCGTCCACCGCAGCAATGGCCCAGGCAACGGCATGCTGGCGAACGCGTTCGGCCAGCACTTCCCTTCTCTCTGGCAAGAGAAGTTTTGAGTCGCGCAGGCCGCGCAGCCGGTAGGCCGGGTCGAGAATCACGGCCGCAGCCACGACGGGACCGAACAACGACCCGCGACCGACTTCGTCCACACCTGCCACGCGCAACGCTCCCGCTTGCCAGGCTTTTTTTTCGTAGCGCAGCGTGCAGCGCAGTTTTTTCAGCAAGCGCATTTTGGCCGCTGAAGCGGAGAGCACCTGCACAGACGATTGAGCCGCAGACCTCAAGGGATTCCGACAACATCTTCGTCGAGAGACGAGAATCCCGCAAGAAGGATTTTGACGCGAGGAAAGAAAAGGGCACTTGCCTGAGGCAGGCCCGCTCTTTTCTAAGCTTCGGCTGGTCGAATAGGCTGCCGCCCGGCAGACCGCCTTATACTTTCTCCACGTCGCGCAGGCGAGCAGCTTTCCCCCTGAGATTGCGCAGATAGTAGAGCTTGGCGCGCCGGACCCTGGATGACCGCACCAGGTCTACCTTGTCAATCACCTTGGAGTTGATGGGGAAGATGCGCTCCACGCCCTGGCCAAAACTGATCTTGCGCACCGTGAAGCTGGCCTGTGGCCCTTTGTCGCGTTTGATAACCACGCCTTCGAAGGCTTGCAGACGCTCTTTGTCGCCTTCTTTGATCTTCACATGGACGCGCACGGTGTCGCCGGGTCGGAATTCGGGAAGGTCAGAGCGCTTGGTCTTGGCTAGCAATTTTTCGATGATGAGGTTGGACATCGGTCGTTTCCTTCTACTTTCAATCTCGCTTGGGTCTTAGGTCGTGGGCTCAGGTCCTGGCTTGACGCCATAACGGGGACCTGATGCCAAACACCTAAGACTTAACACCTTTTATCCCGCTCTTGATGCGATCGAGAATCTCTCTCTCCACGCTGCTCATTTCCGCACCTTCCAGCAAATCCGGTCGGTTGCGGAGCGTTTTCTTCAGTGCTTGCTCGCGGCGCCAGCGACGAATCTCCTGATGGTTGCCCTTGATCAGCACCTCCGGCACTGCCATGCCGCGAAACTCGGCCGGGCGCGTGTAATGCGGATAATCGAGCAATCCGCCGGAACCGCAGGTCGAATCTGGACCTTCATCTTCCGCCTCTACGGCTTCCCTTCCCGTCTGTGTGGTGAAGGATTCCTGCCGCGTTGACGCTTCGTTCCCGACTGCGCCGGGCAACAGGCGCGTGACCGCTTCAATGACCACGGCTGCGGCCAGTTCGCCGCCGCTCAGCACGTAATCGCCGATCGAAAGCTCGTGGTCGGCGAGAAAGTCAGCGACGCGCTCATCCACGCCCTCATAGCGGCCGCAGATCAGAACCAGCCGATCGAGCGCCGCCAGTTCCGTCGCGACCTTCTGCGTAAAGCGTTCGCCCTGCGCCGAAAGCAGAAGGATGCTTTCCCTGACGCTGCCAGCCAGCCGTTGCCCACGCGGCGCAACCTGTAGCGGTTCTAAACAATTAAAAATCGGTTCCGGCTTCAGCACCATTCCTTCGCCGCCGCCGAAAGGGCGGTCATCCACGGTGCGGTGCCGGTCGTGCGTGAACTCGCGCAGGTCGTGGACTTCGATCTTCACCAGGCCCATTTCCGAGGCCCGGTGGGTAATGCCGTAATCCAGAGGCCCGCGAAACAAGTCCGGGAAGATCGTGACAATATCGGCCTTCATTTTGCGACCCGAAACCTTCACCGCAGAGGACGCGAAGGACGCAGAGGATTCTTTTTTCTCCCCTGTGGTTGAGGATTCCTGTCTTCTTCCGGCCTCTGGTGACGCTTCTCTTCCGCCGTCATTGGGGCGTTGACTTCAAGCATGCCCTGGGGAAGCCGCATGCGCACTTGCCGACGCGCTACATTCGTGCTTTCCAGATACTCTTGGGCAAACGGTACGTCGAACTTCGCGCCCCTGCCGTCTGCCACAATCAGCAGAGGAGCTTCTCCGGCTCCGAACTGCACATCCTCAATCCGTCCGATTTTACGCCCGTGATCCAACACGGTGCAGCCGACCAAGTCGCTGATATAGGTCCAAGCCGGTTCGAGCTTTGCACGCTCAGCGCGCGGAACCTGAAGTTCCGCTCCGACCAGGGACTCGGCCTGGGAAATCGAATCCACACCGCGAAACTTCAGAACCAGCACTCCTTTGTGCGGCCACAGATCTTCGATCTCCAACTCGCGTCTTTCATCCGAAAATCGCTCGGCTCCAGAAGACTCATCCGGGACCGCGATGCGCCGCCTGCTTGCGCTTAGCGCCAACAGCTTCATGCCCTCGGCGAAGCGCTCTGGAATGTCGCTGTGAACCTCGACCGCGACTTCGCCGTGGCGGCCCTGGGTCTTCACGACCAGGGCCAAGGTGATGAACTCGCCACTGGCTTCGAGACTCACTCGATGATTTCGAGCGTATAGCGTTTGTGGGCGCGATTACCAGCCGCGCTCAACAGCGAACGCAAGGCGCGAGCCGTGCGTCCCTGGCGCCCGATGACCTTGCCCACATCGCTTTCGGCCACTTCCAGTTCGATCACGCCGTCGTCGAATTGCTCGACAAAGACTTCGTCGGGCGCGTCCACCAGCGACTTCGCAATCAGCTCAAGCAGAACGCGAACATCTCCCGAGGGCTCAGTCATGATCTTCGGTTCTCACTGTGGAAACTGTTCGCGGCCTACGCTTCGAATTGCAGTCAAGCCGCAGGGACCGGCGCTGGGGCTGAAGTCTTCGAGAAAAGCTTGTTCACCCGTTCCGACATCTGCGCGCCTTTTGAAACCCAGTATTCGACGCGGTCGCGCTTCATCTCGATGCTCGCGGGATTGGTGCGGGGATTGTAAGTTCCCACCACTTCCACCGGTCGGCCATTGCGCGCACGCGCCTTCTCAATCACCACAATGCGATAGTGCGGTTGCTTGCGCGCACCTACGCGCGCCAGTCGAATCATTAACACGAGAAAGTTGTCCTTGTTCCGGAAGAGTCCGGCGAGGTCACGACAAACCTTTATTATGCCGGAGCTTAAGCGCAATTGCAACGACGATACATGCCGTACAATGCAGCCTGACGTATGATCCTCGACGCCCTGCATCGTCTCGCTAATCATAGTCAATCGCTCGGCCGGGCTGAAGCTCGCGACGTAATGGCTGAGGTACTGGCCGGCAAATGCACCGACGCGCAGATTGCAGCCTTGCTCATCGCTCTGCGCATGAAGGGCGAGACGGTCGGAGAGATCGTGGGGTTTGCCGAGGCAATCCGTGCGGCTGCTGCTCCGCTGCCGATTGAGCGCGCTAACTCTCGCAAAGACTCGGACGATGCGCTTTCCGTTACAGGCACGGGTCGGGACGCTTTAGCTGAGGAATCTCCGGACGACTCGTCCCTGGTTGACACCAGCGGTACCGGCGGCGACGCCAGCGGGACTTTCAACATTTCGACTGCGACCGCGCTGGTGACTGCCGGCGCCGGCGTGCGCGTGGCCAAGCACGGCAATCGGAGCATCAGTTCGAAGTGCGGTTCGGCCGATGTGATCGAAGCCCTTGGCGTGAACATCCAGCTTTCGCCAGAGCGCGCGGCACAGTGCCTGCGCAGAGTCGGCATTTGTTTTTTGTATGCGCCGAACTTGCATCCCGCCATGAAGCAAGTGCAGGCCGTGCGCCGGGAACTGCGCATGCGCACCATGTTCAACCTGCTCGGACCGCTGACCAATCCGGCGCGCGCATCCGGGCAGGTGGTGGGAGTGTATTCGCTCGATCTGGTCGAGAAGCTGGCCGAGGCGTTGAGCATGCTCGGCCTGCGGCGGGCGCTCGTCGTGCATGGGCTGGATGGCCTGGATGAGATCACGATCACCGGCACAACCCGTGTGGCCGAGGCTCGCGAAGGATCGCTGAATACTTATGAGGTCGAGCCGGAGGAGTTCGGCATGAAGCGAGGGACTTTGCAGGACATTGCTGGCGGCGACGCGGCCGAGAATGCACAGATCATTCGCGCAGTCTTGAGGGGGGAGAAGTCACCGCGGCGCGATGTGGTGCTGCTCAACTCCGCCGCTGCGCTGGTGGCGGCGGGACGAGCGGAGCGGATCGTCGAGGCGATTCCGATTGCGGCGAAGTCCATTGACTCCGGTGCGGCAGCGGGAAAACTGCAGGCGCTAGCCCGATTCTCTTCGAACGGCTAATGTCCCATCTTCCCACGTCTCGCAAAACCGGCGAGACGTGGGGCACCCCATGTGCTTGTCTACTTGAGTTCGACCTTCTCCAGATACTGCGCCGCCTGAACGTTCCATCCCAACTCTTTCGTCATCACATCGCGCAACTGACTGGATGCGTCGGGCTCGCCGTGAACCAGATATGTCGTTGCCGGCTGGTTGCGGAAGGTGCGCAGCCACTCCAGCAGCTCCGGCGGATCGGCGTGGTCGCTGAACTGCTCGAGCGCCGCGACCTGGGCGCGGATGGGCACATAATCACCGTAGATCTTCACTTCGTCGGATTTGCTTTTGATCGTGAACCCGCGCGTTCCCGGCGCCTGAAATCCAATGAACAGCACCAGGTTCTTGGGCTCGGGCAGGCGCTGCGCCAGATGATGCAAAATGCGTCCGCCCGTCACCATGCCGCTCGAAGAAATGATGATCGCCGGCGTAACCACCGCATTGATCTTCTTCGATTCCTCGGAAGTCTCGGCAAAGGTGAAACCGGGCCACTGGAGCGGCGAGCCATAGCGGGCAATCATGTCGCGAGTTTCGTCGCTGTATTCTTCTTCGTGCTTCAGAAAAACCTGTACCGCCTGGATCGCCATGGGGCTATCGCAAAAGACCGGCAGGCGCGGGATTTGCCCCTCCTCCATCAAATGCTTGAGGATGAAAACGAACTTCTGTGTGCGCTCAATGGCGAATGCCGGCACGACCACGCAGCCGCCGCGTTTGGCTGTCGCGCTAATGAGCGAGGCTAACTCCGGCAGCGGGTCATCCTTGGGATGCTCACGGTTGCCGTAGGTTGATTCCATCACGACGAGGTCGGCAACCTCGCCCTCGGTCGGGCCGGAATGGACCACCTTGCCCGGCGCGACTTTGTGATCGAGTACGCGGCCGATATCGCCTGTGAAGAGCAGGCGCCGCGCTTGGCCATTCGTCTTCAGCGCGATTTCAGCCATGCACGAGCCGAGAATGTGCGCCGCGCGCACGAAGCGAAAAGAGATCTCGGGGGAAAGAGCGACATTTTCGCCCACCTGCACCGGCTTGAAATACTGCAATGACGCCTGCGCTTCCTCGAGCGTGTACAGCGGCAGGGCCGGGTCGTGCTTCGACTTCTTCGTCTTGTTATAGAACGCGGCGTCTTCTTCCTGCAGGTGGCCGGAGTCAGGCAGAACGATGCCGCACAGATCAATCGTGGGTGGCGTGGCGTAAATCGGCCCACGGAAGCCTTCTTTGACCAGGCGCGGAATCCACCCGCAGTGGTCGAGATGCGCGTGCGTAAGGATGACCGCGTTGATCTCGCGCGCCGGCATCGGCGTGTCACGCCAGTTGCGGTCGCGCCATTCCTTGGGGCCCTGAAAAAGGCCGCAGTCAATGAGAACCTTGAATCCGTTCTTGCCCGATGGATCGCCCGTGTTGATGAGGTGTTTTGAGCCGGTGACTGTGCCCGCCGCACCGAGAAATTGGATGTAGGCCAAGTGTGCCCTCCTGGACTGAAAACATCCAAACTACCACAGAGGCACAGAGACATGGAGATAACAAAGCTGTTTGTCATTCCGAGAAGCGCAGCTTCGAGGAACCTGTTTCTCGCTTCTCGCCATGAATAGCAGATTCCTCCCCTTCGGCTCAGCTCAGGGTCGGAATGACCCAAGATTGAATTCCCGGATTTCTCCGTGCCTTGGTGTCTCTGTGGTAGGTTTCACTTTTCCGTAGGGGCGATCTTGAACACGTTGTTGCTCATATCGCTCTCGGGCACGCTGCCGTCATTGACCACGACTTCCTGCGGAACAACCGGGGTCTCGATGCGAACTGTTGTTTTGCTCTTGGCATGAACCTCGAGCCGCTTGCTGACTTCTCCGCCCGCGAACCTGACGATGACCGGAACCTCGGCGCCTGCCGCGCCCAGGTTATCCACGGTAGCCGTGACGATATACGCGTTCGTCATCGCCTTGCGCGAGTAGGCCGATTCCACTTTGAAATCAGGCAATCCGCGGTCGCGGTAAACCCAGTCGTCGAAAAACCACTGCAGATCGCGCGGCGTCTGCGCGGCGATCAGGCGAGGCATGTAGGAAGGATCTTTGTCGTCTTCTGCGCGATAGGCTGCCAGCGCTTTCTTGAGAGCGGCGTCGCCGATCACGTCGCGCAACATCCACCAAACGTACATCGCCTTGCTGCGGTAGAGTTCCTCGTTGGTGGTATTGACCAGCGAATGGTTGACCTCGTCTTCGGATCGAAGCAGAGTCGCCTTCTTTTCGGCTTCCACGAACGCGGATCGATGCAGGCCCATATAGTCGAGTGCAGCCTGGCGTCCTTTCTCGTGCTCGAGATAGAGAGCCTGGGCGAAGTGAGCGAGGCCTTCGTTGATCCAGGGGCGCAGCGAAAAGAAGGCCGCATGCATCAGTTGATGGGTGGCAGCCAAACCGGCCAGCTTCGAGTCCATGCTGGCTAGCGGCGTCAACAGTAGGGCTCCGCTTTCAAACGGCGCAGCGTTAGGATCGGGAAGGTCGGCGACCTTTGCCTTCTCGCGCGGCGCCCCAAACCAGTCAGTGATAAACGGAACCAGCTTATCGGCTTCGTCGGCGTAGTTGGCCGCGGAAGACTCGTGACCCTTTAGATGCCAGACTCTAATGGAGGAGCGCGATTCCGACTTGTATTCTGCATGCACAAAATACGGCACGCCGTACCCCAGCGGATTGAATGTGCACGATGTGCCTTCGTAATGGATGCCCCCAGCGTTCACACTATAAGACGCGCAGCCATTCGGGGCGGCGACAATAGGCTTCTCGAACTGCAAGTGCATCTTTGCTACCGCTTCTCTCGTTTTCCACCGTCCCAACACCTCAAACAAGTTGTTGCCTTCGGAAAGATTCGCCGATTCCGTCGCGATCGGATACCAGGCCACGTAGCCCGCGCCACGCACGGCGGTGAACTTCGGGTCGATCTGATCCCAGTCGGTGCTCTCGGCGGCGTCCTTCGGCGTGCCGATGCGCGTCAGGCGCGTCGCGTCGAGCACGATGACGCCTTCGTAGCCGATGTCCAGTTCGATTGTCCCCCTGGGCGCGACCAGCTGCGGCAGAGTCACGATCGCTTCGGAGAGCGCGCCCGTGTGATCGATGTCGGAAGTGTAAAGTTGGGAGACGAACTGAACGGGGTTGTCGCCGATCTTGCCACTTAACGAAATCGACCTCCAGTTCAGCGACGACGAAATCTGGAGAACCGCAATCTTCTGCGACGTGGGCGAGTCGTTCCGCAGTGTGATCTTGCCGCGGACCCCGAGCCGATGCTGTTCCGGCTCGATCTGGACGTTCAGATCGTAGTTGGTGAAGGTGAAGGCTTCGCGATCGAGAGCAGAGCAATTCACCACAGAGGCACAGAGGACACAGAGAAGCGCAAGGCAATTCGTTAGAGAACTTGGTTGATTTGTTCTCATGAATGCGTTTGAGACTCGGACCGCTCGGGCCCTCAGGGGCTAAAGCCCGTTTCTCCCTCGCCTTGAAGCGGCACGGCTGAAGCCGTGCCCTTCCCAAACCTCATTTGCTAAGAGTCCAAGCCATGCTCCCGACCTTCACCCGACGAACTTCATCCTTGGTTGGATGCGCCTTTGGATGCGCGCCGCTGCCGCACGATTTCGTACAAGACAACCGCTGCCGCCGCAGAGACGTTCAAGGATGGCACCTTGCCCAGCATGGGAATCGAAACCAGAAAATCGCACTTCTTTTTGACCAGATCGTGCAGTCCCCTGCCCTCCGCGCCCAGAACCAGAGCGCAGTCCATCTTGTAGTCCAGCACGTCGTAGGTCTGCTGGCCGTGCTCGTCGAGGCCAACGGTCCAGATATTGCGATCTTTCAGTTCCTCAACTGTGCGCGCGATGTTCGTGACCTTCGCGATCGGCAAGTGCTCGCTCGCGCCCGCCGAGGCTTTGGTGACAGTTCCAGTCACGCCGGCGGCGCGCCGCTCGGGGATGACCACGCCGTCAGCTCCAGCGGCGTCGGCGGTGCGCAGGATTGCGCCCAGATTGTGCGGGTCTTCGACGCCATCGAGCACAACAACCAGCGAATATTGCCCACGCTTGGCGGCGATCAAGTCATCGAGATCGTTGTACTGCTTGGCCGAAGTGACGGCGACTACTCCCTGATGCGCGACGTGACCGGCCATACGATCGAGTTCCGCCCGCTGCATAAAACGCACGGGAACGCTCAGGCGACGACAGTCTTCGATGAGACGCTGCAGGCGGAGGTCGTGGCGTTCTTTCGCCATCCCTACCCACTCGAACGCCCGCCCGCGCGCCTTCAGCGCCTCGGTGACGACGTTGATGCCGTAGATATAGTGCATAAATTCAGTTGTCAGTACCCGGTAGCCAAGTCTTGTGGTACCGATGCGGTCGATTCGGCACAGATGACGTGTAGCGCTTGCGCGGAAGTGTAGTCTACCACGGATGAACATCCGGGATTAGCTTCGGTGGAAAACCGCTTGGCTCTGCCCCGTGTATACCTTAGTGACGTGGAAAGCGATCAGATGTGGGAGCATTATCAGAAATACATGCCATACTTTTCCACATTTTTGTGGGGTGAAGAAAAAGAGAACCAGTGTTACACTCGTGAAGCACCGATGAAAACTAAAAAGAGACGCAAATCCCCTAGTGGCAAGGCGACGAACGATCTTGTTTTCAGCGCCTACCAAGGAACGAACGACGAGGTATTTCCGCATATTCTCGCGCTATATGTGGCTCCTGGGAGCACAGTGGCGGACGTCACCTACGGAAAAGGTGTCTTCTGGAGGACAATTCTGCCCGGCCGGTTTAAGCTCCTGGCCTCCGATCTTAAATCGGGCATTGATTGTCGAAGTCTTCCATATGGCGATGCGAGCCTTGACTGCGTGGTGTTTGATCCACCGTACATGCATACGCCGGGTGGAACCGCACATGCGAACCACCAGAATTACGAAAACTACTATGCAAACAACTTGGGCGCCGGAGGAAGCCCCAAGAAGTACCATGGGGCAGTCCTGGATCTGTATTTTCGTACCGCAAACGAAGCGAAGCGGGTGCTTCGCGCGGAGGGCATATTTATTGTCAAGTGCGGTGATGAGGTGTGCGCGAACCAGCAGCGCCTGACTCACGTGGAGCTGATCAACGAGTTTTGCTCCCAAGGATTCGTTATTGAGGATTTGTTTGTGTTGTTACGCAATAATCGGCCCGGCGTAAGCCGGGTTTTGCGGCAGGTCCATGCGCGGAAAAACCACTCTTATTTTCTCGTTTTTCGAAAATCTAAGGCACGCCGATTGATCGCATCCGCCAGAACAGAATCGAACTCTGTCGGGCGGCCGATATCTCCGTCGGCTCAATCGGAGACCATCCGCATCGTCTAGCTCCAACCAACCAAGAAGACATGAGCAATTTTCATGTGTGGCTCCGCACGACGGTTCGACACCCGCCGCTTCGCCGGAGTTCTTTTAGCGTTGCCCAAAACATCCCCTGGGTTTACCCGCATGGTGCGTCAGGCTCGTCCGAAAGAATATTCCTGTATCCTGAGTCCTGGAATTCATATAGCACCAGGGTTACATGGGAGCCCGAAGTGGACCCTGTTGAGCTGCTAGTTAAGATCATCAAAGAGTGTGTTCCCGAGGACATCTGGCAGGGCTCGCCGCTGATCGGTTATCGAAGTTTAGGTAATACGAACCGGGGCGAGATCGGCGAGGAGTTCATACGGCGGTTTTTGAAAGAGGCGGGAATCTCCGTTGAGCATGGTGGTCGCACATCGCGCACGGATATGGAAATCGCAAAACATAGGTTTGAGGTGAAAACCGCTTCGCTGGGAGCAAACGGAACCTTTCAGTTTAATCACGTTCGCTTGGACAGGAAGTACGAATATCTACTTTGTCTCGGGATCTGCCCCGGGGAGATCGTCTTCAATATGTGGCGCAAGGGAGAAGTCGCAGAGGGAAGGGCGGGTACTTTGGTCCGTATGGCTGAAGGGCAATCAGTTACCTATAAGCTCACCAAAAAGCTGAGTGATATGAGGCCAATAGTGGAACTGCCCGCTGTCATCAGCAACCTCTAGGTGATACAGCTACATGCCCGGCAGCTTCGCAACGCCTGGTGTTACTGAATCCCGATAATCTGGTCCCCTTCTCGCATTACCGAGACTTCAGGCTTTACCGGGTTGACGCGCACGAGGAAGCGTCGGCCTTTCGCTAATCGTTTCATAAACGCAGAGCCCACACCGCCAGGTTCTTCGTACAAACCTGTATATAGCTCACCTTCGAAACGATAAGTATAGGGGACATCCACGGTAAAACCAGTTGACGTTGCATATATTGTTTCCGGATCAGCAGTGACGATTGCTTCTGCCATCGGCCATTTCTCACTGCCAATCGCACGAAGCCAACCCCAGAAAAGCCGGAAAAGGTAGATCGTCAATCTGATTATTCCGCCCACAATCCGCTCCTAATACTCACGACGCCGCAAGTGATTCTCGGTGCTCGGCACTTACATCCCCGGTAATTTCATCCCCGCCAGCCTGCGCGCGAAGCTGGCCTTGCCCATCTGCTTGAACATCTTTTTCATCTGGGCGTACTGGCGAAGCAGGTTGTTGACTTCCTGCACGCTGGTGCCCGAGCCGCGGGCGATGCGCTTGCGGCGGCTGCCGTTGATCACTTCATGATGGTTACGCTCGTACACGGTCATCGAGTTGATGATTGCCTCGACGCGGTCCACCTGCTTTTCGTCCACCTTGTCGGCGGCTTTTTGCAGGCCGGAGAACGGGCCAATCGAGGGCATCATGCCCATCAGGCTCTTGATCGAACCCATTTTCTTGACGTGGCGCAACTGATCGCGAAAGTCTTCGAGCGAGAAGCCGTCGCCAGCAAGCACCTTCGTGGCCATCTCGGTGGCTTTCTTTTTGTCAATCTGCTGCTCGGCGCGCTCGATCAGCGACAGAATGTCGCCCATGCCGAGAATGCGCGAAACGATGCGGTCAGGATGGAACGGCTCGAGCGCGTCGTATTTTTCGCCGACGCCAATGAACTTGATGGGCTGGCCGGTGACCTGACGGATCGAAAGGGCCGCGCCGCCGCGGGCATCGCCGTCCATTTTGGTGAGCACCACGCCGGTGAGCGAGAGCTTCTTGTGGAACTCGTCGGCGGAGTTGACCGCGTCCTGGCCGGTCATGGCGTCGGCGACGAACAGAATCTCCGACGGATTCAGCAGCTTCTTCAGCGACTGCATCTCGTCCATGAGCTGCTCGTCAATGTGCAGGCGGCCGGCTGTGTCGACGATGAGCACATCGCAGCCGGAGACCACGGCCTCGCGGCGAGCTTCTTTTGCCAACCGCTCAACCGTCGCAGTGCTGGCCTCGCCGACCTCGCCCTCGTAGATGTGGCTCTTCACGGCCTGGGCGACGATTTTTAGCTGCTCGCGCGCCGCGGGGCGGTACACGTCCACTGAAACCAGCAACGGACGATGCCCGCCATTCTTAAGCCAGTGCGCGAGCTTGCCGGAAGTGGTGGTCTTGCCGGAACCTTGCAGCCCGGCCATGAGGACGACCGTGGGCGGCTGCGAGGCGAACTTCAGGCGGGCCGTGTCTTTGCCGAGAATCGCGATCAGCTCGTCGCGCACGATCTTGATGACCTGCTCGCCGGGCGAGAGAGCCGTCATCACTTCCTGGCCAACGGCCTTGGCGCGAATCTGATCGATGAGCTGCTTGACGACTTTGAAGTTGACGTCGGCTTCGAGCAGCGCCAGCCGAATCTCGCGCAGCGCCTCGTCAATGTTCTCCTCGGTGAGCTTGGCCTGCCCGCGAAGGGACTTAAAAGCGCGCTGCAGTTTTTCCTGTAGGTTCTCGAACATAGGATTCTTAGGTTCTAAGCCATTCCATTATATTCGGCTCGCCCATCTTCACCCGCGTGCTTCCTATGCAATTCCAATCTCTTCCGGCCACGGAGTGCCGCAAGTAATCAGCAGACTAATGATTTATAGTTCTGTAATTCATTAGTTATATATCATTATCTAACTGATATAAAATATGTTGACATGCATTATTACATAATGGCATGATAGAATGCATTAGGTAATCTCAAAATCCGGTCAGTATGGTCGGACAAGATTGGAATCGTATGGGAAGCACGCGGGACGAGTTGGTAGTAGAGAAATTGGATTCAATTCTGAGGTTGCTGGCAGTTGTGGCAACCAGAGACATGAGGCAGCGTGACCAAATCGCGCTGCTGAATCAAGCGGGATTTCCGCCCCGGGATATTGCTGAGATCGTTGGTACTAGCAGCAACACCGTTCGGGTGGAACTGGTTTCGATACGGAAGGCGCGGACTCAGCGTAGGGGCCGAAAGATCGGCGAGCAGGCCAAGGAGGGATAAGGACAATGGCAAGAAAGAAGTCAGAAGTTTCGGATGAAAAGGCTACGGTTGAACTGCTCAAAGATTTGCTCATTGTAGAACTGGGTAAAGCTTTAGTGCCGCAACTCGAGATTAGGAAGATCGTTGGCTGTGACATCTACCGGGTGAGTCGAATTGTTAGACATCTGAAGAAGGAGACTTAGGTGACTGACAAGAAATAGGAAGGCGTGGCAGCAATCGAGGAAAAGCTTGATGCCGTAATCAGGCTGTCCCAGGATCAGCGACATGAGGAAGCACATGGAGTGAGGTGGTGAGGGATGGCGAAGCAGCGACTCGATCCCCGGCTTCTGGCAAAGTTGTGCAAGAAAACGGGGAAGACAGTTCAATACCTCCGCGAGCAGATCAGCCGTAAGGCGGCCAAGCGGGGGATTTCTTCTGAAGCGATCCTTATTTTGTGGTGTAGGGAGTTCGGCATCGGTGCGACCTCCTATCTGAATAAGCAAGCGACGTTCGTGCGCGACGAGGTACGCGGTGCCTCAGTTGCACCCGGCAATGGGGCGCAACGAGTACCGTCTTCTGGTAAGGCTGGGCCTAGAAGCAGAAAGGCTCCTCAGAAACCCGCGTTTGGGCCCATTGTCGATTTGGTGTTGCAGGATAGTCAGCTTCGCGACCGATGTAAAGACCTGCTGACAGCCAAGAAAAACTTTGATCGCGTTTTCAGAGAGGCCACAACTGTGTTCGACGATCGCCTGAAGAAGACGTCCGGAATAACTAAGATGAAGCCTCAGGACTTGGTTGGCAAGGCGCTAAACCCAGACCCGCAGAAGGCAGTCTTAGAGATTAGTAGCGAACGAGAGGAACAGGAGGGTTTTTATAGTATTTGCAAGGGCATCATGCTGGCGTTTCGCAACAAAACACACCATAGCCTTAGCGATAGGCTCACCCGCGAGGATGGTCTGAAGTTCTGTGGTTTTGTCGATGCGCTGCTGACGGTACTTGGGCAAGCGACGGTACATCCGGACAGGGCATAGAACGGGGCGAGATCAATAAGGAGGATAAAAGTGGCAAAAATTGAGCAAGACGGGAGCAGCAAATTATTCAAGGAAGCTAGGCAAATCAGGAATCTTCTGATACTGCTAGCTCTCAAGACTGGCGCGACGTCGGACGAAGTGAACCTTGCCACCGGCATGGGTGCGGCTAACATCCGTGCAATGTTTCCGATTAAAAGAGGAAAAAAGAAATGACCACATTACTCGGTCACCTCGGCCCCTAAATATATCTTTGGCCGTGACCACCATGTCGCCGTGAATCATCATCGTGTTATCGACATTCTGGGCGCAGCCGTCAGCTATATCATCATATTCGCTGCAGTGCCGAAGGCACGGAATGAGAAAGCCCGGCACGGAAGTGCCGAGAACGGGAATCCAACCCAGGTCGCGTGAGTCCCCGCAGGGGACGGCACCTATCTCCTTCGCATCGAAAGTCATCTCGATTCCCGCAACACGCGTGGCCGGAGGCTCAGAGGTGTGTCGTCCCTATCGGGACTCGGTTATGGGTCTTGCTATCCACCCGGCACTGCCGTGCCGGGCTTTCCTGTTCCGCCGCTACGCGGCTGGGGCGCGTTTATCTCAACCGTCAGTGTGCTCAATCGAGTTCCGCAACAGTGCCCTGCGGGACTTTCCGTGGCGTGCCTTCGGCACTCGAGTGTCCCTAGGGAGCGGCTCTGAACCGGGGCGACTCCGAGCGAGAACGGCACCTACCCGAACGCCTCCTTCGCATCGAACGTCATCCCCGATTTCCGCACCAGTGCCTCGAACTCTCCTTCGAAGGATCGCACCCGATGATGCGCGGCCTGATGTTCAATGTAATCCTTGACCGCGTCTTTGTTCGAACTGCTCACGCTGAATGCGCCATATCCCTCCTGCCAGGCAAAATCCACTCCATGCTCACCGAGCCAGCGGGAGGAGTTGGCCTTCAAGACCTGGACAGCTTTTGAAATGGGCATATCCGGAGGCAACACAATCAACAGGTGGAAATGGTTCGAAGTGCCACCAGCCGCCAGCACGGAAATACCGTGATTACGTCCGATCCCCGCGAAATATTTCCGAAGTTTAGGCAGCACATCGTCAGAGATGAGATTGCGCCTTTCCTTGGTGCTGAAAACACAATGGATGAGAATATTGGGATACCGATGCGCCATGCACTCACTTAACCACGGTTTTGGGGAATCGGAATGTGACAAATATCGCAAGCCGACGGGTGCCGTCCCTAAACGGGACTCGGCATGGATTGGCTTTGCGACCCCGCACTGCCGTGCCGGGCTTTCACGTACCGTGCCTTCGGCACTTGAGCGGGTGGCGTTTACACAAACACTTCCTTCGCTGCCACGACCGTGTTCGCGTGAATCGTGACCGTGTCTTCAACCTTCTGGGCGTAGCCGCCGGCCAGGGTCACCATCACGGGGATGCGGCGGGCGCGGGCGACGCGGAAGACGAGTTCGTCGCGCTTCTTTAATCCTTCGATCGTCAGTGAGAGTCCGCCGAGCTGATCTTCCTTGTACGGATCAGCGCCCGCGATGTAGCAGATCAGGTCCGGCTCGAACTGCCGCAGACCGGAGCTGAGCGCGTTGTCGAGCCAGGCCAGATAGTCGTCGTCGCCGACGCCGTCGGGCAGGTCCACGTCAATCGAAGACGGCGGCTTCCACAGCGGATAGTTGTTGTGCTGGTGCAGGGAGATGGTAAAGACATCGCCGGCGTGGGCGCCGCGCATCTTTCCCGGCGGCAGGCTCGGTCGTGCGCCAGCGGGCAGCGGCAGGGTTGAAGCCGAAACCGAAGGCAGCAGCGAACTCGCCGTTCGCGTTCCGGCGAAGATTGCGGCGGTGCCGTTGCCCTGGTGCACATCGCAATCGACGGTCATGGCGGTGCGGATCTGGTCGTCGCGCTGCAGCCGGCGAATGGCCACGGCCACGTCGTTAATCATGCAGAATCCCTCGCCGTGATCGGGAAAGGCATGGTGAAAACCGCCGCCAATGCTGATCGAGACACGGTCGGCCAGGCATTGCCGCGCCGCCAGAATCGAGCCGCCTGCCGCCAGCCAGAATGCCTCGACCAGATCGCGTGAGTAGGGAATCTCCATTTCCATTTCTTCCCGCGGGCTGAGCGTGCCGGTTTTGAGTTTCTGCACATACTCCGGCTTGTGCACGAGCAAAATGTCCTGATCCGTCGCGGGCGCAGGCTCGAGAAAATCGGCGGCCTCGGCGACGCCAGTCGCAATCAGACGGTCGCGAATCCGGCGGTATTTTTCGGCTGGAAAAACGTGATTCCCGATCGGCAGGTAATAGGCGTCGCTGTAGACGAGTTTAAAGGGGAGCATGGCCTTGGCCGACTCATCATACTGTCATCCTGAGCATAGTGGGAAGTTCGCGAGCGCCAACTTCCCGAAGAGTCGAAGAGCCTGCCCTGAGGCAAGGCCGAAGGAAGCCCGTGCTGCGCGATCCTACGACCAGGGCCTCGGGGGGGGTCCTCAGCGTGCCTAGCCTCCACCCGAGAATGCCTGTCAAGTCTCATCTCTTCTTAAGCGGGCGCGAGGTCCCTCGACTTCGTGGCTGCTTCGCTTCGCGAATCAGCCACTCCGCTCAGGATGACAGAACTTGGAAGCTTATCGTTTTTTCGGAGTCTGCACGGCGGGCGCGACCATCGACCTCCTCACCGGCACGATCGCGCCTTTCGACGGATCGGCGGCCGCGGTGGCGCGGGTGAGCACTTCCTGCTGGATGTACTGCACGAAGTCGTGGATCTGGCGCTGCATCTCCTCCATGCGCTCGCGCATTTGCAGGATGATGGCAATGCCTGAGATGTTCACTGCCAGATCGCGGGCCAGGGTTAGGATGAACTCCAGCCGTTGCAGGTCTTCTTCGGTATAGAGGCGGGTATTGCCCTCGGTGCGCGAGGGCTTGAGCAGCCCTTCTCGCTCGTAAAGACGGAGCGTCTGGGGATGGATGCCGTACATCTCGGCGACGGCTGAGATCATGTACGCGCCTTTGGATTTGCGTTTGGTCACGAGTTCCCTCCGCCTTCGCTGCGCTCAGGGTCGGGATTTCGCCCGCAGGATCCCGTCGCTTCGCTCCTCACGCCCGCAAAGCGGCTCAACATGTAGGCGCCTTTGGATTTCCGTTTGGTCATCGCGCCTTATTTATAGCAGAAACAAAACGGCCACGGATCATCACAGATTCTCACGGATTCTTCATCCGTGTTCATCCGCGCAAATCCGTGGCTAATGAAACTACGCCGCTGGCTGCGGCTTCTCCTCTGGCGCCGCCGTCCATCCCGCAGGCTTGAGCGCGTGATTGACGAAGTAGGCGACAAAGCCCGCCGCGATCAGAATTATCCCGAAGGCGAACGAACTCATGCCCAGCACCGATTCGTGTTCGCTGCGCACGACTGAGAAACCGAGCAGCAGAGCCGGCGGAATGCCAATGGCGATGGCCCCAAACAAGCCGCCGGGAACCCGGAACGGGCGGCGCAGCTTCGGCTCGCGGAAGCGCAGGACCGCCAGGGCGGCGAATTCCAGTACCAGGCTGGCGCCGTAGAGAAGAATGTCGAGCGTGACCAGCCGGGCAAAGCCCAAGCCCAGGCACATGGCCCATCCGATGGCCAGCGCCAGAACGGCAACCCACGGCGCTCGCGACTTCTTGTGCAGCTTGGCGAAGACCGCGGGCAGCATGCCGTCCTGCGCCATCGCCAGGGGAAGGCGCGAATAGCTCATCACCAGCGCGTTGAACATGCCGAAGGCGCTGATCATGCCGCCCAGCACAATGGCGATCCGTAGCAGCGGGCCTCCGACCAGCCCGGCAATGTCGGCCCAGGAACCGGTCTCCCATGCCGTCGCCTTCAGACCGGTGGTCCACATCGCGGCAAAGGGCAGGATGTAGCTCAGCGCGACGATGCCGACCGCCGCCAGCATGGCCCGCGGATAAGTCCGCTGCGGCCGCTCCACTTCCGTGGCAATGGTCGAGGCATTGTCCCATCCCATGTAATTCCACATGCAGATGAGCAGCCCACCCAGAATGTCTACGGTGGAAGTCGTCGGCTTGGTTACTGCATTGGCCAGTGCTTCTAACTTGAACGGGGCCAGCAGCACAATGGCCACGAAGGGTGCCGACAGCCCCAGAAACAGCCACAGCGAGGTAAGCGACACCACCTTTACCCCGGCAATATTCAGCAGCGCACAGACCACCACGACCGCCAGCGCCACCCACCAGCCGCGGCCATTCTCTTGAAACCACGGGAACATGCGAGTCAGGTAGGCGACGAAGAGCGTGGGGTAAATGGCCATATCGAAAACGGACGCCACCAGCGACAGCCAAGCCTCTTGAAATCCCCAGAAATTGCCCATGGCGCGGCGCACCCAGGCGTAGTAGCCGCCCTCGAAGGGCAGTGCGCTCGAAAGCTCGCCGATCATGAAGGCCGTGGGCAGGCTCCAGAGCAGCGGCGTGATCAGCAGAATCAGGATCGCGCGCCCGTAGCCGGCCCCATGCACGATGTCTTCGGTGCCATAGGTCCCGCCCGACACCATGAAGAATGTGGCGGCGATTAGGGGCCAAAGCGTGAGACGGACGAATCTTTTCCGGTTGGGGGCGACGGCGAGGGGTTGGAGATGGTCGAAATGTTGACGGGGCGCGCTAGCAGTGGCCAATTTCTATGGCTGCCTCCTCGAGCGACTCACTCTCACCACCGCGTCTCCCTTGAGTCTTCACGAAGAAAACGTTCTGTTCGCGGCTCCCGGGAGCGTGCGATTTCCCGGGCATCTCGGCGAAGTTAGTTCGCAGTTAGAGATTACGGCAAATTTTTCCAGATGCAAGATATTTTTGAGATTTCTTGCAAAATTTTTGTAAGCGGGAGGCGTGGTACGGAGGTAATGAGGAGAAAGGAGGTAGGCTTCGCACCTGTGTCGCATCAATGGAACTTCATGCCCTCGATGGCGGACTGAAGGTCCTGCGGGTTAGCCCGAGCTGCTCCGACGAGAAGAAAGACGTAGCCATTGGACTCGGAGACGTATCCGAGAGACCTAGGTGTTGCGTCTCCACGTCGGGCCGCAAGGAGGCGATAGGCCGGTCTCCCTCCCAGCTGGACAGCAGTTCGCTCCCCAACGGGGACCAGGCCGCTGCCCCCCAAGCTGCCTTCCATCATGATCTGCGCAAACCACTTTAGCGGATAGCGGTTGCGATTCAAGTATTGGGCGGGCAGCTTCCAGCCTGACAAATAGAGCCTGTAATTCGGATTCGGCCCCGGCTTCGATTCGAGCACCGCATTTATGCCCGGGCTTCCACAGAGCGGCCCTGTACAGCTCGGGTCGCTAGGGGTTTCAGTGGTCATTTGCGGCAGCCGCCAGTTTCCCGGCAAGTTGATCGTCATTCCTAAAGCAGGGTTTGTGTATTCACTCTCGCCGGAAATGGCTCCCCGCGAGTCCGGACTCGGCTGTTCCTTCTGGGTCCAGGAGAAAGACGCAAGGGAAAAGCAAAGAAGGACTACGCAGACGCTCCTGCTGCGACCCATGGCGAGATTCTACCGCGTGTTGCGCGACGCGCAAATTGCAAAATGCACAAGCGTCCCGCGCCCTGAAGCTAGACCTGCTTCCACAACTCCGCCCGCGGGTCTTCCGGGTTCAGTTTGGCCAGCTCGCGCAGCAGTTCTTTGGTCCGCTCGTCGTGCGGCATGGGGACGGTCACAGTGATTTCGACAATCTCGTCTCCGCGCTCGCCTTCCTGTCTGGCCGAAGGCACGCCCTTCTCCCGCAGGCGGAGTTTCTGGCCCGAATGTGTTCCGGGTGGGATCTTGAGCAACGCCCGGCCATCAATGGTCGGCACCTCGATTTTGGCTCCCAGCGCGGCTTCGGTGGCGCTAACCGGCACAGTCAGGTAAATGTCGTCGCCATCGCGCCGGAAAATCGGGTGCTCCCCGGTGCGGATGATCGCATACAGGTCACCCGGCGCGCCGCCGTGCGCCCCGGCGTTGCCCTTGCCAGGGATGCGAATGCGCTGCCCGTCGCGCGTTCCGGCCTTGATGCGGACCTCGAGCGGCTCGGCCTTGGTGACGGTTCCTTCGCCGTGGCAGGTGGGACAGGTGGTGAGATTCTTACCGGTCCCGTGGCAGCGCGGACACTGAACGTTGAACTTCATCCGCCCGCCGGTTTGCGTGATCTGTCCCGTGCCCCCGCACTCGGGACATTTGCCGGGAGCTTCGAGGAAGCCCTGCCCGTGGCACTGCGGGCAAACTTCCTGCCGGGTGATGTTCAGCCGCATGACGCCGCCGCGGATGGCTGTCCAGAAAGGCACGTTGACCTGGTACTCGAGGTCAGTTCCTTCCTCGGGTCCTTCCTCGGCGGGTGTCGCGCCGCGCCCGCCGCCGAAGATCGAGCCAAAAATGTCGCGGAAGCTGCCGGTGCTGCTCGTCTTTCGTCCCCGGCCCGCGTTGTCCACCAGATCGGAAAAATCGAACCCGCCAAAGTCGAAGGGAACGCCCTGACCGCCTGGCTGTGGCCCACCGGGAAATCCTCCCGGGAAGCCTGCGCCTCCCGCGTTCGCCCCGGCCCGCGCATAGGCCTCGGCCGTGGCCGGGTCGATGTTGTCGGAATAGAAGCCAACCTGGTCGTAGATTTTGCGCTTCTTGGGATCGCTGAGAACGTCGTTGGCCTCGGAGATGGCCTTGAACTTTTCTTCCGCCGACTTGTCCCCTGGATTGACGTCAGGGTGGTATTTGCGGGCGAGCTTGCGGAACGCCTTGCGAATGTCCTCGGCCGAGGCCGACTTCTTCACGCCGAGGGTTTCGTAGTAGTCCTTTTTGGTCGTCGTGGGCATTCAACGCTTGGCCTGCATCTTACCTTACCACCTGTCATCCTGAGCGAGGATCGGTCTTTGCGCTGAAGGCGCAAGGACCAACCGCAGTCGAAGGATCTCGCGTCTGCCGGAACAACGAACACCGCCACAGGGAGTTCTCATCAGCACTCCCGGCGGCATCGAGAGAACTCCCTTCTAGGTCCATCTTGACTACTAGCATTTCCGGGGTCCTTCGACTCCGCTCAGGACGACGGAGCTATTTGTTCTTCATCGACTCGCCCGCAAATAACATCTGCGCTCCCCACTTCTCAGCCAGATCTTCCCAGCGGGGGTTCTTCGATTCAATCAACGCGATCTTCTTTGCCCGAGTCCAGCCCTTCAATTGCTTTTCCCTCCCGATCGCTTTATGAACGTCGTCGAAACCTTCGTAATACACCAGCCGATTGCATCGGTACTTCGCTGCAAATCCCTCAATCTCACCGCGCTTGTGCTGCAACGCACGGCGGTAGATGCTGTTCGTGATACCGATGTACAGCGTGCCGGAGTTGCTCGACATGATGTACACGAAATACTGATACTCTTCCACGGCAACCTCAAAAACCTGTCATCCTGAGCGAGGATTGGTCTTTGTGCCTAGGCGCAAAGACCAACCGCAGTCGAAGGATCCCGTGCATGTCAGCGCTGCCGATACCGTTTCAGGGAGTTCTCCCCGGTCAGTTGGCGGCATCGTAAGAACTCCCTCCTAGGTCCACCTCGACTACCAGCATCTCCGGGCTCCTTCGACTACGCGGCTGCTTCGCTTCGCGAACCAGCCGCTCCGCTCAGGATGACAAGTCCTCTGCGAAAGTGAAGAGGAAAAGCTTATGCGCCGTGCAGTTCCTGAACGGAATAACGATCACCGTTGGAATCTTTCTCGTGTAATTTACGAGCGTGCTCCTCAGCAGCCTCCCTCGAATGGAAGAAGGGGGGCCAAAGATCAACCTCTGAGCCTACAGGGACGACGTGGCCCAGCCCAAGCTCACCAACCGGCCTATTCTCGATGCGATAAACGCCCCACACGCTTGACATACCGTCGATTTCCTCCCTCACTTTTTCTCCTCCACGTCCACGTACTCGGCGTCGATTACGCCTTCGTCCTTCTTTTTCGCCTGACCGTCGCCGCCGGACTGGGCCCCGGCGCCCGGCGACGGCCCGGCACCTGCTCCCGGCCCCGGCTGCGCGGCCTTGTACATCTGCTCGGCAAGTTTGTGCGAGGCCTTGGTCAGGTTCTCGCGGGCACGGTCTATCTGCGACTTGTCGTTCGATTCCAGCGCCTTCTTGGCGTCGGCCAGGGCGTTTTCCACATCGCCGCGCTCGGAGCCCGAAATCTTGTCGCCGTGCTCACGCAGCATCTTCTCGATGTTGTAGACCATCGAGTCGAGCTGGTTGCGCGCCTCGATCTCGTCGCGCTTGGCCTTGTCCTCGGCGGAGTGCGCATCGGCTTCTTTCGCCATGCGCTCGACTTCTTCTTTCGACAAGCCGGAAGACGACGTAATCGTGATCTTCTGATCCTTCTGCGTGGCCATGTCTTTTGCGGTCACGTTCAGGATGCCGTTGGCGTCAATGTCGAACGTGACTTCGATCTGCGGCACGCCGCGCGGCGCTGGCGGAATCCCGGTCAGATGGAATTTGCCTAGCGTGCGGTTCTGCGCCGCCATCGGACGCTCGCCCTGCAGCACGTGAACTTCGACCGAGGTCTGGCTGTCGGCCGCGGTCGAGAACATTTCCGTCTTCTTGGTCGGAATCGTCGTGTTGCGCGGGATCATCGGCGTGGAAACGCCGCCCAGCGTCTCGATCGAGAGTGATAGCGGAGTCACATCCAACAAGAGCAGATCTTTCACTTCGCCCTTGAGCACGCCGCCTTGAATCGCCGCGCCGACTGCGACGACTTCGTCCGGGTTCACGCTCTTGTTGCCTTCCTTCCCGAACAGCTCTTTCACGAGCTGCTGAATGCGCGGCATGCGCGTTTGTCCACCGACCAGCACGACTTCATTGATCTTGCTGGCGTCAATGCCGGCATCCTTTATGCACTGCTTGCACGGTCCTACCGATTTCTGAATGATGTCTTCCACCATTCCTTCGAACTTCGCCCGCGTTAACTTTTTCACCAAGTGTTTCGGCCCAGTCGCATCCGCCGTAATGAACGGCAGATTGATTTCAGTCTCCATCGTGGTCGAAAGCTCAATCTTGGCGCGCTCTGCCGCATCGCGGAGACGCTGCAAGGCCATCTCGTTGCCTTTGGCGCGCAGGTCGAGGCCTTCGTCCTTTTTGAATTCGTCAATCAGCCAATCCACCAGCCGCTGGTCAATGTTGTCGCCGCCAAGGTGGGTGTCGCCGTTGGTGGCCTTGACTTCGATCACGCCCTCGCCGACTTCGAGAATGGAAATGTCGAAAGTGCCGCCGCCAAAGTCGTAGACGGCAATCGTTTCGTCTTTGCCTTTGTCGAGGCCGTAAGCCAGCGCCGCCGCCGTCGGCTCATTGATGATGCGTTTCACTTCGAGCCCGGCAATCTGCCCGGCGTCTTTGGTCGCCTGCCGCTGCGCATCGTTGAAATACGCCGGCACGGTGATGACTGCCTCGGTCACCTTCTCGCCCAGGTAGTCTTCCGCCGCCTTCTTCAGCTTTTGCAGGATCATGGCCGAGATTTGCGGCGGCGTGTATTCCTTGCCCTGCGCCATCACGCCGACGTGGTCGCCCGACTGCACGACCTTAAACGGCACCATCTTCATTTCTTCGCTGACTTCGTTGAAGCGGCGTCCCATGAACCGCTTGATCGAATACACGGTATTCTCAGGATTGGTGATAGCTTGCCGCTTGGCCACCTGCCCCACTAGCCGCTCGCCGGTCTTGGTGAAACCGACGACGGAAGGCGTGGTCCGCCCTCCTTCTTCATTGGCGATGACCTTGGGCTCGCCGCCCTCCATCACCGCCACGCATGAATTGGTAGTCCCCAGGTCAATTCCGATAATCTTGCCCATAAAACGCTCCTCCTAAACTTGATAAGTCCTTTGTATGCAATGAATTATTGCCAACAAGTGCTTTAATATCAGGCACATGATAGGACTTGAGTGGATCATTGTCAAGGTTTAGATGCGCTAAATATCTCTGAGGCCGCGAGATTCCACTTCTTCGGGACTAGCTGGCGCGCCGTCCGGGAAAATTGGCGCTCGAAAGCCAACAAACTTACCATGAAATCGGAGAATTCTTCCGTTGGTCGTTGACTTTGTATCCAGCTGGTAGTTCGAAGAGTTGCGGATCAGGCTCGGTAGCGGTCAGTTCAACGATGGTGAATGTCTGCTTCCCAACCATGGGATCTGAGCGAATCGAAAGAAGGTTGATCCCAAGTTCCTGCGAGTGCCATTCCTCTTTCATGCTGGTCATGGGCTGGTCGTTGCCCATGCTGCCGACCTCGATGCGATAGGTTTGCCGGATGCCCACGGTGTCGACCCCCGCTATGTTTCTGCTGCCCAGATCTTCGATCGTGGTTGGCAGCCCACGATCTACGGTAGCGGTGCTTGGAGGAGGCCTACGCAACTGTGCTGCAGCAAGGTCTTTGGAGGGATCGTAGGTCAACAGATCGCAGACATGCTTCTCGAGGCTGCAGTTGTAAAGCGTGTGCAGTTTAGGATCGGCAATCTGAATCCAGGTCATCTTTGAGGGAATGTCGCCGTTGGGATGGAATTTGGGCACTAACGCCCAGCGCTCCTCATGAATACGCCCCCGTCCGTCGCGCGCGATGTGCCGCTCGTTGACGAATGTGATCGTTCCGCCGTCCGCCGCAAAGCGAACCCACTCGGTATCGAGCGTGGCAAGAAAAGGTGCATTAGGGATGGGCGGGACGACGATGCTTTCGAGGACTTGGCGCACGCCGCCATCTTGCACAGGACCGGGCTTCGTCCAGCGGCGATCCGGTTCCTGCTGGGGCGGTTCCGGCTGCGGTCCTTGTGCCTGCAGCAGACACACCGCGCCGGTCAAGAGAAGAGTGAGGACCCCAGTCCGCATACGCAATCCCTCGCTTGCGGTGCAAAAATACTATCCCAGGCCCGCGCAAAGGGTCAACCGCAATGCGATTCGCTAGTGGCTGAATTTTGAGCAGCCAGCACCCCAAGTTCCTCTTGTCTCCGAAGCGAGCAGACCCCACGTGGAGGAACCCTCGTGTAGACCAAGGCGTCCTATCCGTCTGCTTCCGAAACTTTCTACATGTATTACCATGACAGCCGATGACCTCGCGCTTGGGGCAGTGGCTTCGTGATCCTCTATTCCTTCTTTGTCTGGCGGCGGGCCTGCTCGCCTTTGTTGTGCAATCGGGGGAACTGGGCACCTCCGATACCCAGCACCGGCTGCAGACGACGCACTGGATGTGGACCTCCGAACCGCAGGTGCTTCCCAACGAGTATCCCGAGTTCGGGATACCGGGCCGCGGCGGGCGCATCTACAGCCAGTACGGCATTGGCCAGCCCTTGCTCATGCTGCCCGCCGATCTGGTAGGCACGCGGATCGCGCACTGGCCCGTCTTTTCTGGATACGAGGACGACCCCGCCGTGCGCAGCATTGTCGTCAGCTACAGCACCAGCATCTTGATCAACGTTCTGACTGCGCTGTTCGCCTTCCGGCTGCTGCGCGAGCTGCGTTTCAGCGTGAAAGAAGCCGTCGCGGGCGTGCTGGCTTTGCTCGCCTGCACGACGCATCTCCACTACACCCAGAACATGACCGAGAACAACTACATCGGCCTTCTGACGTTGGTGGGATTCGCCTATGAGTTTGAATGGTTGCGCACGGGCAGCCAACGGGCGCTTCTGCTGGGTACGGCAGCATTCGGACTCAATCTGCAAACCCGGGTGACGACCGGCCTCGACCTCATGGCCGGCTGCGCTCTCGTGCCAATCGTGCTGTTGTTCGAGCGCGGCCCACTTCCCGCAAAGAACGCGAGAGATGGGGCCCCCGGTGCGGAAAATGGGGCACAAGTCCGCAGTGCATTCTGGCGGCGCGTTTTCGACTATGGCAAGATTGCCGTGCCCGTTTATGCGTTCTTCATTTTCTGCGAACGAGCCTACAATTTCTATCGCTTTGGCTCGTGGACGGGTACTTATATCCCGGTTTTCGCGCAAGTGCAGCGGCAGATCGATCCCACTCTGCCCGCAAACTTCCCCTGGAGCACGCCCTTTCACGTAGGCTTTCTCGGCGCACTGTTTCAGCCCGAGAAGTCGATTTTCTTGTTCGATCCTCTGCTGATGCTGCTTCTCGTGCTGCTCGTCTTGCTCTGGAAACACCTCAGTCCCCAAGTTCGCGCCTACGCGGTAACGTCGCTCCTGCTCCTGGCTGGCTACATCCTTTTTTATGCTCGCTATACGTACTGGGCCGGAGATTTTGCCTGGGGCGACCGCTATGTCTCGACGGCTGTGGAACTAGCCGCGTTCCTGGCGGTTCCTCTGCTCGTGCGCTATCGGGCGATTCTGAGGCCATGGATCTACCGCTCCGGCTTAATCGTGGTCGCGGCCGGCTTCATGATTCAAATCGCGTCGCTGGCTTTCTGGCTGCCTCTCGAGATTTACCAGATGGAGACGTTCGGCCATCCCACATTCGTAATCGCGCTGCGTTTCAAAAACATCGCCGCCTTCGCCCTCGGCAAAATGGACTCCTGGGGACTCGACACCTACGCCATGCACTGGGACCAGTGGGATTACGTCCACATTACGACGTGGAATTTTCTGCCCTTTCTGCTGCGGCGCGTGGGCGTGGCGCCACGGTGGGTAGTGGATGTCGCATTTGCGAGCTGGATTGCGGGCATCGCGGCGCTCTTTCCTGTGCTCAAAGGCTTGCGACGGCGCTTAGGCGAAGATGTGGTAGAAAGGTAGAACCTAATGGTAGAATGGTAGATATGAGTCTGAACATTAAAAGCGACAAGACCCACCGCATGGTCCGCGAGTTGGCGCGATTGACCGGGCAGAGCATGACCGCTGCAGTGGAGCAAGCAGTTCGAGAACGCTTGGAACGCGTTCGCGGGAGCTCCAGGAAAGATATGGCCGAGCGCATTCTAGAGATCGGACGAGACTGCGCGGCTCACCTCAAAGAGCCCTACAAGTCGATGGATATCGATGAATTGCTGTACGACGAAAAAGGGATGCCGAAATGATCCTTGATTCATCCGCGGTTGTCGCGATCCTCCGCGCCGAACCGGAGGCGCCTCAGTTCGCAAGGGCAACGATTTCCGCGAGCGTCCGTCGCGTTTCCGCGGTCAGCTATGTTGAAGCTGCGATTGTGATCGACCGCGGAGGCGATGCCATCGCCAGTCACAGGTTCGACGATTTTTTCCGCGTGTCACGAATCGCGGTTGAACCCGTCACGGTCAAGCAGGCGGAAATCGCGCGCCAAGCCTACCGCGATTTCGGCAAAGGACGGCACAAGGCAGGTCTCAACTTTGGCGATTGTTTCGCCTACGCGCTGGCCAAAGAGATGGATGAGCCGCTGCTGTTCAAGGGCGACGATTTCCGCCACACGGATGTGGAAGCGGCAACGTGAGCAAGGAATTGTCTCCCTACTCCACCGTCACCGATTTCGCCAGGTTGCGCGGCTGATCTACGTCGCAGCCGCGCCGCACAGCGATGTGATACGCCAGCAACTGCAGCGGGACAATTTCGAGTATCGGTGACAACTCGTCCGGGGCGGGCGGAACATATAGAACGTGATCCGCCGCTTCCTTGATTTCTTCGTCACCTTCGGTGGCCAGCGCGATGACCACTCCCGATCGCGCTTTGACTTCCTTCAGGTTCGACATCGTCTTCTCATAGCGCAGCAGCGACTCCGGATTGCTGGTATCGCGCGTGGCCAGGATCACGACTGGCAGGTTCTCGTCGATCAGAGCGTTGGGCCCGTGTTTCATCTCGCCCGCTGGGTAGCCCTCGGCGTGAATGTAGGAAATTTCTTTCAGTTTGAGCGCGCCTTCGAGCGCAATGGGATAGTGAATGCCGCGTCCCAGAAACAGAAAATCGCGCACTTTCTGATATCTCTTGGCTAGTTCGTCGCAGGCATCATCGTGGGTGAGAATCTGTTCAAGCTTGCCCGGAATGAGCATCAGCTCCTGCATGGCGCTGCGGGCTTGCTCGCTATTCATCACGCCGCGCGCCTGCGCCAGATACATGGCGAGGATGTAGAGCGCTGTGAGTTGTCCGGTAAAGGCTTTGGTGGAGGCCACGCCGATCTCCGGTCCGGCATGCGTGTAGATCGTTCCTGCCGCCTCGCGCGTGATCATGGAGCCGACCACGTTGCAAATGGCCAGCGTCTTGGATCCCCGCGATTTCGCCTCGCGCTGGGCTGCGATTGTGTCGGCCGTTTCCCCGGACTGAGAAATCACCAGCGTGATCGTGTCCCGGTCAACGATGGGATTGCGGTATCGCCACTCGCTGCCATAATCCACTTCCACCGGCACACGCGCCAGCGCTTCAATCATGAACTTGCCGGCCAGCCCGGCATGCCAGCTGGTTCCGCAGGCGATGATGTTGATCTTCCTGGCGGCGCGAAATTCAGCCTCGCTGATTTCGATTTCGTCGAGGAAAATCTGCCCCGTATCCTGTGAAACGCGCCCCAGGGCGGTGTCGCGCACGGTGGGCGGCTGGTCGTAAATCTCTTTGAGCATGAAATGCTTGAAACCGCCCTTTTCCGCCATGATCGGGTCCCAGGTCACGTGCTGCACGTGGCGCTGAATGGGTTTCCCATTAAAGTCAGAAAGCTGCACCCCGGCGGGGGTGACAACGGCCACGTCGCCGTCTGCCAAGAAGAAAATGTCGCGCGTGTGATACAGGATGGCGGGAACATCGGAGGCCACGAAGTATTCATCATTGCCTAACCCGATTACCGCCGGCGGCCCATTGCGCGCGGCCACGATCTTGTTGGGCTCTTCACTGGAGATCACAGCCAGGGCAAAGACGCCGCTTATGTCTTGCACGGTCTGGCGTACTGCGTCTTCCAGCGGGCGCCGCGCACCGTTCCGGTCCACAGAGTATTTCTCGATCAGATGCGCAATGATCTCGGTGTCCGTTTCGGTGGTGAACTTGTGGCCTTCGGCGATCAGTTGCTTCTTCAGGGTGAGGTAGTTCTCGACGATGCCATTGTGCACGACCACGATCTTGCCGGTGCAATCGCGATGAGGATGGGCATTCTCCTCGGTGGGACGACCGTGCGTGGCCCAGCGGGTGTGCCCGATGCCGTAGGTTCCGTCGAGCGGTTTCTGCTGAATGGCCTCCTCCAGATGGCGCAGCTTACCCTCCGCGCGCCGGATTTGCATCTGGTCGCCGTTGCCCGCCACCGCTATGCCGGCGGAATCGTAACCCCGATACTCCAGCCGCCGCAGGCCATCAATGATGATCGGAACAACGCTCTTCTTCCCGACATACCCGACAATGCCACACATGGAATAATCCTCAAGAGGGATTCCGCATTTCGATTTTCTATTCCGCCAGAGAGAAGCGGAACTCTTCGATCACCGGATTGGTGAGCACTTCGCGTGCCATGCGCTCGACCTCGCCCTGGGCCTGTTCGCGGGAAACCCCGGCGTCGAGCGTGATCTCGAAGTACTTTCCCTGGCGGACGCTCTCCAGACCTTTGTAACCCATTTTCCGCAATGCACCCTGGATCGTTTTGCCCTGTGGGTCGAGAACAGTCTTCTTGAGAGAAACGTAAACGTAGGCTGTCATAAGGGATGATTATACTTTACGGCCCGGGGGTCGAAACGTAGGTCTGCGATCCTGGGTAGTTGCGCTACTTTGAATTCCCTAAGCGCAGGGCCCTCATGGTTCCGGGGTATGATCCCCCCCGCCTCTATCTGGGTCGGAGTAGCGTGTCGGCCCGGTCGAACGACCGCTCGGTTGCGACTTCGGTCTTGTTTCAAAAAACGGACAAAATTGGGAAAGTTGCCGTTTCTTCTTGACTACGCTCATATAATGGCGCGAATTTGACTGCAAGGACGGTGGCATCTGAGAGGTTGATCTCGGGGCCGTCTCTGCGCAGCCAGGCAAGCGCGCCACGCTTGGGGATGGAATTACTCTGCTGTAGCCAAATCGCTCCGTGTGGCTGAGTGCATCTGCCTGCACCAAGAAACAAGCAACTGCTTTCGTGATTTGCTTCGCAGCCCGTCCTGACCCATCGGGGCAATTCACATCGTCTGGCGAGTGAAAAGACTGCATCTGAAGACCGCATCTTTTTCGCCTGAGGTTTTGCCATGCCCCCTGATTCGGCGCGTGGGAACAGTTCGATTCCCTTCGCCTTTCCCGAGGCTTTTTCCGAGCCGGAGAAGCTGCTCGCCGCATACTTCAAGTCGGAGACAGTAGGACTCTGCATTCTGGACTCCAAGCTCCGCTATCTCGCGGTGAACGAAAAGCTCGCGGAAATCAACGGCGCGCCCGCGCCCGAGCACCTGGGCAAAACCCTTCGACAAGTACTGGGAAGCACGGCAGATTCCCTCGAGCCTTCGCTGGAAAGGGTCCTTTCCACGGGTGCGCCAGCTCTGAACATCGAGTTTTCCGCACAGTTTCCTGGCCGCAAGGAAGTCGCCCATGTGGTCTGCCACTTCGTGCCGGTCAAAGGCGAGGGCGAAAGAGTCGATCGGATCGGCGGCGTCGTGTCGGAGATTACCGAGCAGAAGAAGCTGGAAAGATCGCTGAACGATCTCGGCGGCGAACTGCGCAGGGAGATGGAACGGTTGCGAATGCTCATGGAAGTGGGCAGCGTCCTGTCATCGAACTGGAACGTTCCGCAGGTCTTTCCTGCGATTTCAGCCCGCATTCGCCGCCTTTTGCGCCAGGAGTATGCCGGGTTTTCGCTCTACGACGCCACCACTGGCCTGTTGGTCCGCCAAGCCGAAGATTTTCCGTTAAGTAAGGGACTGTTAAAAGGTGTTCAAATCAGCGCCGAGACCAGTCCCGGAGGCCAATCGCTGGCGCAGCGCACCCCCATGGTCTTTGGCAAGGAACAGTTGCAAAGTTTTGACGCGGAGGTTGCCCAGCAGCTCCTGCAGGAGGGTGTGCAGACTCTCTGCTGTGTCCCACTTCTGCGGCCAAAGGGACCGCTGGGAGTTTTCGTTCTGGGCAGCACGCGTCCCGACGCGTTTCAGCCCGATGATCTGCCGCTGCTCCAGCCGGTTGCCGATCTGCTCGCCATTGCCATCGAGAACCAGCGTGCAGCGGCGGAGATTGACCTGCTTCAACAACGGCTGAGCGAAGAGAGAAAGTACCTGGAAGGCGAGACTCGTTCTTATGGCCCATTTGCGGAAATCGTGGGCGAGAGTACCGCCCTCCAGCAGGTACTCGATCAGGTGGCAACCGTCGCCGCCAGCGACGCCACCGTTTTGATTCTCGGAGAAACGGGCACGGGCAAGGAACTGGTAGCTCGCGCCATTCATGGCATGAGTCGCCGTCACAACCAGAGCTTCATCAAGGTCAACTGTGCCGCCATTCCCACCGGCTTACTCGAGAGCGAGCTCTTTGGCCACGAAAGGGGAGCCTTTACCGGCGCGGTCGCCCGCAAGGTCGGGCGCATGGAGCTGGCTGACGGTGGCACGCTGTTCCTCGATGAAGTCGGCGAAATCCCTCTCGAATTGCAACCCAAGCTTCTGCGCGTTCTGCAGGATCAGGAGTTCGAGCGCCTGGGCAGCACCCGCACCATCAAGGTAAACCTGCGCCTGATCGCGGCCACCAATCGTGACTTGACACGCAGCGTGGCTGATCATCAGTTTCGCAACGATCTCTTTTACCGCCTCAGCGTATTTCCCATTCGCGTCCCACCGCTGCGCGAACGATGTGAAGACATCCCTCTACTGGTGCGTCACTTCGTGCGCAAATATGCTGCCCGCATGGATCGCCATATCGAGACCGTTCCCAAAGAAACGATGCAGGCCCTGACAGAATGGTCCTGGCCCGGCAACGTTCGCGAGCTGGAAAACCTGATGGAACGCTCCGTCATCCTAAGCGAGGGCGGCGCCCTGCGCGTCCCGCTCTGGGAACTGCACGCCCAGCAATCGCCCGTCGTCAGCAGGCCTGACCATACTCTGGACAATGCGGAACGCGAACACATCATCCGCGTGCTGCGGGAAACCAAAGGCGTGCTTTCGGGGCCGAAGGGCGCGGCTCGGCTTCTGGGCTTGAAGCGCACAACTCTGCAATCCAAAATGCAGCGATTAAGGATCACACGGCAAGACTATTCCCTGCCCCAGCCCTCCTCGTCCCGCAAACCGCCGCGAAAGTCGGGGTCGCACCGGTCTGACGGCTAATCGGCACTTGCCGAGTTTTCGGCAGTCTGGTCTAGACACGACAATCACGGCCTGTTTCGAAACCCGTTCCAAACAGGGAAGTTTCCCGCAACTCCTCTTCCCACCATTTCGGGAACGCTAATTGCACTACTTACGAGCCACTTCGCCTCCGACCGGATTCGGGTCTCGGTCCCGTGCGAAGACGGTCCCTGGCCCTCCCCGAAGAGAAGAGACGAGTGCCTGGCACCTGGCACAGGCGCACGGGAGGGAGGGATGTTGGCGAGCAACAAGCTTCAATCTGCAAGTACAGCGGCCCTTCCCCGCAGCTTTCACGTGCTCGCATCAATGTCCAAGCCTGCACGTTGCCGGCACGGCGGTGACTCAGACCATCCGCCGGCGACGTGGATAATCCCGCAAGGGACGCAAGACGAGCCTAAGGTTGAGGCCGGCCCTCCCCCACTTTCCGGTCCTCAACCTTCGGCGATCGATCCCCTCTACCTGTTTGCCTGTTACGTGGAATGGGAGCAGCGACAAGAACCGAGTTCGGCATGGGAGCTTATTGCGGCTGCTCAGAGTCCGCACAGTGATACCCGCACTCACGCTCTCGCTCTGCTTGCCCGTTCCCATCATCTGGGCGGAAGCGGAGAGGCAACTACTCCGCCTTGCCTTGCCAAACCTAGGCGAGACTACGGACTAACCGACATGAAGACCCCATACGGATTAGCAATCGTGGATGACTGTAGCGAATGCCCGGGAGCGCGGGCAGACTTTTTCTGCAGCTTCTCCCAGCCGGTTCTGCAGTCACTGAACCAGGTCAGCCACAGAAGCACCTTGCCCACTGGAGCGATTCTGTTCGTGGAAGGGCAGAGCCCGCGCGGCATGTTCATCCTCTGCTCCGGGCGCGTGAACCTTTCGACCACTTCGCGCGAAGGCAAAGTCCTCATCCTCAAGACCGCGGAGGCGGGAGAAGCTCTCGGCCTCAGCGCCGCGATTTCCGGCGCCTGTTATGAGACCACAGCCGAAACCGCGACTCCCTGTCTGTTGAATTTCGTGGACCGTGATCACCTTCTCGGATTGATGCAGGCTCACAGCGAAGTCGGCGTGCGCGCGGCCCAGAGCCTGAGTCGCGACTTTCACTGCGCTTATCGCGACATTCATGATCTGGTGCTGACTCGCTCTTCGGCGGGCAAGCTGGCCAGGCTTTTGTTGTCGCACTCACCCGCTCAGGGCCTGGGTGCCAGCCAGATTCGCATCCACACCTTCATGACTCATGAGGAGATGGCCCAGCGCATCGGCTCGTCCCGCGAGACGGTGACCCGGCTGCTGAGCGATCTGCGCAAGAAACGCTTAATTCATCTGGAGGGGGCCAATCTGGTGATCCGGGACAGACAGGCGCTGGAGGCTCTTGCAGTCTGAGTTCCCACCTGGGAGCCGGAGGGCGGTTTACCTTTCTCGGCCGCCCTCCGGGTTTTTCCGCAACTTGCGGCACTGTGAATGAAGACGCACACGGGAACCCTGATTGACGAGCTGTACGCGCTGGTGGAGAAAGCGCAGCAGTCGTCCGGATCCGTACCACACCTGCGCGCCGATTCCAGCGCCGCCAAAACCGGCGACAGCGACTCCAGCCTGGACTCCGGATCAGACCTTACAGTCCAAACAATTCCCGCAGGCGTTTTGTCTGGGCGCGGCTGACCGGAATCTCGCTCTGCCTCTTGTCATCCATGCGAAGCTGGTAGGAACTCTTGAACCAAGGAACGACCTCGCGAATGCGGTTGATGTTGACCAGATAAGAGCGGTGCGCCCGCCAGAATCGATTTGCGTCCAAGCTATCCTGGAGTTCTTCCAGCGTCCGGCAGTTCGACTCTCCTTCGATGCCGTTCGGGCCCCCCGTCACCACGGTGATGACGCCATCTTCGATCCATGCGTAGCAAATATCCTTCTGATCGACTAGAAGCATACGCCCAACCGCCTTCAGCAGGATCTTCGAGGCCGGCTGCTTCTGCGCCTCCATCATGCGCACCAGCGCGTCTATCTTTTCGACGGGCAAGCCTGAGGCCTCATGCTGCGCTCGCGCCTTCTGCACGGACTGCGCCACGCGCTTTTTGTCGAAGGGCTTCAGCAGATAGTCCACCGCGTTCACTTCGAACGCCTTCACGGCATACTGGTCAAATGCAGTGGCGAAGACGATCTTGGGCAGGGGGAGTTTCTTGTCCAGCAGCTTCTTGATCACTCCGAAGCCGTCAAGGCCGGGCATCTGGACATCTAGAAAAACCAGATCGGGATGGTGCTCCCTGATGAGGTGCACCGCTTCTAGCCCGTTCTTGCCCTGGGCGACGACATTGACGTCGCCCGCACCCTTCAGCAGGTAGGCGAGTTCGTCGCGCGCTAACTGCTCATCGTCCACGATGACTGCAGATAAGGACATGGCCGCTCCAGGGGCTCGCGGGAACCTCTCGCACGAGTATAGTGGCGGAATTTTCTGAGCGCAATTCGTGATCCGGTTATGCTTCCTGGTCGCCGTCTGCTGAGTGGCTTTGCGATTCTGCCCGGCTATTGAGGGCGCTGCTTCATCATCGCGCCCACGTCGACCTTGGTATAGCCTGCGGGAATCTCGAACAGGCCAGCCGGCTGCGCCCCTTCCTGAATATTGCGCAACTCTCCGCTGCCGTTCTTGTCCTGCCATTTCACCGGGAATCGCAGTTTGGGATCGATCCAGACGGTCGCAGCGTCTCCGGCCGCGTTCGTGCCTTCGTACTTGACTGCGCTGCGGCCATTCACCGTATCGCCGCCCACCTTATGGCAGGTTCCGCCCTTGTTCCGCCCCTGCGCCAACCAGTCAGCGCAGGCATTTTCTGCGTCGCCGATGTGGAAGAGGTTATAAGTGTTGCGCTGGTTCGGCGTCTGGGCCGGCATTTCCATATACATGTGCTGCTGGTCCATCAGCACAGTCGAAGTCTGGGTCGTGAGATTCACGATGAAGGCCCCGGTCATGCCACGCGGATCCTTTTCCGCAGGCTCGAATCGCATCTTGTCCTTGGCGATATAGATCTTGGCTTGCACCGGATTGCCAGCCTTAGTCGTGTTGACAAGTTCAGCGGAGAACTCGGTCTGCGCCAGAACCAACGTGGCACCAAACATGAGCGTAATCAAACATGACGTTTTCACCATCAATCGAGGCATGTCAGTCTCCTTAAACAGCGCCGCCAGTGCAACGCGACGGCGGAATACCAGGGGAAGAGCGGGAGAAGCATAGCAGAAGTCCAGGCAGTCGGGGCTTCTGACCCTAATGCAGCTCGGGAAGAATCTTCATACCGCGTTTTCCAGCGCCAGCGCCATCCCCATGCCGCCGCTCACGCACAGCGTTGCCACGCCGCGTTTCGTCTTGCGCTTCAGCATCTCGTGCAGCAGAGTCACAGTGATGCGTGTTCCCGTGCAGCCAATGGGATGTCCCAGCGCGATGGCTCCGCCATTCACGTTGAGCCGCTCGCGATTGAAATTCAGTTCGCGATCGCAGGCCAGCACCTGCCCGGCAAACGCTTCGTTCAACTCGATCAGCCCGAAGTCGTGCAGCTTGAGGCCGTGCTTGTCCTCCATTTTGCGCAGCGCCGGCACTGGTCCGATCCCCATGATTCGCGGATCGACAGCTGCTGAAGTGACCGCCGCAATCCGTACCAGCGGTTTCAGGTTGTTCTGCTTGACGAAATGCTCGCTGGCCACGACCACCGCCGCCGCGCCGTCGGTGATGCCGGACGAATTCCCTGCCGTTACCGTCCCCGTCTTCGAAAACACAGGCGGAAGTTTTGCCAGCTTCTCCAGGCTCGCATCCGGAAACGGATGCTCATCGCGCGCAAAGGTCGTTGTTCCCTTCTTCCCATCGATCGTGACCGGAACCAATTCCGCCTCGAATCGGCCGGCAGCAATCGCCCGCGCCGCGCGCGTCTGCGACAGCAGCGCATACTCGTCCTGCTCCTCGCGCGTTATTTTGTATTGCTCGGCTAACACTTCCGCGGTCTCTCCCATCACCATTTTTGCCAGCGGACAAAAGAATCCGTCGCGATACATTCCATCCACCAGTTCCTGATGTCCCAGCCGATATCCCCAACGCGCGCCATCCAGGTAGTAAGGAAGCCGCGACATGGATTCGGTGCCGCCCGCCACAATGCAACTTGACTCGTCCAGAGTAATCGCCTGATAAGCCAACGCGATTGCTTTTATCCCTGACGCGCACGCTTTGTTCACAGTAAACGCAGGAACCTCCTGCGGCACACCGCTGCGGACCGAAATCTGCCGCGCTGGATTCGGTCCGCCGCCGGCCTGCCGGGCATTCCCGAAAATTGTTTCTTCCACTTGCTCCGGCCGCACTCCAGCCCGCTCCATCGCCGCCTTCGCCGCCACCACCCCCATGTCCGCCGCGGTCAACGATGCGAGCGAGCCGCCGAATTTCCCGATCGCCGTCCGCACCGCCGAAAGCAAATAAACTCCCTGCACATTCCACCTCCAAACGCATGAGTCTAGCAGGAATACCTGATCTGTTTGATGAGCGAATCTGAAAGAAGTTCGAAAGAGTAAGTTTCAAAGTGAATCCTCGGGACTTGGACCGCCATCTACAACGGAAGCAACACCGGGGATCCCGCTAACCTTCACGATTTGCAAAATCATACCAGTTTAGGAGGAGGAGCTTTATGCCTTACGTTGACGTTGGAAAGGAAAACTCCGGTTCGATCAGCCTCTACTATGAGGATCACGGTTCCGGCCCGCCGGTTGTCCTGATCCACGGATATCCACTCAGCAGCGCATCCTGGGAAAAACAACTCCCCGTGCTTCTTGCCGCGGGCTACCGCATCATCGCCTACGACCGTCGTGGATTCGGCAAGTCCAGCCAGCCCGTTAGTGGCTACAACTACGACACCTTCGCCGAAGATTTGCGGAAGCTTGTCACTTATCTGAAACTCCACGATTTCGTGCTGGTCGGCTTTTCGATGGGCGGCGGCGAAGTCGCGCGCTATATCGGGAAGTACGGATCGAAAGACGTAAGCAAGGCCGTCATCATCGGAGGCGTTCCGCCCTATCTGCTGAAGACCGATGACAATCCCGAAGGCGTGGAGGGCGCCATATTCGAAGGCCTCCAGAAAGCAATCACCGCTGACCGTTACGCCTTCTTCGCCGAGTTTTTCAAGAACTTCTACAACACGGAAACGAATCTCGGGAAGCGCGTCAGCGAGCAAGCGGTGCAAGCAAGTTGGAATGTAGCCGCCAGTTCGTCGGCCACCGCCAGCCTCGCCTGCGTTCCCACCTGGCACGAAGATTTCCGCAAAGATCTGGCTCAAATCGACGTTCCGACACTCGTGATTCACGGCGACTCGGATCGGATCGTGCCCTTCACGGCTGCGGGACAGCGCACCGCCAAACTGATCAACGGCGCTGAACTCGTCGTCATTAAAGACGGGCCGCACAACGTGGGTTGGACCCACGCTGACGAAGTCAACAATGAAATGGTGAAGTTCCTGGCCAAGCCCTCGGCCAAGAGTGCGGACTCAGCGCCAAAGAGGAAAGCGGTAGCGTAACAAGGGCTGAAAGATCCCGTGTTCGTGCCCCCATCCTTACGCCTTTGTGCGCAGGGATGGGGATTCCTACAGGCCACTTTCCTATGCACTCGAAGCGGTAAGCGATGGGGCCTAATTCATTAGCACGAATCTCCGAAATAGCATGACAGCTCTGACCGCAAGGCGTTCGTTCGCGTTGAGACTTTCGTGCTGAAACTAAGGCACTGACCCCGGTCTTACAGTTGCCGTTCCTCTCTTCCCTTCTATAGAATGAAAAGTTTGCTGCCGCAGTGCGCCGCCGCAAGCAGGGGTCCTTCCGATTCTTACTGAAGAGTTTCTTATATGAAAATCCATGAGTATCAGGCCAAGGCAATCCTAAAGAAGTATGGTGTGTCGGTTCCGCGCGGCTCGATGGCCGCGACGCGCGAAGAAGCCGAAGCTGTCGCCAAGGAGCTTCTGAGTTCTGGAGCGACTGGAGTCGTTGTCAAAGCGCAGATTCACGCCGGCGGTCGCGGCAAGGGCGGCGGCGTCAAGATCGCCAAATCGGTGAACGAGGCCGGCGATCTTGCCGCCAAAATGCTGGGCATGAAATTGGTCACGCATCAGACCGGACCGGAAGGCCGCATCGTGCGCCGGCTGCTCATCGAAGAAACGCTGCCCATCGAAAAGGAGCTTTATCTGGGCATTCTGGTGGACCGCGCCGAGGGCAAGCCCGTTTTCATGGCTTCGGCCGCGGGCGGAATGGAGATCGAGCAGGTTGCAGCTGAAAATCCCGACGCCATTCTCAAGCAGCACATCGACCCGGGCATGGGCCTGGAAGCGTTTCAGGCGCGCAAGATCGCTTTCCAGCTTGGGCTGGGTGCGAAGCAGATCAATCCGGCGGTGCAGTTTCTCACCAGTCTGTACAAGGCTTTTCTCGACACCGACGCTTCGCTTGTTGAGATTAATCCTTTCATCACGACCACCGACGGCCGCCTGTTCGCGCTCGACGCCAAGATCAACTTCGACGATAACGCGCTGTTCCGCCATCCGGATCTGCGCGAGCTGCGCGACATCACCGAAGAAGATCCGCTCGAAGTCGAGGCCTCGAAGTACAGCCTCAACTACATCAAGCTCGACGGCAACGTGGGCTGCATGGTCAATGGCGCGGGGCTGGCCATGGCAACCATGGATATCATCAAGTACGCCGGCGGCATGCCGGCGAATTTTCTCGATGTGGGCGGCAGCGCCAATGCCGAGCAGGTCGAGCACGCATTCGAGATCCTGCTGAGCGACAAGAACGTAAAAGCCGTACTCATCAACATTTTTGGTGGCATCCTGCGGGTGGATATGCTGGCCACTGGTGTGGTCGACGCCGCGCGCAAGACCAATATCAAACTGCCCATCGTGCTGCGGCTGGAAGGCACAAACGTCGAAGAGGGCAAGAAGATTTTGACCGATTCGGGATTGAACTTCATCGTCGCCGATAGCATGAAGAGCGCAGCCGAGAAAGTCGTAGCGGCGGCGCGGGGACTCTCGGCGTGACCGAACGGCAATGAGAGATAGAAGCTAGAAGTGAGGACTCATATTTATGGCAATCTTAGTTAACAAAAGTACGCGAGTCGTCGTACAGGGCCTGACCGGCCGCGAAGGCACGTTTCACGCGAAAGCCTGCGCCGCGTACGGCACGCAGATTGTAGGCGGCGTGACGCCCGGCAAGGGCGGCACCACGCATGAGGGCTGGCCGATTTTCAACACGGTGCGCGAAGCCGCCGACAAGACCGGCGCCAACGCCACCGTGATTTTCGTTCCTCCGCCGTTTGCGGCCGATGCCATTATGGAAGCAGCCGACGCCGAGATCGATTTGATCGTTTGCATCACCGAAGGCATTCCGACGCTCGACATGGTCAAGGCCTGGGAATTTCTGCAGAATCGGCGGTCGCGCCTGATCGGGCCGAATTGTCCGGGTATTATCTCTCCGGGCAAATGCAAAATCGGCATTATGCCGGCGTCGATTCACAAAGAAGGATCGGTCGGCATCGTTTCGCGCTCGGGCACGCTGACTTACGAGGCGGTGCATCAACTCACGCAGCGCGGCATTGGACAATCGACCGCCATCGGGATCGGCGGCGATCCGATCATTGGCACAAATTTTGTGGATGCGCTCGACTTGTTCAATCGCGATCGTGAAACCGAAGCCGTAGTCATGATCGGCGAAATTGGCGGCAATGCCGAAGAAACCGCCGCTGAGTTCGTGAAGACTCACATGAAGAAGCCCGTGGTCGGATTTATCGCCGGGCAGACCGCGCCTCCGGGACGCCGCATGGGCCACGCCGGAGCGATCATTTCCGGTGGCAAGGGCACCGCTGCGGAAAAGATCAAGGCGCTGGAAGCTGCCGGCATTCGCGTGGCGAAATCGCCTGCCGTGATTGGCGAAACGCTGGCGGCTGCAATCGGGGTGAACGTCTAGCGGAGTCCCGACAAGCGGATTTGCGCTTCGCTCGCAATGATAAGACGGACTTCAATCTGGAGATTGGGTGACACCCGACAACCGGCTGCCATCGACTAATAACTGAGGACCAACGCTCGAAATTCATGAAGACCCTGCAACGCACGTTAACCATAATTAAGCCCGATGCCGTGCGCAAGAACGCGATCGGTGACATCATCGAGCAATTCGAGAAGCAGGGATTCCACATTCTCGCTATGAAGATGCTGGAGATTTCCAAGTATCAGGCCGAGCAGTTTTACGCGGTTCATGCAGACAGGCCGTTTTACGAGTCCCTTACCGATTTCATGTCGAGCGGGCCGATCGTCGTGCTGGCGCTGGAGAAAGAAAACGCCATCGCCGATCTGCGCCAACTAATGGGCACCACCGACCCGGCCAACGCCGAGGAAGGCACGATCCGCAAGAAGTGGGGAACCAACATGCAGCGCAATGCCATCCACGGCTCCGACGCGGAAGACACTGCGCGCTATGAGTTGAGCTTCTTCTTCGCGGGATACGAGCTGGCGAAATAGTTCTCAGTTCTCAGTTTCTTGAGCCTGAGACGCGCTTTTGCTGAGAACTGAGAACTAGGAACTGAGAACTTTCGTATGCCTCTGTCCAAATCACGGTGCTCGCAGGCCGAACTGATTTAGGCGGTCCGGCGTGCGACTTTTCTGATCTGCTCCGCCACTGCCGCTCCCAGCAATAAAGCAACTTCCAGCAGCACAACGTAGACACACATCCACCATGCCAGCCCCGGCAAGACGACCATCCAGTTCCACCCGTAACCTGGCACGAACAGCGAGATGACCCATCCGCCAATGAAACTGAGGAGTACCACCAGGCAGTAAATCGCTGCCGGGAAAGACGCTGCTATCATGCGGTCGAGCCGCGAGCCACCATTGCGGCTCGAAACGACCGCTCCCAGCGCCCCACAAATCGGAAGCAAGCACAGCCAGGCGACCGGAACCGGCAACAGCCCGTTCGCCAGGAAGATCGCTTCGGGTCGAATATGGGCAAGGCCAAGCGCATAGGCGATGGCCATCGCCAGCGCAAACGTCAGCAGGCCGGGCAGTTCTACTCTCCGCGTAAATCCCCTCATACTGTCCCCCTTCAAAAGCCACAGAGCAGGCCAATTCCAGCGGCAGGATCTGATTTCGTTGAGTGCATGCTGCAGCGCTGCCTCTTCGGTAACGCCTGCCCGTAGAGAATCCTCGTAGATTTCCTAAAGATGTCCGGACAGTTCTTCGACAATCCTGTCCGCGAATTCCGGAGAACAGAACCTCAGCACGCCAAGATTCTTGCGAACGATCTCATTCCACTCAGGCATGTTGGAACCCCGTGACGCTTTCGAGCGCCTGGAAAAATGCCCGCCATTGTGCCCGCAGTGGAGCCAACTGCTTGCGCCCCAGCGGGGTGAGGTGATAGCAGCGCCGACGGCGGCCATTGGGCAACGTCTGCCATTCAGCTTTGACCCACGCCTTACGCTCGAAGCGGTAGAGCATGGGATACAGCGATGCCATGTCGAAGCGCAGCACACCGTCCGTCTGTTTCTCGATCCGCTTCGCGATGTCGTATCCGTGGAGCGGTTGGTGCGCGAGCAGAGTCAGAACCGCTAATTCCGCGCTGCCCCGCTTGATCTGTGCCCCGACGAGTGCCATGTGATGCAGCCTCCCTGTATATAGAATGTCTATATATCCGACTCTTGCAGGCTTCAAGATGACGAAAGGCACATGACCTTGTTACAGTGGGGCAAATCCAAGCAAGGACCCGATTACGATGCCTCTAGTCCAAATCATTATGCTCGCGGGCAGCACGACCGATCAGAAACGCAAGATCGCGAAGCGCATCACCGACACTCTGGTTGAGGAAGCCGGAGCGCGCCGAGAAGCGATCATCGTTGCCTTCCATGAAGTGTCGAAGGAGAGCTACGCTTCCGGCGGCGAGTTGATGATCGATAAGGCGCCTCCCAAATAGGTACTGGCTTCGCCAATATTACCCTCGTAATTACGTCTTTTACCCCGTCGAGCGTTTATACTGCGCTGGAAAGTGAGGAACACATCATGAAAACGTGGACAGTGGCCGCTGCTCTAGTTCTTGTGGGTACTTTCGGATTTGCGCAGACGGGGCAAACGGCGCCGACCGCAAGGAAGGCCTGCGAAGACCTGAAAGCTGAGATCGCAAAGAAGCTCGATGCCAAGGGCGTGGTTAACTACACGCTGGACATCGTGGACAAGGGCAAGGAAACGGAGTCGCAGGGCAAAGTTGTTGGCAGCTGTGACGGCGGAACCAAGAGCATCGTCTATACGCGTGGCGCAGCAGCTTCTGAAACGAAGCCTGCGGAAGAGAAGAAGCCGCAATAGCAGAACGCGGGCGCGAGCCCGCGCCGCCCTCAGCTTAGCGGTTCGAACAAGTGTCCTTCCACGCGGTCGGCAACCTTGGGAAGATCCTTGCGCGCGAACTGGAGAAAATGCGGGGCCGCGCGGTGGGCTTCGAGCGCGGCGTCGTCCTTGTACTGCTCGTAGATGAAAAACCGACGCGGTTCGGTCTTGTGCCGGTGCACCTGGTACATGGCGCATCCCGGTTCCTTGCGTGAATGTTCAGTCAGTTTCTGAAAGAGTGCGGCAACTTCGGCTTCGTGGCCAACTTTCGCCATCCAGGTAACCGCCAACACCAGCATCGTTCGCTCCTTCCCGCGGACTTCAGCCCGCAATGGGCGCCGGGTTGTAAAACCCCTGGCCGGGGAAGGTCATTCTAGGCTTTCTTCGCGACCGCCTTCAACTCGGCAACGAACTCATCCACCAGAATGGTGTGATCGCGCCCGGGGCCGGTTGAGACCATGCCGATCTTCGCGCCCGCTTCCTTCTCCAGGAATGCCAAGTATCCCTGTGCCTGCCGAGGCAGCTTCTCGTATTCCGTGATGCCTTCGGTCGAAATCTGCCAGCCGGGCAGCCTCTCATAAATGCACTCGATGTTGTCGAATCCGCAGGCCTCCGCAGGCGCTTCGGCGGTGGCTTTGCCACCGATATTGTAGCCGACACAGACGGGAATCTCAGCCAGATCGTCGAGCACGTCGAGTTTGGTTACCACCAGCCAGTTCGTGCCGTTAATTATGCCGGAGTAGCGCAGCAGGGGCATATCGAGCCATCCCGTACGCCGGGGACGCCCGGTAACGGCGCCGTACTCGTTGCCGCGCTGGCGCAGGTTTTCGCCCGCGGAACCATGTTCCTCGGTCGGGAATGGCCCTCCGCCGACGCGGGTGCAATAGGCCTTCGTAACGCCGATAACTGAATGGATGGCAGTCGGCGGCACGCCCGTCCCGATGACCGCGCCGCCTGAGGTCGCGCTCGAAGACGTCACGAACGGGTAAGTTCCATGATCAATGTCGAGCATCGTGCCCTGCGCGCCTTCGAAAAGGATTGGATCGCCGTTGGCCAGCGCCTGATTCAGCAGCACGGCTGTGTCACAAACGAATGGCGCAATCTTCTCCGCCGCCTGGGCATATTCCTTGTACATCTTGTCAGCGTCGAGCGGCTCCGAGTTGAACAGCGCATGCGCAATCATGTTCTTCTCGCGCACCGCATTTTCAATGTGCTTCTTGAGCAGTTCCAGATCGAGCAGATCAGCCACGCGCAGGCCGCGGCGTCCCATTTTGTCTTCGTACGCGGGACCGATGCCGCGCGAGGTTGTGCCGATCTTCACCCTCCCCGGCGCATTCTCAGAAGCCAGCTCGATCATGCGATGGTAGGGCAAAATCACATGCGCACGGTTCGAGACGAACAGACTGCCGTCCACTTTCACTCCGGCTTCACGCAGCGTGCCGACCTCCTTCAGGAAAGCCATTGGATCGAGCACGACGCCATTGCCAATCACGCTGCGGCAGCCGGCGCGCAGCACGCCGCAGGGCACCAATTGCAGAATGAACTTCTGATTGTTGATGACGACGGTGTGGCCGGCGTTGTGTCCGCCGGCATAACGGGCAACGAGCGAGAAGTTCTCCGACAGCACATCGACGATCTTCCCTTTGCCTTCATCGCCCCACTGGGCGCCTACGATCACCGCGGTTCTGCCTTTTTTCAATTCCAGCTCCGTTAAGAAGATTTTGGGGCAGGCAAGCATGGCGCTGCCCCCGGGGTCGCACACTCCCCGCCCGAGGTATGCCTTCACCAAAGATTACGGGGATATGAGCGGAGGATGTGTACTGGCTATTTTATCGTGCCGCCCCGCGGCACGGCAACGCGATAAGATGGCTCGAGGAAAAGGCCGTTCAAGGAGGGCTGCGTGAAAAAGGTATTCCACTTCGACACTCCGCGTGACCAATATCATTGCGACGCCGCCGTCCTATGCTGCTTCGACAACCGCTTTGATCTGGCTTTCCGCAAGTTTCTCAAACGCATCGGGGTGACGAACCCGGATGCGATCAAGATTGCCGGTGGGGCAAAAGCTCTGGCCTCGCCCGATCACGAAACCGACCGGGAGTTCGTCCTCGATCAGATTCGCAACTCTATGCGGCTGCACGGCACCGAGCGCGTGATTCTGATGTTCCATTCCGATTGCGGCGCCTACGGCGGGTTATCCGGTGAGTTCGGTGGAAATGCGGCAGCTGAAGCGGCCCATCATGAACGCGAATTGCAGATCGCCTCCGCCAATCTCAAGACAGCGATTCCGGAAATCGAAGTGCAGGGCTACTTCGTGGATTTCGAGGGCGTGTGGGATGCCGGGATCGGCAGCACGCTCGCTTCATCAGAAAATTCGCACGGGCACTCTGCTTCGTGCACTTAGTCGCTCTCGTTGCCCGAAACTGTCTTTACATCGTTCTTGGCTCAGCGTCCGGCGGCCGCGCCCGTCGCCCTCGGTGCGGGTCTGGAATGTTGCGAGAACTCGTCCCGCTTGGCTGGCGTGAACTGACGAGCCCCGTCTTCCACCTTGAACTTGGACACTAAGTTTCGCAGGTCGAGTGCGAGTCCGTTCAACTCGCTGCAAGCTTTGGCCGACTCCTGCGAATGACTTGCCGATTCCTGCGAGATTTTCGCGATCTGGTTCACATTTTCGTTGATGCTCTCCGCCGTCTTCGCCTGCTCGTTGGCGGCGATGGCGATTTGTGCGCTGCGATCGGCTGCCTTCCCTGCCCGCTCGATAATGCGTTCCAGCGCGGCGCCCGCTTCGGTGGCTGCGGCTACTCCCTGCTGCACCCGGGAAGTCCCCTGGCCCATGGCTTTGACGGCTGCCTGCGTCTCCCTTTGGATGGTGCCGATCATGTCGGCGATTTCCTTGGTGGCGCTGGTCGTTCGCTCGGCGAGTTTGCGCACTTCGTCCGCCACTACGGCAAACCCGCGTCCCTGCTCGCCCGCGCGCGCCGCTTCGATGGCGGCATTGAGCGCCAGCAGATTGGTCTGGTCGGCAATCTCGTCGATAACCGCAATGATCCGCCCGATCTGATCGGAGCGGTTGCCCAGGCTCGCCATCTGCTTTCCCACATCCTCAACTGATTCGTTGACGCTCCCCATCATGGTGATGGTTCGCGCAACAATCTGCCCGCCTTCGTGAGCGTCGTCGGCCGCTTTTCGGGCTTCGCTGGCGGCCGAGTCCGAGTTCGCAGAAACTTGGGTCACACTGGCGGCCATTTCCTGCATGGCCGTCGCGATCTGTTCGGTTTGGGTCTGCTGTGCTTCGGAGCGGCGCGCCATCTCGCTGGTGGAGGCTGAGATTTGTGCGCTCGCGCTGGCTAGCTGTTCCACATTGCCCATAACCTGCCGCATCATGCTCTGCAGATTCACGACAAACGTATTGAACCAATGGCTCAGCTCGCCAATCTCGTCTTGCGAGCTCACAGGGATGCGCCGCGTCAGGTCTCCGTCGCCTTCGGCGATCTCTTTGAGGTGGACGGTTACCGCTTGCAACGGAGCCGACACTCTGCGGTCGGCCATCAGCGTAAACGCGACCGCAGCCGTGCCCACGATCACAAACATGACCCAGCCGATGGTTCTTTGCCGGTTCGATATTACGGTCACGCGGTTAAGTTGCGCCTGAAAATCACTGGAGAGTGCCGTGCGCAGATCTTGAAGCGACGCCTCCATCTGCTGGCTGTCCTTGGCGAGCGAAGCCATGTCCGCCTGCGTTTTTGGCGAGATGTTCGCTTTGCTTTCAATCATCTCGGTGTACACGCTTTTCGACCGAGTGCTCACGTCTCGAAAGCGGGACAGCAGTTCGGCTACTTGTTCCTGGCGAGCGCGATTGAAAGCCGTGCTCTGGTGTACCGATTCCAAGGCGGCAATAATCATCTGGGCCGACTCGTCGGCTTGCGCCAGAGCGCTGGTGTCCTGCATCAGAACAGCATCCGAGTAGTGTTTGGTTAGCTTCTGAAAATTGGCTTCCGCCTCCTGGCTCTTGAGGGCGGCAGGAAACAACGCATCGGAGGCCGTGCCCATATGAGTCTGGGTCTGCGACCCGGTCCACTGAACCAGCAGGAGAAGGGTAATGTAGCCCGCACCCAGCACGCCGATGGCGAGACGGATTCTGGTCCGAATACTGAAGGTCATCATAGCTCCTTCAACCTTGCCTCAGGCGAGGTCACGCCACTGGGGTGTGACCTCGCGGCTCAGTGATTTACTTGACTTCCAGGGTTTTCACCCCTTCGGCGCTTGCCCCGGAGCTGACATAGCCGATGGCGCCTTTCGTTTTGGCCACATAGGCCACGACTTCCGCATCCGAGCCCACCGTCTTGGGCATCGAGCCTTTGCCGGTGAACACCAGGCTGCGGTAGTAGGTCTGCAGCGCTGCGTCACTCTTGCCCAGGTAGTCCTGCAGAAAGGCGTCGTGCGCCGCCCCGCCCTTCGCCAGCACCGGCTCGACGTGCGAACCGTCCTTGAGCGAACTGCTCTCTTCCAGAAACACGCTCTTCAGCTCATCGGCCGAAACCGAGTCCGCCTTGACGCTGGGGTTGGCGATCACTTTCGCCCCGCCCGCCAGCGCCGGCACCGAGGCCAGAGCGACGACTGCAACTGCCATGAGGATTTTTTTCAAGTTCTTCATCATGTTCTCCTTTTGCCTGCTCATTTCGCCTCGAGTTAGAAGTTGACGCCGGTTTTGACGACCAGCGCGTTCGTGTTGGGTTTTATGGAAGAACACAGATTTCCGGGGCACGCCCCTGGAGCTTCGTTCACCTGGGGATAGAAGCCGTCCGGATACATAAACCCGGCATAGCCGTCCATGAAGTGGCCTTCCACCTTTGCGTACCAGTACCTCTTCAGATCGAAGCGCGCCGTGACGACCTTGTCATACAAGTGCCGGTCTGGTGAAGACTCGCTGGGGGCCTCGATTTGGTTCGGCGCAGTCACGATCCAATTAATGCCGAAGTGGGAATAATAGCCGCCGAACTCGAAGCGTTTGTTCACTCGATAGGCGGCCGATGCGTACCAGGGGCGGACATCAAACAGCGCCTCAAACTGACCGTTAAAGATGCTGAAATCGCGCCAGTAGCGCCGGTACTCGGCATCGATGCGCAGGTTACCGAGAGTGTACTCGCCATAGAACTGCTGGGTATATTCTTTGCGGGACTGTTCCCAATAGGGCACCATGACATCGGGGCCGCCCAAAGCAACCGATGGGTTCAGATTCCCTGTATTTCTAAGGTGATTGTCCTCGTACGAGGCCCCGACCAGCAGGCCTTTGGCTGGCGTGGTCCAGCGCAGGTCGCCGCCAAAGGTAAGTCCGCTGGAATGGTTGATGTATATGCCGTGGATTTCCAGTAAGTACGGGTATCCGCCATAGATGCTCTCGATGTGATCGCCCACATAGCCCGTATAGGAGAGCTTGCCGAGGCGTTTGTCGAGGGCAAAAGTGCCATACACATCTCCGCCAATGTGCGAGAGCGTAGAGTCACGCATGTCGGTCGAATACACGCCCTGCGGGAGAAGAGCAAATGTATGGAGGAAATCCAAGTCCTGCGTGTCGTTATACAGGCCCAGGACTGTCTTCACTTTGCCCCCGCGGAAGCCGAGCCAAGGCCTAAATTTGAAATCGGCGTACGCCCAGTCCAGTTCGGGGTGCCACCTGCCTAGCTGTCCGACGTTGCGGTCGTAAATCTGCGCACCGACGCGGAACTTGTCGGTGATTGCGGTCGACGCGTTGGCGCCAAAATCGGTGAATTCGCCGCTGCCCACGTCGGACGTCTCCATCGTCAGCCAGTTGTTCTCGTCGGTGTGCACAAATCCCTGCGACGCAAACCCGTGGAACTGTATATTCCGGTCAAAAAGCCTCACTTCCTGCGCGCGCAGCGCCATCGCGCCCACACACACGCACGCAAGCAACAGCAGTCCTCTGCTCATAAAACGCATAGTTGGCCTCGTGGATGTTGTCAGTGGCGCCATACGGTTTCGCCGTAGGTGACGAAATCGGAATGAAACGCCCTTGGTATCATCGGCACGGCCTGTGCCACCGTTAGTTACCAAAGTTGTGGAGGTGAGCGGAATTTCATGTGGGCGAAGCCTAAAGCACAAGGGGCGGGGAGCGCCGAGCGTTAGCGAGGCCGCGAGCCTGCTGCGGAAATCCCGAGCTTCTTTGCGAGGGACCTCTCGGCAGTAATGGTAGGCCCGGCAGGAATCGAATTTGAGGCGTTTAGAAGGCGTGAGCGGGCGTTTGTTGCGCGCGGGAGCCTTCTGCCGAAATCCTGAGCCGCGCTGTTTGCGGCGAAGGATCTCATGCATCCCAGTCAAGTGCATCCAAGCAAGCCAAGC